>Ga0302326_10002713_pt1 | contig 42687 bp, 44 predicted proteins | sample Palsa_T0_3_FD_202264 | JGI IMG/M metagenome (GOLD analysis project Ga0302326, IMG submission 202264) | Peat permafrost microbial communities from Stordalen Mire near Abisko, Sweden - Palsa_T0_3 | ecosystem: Environmental > Terrestrial > Soil > Palsa > Peat permafrost | place: Sweden: Abisko...
TGGTAGTAATAGCCGTCGGCGAATTCCGCCCCCGCCACGCTGGCGCGCTGGCCGCCGATGAGCACCTCGGCGCCCTCGTTGCGGCCGATGTCGACGTAGGAGGCGATTTTCTCGATCTGCTGCGCCGAGACCTGCGGGCCGAGCTGGGTGTCGGTGTCCAGCGGATTGCCCTGCCTGATGCTGGCGATGCGGGCCAGGCAGCGGGCCATGAACTCGTCGTAGATATCGGCCTGGATCAGCGCCCGCGACGGGCAGGTGCACACTTCGCCCTTGTTGAACGCGTACAGCACCAGACCCTCGATCGCCTTGTCCAGGAACTCGTCGTCATGAGCCATCACGTCGCTGAAGAAGATGTTCGGCGACTTGCCACCCAGCTCGACGGTGGACGGGATCAGGTTCTGCGCCGCGTACTGCATGATCAGCCGGCCGGTCACCGTCTCACCGGTAAAGGACACCTTGGCGATACGCGGGTTCGCCGCCAGCGCCTTGCCGATCTCCGCACCTGGACCGGTCACGACGTTGATCACGCCCGGCGGCAGGATGTCCTCGATCGTCTCCATCAGTTTCAGGATCGACCAGGGCGTCGGCGAGGCAGGCTTGATCACCGAACAGTTTCCCGCCGCCAGCGCCGGCGCGAGCTTCCACGCCGCCATCAGCAGCGGGAAGTTGAACGGGATGATCTGACCGACCACACCCAACGGCTCCCGGAAGTGGTAAGCGACCAGGTCCTTCTCGATCTCAGTCGAGCGCCCCTCCTCGGCGCGTGCCGCGGCGGCGAAGTACCGGAAGTGATCGACCACCAGGGGAAGGTCGGCCGCCAGGGTCTCGCGGACCGGCTTGCCGTTCTCCCAGCTCTCAGCCACCGCCAGCATGTCCTGGTTCTTCTCGATCGCATCAGCGATCGCGTTGAGGACCTCGGCTCGCTCGGTCGCGGACGCCTCGCCCCAGGCGTCCTTCGCCGCGTGGGCAGCGTCCAGCGCAAGCTCAACGTCCTCCGGCGTGGAGTCGGCCACTTCGGTGATCGGACCGGCGGTGGCGGGGGCCAGGTCCATGCGGTACTTGCCATGCGTCGGCGCCAGCCATTTCCCGCCGATGAAATTCTCATACCTCGGCTCGACGGAGACAATGCTGCCGGGCTGGCCTGGCGGGACGTATTTCATATCGTTGCTCCTTCAGAGACTTTGTGACGACCAAGGCAAGCCGCTGGTACCGGGGCCGCAATGGCAGCTGATTCTCGATGTCTGTCCTCAACCTATGCTTGAAATAAAAAACTAGCAATATTTTTCTAGAAAACTGTGGCTAGTTAAGCATAAAGCGGCTGGAGTTTACTGACGGTTCTGCTGTCCGGAAACTCAGAGCAGATCACTCACGTCGACGGTGCCCTTGCCGTGCTTATGGAGGCAGGGTCATAGGTCCCTATTCCGTCCAGCTTCTTCCGTCCAGCTTCCGGCACTGCGCCCAGAGGGGTATTTCGCCGCAGCATTGGATCATCTGCCTGGCACAGCCCGGGCTTGGAGAGGATGATCGCGATGATGTTCGGGTACGGAGGAATGGGCGGCGGCTGGCCCGTCTGGGCAGTTGCCCTCATATGGATCGGGACGCTCGCATTCTTGGGTGTGCTGATCTGGGTCGGGTACACCCTGATGACCAATGCCTCCCGCGTGTCCCACGAGGAGCGCCGCAGCGATCAGCGCGCCCACGAGCGGCGCAGCGGAGCGGACACCCGTGGGGTCCTGGGCGAGCGGCTAGCGCGCGGCGAGATCGACGCTGTGGAGTACGACAGGCTGCGGGGCCTGAGCGCCGCTGGCGGTGACCCGGCCCCGGCTGGCTCAGCAAGCAAGCGATGAAAGCCGAGCCTCGTCATCGCCAGGGCGTCCTCGACGAGCTCGGTGCGCATGTGGTCCGCCAGCGCCCAGCCGACCACGCGGCGGCTGGACAGGTCGATCACGGTGGCCAGGTAGGCCCACCCTTCCCAGGTCATGATGTAGGTGATGTCACCGGCGTAACGCTGGTCGGTGCCCGGGCGGGGCGCGAAGTCGCGCTGGATCAGGTCCCGGGCCCGTTCCGCGGCCGGATCGGCGATGGTCGTGGTGCGCCACCGCTTCTTGCGGCGCCCCTCCAGCCCGGCGGCGCGCATCAGCCGGGCAACCCGCCGCTTCCCGCAGCCGGCGCCCTGGCGGCGCAAGGCCTGGTGGACCCGCGGTGACCCGTAGGTGCCTTTCGACTCGGTGCAGATGCTGGTGATCTTCGCGGACAAGACGGCGTCCGCTGCGGCCCGCGGGGAGAGGACGCCGTCGCGGCGCTGGTAGTAGGCGGTACGGGAGACCTTCAGCAGGCGGCACGCACGGGCAAAGCCGTCGCCCGCTTCAGGACCTCCACGTCCTCGGCGGCCTCCCATGCTCAAGATGATGGGCGGCGAACCCGGCACCGCCCGCCCACCGGGCCGCCGCCCGCCCACCGCGGACGGCGGCAGAAGTGCCGCCGCCTCCACGGCAGGGGCCGGACGGGGACCCCATCGTTGGAGGTACCGGCACGCGGTACTAGGCGCTACGGCTCAGGACGACCTTGAGCGCGCCGGTGTCGGCTGGCCTGGCGAATACGTCGTAGGCCTTGTCGAACTCATCTAGCGCGAAGCGGTGGGTGATGAACCGTCCGGCGTCGATGTGGTGGCTGGCGAGCAGGCGCAGCAGTGTCGGCGTGGAGTACGCGTCGACCAGCCCGGTCGTGATGGTGATGTCCCTGGTCCACTGGTCTTCCAGGTGCAAGGTGGCAGGCTGGCCGTGCACGCCGATGTTGGCGATCCGGCCCCCTGGCCGGGCCAGCTCGACGGCAAGCTCGAAGGTGGCAGGCACCCCGACCGCCTCGATGGTCACGTCGGCGCCCAGCCCGTCGGTCATCGAGCGGACTATCTCTCGCGGGTCCTCGCGGCCATTGTTCACGGTGACGTCCGCGCCGAACGCCTTCGCTGCCTCCAGCCGGGTGTCGGCCAGGTCGATCGCGACGATGTGGCTGGGGCTGAACAGGCGGGCGCCCATGATCGCGGACAGGCCGATGGGACCGGCCCCGACGACCGCGACGACGTCGCCTGGGCGCACGGCGCCGTTCAGGACGCCGACTTCATAGGCGGTAGGCAGGATGTCGGACAGCATGAGGATGTCCTCATCCGCTGCGCCGGCCGGCACCGGGTAGGTCGAGGTGTCGGCGAACGGTACCCGGACGTACTCGGCCTGGGTGCCGTCGATCATGTAGCCCAGGATCCAGCCGCCCCCGCCCAGGCACTGCCCCGAGCGGCCCTCGCGGCAGAACCGGCAGGTCCCGCACACCGAGACGCACGACACCAGGACGCGGTCGCCGACCTTGACCCTCTTGACGGCGCTGCCGATCGACTCGACGGTCCCGACCGCTTCGTGGCCGAGAATACGCCCGTCAGGCACGACCGGGAGGTCTCCCTTAAGGATATGGAGGTCCGTGCCGCAAATCGTCGTGGCGTCCACCCGCACGATCGCGTCCGTATCGGCATCGACTGCTGGCTTCGGGCCTTCTTCCCAGGCCATCTGGCCTGGGCCGTGGTAAACAAGAGCACGCATCACTATCTCGCTTCTGTCGGGATTTGATGGCCACGATGCTCGCTGCGCCAATTCGGCTGACAGAGGCGAACGTCCTACGCGGGCGGGATTATGTCCCGTGGCCGGGGATTCCCGCGGCGCTCACCCGTTGTGCCGCGTATTCGTATTACCGGCCGACTTAGGTGCCGAAATCAGTGCTCGCCGCGATGGCATTGATCGCGACATAGCTAAACCCGGCCGTGGCGGAGGCGGGCGGTCCAGGTCAGCTGGGTGCCGCCGCCGCCGGGGGTGCTGAGCTGGCAGGTACCGCCGTTGCCTTCGGCGCGGCGGCGCATGCTGGTCAGGCCGCTGGAGCGGGCGGGGGTGCCAACGCCGCGGCCGTTGTCGATGATGTCAAGGGTGATCAGCCCGTCCTGTTGTGCCAGGGCGATGCTGACGGCGCTGGCGTGGGCGTGGCGTGCGGAGTTGGACAGGGCCTCACGGGTAACGGCGAGGATGTCGTCGGTCAGGTCCGCGTCCGGGTTTAGCGTGCCGGCGAAACGGATGGCGGCGGTGAAGCCGAGCTGCGGCGCGTGCTCCTCGATGATCGCCAGGAGCCTGGCCTGCAAACGGGCCGGAGCCTTCCGGGACTGATGGAGGCCGAAAATGCTCGTACGGATATTGGTGATGGCGTCGTCAAGGATGTCGACGTATCCCTTGATCCGTTCCGCGTTGGCCGGGTCGCTGCGCGCAGCGTGGCCTTGGAGGGTCATGCCGAGAGCGAACAACTCCTGGATGACATGGTCGTGCAGGTCGCCCGCGATGCGGTCATGGTCCTCTGCCTGTGCCAGGGTGATCTGGTCGACGCGGGCCTGGGCGAGTTCCATGGCCACAGCGGCCTGGCCTGCGAAGGATGCTGCCATGTCCAGGTCCGTCTCGGTGAATCCCGGACTTGCGGCCAGCCGCCCCAGCGTCAGCGCGCCGCGGACCTGCTCGCCGGCGGCTAGCGGGACGACGATCACGGGGCCGATATCGGCGTTCAGCGCAGCGGCGGCTGCTTCGCGGCGGCCGCCGGTGACAAGGCTGGGCTTGCCGGTGAGGATCGCCTGCCCGGCCAGCGAGTCTGCCCGCGGTCCGGTGCGGTTCATCATTCCTGCCGTGAGCGCGCCGGTTACGCCGGTGACGATGACCTCGTCCGTGCCGTGCGGCACGGCCAGCACAGCGAAGTCCGCGGCCGCGGCGGCTGCGGCGAGCTGGGTGATCAGGGCGTGCGGCTGGTCCACCTGGCTCGAGAGCAGCATCGGCGTCAGCTGGCCAGAGGCGTCCAGCCACCGGCGGCGCTGCTCGGATTCGGTAAACCGGCGCGCGTTCGCGATCGCCGCGCCCGCGGTGGCGGCGAGCGCGATCGCCAGCTCCTCATCCTCGGCGGTAAACTCGCTGCCGTCGCGGCGTTCGGTTAGGTAAAGGTGGCCGAAGACCTGCTCCCTGATGCGGACCGGGACACCGAGGAAGCCGGTCATCGGCGGATGTCCCGCCGGGAACCCCGCCGACGCGGGATGCGCGGCGAGATCGGCAAGCCGGATCGGGACCGGCTCGCTGATCAGCAAACCCAGGATCCCCCGGCCCGTGGGCAGGTCACCGAGCCTGGCGACCGTCTCCTTGTCCATGCCGGAGTGCACGAACTGCTCCAGTCGTCCGCCTGGGCCAAGTACGCCGAGCGCCGCATACCGGGCGCCGAGAAGATCCCGGGCCGCCCGCACGATCTGCCGCAGCACCACCGGCAGACTCAACTCCCCGGCCACCAGGGCATTCGCGCGCAGCAGTCCACGCAGTCGCCCCTGCGTGGCCCGTACGTCATCAGCGCGGTCTGCCAGCTGCACGAGCAGCTGATCCAGTTCCAGCCGTGGAACGTCAGGAAAATCTAGTGCGCCCGCCGCGTCCGCGGCCCGCGTGTCTGTGTCATCCGGCGCGGGATGCGGATCGCGTGTTCGGCGCACCTTCGGTACTGACGCCGAACCGGGCTCATTCTCCAAGGCGGTCATGTTGCTTCTGCCCCCGGGCAAGCACGTGCTAGCACCCCGGTAACCAGGAACCAGGTTAGAGCCGACCTCCGGATCAGCACAGCCGGCCGTCTCGGTGGCGGCATCCGGCCGGACGTCAATTCGCTTGCCATGGGCTTTCCCGTCGTTAACGAGACGAGCGGCGGCAAGCGTAAGGTCCGGACTGGCACGGCCGCGCTTCCCAGTAAACGGCATGAACGACTCCGGCACAAGCCAGCGACGCCGGAACCGGTTCACCCGTCTCCGTCCGGTGCCCTCAACCGGTGGTGACACCCGGCTAAAGGCCCGATGGTCCGCGAGTCAGTGCGTATCGGCGCTGCCCGCACCGCGCCCGGCGGACGCCTGCGCGGCGTCGCGCCCTGCTCGCTGACGATAAAACTGTGCTGGAAGGACGTCACCGGGCCCGTGAGCCCGGGGCAGCACGGTCGACGCGTCCGCCTTGGGATGCCACGACGGCAGCGCGATGATGGCCAGGCCGTCAGGTGAGTGCAGCGCGCCGGGCATGAAATCGGGCTGCCCGACGGCCGCGTCCAGGGTCGCCAGCGCCTGCCATGGCGTGGCGAAATTGCCGCCCGGTACCACCGTCAGGCCGCGCGCCGAGCAATGCCCTCAGCTTCGCCTCAGAAACGATCCGCATCGTGGCCTTCCTGCTGACCGTGAGCGTCGAGCCGTCGGCCGTTTAGCATCTCTGGTGAAACCCGGATGAAAAGCTCCTGCGCCCGGCGGGGCCAGGAGCTGAGGTCCATCTTCTGCAGCCGGCCTCTGTCTTGGGGGTCGGTCACTTCTCGCGACGGCCCGATGGCGGTGACACTCCAGCCGGCCTGCTGCGCATCCAGGCAATCGGCCTCGAACGCGACGATGGCCTGTCGGGTCGCGGCGGCAAGCTTACCGTCACCGTCCGTTCTAATGACGATGTCACCTTGGTCGAGCGCGAAAGTGACGAGCTCGACCGCGGGCAGCGCGTGCCGGGTGTAGATGATCCGGCCTATAGACACGGATGCCAGTAGCCGGAGGCAGTCATCTCTGGAAAGCTGCTGCGGAGCCGGGCCATCGGAGTTCATAGCAACGAGGATGCCGGGAGCTGACCAGGGACAACAGGGAACAAGGTCCTTAGTCGCCGGGCCCTAGGTGCCGTTCGCTGCGTCCGGCGTGCTGATCGTCGAAGACGCGCGCCGCGTAGGCCGCCGCCTGGGTGCGGCGCTCCATGCCGAGCTTGGCGAACAAGGCGGACACGTAGTTCTTCACGGTCTTCTCGGCCAGCGACATCCGCTCGCCGATCTGCCGGTTGGTCAGCCCTTCCCCGATCAGCTCCAGGATCCTGCGCTCCTGCCCGGACAGCCCGGCCAGCGGATCGCGCTTGGTGCCTTGATCCCGCAGCCGGGCCATCAGCTGGCTGGCCGCCCGCGGGTCCAGCATCGACTGGCCCGACGCCACCGTGCGCACCGCGCCGACCAGGTCGGTGCCGCGGATCTGCTTGAGCACATATCCCGCCGCGCCCGCCATCACCGCGTTGAACAGCGCCTCATCGTCGCCGAACGAGGTGAGCATCAGGCACGCCACCTCGGGCATCCGCGAGCGGATCTCCCGGCACACCGACACCCCGTCGCCGTCCGGCAGCCGCACGTCCAGGACGGCCACATCCGGCCGCAGCGCCGGAATCCGGGCCAGCGCCGAGGACGCCGTCCCGGCCTCGCCGGTGACCCGGATGTCCGGCTCGGCCTCCAGCAGGTCGCGGACACCCCGGCGGACGATCTCGTGGTCATCAAGGAGAAAGACCGCGATCGGCTTCGCCGCCTCGTCGCCGGACGCGGAACCGTTCGCCGGATTCGTCACCATAGCTCCTGACCTTTTGCGAGTGCCGCCCTGGGCAGGACGTTGTGTCTACTTTAGGCAGTTCTCCCGCGCGGGAGTTAGGACCAAAGTCCCTGGCGAGCGGCCCGGACGGCCCTGTTGGCCGAGGACCGCCCGGCCTAGCGTCAGGAATCAAGACGCCGGGGAATTTATAGCAGCAGGAGATTGAAATGCCAGGAATCATTGTCGGAGTGGACGGTTCCGGCCATTCCCAGCGTGCGCTGGGATGGGCCGTCAGGGAAGCGGCGATCCGTCATGCGCCGCTCACCGTGCTCACCGTGCACGAGGCCGTCGCCCGTTACTACCGCGGCACGGCCATGGACCCGGATGCTCCGGTCCGGACCGCGGAGGCCCGCAAGGCGGCCGAGGACGAAACCGATAAGGCGCTGGCCGGGCTCGAGGGATCCCGCCCGGAGTCGGTCGTGGTCACCGCCGTTCGCGGTTTCCCGGTCGAAGAGCTCATCAAGGCGGCCAGCGATGCCGACATGATCGTCCTGGGCTCGCGTGGTGCGGGCGGGTTCGCCCGGCTGCTGATGGGGTCGGTCGCCAGTCAGGTGGCCCAGCACGCGCAGTGCCCGGTCCTCATCGTCCCCCCCGAGGACCGGAGCTGAGCGTGCGCCGTACATGACAACGAGCATCGCCCGCGTCTGGCCCGGAACCGGGAGCCCGCCCTATCACTAGGTACGGGTTGAGCGTACTGTCGAAGCAAGAGCCGCCCCGCTCGTCGGGAACGGTTATCTCAGGGTGATCCTGCAAAAAATGTCGCTCCGGACCTCGGTGACCCAGTCGAGTCACGCGAGGAACGATCTGATGAGCGCTCATGACGGGCCTGGCCGTCACCGCGCGGCAGCCGCCGGGTCCGCTGCCGCGCAGGATGTCGGTCGTGCTGGGCACTGCCAGCTAGCCGCCGTGGGTCCTGGTGATCGCGGGCATTCTTGCGTGCGGACCAGGGACGCCTGATGACGCTGCCCTACCGCCAGGGACGGCTGCTGCGGCGTACTGATCGTGCGCTCCGCCAGTCCGATCCCGACCTGGCGTCCATGCTGTCGATCTTCGCCCGTCTCACCGCGGCTGAGCGGATGCCCGCCCAGGAGCAGTTGCGGTCCCGGCTGATCTGGGCCTGGCACGTCCTGCTGTGGCCCGTGGGTGCGGCCGCCTTCCTGGTTGTCTTCGCCGCGGGCGGGGGATCTCGTGCCAGGACGGCATTCGGCACGGCCTCCAGGCGCCGGGCCAGCGAGAATCAGAAAACCCGGTGACACCGGCGGCCAGGGTGAGCTCGGAGCCAGATGTCAAGGATGACCTGAAGTCCGTGCCGGTGCCGGAGGTGGAGAAGCGCCTGTCATCCTCACCGGAGGGCCTCAGCCAGGCTGAGGCGGCCAAGCGGCTGGCCCGATACGGGCCCAACGAAATAGAGGACAAGAAGGACAACCCCCTCCTGAAGCTGCTGACGTATTTCTGGGGTCCGATCCCGTGGATGATCGAGGCGGCGGTGATCTTGTCCGGGGTACTGCGGCACTGGCCGGATTTCGGCATCATCGGAGTCCTGCTGGTGGCCAACGCCGCGGTCGGGTTCTGGGAGGAGCATCAGGCGGGCAAGGCCATCGACGCGCTGAAGGCCCAGCTGGCGGTCAAGTGCCGGGTGCGGCGGGACGGGACCTGGGTGACCCCGCCGTCGCGTGAGCTGGTGCCCGGTGACGTGATCCGGATGCGGACGGGCGACATCGTGCCGGCGGACGCGCGGCTGCTGGCGGGCGACCCGGTGCAGGTGGACCAGTCCGCGCTGACCGGGGAGTCGCTGCCCGTCACGGCCGCACCCGGCGACGCCGTCTACTCGGGGTCAGTCATCAAGCAGGGCGAGATCGGCGCCCTGGTCTACGCCACCGGGACCGGCACCTACTTCGGCAAGACGGCGGAGCTGGTCGCGGACGCGCAGACAGTGAGCCATTTCCAGCGGGCGGTGCTGAAGATCGGCACGTACCTGATCATCCTCGCGGTGGCGCTGGTGGCGGTGATCACCGCGGTGTCGATCGTCCGCGGCAACCCGGTCCTGGACACGCTGCAGTTCGCCCTGGTGCTGACCGTGGCAGCGATCCCGGTCGCGATGCCGACGGTGCTGTCCGTGACGATGGCCGTCGGCGCGCGGCTCCTGGCCAGGAAGCAGGTCATCGTGAGCCGGCTGGTGGCCATCGAGGAACTGGCCGGCGTGGACGTACTCTGCTCGGACAAGACCGGCACCCTGACCCAGAACAAGCTGACCCTGGGCGAGCCCTTCGCCATCGGCAGCGTCACCGCCGCCCAGGTGATCCTCAGTGCCGCGCTGGCGTCACGCGCCGACGACGATGACGCCATTGACCTGGCCGTCCTGGCCGGCCTGGACGACGACCGGGCGCTGGCCGGCTATCAGGTGACTCATTTCCAGCCGTTCGACGCGGTACGCAAGCGCACCGAGGCTGCCGTCACGGCCGCGGACGGAACCACGTTCAACGTGGCCAAGGGGGCGCCGCAGGTGATCATGGCGCTGGCCGCCGGTAGCGGACAGGTCAGGAACGCCGTGGACCAGGCCGTCGGCGGCTTCGCGGCGCGCGGGTTCCGCTCGCTGGGCGTGGCCCGCGCCGACGGGGAAGGCCCCTGGCAGTTCCTCGGCGTGCTGCCCCTGTCCGACCCTCCCCGCGTGGATGCGAAGGCGACCATCGCGACGGCGCGGCAGCTGGGCGTGGCGGTCAAGATGGTCACCGGGGACCAGGTCGCCATCGCCCGGGAGACCGCCCGGACGCTGGGAATGGGCACCGGCATCCTGGACGCCGCCGGCCTGGGCGGTACTGGGCGCGAGGAGAGCACGGCGGCAGCGGAAGCTATCGAGAACGCCGACGGGTTCGCCCAGGTATTCCCCGAGCACAAGTACCACATCGTCGATGTTCTGCAGAAACGGGGTCACATCGTCGGCATGACCGGCGACGGGGTCAACGACGCCCCCGCGCTGAAGAAAGCCGACTGCGGCATCGCCGTGTCGGGCGCCACCGACGCGGCGCGCGCCGCGGCGTCCATCGTGCTGACCAAGCCAGGCCTGTCGGTGATCATCGACGCGATCAAGGAGAGCCGGAAGATATTCCAGCGGATGAACAGCTACGCGATCTACCGCATCGCCGAGACGCTCCGCGTCCTGCTGTTCGTCACCCTTGTCATCCTGATCTTCAACTTCTTCCCGCTCACCGCAGTCATGATCGTGATGCTGGCGTTGCTCAACGACGGCGCGATCCTGTCCATCGCCTACGACAACGTGCACTACGCAAACCGGCCCGAGGCATGGAACATGCGCCTGGTCCTGGGAATCGCGACCGTGCTCGGCACCGTCGGCCCCGTCGCCGCGTTCGGGCTGTTCTACCTGGGCGACCGGGTCTTCCATCTCGGCCATCCGCAGCTCCAGACGCTGATGTACCTGATGCTGTCCGTTGCGGGGCACCTCACGATCTTCCTCGCCCGCACACGCGGCCCGTTCTGGTCCGTGCGTCCCGCGCGCGTTCTTCTGGCAGCGGTGCTCGGCACGCAAACCCTGGCGACGTTGATAGCGGTCTACGGGATCTTCATGACACCCCTCGGCTGGCGCTGGGCCCTGGTCGTCTGGGGATATGCGATCGCCTGGTTCCTGCTGACCGACCGCGTGAAGCTCGCCGCCTACCGGATTCTCGACCCCGGTGAAAAACCATGGCCCCGTGCACGCCGGCGCGCGCGCGGCGAAGCCCGGCCCGGCCAGTGACCTGCCGGGGGAGGCCACCGCCACGGCGAAGCCGGTTCCCGTACCGCAGATCACCCTGACCTGACCTGATGCGCACGCTGTCGAACTGGAGGACTGACTCATGACGACGATGGAAACGATAGTGACGGGTCCGCTGTCGCCGGACCTGCTGCACCGGATGGATGCGTACTGGCGGGCCGCGAACTACGTGTCGGTCGGCCAGATTTACCTGTATGACAATCCGCTGCTGAGACGTCCGCTGGAATTGTCGGACGTGAAGCCGCTGGTCGTCGGGCATTGGGGCACGACACCTGGCCAGAACTTCATCTACGTGCACCTGAACCGGGTGATCAAGAAGTATGACCTGGACATGTTCTATGTCGCCGGGCCGGGTCACGGCGGCCCGGCGCTGGTCGGCAACACCTACCTGGAGGGGACCTACAGCGAGGTCTACCCGGACGTCAGCCAGGACGAGGCCGGTCTGAAGAAGCTGTTCACCCAGTTCTCGTTCCCCGGCGGGATCTCCAGCCACGTCGCGCCCACCACCCCGGGATCGATCCACGAGGGCGGTGAGCTGGGCTACTCGCTCAGCCACGCGTTCGGGGCCGCGTTCGACAACCCGGGCCTGATCGTCGCCTGCGTCATCGGGGACGGCGAGGCCGAGACCGGCCCGCTGGCCACCTCCTGGCAGTCCAACAAGTTCCTCGACCCGGTCAGCGACGGCGCGGTGCTGCCGATCCTGCACCTGAACGGCTACAAGATCAGCAACCCCACCGTCCTGGCCCGCATCGGCGACGACGAGCTGGGCCAGTTCCTGCACGGCTGCGGCTGGGAGCCCCGCTTCGTCGAGGGCGACGACCCGGACGAGATGCACCAGCTCATGGCCAAAACACTGGAAGAGGCCGTCGAGGCCATCCGGCAGATCCAGGACACCGCCCGTATCAGCGGTGACACCACCCGGCCGCGCTGGCCCATGATCGTCCTGAAGTCACCCAAGGGCTGGACCGGTCCGAAGGTCGTCGACGGCCTGCCGGTCGAGGGCACGTTCCGGTCCCACCAGGTGCCGCTCCTGGTCGACGCCGGCCATCCGGAGCACCTGGCCCAGCTGGAAAGCTGGATGCGGAGTTACAAGCCAGAGGAGCTGTTCGACGCCGACGGCCGCCTGCTGCCGGACCTGGCCGAGCTGGCGCCGCGTGGCAACCGGAGGATGGGTGCTAACCCGCACGCCAACGGCGGCCTGCTCCTGCGCGACCTGCGCATGCCCGATTTCCGGGCCCACGCGGTCCCAGTGCCGGCTCCCGGCGCAGCGAGCGCCCAGGACACCCTGGTGCTGGGGGAGTTCCTCCGCGATGTGGTTGCGCTTAACGAAGACCAGCGGAACTTCCGGGTCTTCGGCCCTGATGAGACCCTCTCGAACATGCTCGGCGCCGTCTTCGAGGTCACCAGCCGCCAGTGGGACGCCCAGGTCCAGCAGAACGACGAGTTCCTCGCCCCGGCCGGGCGCGTGCTGGACTCCATGCTCAGCGAGCACCAGTGCGAAGGCTGGCTCGAGGGATACCTGCTGACCGGGCGGCACGGGCTCTTCAACTGCTACGAGGCGTTCATCCACATCGTCGACTCGATGTTCAACCAGCACGCCAAGTGGCTGAAGGTCACCGCGCAGCTGCCCTGGCGGCGGAACATCGCCTCGCTGAACTACCTGCTCGCCTCGCACGTCTGGCAGCAGGACCACAACGGCTTCACCCACCAGGACCCCGGCTTCCTCGACCACGTGGTCAACAAGAAAGCCGACGTCGTCCGGGTCTACCTGCCGCCCGACGCCAACACCCTGCTGTCGGTCATGGACCACTGCCTGCGCAGCCGGCATTACGTGAATGTCGTCGTCGCGGGGAAGCGCGCGATGCCGCAGTGGCTGAGCATGGAAGCCGCCGTCGTGCACTGCACCGAGGGGATCGGCATCTGGGACTGGGCCAGCAACGACCAGGGCGCCGAACCGGACGTCGTGCTGGGCTGCTGCGGTGACACGCCCACCCTCGAGGTGCTGGGCGCCGTCTCGATCCTGCGCGAGTACCTGCCCGAGCTGAAGATCCGCGTGGTCAACGTCGTTGACCTGATGAAGCTCCAGTCCGCCAGCGAGCACCCGCACGGCCTGTCCGACACCGACTATGACTCGCTGTTCACCCGGGACAAGCACATCATCTTCGCCTTCCACGGCTACCCGCAGCTCATCCACCGGCTGACCTACCGCCGCGCCAACCGCAACCTGCACGTCCGCGGCTACAACGAAGAAGGCACGATCACCACGCCGTTCGACATGAGAGTGCAGAACCGCCTGGACCGCTACCACCTGGTCCAGGACGTGGTCGACCGGCTCCCGCAACTCGGCACTGCCGGCGACTACCTCAAGCAGAAGATGCGCGACAGACTCGTCGAGCACAACCAGTACATCGACATCCACGGCCAGGACCTGCCCGAAATCCGCAACTGGACCTGGGGCGGCACCCGGTGAACGCCGGTGCGGGAACGGCCGGGAGAACCCGGTTAGTGGGCGAATAGACAGTCGCAACGGGCCGTTCGGACAAAGGATTATCAATCTTTTCTTCCGAACGGACCGTGGTTTTACCAGCGATCAAACGGGTGACTGTGCGCGGGGCTCTGGAGTCCCGTCATTGATCCCGGGCCAGGAGAAGGTCAGACGCACAGCGATTGACACAGCTGAGGTCGGGTAATGTCGGACGAAAGCATGCGGACCGTACTGGTATCCCTTGGCGCGGGCCTGGGGGTGAGCCTGGCCAAGGTCGTGGCAGCGGTCTTGACCGGTTCGGCCGCTATGGCCGCCGAGGCCGCACATTCACTCGCTGGTCGCGGCCCTCGGCGTGCTGGTCGTCGGCGTGGCGTTCTCCTTGCGTGACGGCATCGATGAGCTGATCCACCCCAGCGCCACTCAGTCGTTCGCTGTGGCCTACGTCGCGGGTGTCCGTACTAGCGCCCCGACGTAGCAATTGGCCAGGTCGTCGGCGTGCACGCAGTTCCAGTAGTTGCGGCCGGCGCCTATGCACCGCAGTCGGCCAAGTCTGGCCTGATCCCAGAACCAGGAAGAAGATCGCTTCGAGGCTGACTATCAGGGTCAGCAGCCCGAACGGGAAGGGATCGAAGATCAGGCTCTTACCGAAGACTCCTTCGTTGCACAGCAGCCACATGCCGAACCAGATTGCGTGGAAGTATACGAAGGGCATTGACCCGGAGAACGCGGTCATCGCATCCGAAACCCGGCTCTGCCGGCTCACCTGGGAGTCCGATGCCTTCCGGGTCCGGGTCCGCAGCACGTGGTGATCACGCTTGCCGTCTGGCACTGATCCTCCTGGGTGACCCGTGACACATTCCGCGTAGGCCAGGCCGAGCTAACGTCCGACCAGGTCGCCGGACTTAGGCAACCACCGTGGCGTGCGGCGACTGCGCCACCTTGTGTTCCTGTACGTATAGTCACGAGCGTAACTAAAGCCCCAAGAAGGTCGGCACAGGCCACCCTGGCAAGAAACCCAGCGGCGGGGACGGATCCCATTGGCGAGCAGATTTAGATTCAAATAAAATAAATGGAAGTCGGCCATCTAATTCTGCTCGTTATGCAGGCGACGGCCCGCGCACTGGGTACCGGTGAGCAGGTAAACGCAAGGATAAAAGTTCACCGAGGGTTCATCATCCCCGGCTCGCGATGCCCGGCTGCCACCTCTCCAGAAGCTATTTTCTTCCCTCACAGCACGACACTTTCCGAATTCCGGCGCTCCCCGGGGGCCGGCATCGACATAAGCTGGCGGAGGCGTATTGTTGTGACTGAAACTGAAGCATTAGCTGCCGGGTCAGGACCCTGCCTTGCCGTAGAAGCAAGAAGGGCGTACCTGTGTTCAGCGCGGACCTGAGTACCCGCAGCTATGACGGCCGTTCTGTGGTCACATGGCGCGGAGAGCCTGACCTGGTTGACGCCGCGGCGGTGGCGGCTGCGCTTACCGCGGACGTCTCCGTTTGCGTGACGGTGGAAGAGGCGGCCGGCGAGGCGGAGCATCTGCGGGAGTGGGCACCCGATGTCGCTGTCTAGTGACCCGGTGGTGCCCCGGCCGCTAGTGCCGCCCGACCAGCCGCCCGTTCCGCCGTCGGGCCCGCCTATGTCGGCGCGGAACAAGGACAAAGCCCGTGCCATGGGGCTGACGTCGGCCACCGGGCTGGTCGTCGGCAGCATCGTCGGGACCGGGGTGTTCACCATGCCGGCCGTGCTGGCTGGGGCCGGCACCATGGGAATCATCGTGCTCGCCGTCATCGCCGTCGGCGCGATGCTCCTGGCCGTGCTGTTCGGCCAGCTCAGCAAGCGGGTGCCCAACAGCGACGGCGGGCTCTACGCGTACTCCCGGCATGAGTTCGGCGATTTCGCCGGCTATCTCGTCGGATGGTGCTACTGGATCCAGGCCTGGGCCGGCAACGCGGCTATCGTCTCGTCGTGGGTGTTCTACGTCGACGCGCTGTTCAAGTTCTCCCATCCGAGCGGTATGGAGAACTGGGGCATTGCCCTGGTGGGGTTGTGGGTGCCGGCTGCGGTGAACCTGGCCGGGGTGCGGCAGATGGCCTGGTTCCAGAACGTCACCGTGGTGCTGAAGTTCCTGCCGCTGCTGTTCGTCGGCGTCGTCGGCTGGTTCTTCGTCCGCAGCAGCGACTTTGGGCCTTTCAACGCCTCCGGCGGGAGCCTCTACAGCGGTATCGGGATCGCGGCGGGAGTGGCGCTCTTCTCGTTCATCGGGGTGGAGGCAGCCGCGGTCACGGCCAAGCGGGTGAGCAACCCGCGCCGCAACGTCAGCCGTGCCTCGCTTATCGGCACCGCGGTCAGCGCGATCTTGTACGTGCTGGTGACCGCGGTGGTGATGGGACTTGTCGCGCATCACACGCTCACGACGACCGGGGCGCCTTTCGTCAACGCCTTCCAGACCATCTTCCCTGGCAGCGCCTGGGCCGGGCAGTTCATCGCGGGCGTAGCGGTCATCTCGGGTATCGGTGCGCTGAACGGCTGGACGCTGATCGTGACCGAGACGTCGCGGGCCATCGCGCAGGACGACCTGTTCCCGCGGCCGTTCGCCTGGACCGACCGCAACGGCACCGCCTGGCTTGGCATCGTGGTCGGTACGGTGCTGCCGTCGCTGCTTATGCTGTGGCGTTACAACGCAAGCTCGGGGCTGACGGTCTTCACCTACCTGGTTGACCTCACCGTGGTCACCGTGGCCATCCCGTACTTCATGTCGGCAATCGCCCAGCTCACTTATCTCGTCTCGCGCCGCCGCCGCGTGCAGGGCTGGGCCCTGGCCCGCGACCTGCTGGTCGCGGGGGTGAGCGTGCTGTTCTCGATGTGGGTGACGTTCGCCTCGGGCTACCAGGTCGTCTACCAGGCCCTCGTCGTCATCCTCGTCGGACTCATCCTCTACGCCTTCCTGAACGCCCGCCGTCAGCGTCTCGGTGAAGCCAGCGAGCCGGCAGACATCCCTCCCAGCGAGCTGTCCGAGCCGGCCTGAACCGGCAGACAGCAAACGGGAAAAATACCCACCAGCAGGAGGAAACCGCCATGACGTTTCGCGTCGACTCAGAGATGGGCCAGCTGCGGCAGGCCATCGTCCACCGGCCGGGCCTCGAGCTGTCGCGGCTCACTCCCGGCAACATCAATGCCCTGCTGTTCGACGACGTGATGTGGGCGCCCAAGGCCAAGGAGGAACACGACGCCTTCGCCGAGGCCCTGCGGGACAAGGGAGTCCTCGTGCATTACTACGAGCAGCTGCTGGCCGAGACGCTCGAGGTGCCCGCAGGGCGGGCCTTTGTCCTGGACCGGGTCTGCACGCCGGAGATCCTCGGTCCCCAGCTGGCCAGGCCGGTGCGCCGCCTGTTCGAGGACCTGGACGGGGCGAAGCTGGCCGAGTCCCTGGTCGGCGGGGTTCTCAAGGCTGACCTGCATCCGTACCGGACGCACAGCCTGAAGTGGGAGATGCTCCGGGCGGACGACTTCATCCTCCCCCCGCTGCCCAACACCCTGTTCACCCGGGACAACTCGTGCTGGATGTACGGCGGGCTGACCGTCAACCCGATGGCCATGCCCGCCCGCCAGCGGGAAACCCTGCACAGCCGGGCCATCTACCGCTTCCACCCCCTGTTCGCCGGCGGCGACTTCGCCACCTACTACGGGGGCGAGGACCGCGACTACCAGCCGGCCCACCTTGAAGGCGGTGACGTCCATGTCATCGGCCACGGGGCCGTCCTGATCGGCATGGGCGAGCGGTCCACCCCGATGGCCGTCGAGGCGGTCGCCCGGGCCCTGTTCGACGCCGGGCAGGCGACCAAGGTAGTGGCCATCGAGCTGCCGCACAGCCATGCCTTCATGCACCTCGACACCGTGATGTCCATGGTCGACACCGCCACCTTCGTGCTCTACCCCTACTTCGACCGCCACCTGCGCAGCTGGACCATCTCACCGGGCGAGCAGCCCGGCCAGCTCACGGTCTCGCGCAACCACAGCCTGTGGGACTCCCTGGCCGAGATCCTGGAGGTCGACAAGATCACGGTGCTGGCCACCGATGAGGACATGCGGGCCGCCGAGCGCGAGCAGTGGGACGACGGGACCAACTACCTGGCGGTGGCTCCCGGGGTGGTCTTCGGCTACGAGCGCAACATCCCCACTAACACCATGCTGCGCAAGCACGGCATCGAGGTGGTCGACATCGGGGGCAGCGAACTCGGCCGGGGGCGGGGCGGACCCCGGTGCATGACCTGCCCGATACAGCGCGACCCGGCCTAGCAGCGGAACCCCAGGAGATGACCGTCATGGACCTGCACGGAAGAAGCCTGCTGAAAGAGACCGACTTCACCAAGTCCGAGTTCCTCTCGATCGTCGACCTGGCCAGGGAACTGCGGCAGGAGAAGCGCACGGGCGCCGAGCGGCAGCGGATGACCGGGCTCAACATGGCCCTCATCTTCGAGAAGCCCTCCACCCGTACCCTGTCGGCCTTTGAGGTCGGGGCGCACGACCAAGGGGCGCACGTGACCTATCTCGGGCCCGGGGATACACACCTGGGCGAGGCGGAGTCGGCCAAGGACACGGCCCGGGTGCTCGGGCGGATGTTCGACGGCATCGAGTACCGCGGTTTCGCCCAGCAGACCGCGGAGATCCTGGGCCAGTGGGCCGGCGTGCCGGTATGGAACGGGCTGACCGATCAGTGGCATCCCACTCAGATGCTGGCCGATGTCCTGACCATCCTTGACCACTCGGACAAGCCGCTCGAGGAGGTGACCCTCTGCTACGTCGGGGACGCGCGCAACAACACGGCGAACTCGCTGCTGGTGACCGGCGCGCTGCTCGGCCTGGACATCCGCATCGCCGCCCCCGGCTCGCTGCTGCCCAGCGACGATGTCCGCGCCATTGCCGACGACCAGGCCCGCCGCTCGGGCGCCCGCGTCCGCGTGGGCGAAGACCTCACATCCGCGGTCGAGGGAGCTGACTTCCTCTACACCGACGTCTGGGTGTCGATGGGGGAGCCCGCCGCGGCGTGGGGCGAGCGGATCAAGCTGCTGCTGCCCTACCAGGTCAACGCGGAGCTCATGAAGGCGACCGGCAACCCCGAGGTCAAGTTCCTGCACTGCCTCCCCGCCCTGCACAACACCGACACCGAGGTAGGGCGCCAGATGCACGACAAGTGGGGCCTGTCGGCCCTCGAAGTGACAGACGAGGTCTTCGAGTCCCCCGCTTCAATCGTGTTCGACGAGGCGGAGAACCGGCTCCACACGATCAAGGCGGCCATGGTCGCCACCGCCGGGCACTGAGATGCTCATAGTCGTGGCGGTGGGCGGTAACGCCCTGCTCCAACGGGGGGAGGTCCCGCTCGCGGAAACCCAGGAGAAGAACGTCGCCGTAGCGGTCGAGGCCTTGACCCCGCTGGCCGCGGACCATGACCTGGTGATCACCTACGGGAACGGGCCGCAGGTGGGCCTGCTGGCCAACGAGAGCTCCGCTGATCCTGTGCTGCCGTTTCCTTACTCGCTCGACGTGCTCGGCGCCCAGACCCAGGGGATGATCGGCTATTTCCTGCTGCAGGGATTCGAGAACGCCCTGCCCGGACGGCAGGTAGCCAGCCTGATCTGCCAGACGAAGGTGGCGGGCGACGACCCGGCCTTCGAACGGCCGACCAAGTTCATCGGGCCGGTCTACCCGGAGGCGGAGGGCCGCAGGCTGGCCGGGCTTCGGGGCTGGCAGATCCGGCCGGACGGCGCCGCTTGGCGGCGGGTCGTGGCCTCGCCCGAACCCCAGGCGATCGTGGAGCTCGCCACGATCCGCACGCTTGTCGCAGCCGGCGGCATCGTGATCTGCGCCGGGGGCGGCGGCGTCCCGGTGCTGGAGGACGGCGACGGCCGCCTCCACGGAGCCGAGGCCGTCGTCGACAAGGACCTCAGCACCGCGCTGCTGGCCCGGGACCTCGGCGCCGACGCCCTGGTGATCCTCACCGACGTGGCCAACGTGGAGACCGGCTACGGCACGGACGCGGCCCGGGCGATCGGCCGTACCACGCCCGCCGCCCTGCGGGCCCTGAAGTTCCCGGCCGGATCGATGGGCCCGAAGGTCGAAGCGGCCTGCCGCTTCGTGGAGGCGACAGGCAAGCTGGCGATGATCGGCCAGCTTAATGATGCGGCCGATCTGGTTCGCGGGACCCGGGGCACCGTAGTGGAACCGGCCAGCCGGGCGGCAGAGGGAACAAGGAGACTGCCATAAACGCCGGAGACACCGCCTGGGTCATGGTCAGCGCGGCGCTTGTCCTGTTCATGACCGTCGGCCTAGCCAACATGAGCGGGCGGTGGCCAGGCACGCACATCCCCAAGCTCGACTTCATGGCCTTCCAGATGATGTTCGCCATCATCACCCCGGCGCCGATCACCGGAGCGCTCGCCGGGCGCCTGAAGTTCAAAGCGTGGATCGCCATCTGCCTGGGCTGGGCTTCCGCGGTGCCGTTGCCGCAACCAGTGCGGATCGGTGACCCGCGGGGCGGCGGCGACCGGCGGCACCATAGCCGACCTGTGCGCCGCCCGGCGTGAGGCGAACTCTCCCAGGCCAGCAGCGGAATGCGGGGCCCCGACGATCGTGCCCACTCCCCGCGTCCTGCGTAAGCGGCAGAAAATCAAAAAGTAGAGTACAGTCAACAACGTTGCTCCGGACCTAGGTAATTTCGCCTCAGTAATCGTCGCGAAGCGGGATTCCGGAGCTTTTTTCGTACATGCACTCCGGCCAGAAATCTGAAGCCAGCGACGTATAGACGTCACGGCTCGATCGCACGGAGGCAAAAAATTTACCCAGCTGCAGCATCATCGTCTTATTCGCTGCTGAACGCTTTCTGGACGATTTTTGAGATTTTCATTTGGGGAATCTGGATCTGGACCCTGATTACGGTATTCATCGACATCTTCCGCAGTCATGATCTGTCCGGCAGCACAAAGGCGCTGTGGTTCCTGTTCGTATTGATCTTCCCGCTGATCGGCGTGATTGTGTACCTGATCGTCCGCGGCGGGTCCATGCACCACAGGTCGATCTGGCAGTTCCAGCCGAGAGCGTTCGGTGCCAGCAGTGATTTCCCGCCCACAGCCGCAGGCTCGCCGCCGAGTAGGGCAGACCAGCTGGAGAAGCTGGCCAGTCTCCGGGACCGCGACGTCATCACCGCCGAGGAGTTCCAGCAGGAAAAGGCCCGGATTCTCGCCTGAGGCAGCCAGCCGCGAACTAGTACGAGCCAAAGCCAACCAGCGCGGCCCATCAGGACCGCAGGAGGAGTGCACCATGACCATCGCTACTGCAGGAGCAGGCACGAACGAGACAACCCAGTTCACCACGGGCGCTCAGGTGAGTTGCAAGAGCGGTCCCTGCGGCAAGCTAACCCGGGTGATCATCGATCCGGTTAAGCGGACGCTCACGCACTTGGTCGTCGAACCGCGGCACGGAGAGACAGGGCGGCTGGTGCCGCTCAAGCTCGTCGACCACAGCTCGCCGGATCAGATCGACCTAGCCTGCACGCAGCAAGAGTTCGACGCACTCGATGCATCGCAAGAGACCGACTACTTTCCGATGGACAACGCTTACGGTTCCTACTACGGAGGCTACGCCCGCGGCTACGGATACGGGTTTAACGACGTTCGCTTCTGGCCCTACTACGGCTATGGCGGATACGGATACGGATACGGGTGGGGACCTCAGCAGGCTAACTACGAATCCATTCCGGCCGGAGAGGTGACAGTACGCCGCGGTGACCCCGTCCATGCCACCAACGGCGACATCGGGAAGGTGGCCGGACTCGTCATCGGAACCCCCGCGGGTCAGGTCACTCACGTCCTGTTGCAGGAGGGGCACTTTTGGGACAAGAAGGACGTCGCCATCCCGATCCGCTCGATCACCCGGGTCAGCGACGTGGTGCAGGTCGCTCTGACCAAGCACGAGATCGGCGAGCTTCCCGCGGTGGACATCGATCACCCGGAGACCCACGCGAAGAAGCCGTGATCCTTCTGAGCAGTAACTGACGCCCTTGCTGACGGTGTGAGAACCCCAGCCAAACGCGGGGCGTGGTTTAAGGGCCCGCGGCCGGGTGGGCTGCGGGCCTGGCCGGGGTGGTTTTTAGGCGGCTGGGGGATGGGCGAGGCCGAGGGCCTAGAGCTGGCGGATCTGGCCCAGGACCTTCTTCTCGCGGTTGGTTCTGGGGGGCCAGTCGGGGCCGAGCTCGACGTACCGGACTTGGGGGTGCTTCAGGAGGTGTCGGATGCTGACGAGGGTGGAGCGGGCGGTGGCGCACCTGGCGCGCAGAGGCCTGGGGTTCGCCGGCTCTGGCGCGCGGGCTGGGTGCCGCCGTGCGGCTGGCGGTGCGGGTGACCTCTATCCAGCGACGGGCCAGGGTCTGGGAACTGGTTGCGGAGCAGGCGGCCCGGCGGGGCGGGCGGGTGTCGGCCGCGGACGTGTGCGCCGCGGTAGTTCCCGAGGCTCACGTCACCGGCGCCTGGCTGGTGCCGCGCGGGACGCGGAGGCGGGCCACCTGATGCAGGTGACCGACGAGGTCAGCCGGCAGCTCGCCGAACTGCAGCTGACCCTCGGAGAGGGGCCCTTGCTCGATACGTCCGCTTCCAACGGCCCGGTGCTGGCCTCTGACCTGGCCGACGCGGAACCGGGAACCCGCTGGCCGGCGTTCACGTCGGCGGCACGCCGGGCCGGGGCGGCGGCGGTCTTCGCGTTTCCGCTGGTGATCGGGGCGATCCGGGCCGGGGTGCTTGGCCTGTACCGGGACCGGCCCGGCCCGGCCCGGCCCGCTGAGTGACTTCCAGCTGGGGGACGCGCTGGTTTCGCCGATACCGCCACCATGCTGCTGCTCGACGCCCAGGATCCAGCCGCGGGGCGCAGCGGACCGGGGGCTGGCCCCGGCGGCCAGCCCGCAGGCCTGGCATCGTACCGGGCGGAGATCGATCAGGCTACCGGGATGCTCACCGAGCAGCCCGGCGTCAGCGTCACCGACGCGTTCGCCCGGTTGCGCGCCTACGCTTACGTCAACGACCTCCAGCTGGGCGATGTCGCCCGCGACATCGTAGCGCGCCGTCTGCGGCTGTTTCCTGATCCTGATCTGTTCCTGAGAGACGAGAAGTGAAGCACGCACTGACGGGTACGCCATCGCTGCGGTTCGCGCAGCGGGCCTCGCTGTTTTCGTGGAGAGAGTGAGCGGATGGACGGAAATCTGCTGTCGGCGACTTTTGTCGAGCTGACCGACACTATGGTCGACGATTTCGACATCATCGATTTCCTGCACGTGCTGACCAGCCGCAGTGTCGAGCTGCTCGACGTTTCCGCCGCCGGGCTGCTGCTGGCCGACCCGCGCGGAGAACTGCGCGTAGTGGCGGCCTCCAGCGAGGCCGCCCGGCTGCTCGAGCTGTTCCAGCTGCAAAGCGACCAGGGACCCTGCCTGGACTGCTTCCGGTCCGGCCAGCCCGTGACCGCCACCGACCTGGGTGGCGACGAGCGCTGGCCTGAGTTCGTCGCCGCTGCCGGGCAGGCCGGCTTCTCCGCCGTGCAGGCTCTGCCGATGCGGCCGAGAGACCAGGTCATCGGCGCGCTCAACCTCTTCCGCGGCACTCCCGGCGCCTTCGACGCCGACGCCGTGCACGTCGGCCAGGCACTAGCCGACGTGGCCACCATCAGCCTGCTGCACGACCGCAGCATGCGCCGTACCGATACCCTCAACGAGCAGCTGCAGACCGCGCTGAACAGCCGGGTCATCATCGAGCAGGCCAAGGGCAAACTCGCCGAGCGGCTCGGCATCGACGTCGACCAGGCGTTCACTTTGCTGCGCCACCAGGCCCGCAACCGCAACCTGCGCCTGTCCGATCTGGCCCGCGCCTTCGTCGACGGCACCGAGGCCGTGACCGGCACCGCCAGCGGCAGCCCGCGATCCAGCCGCCCCGGCACCAGACAGCCCCGCCCCGGACCCCGGCCGGCGCTTTAAGCGCCGCCATCGGCCCGGGCGGCAATGCGAGAGTAACTCGTCAGCTGTGGGTGCAGGGCTGGCAGCGGTCGTCCCAGTCGTACATGAAGGTGATGCTGTCGAAGAAGATCTCGTGCCTCCGATGCGGGCACGATCGTGCCGGCGGTCACGGGCTAGGGTAATGACTGCGGTCAGGCCGTTGCTTTGCGGTAGAGGTTCAGCGAGATGGCCAGGAAGACGGCGAAGATTCCAGCGCACCACAGGGCCGCCTGCCACAGGTCGTGGTAGGCGGGGCCGCCTTCGAAGAGCGCCCGCACGGCGTTGATGGTGACGGTGGCCGGCTGGTTCTGGGCGAATGTCTGCAGCCAGCCGGGCATGGTGGATACGGGGACCAGCGCGGAGCTGGCGAAGAAGAGAATGAACATGGGCAAGATGGCGGCCATCTGGGCGGTCTGGGGATCCTTCACGGCCAGCCCGATCGCGGCGTAGACCCAGCTGAAGGCGTAGCCGAAGGCGATGATCAGGGCGACGCCGGCTAGGCATTTCCCGGCGTTGTCGTGAAACCGGAAGCCGACTCCGAGCCCGAGACCGATGATGAACGCCAGCGCCACCACGCTACGGCATAGGTCGGCCAGGGTCCGGCCGGCCAGGAACGCGGGCCGGGCCATCGGCAGGCTCCGGAACCGGTCGACTATGCCGGCCTGCAGGTCCTGGGCCAGGGCAAGCGCCGTGGTCATACCGCCGATCAGGACCGCCTCGAGGAAGATGCCCGGTACAACGTAGTTGACGTAGTCGAGCCCGGGAACGCGGATGGCCCCTCCCAGCACGTAGCGGAAGAGCAGCAGGATGATGGTGGGCTGGACGATCGACATGAACAGCAGCTGGGGCGTGCGGATGATCCGCAGCAGGTTACGCCGGGTGATGCCCCCGATATCGCGGACGGCGAGTCGCAGGGTCAGCGGCACGGCCTGGGCCGCCGGCGGCCTGATGGCCACGTCAGTCATCGGACTGCCTCCGGTGAGTGCGACCCCTGGCCTGCGTCGTCGCCTGGGGCGGCCGGGTGGCCGGTGATGGCCAGGAAGACGTCGTCGAGCGAGGGCCGCCGGATCCCCAGGTCCTCCAGTTCGACGCCTGCGTCGTCGAGCGCCCGGCCGGCCGCGATGAGCACCCGGGCACCGCCTTGGACCGGCAGCGTGATGCGGTTGAGGCCGGTATCCAGGCGCGGCGGTGCGCTGGCCAGGTCCGCGATGAGCGAGGCGGCCTTGTCAAGGTCGGCGCGCTTGGTCACCTGCACCTCCAGCACGTTGCCGCCCAGCTGGTCCTTGAGCTCGTCAGCCGTTCCCTGGGCGGCGACGCGCCCGGCGTCCAGGACGACGATGGCCTGGGCGAGATGCTCTGCTTCTTCCATGTACTGGGTGGTGAGCAGCACCGTCGTGCCCTGAGCCACGAGATCTGTGATGAATTGCCATAGGTCGTTCCGCGTCCGGGGGTCCAGGCCCGTGGTCGGCTCGTCCAGGAACAGCACCGGCGGCCGCCCGATGAGGCTGGCCGCCAGGTCAAGCCGCCGCCGCATGCCACCTGAGTAGGTCTTGACCTGGTTGTCTCCGGCGCCGGTGAGCGACATGCGCTCCAGGGCATCCTGGGCACGGTCCCGGTACACCGCCTTGTCCAGGTGATAGAGCAGCCCGATGAGCTCGAGGTTCTCCCGGCCGGTGAGCAGTTCGTCGACGGTGGCGTACTGGCCCGCGAGCCCGATCAGCGACCGGATCGCCCTGGCGTCCTTCCGCACGTCCAGGCCCGCTACCCGGGCGCGGCCGCTGTCGGCCACCAGAAGTGTCGTCAGCACCCGGATCAAGGTGGTCTTCCCGGCGCCGTTCGGGCCGAGCAGGGCCAGGACGTCGCCCTGCTGGACGCTGAACGACACGTCACTCAGCGCCAGCGTGCCACCGAACCGCTTCGTTATGCTCTCAACGTCAATCGCGGCATTCATGGTCCGTCGTGTTCCTGGCCGCGGATCACGACAACGGGGCAGCGCGCGTGCTGCACGCAGTGCTGGCTGACCGAGCCGAGCAGCGCCTCGGCGAATCCGCCGTGCCCGCGGCTGCCCACCACCAGCAGATCGGCGTCGCCGGAGGCATCGAGCAGTACCTGCGCGGCAATGCCCTCGACGACCAGGGCGCGCACCACGACGGCGCTGCCCGGGTCGACGGCGTTGCTGATCGCGTCAGCGAGGACCTTCTCCGCGTTTTCGCTGAAGTCGAAGTCTCCTTCCAAGCCCGTCGGTGCCCATCCGTAGCCGCCGGCGGCGACCGGGTAATGCCACGCCATCACGGCATCCACCGTCGCGCCGGTCAGTGCGGCCTGCCGGATGGCCCAGCGCAGAGCACTCATGGACGAGGGCGAGCCGTCGACCCCCGCCACGATGCGGGGTCCGGCGCGGTGTTCTTGCCCGGGCGTCTGCTGTTCCTTGTCGCCACGTTCATTAGCTGGCATCGATGGCTCCTATTGCTGCGGCGATAGAGGCGCCCATGATGGCGCCCGATGGAAGAAAACTGGATATATTGCCCAAGCAATCTCCCGGCCGCGTCGAGAGCTATCCATGCAATAAAATCCGTCACTGGCTGCTTTGACCACCGGTGAAATAACACGTGCGGGAGTCAGTCATGCCGGATAAGCGCAGGCGAGAATTCCTCCGCGGATTCACCGCCCTGTGGTCAGCGACGCCATCGCTGGCGCCGTTGCAGTACAAAAAATCCGGACCCTGTCGTGCGGCCGCGAACATTACGCGGCCGCAAATTGCCAGGGTCCGGAGCTATTTTCTTCTCTCACAGTACTACACTTTCCAAATCCCGGCGCGGACCCTTCCGTCCCGCACAGAGCTGTTCCGGCTATAAAAGGACCTTTGCCCCTACGCGGGTAGTAAGCCCGTCTGTGATACTCAGCTCCGAGGCACAGCTCTTGGCAGCGCAAGTGCATGCAGAACGAGCTGCCCGCCGTGGCATCATGCCCGCCAGATCGCTGGCCCTCCTGGGCTCGGCCCACTATCAGCAAGGAGCAGGCCGCCATGACTCTCTTCTCCAGAGCCCACGACATCGTCTCAGCCAAGGCGAACAGGGCGCTAGATTCCGCCGAAAACCCGAACGAGATGCTCGATTACTCCTACGAGCAGATGCTTGATCACCTCACCAGGGTCCGCCAGGCGCTGGTCGACATCACCACCTCGCGACGGCGGATCGAGCTGCAGGAACAGCAGCTGCGGCATACGATCGCTCACCTGCAGGGCCAAGCCCAGGGCGCGCTCGGCCAGGGCCGTGAAGATCTGGCCAGGGAGGCGCTGTCCCGCAAGGCCGTCGCCCAGCAGGAGATCGACGGGATGCAGGCGCAGCACCAGGAGCTGACCGAGCAGGAGCGCAAACTAGGGCAGACCCTCAGCGAGCTGCAGCAGCGGGTCAGCATCTTCCGCGCGCAGAAGGAGCTCATGAAGGCGCGGTACACCGCGGCCCAGGCGAGCGCATCGGTGGACGAGGAAGCCGCCGGCATCTCCACGAGCTTCGATGACTCCGGCGCCGCGCTAGCGCGCGCGCAGGACAAGATCGCCACCATGCAGGCCAGGGCCGGCGCCATGGACGAGCTGCTGCAGTCCGGTGTGCTCGAGGATGTGGGCGGCGACACCGATGACATCCAGAAGGAACTCGATGAGGCCGGATCGGCCGCCGGAGTGGACAAGGAACTGGCCGCGATGACCGCCCAGCTCGCCACCTCACCGGCCGCACCTGAGCTGACCCCGGGCACCTCGCCGACGACCACACCCGCCGTTAGCCGGTAAACGACCTACGGTCGCAGGTGCCCTGAGGTGCCCCTCCTCGCCTTCGGCCGACGATCACGCGGTGGGACCGGTCTCACTGGGAGGCCGGAAGGGGGCCTGGCCCCCTTCCGGCTAGCGCAGTATCCCGGGCCGAGAGCGACACCCCGGCGGCGATAACGACGCGCTGGTGAGCGCCATGACGGCGACGCCGGCTCAATCGCGAATGAGTTTCAGTGCCAGCCTGGGCATGACAAAGGATGCGAGAAAGATCGGCAAGAGTCTCTTGCCGGTGCATCGGAAGGCGACGATCTCTTCCTCGGCGGCGTCGAAGGTTAGAGTGCTGCTCGAGTTCCGCCCATTGCGAAGTTGCAGGGTGTGACGTCCAGACTCGACTGGTATCTCGATCGTGTGGTTCATTTCGACCGACCCGGCCCGCTCGCCGTCGACCACGGCATCGTACGCGCCACGACGGACCTCCGCTCCGATTGCCTTATGCGTCAACTTCAGCGTTGCCGACATTTGTTGATCTCCTCTTGTTTCTGAACGGCGCTTCGATTCAAGCCAGAGCCACTGCGTCAGCTCGCTGGTGCCGGCACCGGCGGCGGAGACACCACGGGCGTGACCATGCGGGGACCGGGATGGAGCCGGTTGCGCATCATCGGCAGGGCGAGCCTGTCCAGTCCGAGATAGCCGGCATTGCGCCAGGCCAGGATCAGGAACACCGCGACGATCGCGTAGGCCGGGTTCACCCCGGACGATCCCGAGAACATGTAGATCACGTTCAGGGCCAGGCCGGCGACGGCCGCGACCCCGGTGAACAGGCCCAGGATCAGCAGCGCGCCGATAACCAGCTCGCCCAGCGTCACCGCCTTGGCGATCCAGGATGCGTTCGGGATGACGAAGCCGTGCAGGAACCCCGCGAACCAGCCGTAGGACGCCCCGCCTTTCCCGGCCTTGGACCCGGCGACGCCGGCGGTGGCGAATCCCTTGACCCCGGCGCCGCCGCCGTTCCAGAACGCGGCCTTCTCGCTGCCCCATAGCTTCTGGTAGCCGGCGTTGAGCCACCCGTAGCCGAGCCAGACCCGGGCCACGAGCCACAGCACGCTGGCGGCCTTGGAGCGGTAGAGCCAGTCGGCGGTGCGCAGGTTCCGCCGTCCGGCCGGCGGTGTCCCGGCCGGGCTTACCTCCTCGGTCAGTGCGTGACGCGGTGCTTGCGTATTCATGTCATTTCCCTCTTGGGTCGCTAGTTCTTGGGAGCCGGCCGCCGTGCGGCGCTGGTCAGGTGCGATCCGGGCCGCGGACCACGACCACCGGGCCGTGGCCGGCCTGCGTCGTGGGCTAGCTAGGCCCGCCCGCTGGCCCGGTGACGGCCGACCCATTGGCGGCTGGGACCAGAACAGGCGGGCTGGCCGCAAGCGGGGTGGCGGGCAGCCCGGCGGCGGCTTTCTCGCCCGCGAGGAAGGAGCCGAGTTCGGCGATGGTGGTCATCAGCGGGGCGGGGAACACGACGGTGGTGTTCTTGTCGACGCCGATTTCGACCAGGCTCTGCAGGTTGCGCAGCTGCAGGGCCAGGGGGTGGGCCATCATGATGTCGGAGGCGTCGCCGAGTGCGGCCGCGGCCAGGGATTCGCCCTCGGCGTTGATGATCTTGGCTCGTTTTTCCCGCTCGGCCTCGGCTTGCTTGGCCATGGCGCGTTTCATGGTGTCGGGAAGCTGGATGTCCTTGAGCTCGACCAGGGTGACTTCGACGCCCCACTCGACGGTGGAGACGTCCAGGATCTTGCGGATGTCGAGGTTGATCTTGTCGGTCTCGGACAGGGTCTGGTCCAGGGTGTGCTGCCCGACGACCTTGCGCAGCGTGGTCTGGGCGATCTGGTCGATCGCGGAGTAGACGTTCTCGATGGCCACGACGGACTTGACCGCGTCGACGACGCGGAAGTAGGCCACGGCGGAGACGTCGACGCTGACGTTGTCCTGGGTGATGATGCCCTGGGACTGGATCGGCATGGTCACGATCCGCAGCGACACCCGGTGCAGCACGTCGATGAACGGGATGATGATCCGCAGTCCCGGCGGGCGCGCGCCGAGCGCCTTCCCGAGCCGGAACAGCACCCCCTGCTCGTACTGCTTCACCACCCGCACCGACATCGCCGCACCGATCAGCAGCAGCACCACCACGATCACGAGCACAATGATCAGCACTTTCATCACGAGCCTCAATTCCTGGGAACGATGACATCTACGAGACCGGGCGTTAGGGTCCGGGATGCGGCGATTACCGCGGCTCCCGTGCCCGGCGGACGGGCACGGTCACGGCTTTCCGGCCGGTTTCCCGGTGCCGGCCGGTCAGGAACCAGCGGGCGGCCAGCAGGGCCGCGGCCCCGGCGACGGCGGCGGGCCAGGTGGCCGGGCTTCCGGACCCGCCCGCGAACGGCCGGGCGATCAGGATGCTGGCCGTCCAGCCGCCGGCAACTGCCCCGGCCATGCCGATGACGGCGGGCAGTGCGGGTGGTCCCCCTGTCCGGGATTCGGGGACCAGCCTGCTGGCGAGCATGGCGACGGCGAGGCCGAGGATGATCCAAACGGTAATGCTCATGACCGGCTCCTTCATCAGCGGATAGCTGACGCGCGTTGGTCGGTCATGCTGGGAGCTCGCGGTGGGAGAAAGGATTCCTCCCAGAGTCCACGCCGTCCTCTGGCCGTCATACTCAGTGTGCATTGTCGGTTTTATATGAAAAAATCCGGGCTCTGCCGTGCCACCGCGAAATTCGCGGGACACGATGCCAGGGTCCGGAGCAACACTCTTGACAGTACGCGCCTTTTCCCTGTATAGGAAATTGCGCCGATAAAGCTCACAGTCTAAATGTGCTGGCGGGGTGCAGCGAGCCGCAAGGCCGTGTATTTAGGGAGTGGTGGCTGTCAGGATTTCCGGCTAGCTCTGGATGTTGATGGTGAGCGTAGATTTGCAGCTGGCGTCTGGTCCAGGACGCGCAGCCGCATTTAAAAGTTAAAATTACCGGGCGGTTTGGCGTTCCGCGGCATGGATTCTGCTGGCCCCGAATGACCGTAGTTCGTCGGCGTAGGCCTGGCCCATTCCCTCGAGCCAGGCCAGGGTCCGCTCGGCGTCCTGTTCGTCGATTCGCGCGAGAGCGAACCCGACATGCACCAGGACCCAGTCCCCGACGGCGATCTCGTCCCAGACCAGTGCCAGGCTGACCGAGCCCCGGACGCCGGAGACCTCGACCGTCCCGACCTGGAAGTCATCGTTGATGATCTCGACGAGCCGTCCGGGGATCCCTAGGCACATGGCCGTGGCTCCTGTTCACCAGTGACTACCGGAGCGGCCGGAGAAGCTGGCGCGGGCTCGGCGTTCGTCCATCCGTGCACGGTCAGGTCGGGGGCCGCGGCCGTGACGAGTCCGTCCCCGCCGCACGCGGGGCACGGGCGGGGCAGCTGACCCCGGTAGCCGTGCCCGCAGCTCAGGCACTGCATGCGGTGCTCGTCATGGACGATGACCAGCTCGGCCGCGCTGAGCGGGCCGCCGGCGGTGAGCGTGTCCCAGGCCATGCGGATCGCGGCCTCGCTCGCGCCTGGCCCCAGCCGCAGCGTGACGGCCCGCACCGCGGCCCGCCCGCTGCGGCGTTTGACTTGGCGCGCGGCGACTGCGACCAGACCCCATTCATGCATGGCCGATGACCCCCCAATCGGTAAGGACGCTTATCCCTCGCGCCACCATGTCGCCGAGTGCGCGCTGCGCCACCGCGGTCAGCCCGTAACCCAGTTCCAAGGAAGCCGGGGCCATGGTGACGGCCAGCACCCGCTGCGGTGCCCGGCCGGCCAGCGCCACGGTGGCCAGCAGCTCCGGGAGACCCAGCTGATGGGCAGACAGGCACAGCTGCAAGCCCCGGGACACGATCTGCGGTCCGAACTCCAGGACCGTGCCCGGCGGCTCGCCGCTGCCGGCCACAGCGTCGAAAATCAGCAGGCTGCCGCGCCCTTCCACCTCGGAGAAGAGCGAAAGCCCCAGGGTTCCTCCGTCGAGAACGTCGATGCCGGGGAACTTCCTGGACGCTAGCGCCGCCGCCGCGGCCACGCCGACGCCCTCGTCCCGGTAGAGGATGTTGCCGACCCCGAGCACCAGGGTCCCGGCCCGCCCGGCCCGGTCGTCAGCGGTCGGCATAGGGCATCTCTTCGTGCTTGCGGCTGCCTCGCGTGAGCCTGGACGGAAGGCGCCAGTGCCGGACCAGGCCCTGCGCTGGGTCTTGCGTCTCGATCCGGTGCCGCGGCAAGGTCTTCCAGCCGGTGATGATCGACGAGAGCTCCCCCGAGTGGTCCTGGGAGTCCACCAGCCAGGAGGAGTAAACGTGGTTGATGATGAAACCGAATGTCAGCCACATGACCAGGACGTGGAAGAGCCGCACCTCAGGGATGGGCAGCACCGAGTAGACCCAGCCGGTCAGGTCCCACATCAGGCCGTGGGGATTGTCGAGAGCTTCGAGTGCGAACCCGGTGATCGTCTCCAGGGCGAACATCACGAACAGCAGCAGGTAGGTCGCGCCGGCCAGCGGGTTGTGGCCGGTCACCGGGGGAGCTTTCAGGCGGCGGAACAGGTACCACTCGATGCTTGGGCGGATCAGCCTGCGCCGGTCCCGGAGGATCGGCAGGAACTGGTCCCAGCGGGCCCACCGGTTCCCGGCGAAGGCCCAATAGACCCGGGCCACCAGCACGGTGGCGAAGATCCAGCCGGTGGTGATGTGAACGGTGCCGACGATCCCCATCGTGAAACCGGACGGGCTGGACGACCCGAAGAACGGGTCGATGATGTAGAAGCCGGTGACTGAGAGCACGATGATGCTGGCCACCAGCGTCCAGTGCAGCATGCGGACACCGAAGTCCCAGACCTTGACCTGGACGACATCGCTGCCGGTCCCCGGCTGGTTTTCCCTGACGGCGGTCACTGGACCTTGATCCTCAGCAGCTCGGTGCCTTCGGCGTCGAGGATGTGCGCGGCGCAGGCCATGCAGGGGTCGAAGGAGTGCAGCGTGCGGAGAATCTCGACTGGCTGCGTCGGATCGTGGACCGGCGTGCCGACCAGCGCCGCCTCATACGGGCCCCGCTGCCCGGAAGCGTCGCGGGGCCCGGCGTTCCAGGTCGTCGGGGAGATCACCTGGTAATTCGACACCTTGCCGTCGGTGATCTCCACCCAGTGCGACAGCGCCCCCCGCGGTCCCGCGTGCAGCCCGAATCCGCGGGCCGACGACGGCCAGGTGCCGGGATCCCACTTGCTGTCATCGAACGTCTGAGTGTCCCCTGCGGCTATGCGCTCACGCAGCTGGGCCAGCACGACCAGGGCCTGCTGGGCGACGACGACCGTTTCCACGCCCCGGGCCAGCTGCCGGCCGAGCGTGGAGAACAGGGCGTCCGTTCCGAGGCGGAGCTGGCCGAGTGTGCTGTTGATCAGGTTCTTCACCTGCGGGCGCCCGGCCGCGTAACTGATGAGCATGCGGGCTAGCGGGCCCGTTTCCATCACGGCTCCGCCGTAGCGGGGAGACTTCAGCCACGAGTAGCGCGAGCCGACGTCGAGGTGATCGTAGGGCGGCGTGGGTCCGGTGTAGTTCGGATGAGTCTCACCCTGGTAGGGCTGGACGGCCTCGTCGTCCCCGCCGGAGTAGGTGTACCAGGAGCGGGCTACTTCCTCGGTCAGGCGCATCGGGTCAAGCGGTTCGAGCCGGGTGAGGTCGCGGTCGCGGATGATCCCGGCTGGGAAGAACAGGCTCGCGTTATTGAGCGTCCCGCCGCGCGGCGGGACGCCGGTCGAGGAGAAGTCGCCGAAATCGAGGTAGTTGCCGGTCCCGGCGCCGATCTTGGCCCAGTCCGGATAGTAGGAGGAAATCGCGACGAGGTCGGGCAGCAGCGCCTGGGTGACGAAGTTCAGGGCGCTGGTGAAGAGATCCTCCAGCTGGGCGAGGCCCTCGTCGTTCAGCGCGTCGTCGCTGTTCAGGTCGATCGGCCGCGCGATCCCGCCGACCAGGTAGGTCTGGGGGTGCGGGTTCTTCCCGCCCAGGTAGGCCTGGACCCGGATGAAGTTCCGCTGGAACTGCAGTGCGTCCAGGTAGTGGCTGACGGCCAGCAGGTCGACCTCGGGCGGGAGCTTGTAAGCCGGGTGCCCCCAGTAGCCGTTGGCGAAGGGGCCCAGGTTCCCGCCGTTGACGAAAGACTGGAGCTTGCCCTGAACGTCCTGGAAATAGCTGGCCCCGGAGACCGGGTAGTCCGACAGTGAGGCCTGGATGGCGGCGGTCTTGACCGGGTCAGCGCGCAGCGCGGCCAGCACGTCCACCCAGTCAAAGGCCTGCATCTGGTAGAAGTGGATCGTATGGTCGTGGATGATCTGGCTGAGCGCGATCAGGTCGCGGATCAGCGACGCTGCCAGCGGCGGCTTGATGTCCAGGGCGTCTTCCACGGCCCGCACGGACGCCTGGGCGTGGACGGTGGTGCACACGCCGCAGATCCGCTGGGCGAACAGCCAGGCCTCCCGCGGATCCCGGCCGAGGATCACGTTCTCGATCCCGCGCCACATGGTGCCTGATGACCACGCGTCGGTCACCTGGCCGCCCTCGACCTGCGCTTCCACCCGCAGGTGGCCCTCAATCCGGGTGACGGGATCCACCACGATCCGCTGGCTCACTGGGCTGCCTCGCCGTCGGTCTGGTCGCCGCTACCGTCGGCGGGGGTATCGCCGCTCCCAGGCGGGCCTTCCCCGCGGTCAGCTGGGCGTTTCCTGGCGGCCCGGTCGGCGGCGTGCTGCTGCACTGCCTTGCCGACGCCGTGCGCGGCGAACAGCGCGGCTGTCCCGGCTACCACGGCTAGCCCGATGTCGTTGGCCGTGGCCTCGACTCCGAAGTCATGCACGTCCGGGAGCGTGGCGTAGAACGGCGTCATCGTGTCCCAGAAGTCCGGCTCAGAGCAGCCGATGCAGCCGTGCCCCGCCTGTACCGGCCAGCTCGTCCCGGAGTTCCATCGCGTCGTCGGGCAGCTGTTGAACGTGTCCGGGCCCTTGCATCCCAGCTTGTACAGGCACCAGCCGTTGGCGTGGCCCTCGTCGCCGAACGCGAGCGCGAACTCGCCCGCGTCGTAGTGCGCGCGGCGCTCGCAGGCGTCGTGGATGCGGTTGCCGTAGGCGAACAGCGGCCGGCCGAGCTCGTCGGCCGCGGGCAGCGACCCGAAGCTCAGGAAGTGCACGATCGTCGCCGTGATGTTGTCCGGCACCGGCGGGCAGCCGGATATGTTCACCAGTGGCTTCCCGGCGACGACATCGCTTACTGAGATGGCGGACGTGGGATTGGGCCGGGCCTTGGGAATCCCGCCGAAGGTAGCGCACGTTCCGACCGCGAGAATGGCCGCGGCGCCGCTGGCGGCAGCGGTCAGGATGTCGGTGGCGGACCGGCCGCCGATGGTGCACGCGCCGACGTCGCCGGGGATCGATCCCTCCACGACGAGCAGGTAGCCGGGCTCCGCCATGGCGGCCGCCTTAGCGGCCTCCGCCTGGGTCCCGGCCGCCGCCATCAGCGTCTCCTGGTAATCGAGCGAGATCAGGTCCAGGATCAGCTGGCCGATGTCAGGGTCGCTTGAGCGCAGGAACGACTCCGTGCAGCCAGTGCAGTCCTGGAACTCCAGCCACACCACCCGCGGCCGGCTGGTGGCGGCGAGCGCCTCAGCGACGGCCGGCGCGAGGGCCGGCGGAAGCGCGAGCACGGCGGTGAGAGTCGCGCAGTATCCCAGGAAACGTCGCCTGCTCACCTTGTGCGCGCGCAGGGTCTCGAGAAACCCCTCGGACAGGTCAGCATCGAAGACGTCAGAAGCGGCGCTGTCCCGCTGCGCGGCTGGCAGGACGGGATGGGCATCCGCCTTGCGAAGGAACGGGAAACCAAGCGACACGACACGCTGCGCCAACGTGCTCTCCCTCATAAACGTCCCGTTATTTGGGCGCTACCGGGGGCCGGAGCAACGCTTGCCGCAGGGCTAGGCACCAGAAATAAGGCGTGAGCCGTGGTGTCAGTCACGCTATCAGCGGGCAATGGCCTGGGCTGGACCGGCTCCTGATGTTCGTATCGCGGGACTGCGGCCGGCGGCCGACTGCGGTCCGCCGGGCTGCGTGATCGCGCAGACGCAGGCCACCACCACAAACGCCGTCCACAAGCCAGCGATGGCCAGCGTCGCCAGAGCGATGCCGTAGATCGCGGAGCTCGCTACGGGAAGGAAACGCAGCATGGGAAACATCTCCAGACGTCGCCGAGCGGATCATCGCGCCGTTCGGAAAACGATGGGGATATTTTCCGAACGGACGGTGGTGCATGTCCCGTGCCTCGTGCGAGCCACCCGGTGTTCGCATAACTGGGCGGCGATGGCGGTGAGTATGTCGAGCCGGGCGGCCCGGCGGGCGGGCCACGTGGCGGCGAGCAGCCCGAGCAGGGCGGCCAGCACGAAGAATATGACAAGGCTCGAGGCTGGCACGGCGGTGTCGGTGATGCCCTGGTGCTTCAGGGATGAGACCAGGGCGATACCCATGCCGGTGCCGATGACGATCCCGATGATGGCGCCGAAGATGGCCAGGATCACCGCTTCGGACCGGATCATGGTCCGGACCTGGCGGCGTTTCATGCCGACTGCCCGCAGCAGGCCGATCTCGCGGGTGCGTTCGAACACCGAGAGCATGAGGGTGTTCACGATCCCGATGAGCGCGATGAGCACGGCCAGGGCGAGCAGGGCGTAGACCAGTCCGAGCAGCTGGTTGACGCTGGCCGTCTGGGCCTTCTCGAACTGGGCCCTGGTCTGGACCTGCGCGTTGGGGTACGTGGCCAGGGCGCTGGTGACGGCATCGTTGACGGTGCCGCTGCCGTTGGTCTGCAGGAGGAGCGCGGCCGGCGGCTGGCTGCTGAAGTGGGAAGCAAAGAACCCGATGCTGACCAGGTAGCCGCCGATCAGGGCGTTGGCCTGGTAGATCCCGCCGATGTGCAGGGCGGAAGGACCGGTCCGGGCGAACGTCGCCGGCAGCGTGTCGCCGACGGACAGGTGCTTGGATTTGGCGGTCGTGGCGTCGATGAGCAGCTCCCCCCGGGCCAGGGCAGCGGAGGTACCCGCGGTCATCCGCAGGATCAGCGTGTCGGCCAGGTGCGCCACCGTTACCGCCTTGAGCGTGGCGAGCGAGTTCTGGACTTCGAACTGTCCGCTGTAGACGGTGGTGGTCGCGGTGACGCCCGGCACGGCCGATGCTTTGGCTGGCACCGAACCGCTGAGTTGCCCGGTCCCGCTCGGCGTCACGATGAGGTTGGCGCTGATCGCCTGGTCCACGCTGCTGGTGGCCGACTTCGACAGCGAGGCGCCGAACACCGACATCGCGGCGACCAGGGCCAGGCCGATCATGAGCGCCGAGGCGGTCTGGGCGGTGCGCCGGGGGCTGCGCATCGAGTTCTCCCGCCCGAGCTTGCCCGGTTCCCCGAGCATCCGGGCCAGCGGACGTCCGATCACGCTGGACAACGGGCGGGCGAGGGCGGGGGAGAGCATGGCGACGCCGACGAAGATGCCGACCGCGCCCACGCCTACCAGCGCGATGGCCGGCTTGGCCAGCCCGATGGCCAGCAGGGCAGCTCCGGCTAGGGCCACGGCCGCGCCCCCGGTAAACCGGCGGCGCAGCGAGACGCCGCTATCAGCCTGGCGATCGCTGAGCGCGGCGATCGGGGGGATGCGCACGGCGTTGCGGGCCGGGCGGATCGCGGCGATCACGGTCACGCCGACGCCGACGGCCAGGCCCACCAGCACGGTCCGCGGCTCGAACACCAGCGATCCGGTGGGTAGCGTGATCCCGAACCCGCGTAGCAGCGCCTCCAGCCCGAGCGCGGCCAGCACGCCCAGGCCCAGGCCGATCACCGAGGAGACCAGTCCGGTGATGGCCGCCTCGGCCAGCACGGACCTGAACACCTGGCGGCGGCTGGCGCCGACGATCCGCAGCAGGGCCAGTTCCCGGGTTCGCTGCCCGACGGTGATCGAGAAGGTGTTGAAGATGGTGAACCCGCCGACGAACAGCGAGATGAACGCGAAGATCAGTAGCGCGGTGGAGAAGAATGACAGGTCCTGGCTGATCGCGGCCGTGTTCTCGTTTATCAGGGTCTGCCCGGTGACCACCTGCACCCCCGCCGGGAGGACCGCGGTGATGGCTCGCTGGACCGCGGGCTTGCTGGCGCCGGGGGTGGTCACCACGGCGATGTCATCGAACTGGCCCGGCTCCTGGAACATGGCCTGCGCAGTCGGCAGCGTGAACGCAGCCAGGCTCGCTCCGGCCAGGTTGCCCGCCGACCCGAACTCGGCGATGCCGCTGATGGTGAAGGTTCGCGTTGCCGCGGCCGAGAGGATCCGGACCTGCTGCCCCACGGTGAAGTCGTACTTGCCGGCGGTCCCGGCGTCCATCACCACGTCGTCGGCGGTCACCGGCGGGCCGCCCGCGGTAATGTGCAGGCTGGACATCTGCTGATCGGTGTCGAAGTTCACGCCGAGGGCCGGCGCGCCGCCCGTCGCGATCGGCTTGCCGTCGCGGGCCACGAACTGGGCGTAGCCCGAGACCTCTCCCTCGGCGGCCGCGACGCCGGGTACCTTGCGGACGGTGGCCTGCAGCGAGGAGGGCAGCTCGTTACGGACCGCGTTGGCGCCGCTGCTGCCCAGCTGCGGGTCCCCGCGGACCTGGAAATCGATGTTCTGGTAGACGCTGCCGAACAGCACCGAGAACGTGTTGTGCAAGGTGTCGGTCAGGACGAACGTGCCGGATATGAAGGTGACTCCCAGCACGATCGCCAGCGCGGTCAAGGCCAGCCGGAGCTTATGGGCCAGCATGCTCTTGAGGGTCACGTTCCGCATGTCAGGTCCCCAGCGTCCGCATGCGCTCCAGAATCGAGTCGGCGGTCGGCTTTTCCAGCTCGCTGACCACCTTCCCGTCGGCCAGGAAGACGACCCGGTCCGTGTACGCGGCGCTGCGCGGGTCGTGCGTCACCATCACGATCGACTGGCCCAGCTCGGTTACCGACCGGCGCAAGAACGCCAGCAGGTCTGCGGAGGAACTGGAGTCCAGGTTGCCGGTGGGCTCGTCGGCGAAGACCAGGTCCGGCTTGTTGATCAGCGCCCGGGCGCAGGCCACCCGCTGCTGCTGGCCGCCGGACAGCTCGCCGGGATGGTGCGTCAGCCGGTCGGCGATACCCAGCTGTCGCACCAGGTAGCCGAGCCACTCCTGGTTGACCTTGCGGCCCGCCAGGGCGGCGGGCAAAGTGATGTTCTCGGCCGCCGTCAGCGTCGGGATCAGGTTGAAGTACTGGAACACGAACCCGATCCGGTCCCGGCGCAGCTGGGTCAGTCCGGCGTCATCCAGGTCCCCGATGTCCAGGCCGCCCACGAACGACTGCCCCGACGTCGGCCGATCCAGGCCCGCCATGCACTGCATCAGCGTCGACTTTCCCGAACCGGACGCGCCCATGACGGCCGTGAACCGGCCGCGCTCGAAGGACACGCTGACCCCGGCCAGCGCATGCACCGCGGCCTGTCCCGTCCCGTACGTCTTGCGCAGGTCGACCGAATGCGCAGCCGGGACAACCTGGCCGCCGTCGGTCAATGCGTCCGGTTCTGGCGTAATAGATTTAAGCACCATATTCTTCCCCGAAATCCTGACTAATACCTAGAGCATGGCCATAATTGGCGAAGGAAACATCGACCCGCTGGCTTGATTTTCCTGTTTCGCAGGTATGAGCCGCGCGTACGGCCGGCCTGCCTGTTATTTAATACCGTATTCACTGGCATTTCGCCGCTAGCTGAGGAGGCAGCGAGCTCGCACGTGACGACGGACCGCGAGCGGTCGTCCTGCCCGAACCGGATGTCTAGGGAATCAATCTGCTAGGCCAGCGCTACCAGGGTCCGGAGCGACGCTCCCGGACGCTGCTCAAACTGCATAAGCAGAGACCGACACGGCTACGGGAAATATCCGTCGTGTCTTCACCCACGCTACATCAGGCCATATCGCACTTCAATAGATGCTGACTTATTTATGACGCTCACTAGAAGGAAATCGCCGCGCGCTATCCTATTCGGTCCGGGCCGCCGTCCAGTTCGCGTCGCTGTCCGGTCAGCTCGTCGAGCTTGTCGAGGAGCGGTTTCAGCGTGTAGCGGGTGATGACGGTTTCCCCGTTCGGCTTGGGTATGCGGCCTTGCCAGTTGCCGAATTCGGCTGTCCCGATGATCACGTCGGGGTGGGCTGCCCGGAACTCTTGCAGGCGCGGAACCTGGTCCGGCTCGTCGGCGACGCCCCGCAGGGCCGGGCGGACCGCCCCGGTGTAGCCGCTCACCGCCCGGCTCCCGTAGGGCCGGTGATCCCGGTGATGGCGCGGGCCCGGTGCCGGTCGGCCGCGAACAGCAAGGCGCGGAGCACGGGACCGTAATCGCGGTGGAAATCGCCACCGAGCGCGGCGACGAGTTGCTCGGCCGTGCCCTCCAGGTTCTGGTCTCGCCAGGCCGCTACGGCGGCGCGGGCTCTGTTCAGGTCTTCGTGGTTGTCTTCGCGGAATCTCACGGTCGGCGACCTGCCAACTGACCCCGGTCAACACTTGATGTCGCCGTCCGTTTCATGGCGGACGCCTCCCTCGCTATCGCGTACCAACGTGGTGAAGCCAGTTCACCCGTAGCGGTGAGTCGTGCGATAGTGACGACTAGGAGTGCAAGGGAGTAACCAGGAGCACGCTGTGCTCCCAGCTACGACGATGGCAACGCGAAGGTACGCGCGATGACCCGGATCGATGGCGAGACGCTGCGCGCATGGCGGCGGGCCCGCGGGTGGGACGTGCCGGCCATGGCACGGCAACTCCGCCGCGCCTCCAGCGAACCCATCGCAGCCCACGAAGGCCTCGTCCGGATGATCCGTGCCTGGGAGCACGGAAAACACGAGATCTCCGAACGGTACGAATTGCTGTACCGGAAGGCGGCCGGCGTGAGTGACACCGAGCCCGAAGGCAGCGAGGACACCGGAACACCATCGGAGACGCCCCTGGCACTCACCAGGCCGTCGGCGCTGTCGTGGGCAACTCCGGTATGTGATGCCGTGCTCAGCCCGACAGACGCCGCACGGCGGGCCGCCGCGGCCGTGACTGTGTTCCAGACACGCCTGGGTGACCTGCGCCGCGCTGTCGGCCGCGCGCAAGATGCGTCCCTGGCCTCGGATTACGCCCAGCTCGCTGACACGTTGCCCGGTCTCATCGGAGAAGCCGAACTAGCCCACCTCCGGGGAACAGCGCCGCCTGGCCTGCTGGAGCTCCTGTCGGACATTTACGCGATCACCGGCTGGACCCTTATCAAAGCCGACAGCCCTGCGGCCGCGTGGACCGCCGCGCAGCGGGGCCTCCGGCTCGCCGAGGAAGCCGACGATGTCCTTCGCAGCGCCGCCGCGACCCGGTGCCTGTCCGAGGTCCACATGCGGGCGCGGAACTTCGGGGAAGCAAGCCGGACTGCGTTCCTCGCCGCGACCTACCTCGACGCCGCGCCTTCCCGCGATCGGCCTGCCGTGCTCTGCCTGCGCGGCGGAGCGCTGCTCAGCGCTTCGGCCGCCGCAGCTCGCCGCGGCGACAGCCGCGAGGCACAGACTTCACTGAAAGCCGCGGCTACCTGCGCTGACCAGCTGAACCAGGACCGCGCGGACCTGGGCACCGTCTTCGGCCCGACGAACGTCGCGATCCACCGGGTAGCGGTTGCCGTGGAACTCGGTGACGCCCGGGAGGCGATCCGGCGCGCACCGGAGGTCGACCTTGACCAGATGCCTGCGCATCTCACCGAGCGGCGGGCCAGGTTCCTCATCGACGTCGCCCGGGGCCACGCCCAGGTCCGGGACGACGACGCCGCCATCGGCGCGCTGACCGAAGCTGAGACCATCGCCCCTGACGAGCTGCGCAATCACCGGCTGACCCGCGAGGTCATCCGCGACTTGCTCACCCGGGAACGGCGCTCATCGGGACTGCGCGCCCTCGCTGACCGATGCCACGCCCTTGCCTGAGATTCCTCCGGACGGCCCGCTGCGGGTCCTGCACTGGAACATTCATTCCTGGCGCACCGAGGACGGCAACTCCAACGTGGCGGCCGTCGCGGACCTGATCCGCGAGACCGCCCCGCACGTCGTGTCCCTCGTCGAGGTCGACGAAACGTGGGGTTCTCCCGGCCGGCTGAGCGACGTGGCCGGCCGTTGTGGGTACTCCTGGCTGTTCGCCCCTGTGTTTGAGTTCGGCAACGGCAAGCCCGAAGGCGGTTTCGGGAACGCCCTGCTGACCACCCTGCCGATCCTCGCGGTCCACCAGTGGCAACTCCTATGGCCGCCGCAGCTCTACCACCGTACCGAACCATCGGAGCCACGGGCCCTCCTCCTCGCACGTCTCGGCTGGCCAGGAGGGTCGTTTTGGGCTGGAAGCAGCCACTTGCCGCGCGAGGACGAGCAAGCCAGGAAAACCGCCCTGGAACGCCTCCGGACGCTCACCTGCGGCCTGCAGGAACCCTGGCTTGTAGCCAGTGACTTCAACACGCCCGCATCGTCATGGCTCGACCCCGCGGCACGTGTCGCGGTGTCGGCGCCGCTGATGACCTATCCGGCCAGCGCCCCAGCCGAGCCGATCGACTACTGCATCGCATCGCCGGGCTTCCAGCTGGACACCGAGGTGCTCGACTCAGCCGCTTCGGATCACCTGCCGCTGCTTATCTCCGCACATCAGCGCGTGCAGGCCGACTCCTCAGGGTGTCCCGCCTGCCACAAACGCTGGTAGGCGCCGCCGGACCGGATGAGCTCGGCGTGCGTGCCGCGCTCGGCCACCCGGCCGTGATCAAGCACCACGATCTCATCCACCTGGTCCAGGCCGTCCAGCTCGTGGGTGATCAGCAAGGTGGCCCGGCCGGCCGTCGCCGCGAGCAGATCCGCGGTCAGCGCGCGGCGGTTGGCCGGGTCGAGGTGAGCGGTGGGCTCGTCCAGGATGAGCAGGGCCGGGTCGGCCAGCAACGCGCGGGCCAGCGCGAGCCGCTGCCGCTGGCCGCCGGACAGGGTTGCGCCGTGCGTTCCTGTCGGTGTGTCCCAGCCGCGGGGCAGCGAGGTGATCCAGTCAAGCAGCCGGGCACCGGCCGC
>Ga0302326_10002714_pt1 | contig 42685 bp, 33 predicted proteins | sample Palsa_T0_3_FD_202264 | JGI IMG/M metagenome (GOLD analysis project Ga0302326, IMG submission 202264) | Peat permafrost microbial communities from Stordalen Mire near Abisko, Sweden - Palsa_T0_3 | ecosystem: Environmental > Terrestrial > Soil > Palsa > Peat permafrost | place: Sweden: Abisko...
TGCCGACGACGCGCCCAGTAACACCACAATGCCAAACATCCAAACGATCATCTTTTTTGTTCTCATTGAGTCACCTTTTAACGGGATTCTCTCACTGGCTGCCGCTGGTGTCAATTCTCTGTTTGCCATACCTCTTTTAGAATGTCCCCTTCCTTACCTCGTTTGAAATGTCCCCTTTTTGTAGTTCGGCATTTGTTTGTTCTTGCTTTGCTCCGTTTCGGCTTGCGGCGGGCGCGGAGCACTCCGCCGCGCGTTGACATCCAGTTCTTTTATCCATTAGACTGCGCCCAGTCGCCTGCCGGCTTTTGAGCGAACATCAGGGGAGGAACGTTTTATGCGGATTTTCAACGGATGGAATGATGCGTTTGCCAGAGCGATCCCTCTTTTTTGCTTCTTGATTATCACCGTTGTTCCCGTGGCGCGATCGCAAAACGTTCCCGTGTATGTGGTGGACCCCAGTTGGCCCAAGCCCTTGCCAAACCATTGGCTCATGCAGGGAGTTCCGGTGATGGTCACGGATAAGGACGACCATATCTGGGTGTTTAACCGTCCGCGCGACATCAACCCCGATGAGTCGGGCGCAGGCACCACGCCGCCGCGCACGGATTGTTGCATCGCCGCGCCGGCCGTCCTCGAATTTGACACCGCCGGCAATGTCCTCAAAGCCTGGGGAGGCCCGGGCTACGTGCCGGGCTGGCCGGCCGAGGGGAATCCCAAGCCGGGCGCCGGCGCCGAACATAATATCCAGGTCGATCGAGAGGGAAATGTTTGGCTGGGAGGCGGCGCGCGGGGCGACAGCATCCAAAAATTTACCGGCGATGGGAAACTTCTGTGGGAGTTTGGCCATCGCGGAGCCAGGACGCCCCCGGGTCAGCAACCGCAGCCCTTGAAGCAGACGAACCAGAACACCGATACTTTCCCGAACGGGATTTTTTTCTTTGATCTGGACGAGGACGCCCACGAGTTGTACATCGTCGATCAGAAGCGCGTCCTCGTCTACGACATGGATACCGGCGTCTTCAAGCGCGGCTGGGGCGGCCACGGCATCCCCTTGAGCGAGATTGACAATGACCCCACGCCGCCCTACGACTGGAAATCGGGACCGCCTCCGGATCAAATGCAATTCGCGCCCGCCCTGCACTGCGTCCACATTTCAGTGGACGGCCTCGTCTACATCTGCGAGCGTGGCTCTGACCGGGTTCAAGTTTTTACCAAGCAAGGAAAATTCGTTTCCAGCTTCTTCGTGCACCCCTCGACCCCGGCTCGCGGCCCCGATTGTGGCGGCCCCGGCAGCACCACCTTCGGCATGTGCGGGACGATCTACAACCTCACCTTTTCCCATGACGCGCAGGAGAAGTACGTCCTGATCGCCGACGGCACCAACGACAAGATTTGGATCCAGGACCGCAAGGAAGGCACGGTCGCGGGCTCGATCGGCGACGACGGCCGCATGGCCGGCCAGTTTCATTGGATCGATGCCATCGCCATGGACTCCAAGGGAAATATCTATACCGGCGAAGTGGATACCGGAAAGCGCGCCCAGAAATTTATCCTCAAAAATGGAGACGGAAAATCCCGGTCGCGCCCCCACGAATAACCGATTACTTAGCTACTTTGTAAGTAATTATTGTCAAGAACGGGGAAAAGGAGTTCTCCATGCGGACGCGGATGGGATGGACCGTGGCCACCGCCCCGGCCATCGCAGCTTTCTTTTTGGGAGTTCTCGCTGCCCCTTACGCGGCGCACGCGCAAGCCGCTACCGTGTATAAGGTCGACCCCTTCTGGCCCAAGCCCCTGCCGAACAAATGGAGCACGCAGCAATTCGTCGATATCTACGTCGACAAGGAAGACCACATCTGGGCGATTAATCGCGCCACGGACGCACGGCCTGACGAATTGGGCGCGTCCACCACGCCGCCGCGCACCGAATGCTGTGTCATCGGTCCCGAGATTGTCGAGTTCGACGCCGATGGCAGCGTCCTCCGAGCCTGGGGAGGCAAGGATTACGTTCCCGGCTGGCCCGGCCGGTTGCAAACCCTCGGCGTCGATCGAGACGAGAACGTCTGGATTTCAGGCACCAATCCCGGCGACAGCATCGTCAAGTTCAGCAAGGACGGCAAATTCCTCTGGGACTTCGGCCATCGCGGACCGAAAGTTCCCCCCTCGCAAGTGAAGCAGAATAACCAGCAAACGGACACTTTCCCTCCGGGCATCGCCGCTTTCGAGTTCGACGAAGACGCCCGCGAGATCTACATCCCTGATGGATTTCTAAACAAGCGCATCCTGGTGTATGACATGGATACCGGCGCGTTCAAGCGCGGCTGGGGAGGCAAAGGCATTCCCCTTAGTGAGATCGATAATGATCCGACACCTCCGTATGACCCTTCCGGGCCGCCACCCGACCAGACGCAGTTCGCTCCCGCTCTGCACTGCGCCCATCCGTCCAAGGATGGCTTCGTCTACGTTTGCGAACGCGGCAGCGACCGAATCCAGGTTTTCACCAAGCAGGGCAAATACGTAAAAGAGTTTTGGATTCACCCCTCGACTCAGTCCCGCGGTCCTCACTGCGGCGGCATCTGGAGCATGACCGATCCCCCGTGCGGCACAATCTACAACCTGACTCTCTCGACCGATCCGCAACAGAAGTACATTCTGGTCGCGGACGGCACGAATAATATGGTGTGGATCCTTAATCGCAACGACGGCGCCCTGGTCGGCTCGTTCGGAGGCAACGGGCACTATGCGGGCCAGCTCCACTGGATCGATTCCATCGCCATGGACTCCAAAGGAAACGTCTACACCGGCGAGGTGGAAGACGGCAAACGAATCCAGAAGTTTGTCCCCGTAAAGTGAGTTCGCAAGGGTTCCTTTTTCCTCTTCGAAATTCATACCTCGGGGTTCCGTCGCGGCGCGTTTGGCCGGGAAGCGGATATCTGCTTGTGGTCAGTTAGCGTCGCGAATTCAAGCCAGCCTCAGCAATGTCTGAGACATACCGCCGTGCGCGGTGCTACCCCTCGTCCACGAGTTCCGCTCAGGGAGCGGGTACGCGCCCGTTCGGAAGCCTGCAATCAAGTGGGGCCGTTACGCGATCCCGAACTGAAACACCCATGAAGCCAACCGCCTCGACGTGTATCTCCTGAATGGAAATTCTAGTTAAAAATTCCCAATTAGGCGCGACCGAGGTTGCGGTCGTTCCAAACCAGGACTCGACGGATTAAAGGTTTCTTTGCCCGGCCTTTCTTGATGGCACATTCAGAATAAGTTAGTCAATTTCATTAAGTTGGCCTCAACCGTGCATTCCGCTTTTTGCTGGCAATCGGCAGCCTGCCAAAGCGAGGCGCGGGGAGAATTCTTTCCGAACCACGTTTCCACGGCTGGCAAGGATAGGGGGCAAGCGTGGGCCTGGGAAAGCATCCGCTTTATGCACGGCGGGGAGCGCGAAAGAGGCAAAGCTTATTGACGATCGGTGGTCTCCTGCTCCTGGCGGCCAGTCCAGTTGCGTCCCGCGCGCAGGAGCGGAAGAACGAATCGGCGAACGCTTCGCAATTGGAATTGCAGAACTGGAGCCGTGTGGGGGCTTCCGCGCCGGAAATCAGGGCGGTTTTGCTCAAGGACGCGGGTCTGATGGTCGCGTTGAAGCATTGGGTGGCAAGGGAAGCGACCGAGCAAGGACGAGTGGTCAGCGATTCCGATCTGACCGACGACGGTATCTTCGGGCGGCTCGACACGGACGTTCGATTCCGGTCCATTGCCACGGCCCTGGTCCAGCGATTTGGGTATCTGCTTCCGAATCTGAACCCGGATTCGGACACTGGAAAAGAGCATGAGTTATTGCTCCGGGAACGGGTGAAACGGCTGGCCCAAGGGCAAAACGAAGAGTTGGCGCAAACTCGCCAGGGCGGAAACCAATATCCACAAAATGTCGCCACGTGCGACCCTCAACTGGATCGGGGTTGCACTTCGCAAACAGGCCCCCCTTCTTCAGGGGGTCTTCGGCAGGAACCTCCGCTGAGTGAGCCGCCTTCCGATGCCGCCCCGCCAGCGCCGAATTTTCCCGATCTCCCAAGCGGGGACGCAGACCCGATGCTACGCGCGCAGCTAGCGCCATCGGGGGAAGATTCCGGCGGCGTCTCCAACCAATATGCCCTGCCCGGTTCTTACGATTCGGATAATTCCTTCAACAGCTCCGACATGAGCGGCTCGGCGTCTCTTGTCTCGCAGGGCGTGGCAGCAAGCCGTTCGTCGGGTGACTCTCTGGCAGGCGGATATCTCAATACCGGGAGCGCCGATGTTAGCTCGCAGGCTGCGGGAGGGGGCCGTGCCTCTAGGGCTTTCTCGGCAGGCGGGCCCCCGAGCGCCGTGAGCGCCGACGATGGGCTGCTTGCGGCGTACGGAATGGGAATGAACCCGGCGACCGGAAGATTGACGGATGCGAACGGAATCGGCGGCGCGGAGAGCTTTTCATTGGCTTCCCCGGCCGCGCCTGTGGGCGCCGCATCGAGGACGCGGCCTTTCTCCCTTCCGTTCGCGCAGCCCCCGGAAATGGTTCGGCAGCTCAGTCCCTATGAAAGCATTCCCTCGCTGTACGACATGTACGTGCAGGCGGTCGCTCGGCCCGCTGCCCCGCGCAGGTTTGGCGCGGACGTGTTCGAAAAGCGGACGAGGGATTCGCAGTTGATTCCGATGGACCTGCCAGCCGGCCCGGACTATGTGGTGGGGCCTGGCGATGGCTTGTCGGTCGACCTCTGGGGCGGCGTTTCCCAACGCCTGTATCGCGTCGTGGATCGCGAAGGCCGCGTCAGCCTGCCGGAGGTCGGACCGATCCTCGTCAGCGGGAAGAGCCTCGCGGCGGTACAACAGAATTTGCAGCAGATTTTGCGGACCGAATTCCGAAATGTCTCCGCGGACGTTTCCCTGGCGAGGTTGCGGACCATCCGGGTGTATGAAGTCGGCGATGTCGCGAGTCCTGGCGCGTACGACATCAGTTCGCTTTCGACGCCGCTCAATGCCCTGTTTGCCGCGGGCGGGCCGACGGGACGCGGGTCAATGCGGATTTTGAACCATTACCGCGGGGCGCAGCTTTTGGAGACCGTGGACTTGTACGACCTTCTCCTCCATGGGGTTAAAGCGGACCTACAGCGCCTCGAAAATGGCGATACCGTGCAAATCCCGCCGATCGGCCCGCAAGTGACGATCGAGGGAATGGTTCGGCGCCCGGCGATCTACGAGCTGCGCGACGAGAAAACCCTGGCGAGCGTCCTCGAGCTTGCCGGCGGCCTCCTTCCCGCCGCAGCGCTTGGGCACATCGAAGTGCAGCGCCTGGTGACCCACGAAAAGCAAACCATGCTGAGCGTCGATCTGCGGGAGACGGAAAACGCCGCGGAAGTGACGAAGCAATTCGAGGCCTTTGAAATCCACGATGGCGATCGCATTCGCATCTACCCCATCGCGCCTTATAACCAGGACGCGATTTTCGTCGAAGGCCATGTCGCTCGGCCGGGCCGCTACTCCTATCGCCCCGGGATGCGCGTCACCGACGTTCTCTCCACGTATAAGGATCTCTTGCCGGAGCCGGCCGCCCAGTACGCCGAAATCATCCGCCTGAACGCTCCGGACTTCCATCCGAGCGTCGAAGGCTTCGATCTGGCCGAGGCCTTTGCCGATCCTTCCCGGTCGCCCGTCCTGCAGGCCATGGACACGGTTCGAATCTTCAGCCGGTTCGACTTCGAAAATCCCCCGGCGGTTTCTGTCGGGGGCGGCGTGCGCGCTCCCGGAACCTATCAAACCTCCGGCCAGATTCGCTTGGCCGACGCCGTTCATCTGGCGGGGGGACTGACCCCCGACGCGCGGACGGACGATGCGCAACTGTACCGGTACTTGCCGGATGGCGAGATGAAGATTCTGAATGTCAGCCTGGGCCAGGCCCTCGCGGGCGATCCGGTCGAAAACATTTTTCTTGAGCCGCGCGACCGCCTCTTGATTCAGCGCAACCCGGACGCCTGGGAACCGGCCACCGTGTATATCCAAGGAGAAGTGTTGAAGCCGGGGCGATACCCGCTGGCCCAGGGCATGCGCGTGAGCGATCTGATCCGCCTGGGCGGCGGACTGAAGATCAGCGCCGATCTGGAGGCGGCCGACCTCACCGAATACATGCTGCAGAACAAGGCCTTGGCCGCCGGGGCCCATCACGAGGTGCGCATTTCCGCGGCGCTGGCCAACCATCCAACCGATAACCTGCCGTTGCACAACGGAGACACGTTAACCATTCGGCAAATCGCCGGTTGGAACGATCTCGGCGCCGAAGTCACCGTGCGCGGGGAAGTGGCCCACCCCGGCAGGTACGGCATTCGTCCAGGCGAGCGGCTCAGTTCCGTGCTGCAGCGCGCCGGCGGTTTTCTGCCGACCGCCTATCCGCAAGGGGTCGTCTTCGAGCGGGACGACGTGCGCGATCTCGAACGGAAAAACAGGGAAGATTTGATCGCGCGCATCCGGATGGAGGCGACCTCGTTCAAGACATCCGTTCAGGATACCGCTCAGGATCAAGCGGCGCTTTCTCAACAGTCCATCGCGCAGCGCAACCAGGAGATCGCCGCGCTCCAGGAGGCCCCAGTGACGGGGCGCCTCGTGGTGCGGATCCCAAGCAATCTTTCGCGCTTTGCAGGGTCTCTCGACGACATCGAGATGCGCCGCGGCGACTCCGTATTCATTCCCAAGCGCCCGGAGTTCGTCACGGTCAGCGGCCAAGTGTACAACTCGAACGCCATCACCTTCCGTCCACACCGCACCGCGCTCTGGTATCTCCGCCAGGCGGGCGGCCCGACCGACCAGGGAAACGTCAAGATGACTTTCATCATTCGCGCCAGCGGCGCCGTGGTGAGCAATCAAGGAAAAGCCCTGTGGAATGGCGGGGTGCTTTCCACCGTGATCGAACCGGGCGACACCATCGTTGTGCCGGAAAAAGCCGTGGGCGGATCGAACGGCTGGAAAAACCTGATCGCCATTGCGCAACTGGCCGAGGCGGCCGCCACGACGGCGTTCATCGCCACGCATTAGGGAGGCATATCGCGCCTTGCCGCAGGCCTGGCGCGGGAATTCGAGAGCTTGAGACTTTTCCAGATGAAGACAGGCGCGGGAAAAGGTGGGGCGTTTTGCGGAGTGCTGCTCCTGGCGATCGCGCCGCTTGGCGCGGCGTGTTTCGCGCAATCCGATGCGCAGGAGGGGCAGCCAAGGGCTGCGGTGGCGGTGCCGGCGAGCGAGCCAGGGTCTGAAGCGGGGCAGCCTGCGGAACGGACCTCTGCCATCAGCGCCGGGAATGCGCGCCAGGAACCCGGCGAATTTACAGAAACGAGGCTCGGTATCTCTTTGCTGAAGAATATCGCACTGGACGAGAAAGCAATCGCCACGAGTCCCGCGCATCTGCGGCTGGACGACGCTAATTGGCTTTTGCCGGTCGCGGGGATCGCGGCCTTCTCGCTCGCTTCCGACACCCATGTTTCCGCGGGCCTGGCTCGACACTCCTCCCTCACGCGTCAGAGCACCACGTTTTCCAATTCCGGGATCGCCGCATTCGGAGGGATGGCGGGCGGGCTGTATCTCCTCGGAAAAGTAACAGGCGACGAACGCAAACAGGAGACTGGAATCTTGAGCGCGGAGGCGGCTGCGGATGCGCTGGGAATGGCCACCGCCCTGCAGTACGCATTTGACCGCCAGCGGCCGGGCGGCGGCAGCGCGGGAGAATTCTGGGACCATGGGACATCGTTTCCCTCAGTCCATGCCGCCGCAGCTTGGGCGGTGGCGGGGGTACTCGCGCACGAATACCCCGGATTATTTACTAGGATTGTAGTATATGGGCTAGCGACCGCCGTCAGCGTCTCCCGCGTCACCGGCGAGGATCATTTTCCCACGGACGTTTTGGCCGGCGGCGCCCTCGGCTGGCTCTCGGCGCAACGCACGTATCGCGCCCACCACGATCCGGACCTGGGCGGCGGCAACTGGCCAACCTTGCGCGAGGCGCGCGCGGAAGATGACGCGCGGAATTTCAAGAATGCCGGGACGCCCTATGTCCCGCTGGACAGCTGGGTTTATCCGGCCATCGACCGGCTCATCGCCTTGGGCTACATCCATTCCGCTTTCCAGGATGTGCGGCCGTTGACGCGCTTGGAATGCGCGGTCCTTGCGCAAGAGGCGGGCGAAAGCATCGCGGACGGGGGATCGCCGCTCGGCGAAGCCGATCGCCTGCAAACCGCGCTGCAAAACGAGTTTCAAAGCGAGTATTCCGTTTTATCCGGAGAAGGCAAGGAACAATCGGTCCGAGTGGAATCGGTCTATTCGAACGTGACGGTCATCAGCGGAAAACCGCTCAACGACAGCTATCATTTCGGCCAAACCATTATCGATGACTTCGGGCGTCCGTACCAAAAGGGCTTCAACACTTACGACGGTTTTTCAGGCTATGCCACGACGGGCCCATTCGCCGTGTACATGCGCGGGGAATTCCAGAGCGCCCCCGCAGCCCCGGCCTACCCTCTGGCCGCCCGGGAAGCCATCGCCACTGCCGACGACAATCCAGTGCAGCCGGCTACCCCGGTTGCGGCCGCCGATCAGTTCCGCCTCTTAGACACCTACGTGGCAGCCAACGTCGACGGCTGGGATTTTTCCGTGGGCAAGCAAAGCCTCTGGTGGGGGCGCGGCGTGGGCGGCGCGCTAATCATGAGCGACAACGCGGAACCCATCTACATGTTCCGCATGCGGCCGATGGAAGCAGTCGTACTTCCCTGGATCCTGCGCTGGCTTGGCCCGATGAAAGGCGACTTCTTCTTCGGAAAACTTTCCGGGAACGATTACCCGCCGCGGCCCCTGATCCACGGGCTAAAGCTTACCGCCAAGACGACGCGCTATCTGGAAGCGAGCCTCCTCGCCACCACCGAATTCGGAGGCGTCGGCCGCCCGCTCACGATTGACGCGGTTCTGCGCAGCTTCTTCAGCACCAAATCCTCCGACGCGTATTCCCCGAGCAACTCTCCCGGAAAGCGCACCATCGGCGCCGATTTTTCCTACGCCTTCCCGCACCTGCGCGATGTGCTGCAGTTTTACGCCAATGGACTTTTGCCCGAGGATAATCCTACGAACGTGGATAACAGTAAGTCCCCCCTTTATATTTGGCAAAGGCTGGCCATCCGCACGGGAATCTATCTCCCCCGTCTACCGCGCTTGCCCAAGCTGGATTTCCGGGCCGAGTCCGCCTACACCGATCCGCCGACGGCCCGAAGCGTGGGCGGGCAATACATCTACTTCAACGATTTCTATCGCGACTTGGACACCGACAAAGGCAACCTGATCGGAGACTGGGTGGGAAGAGAAGGAATGGGTTTTCAGGGCTGGAGCACCTATTGGCTGAGCCCTAAAAATTCCCTGCAATTTGCCTATCGCCACGCCAAGGTCGATCCCGATTTCATTCCTGCCGGAGAAACGATCAACGACGGATCGGTGAAGGTGAGTTGGCAGCTGCGGCCCAAATGGAACGTTTCCGCCTTCGTCCAATACGAAAAATGGCTGGCCCCGATCCTCGCCCGAGCGGCGCAGACCGACTGGACCTCGTCCGTGCAAGTTCAATTGACCCCGCATTCCTGGGGCCGGTAGATGAAAACCACTCTAGAAATTTCGATAGCGCGGACGGCGGGGAACCTATGACCGAGACCGGCAGCTCCAGGGCGCGAGAAGGGTCGCCCCGGGAAAACATGGTTTTGGCGCAGCCCGATGTCGAATTGATTGCGAATGAGCGCCGCGACCTCGTATTCGCCCGGGCCCGCTCGGTGGCCCTGCAGAGGCACGTCTGGGGAAATCGCAGGTTCATTTTGCGGGCGACCGCGGCAGGAATATTGAGTTCGACATTGATTGCCTTTCTCATTCCGAAGCGGTTCCAGGCCACGGCGCATTTGATGCCGCCGGATCAAGGAAGCTCCGGCATGGGCTTGGCCATGATGGCGGCGGGCAGCAATCTCGGCTCGCAGCTCGGCTCGAGCCTGGGCTCGGTGGCGGGGGATTTGCTCGGCCTGAAGAGTTCTTCCGACCTGTTTATCGGCATCTTGCAAAGCCGCACGGTGCAGGACGACCTGATCGATCGATTCGACTTGCGAAAGGCTTATTCCGAGCGGCGGATGCAGGATGCGCGCGAAGATCTGGCGAAGAAAGCGAATTTTTCCGCGGATCGCAAAAGCGGAATCATCACCATCGAGGTGGTGGACCGCAGCCCCACGCGGGCTGCGGCGATGGCCGGGGAGTATGTCAACGAACTCAACCAGGTGGTTGTCCTGCTCAACACGTCCTCGGCCCACCGGGAACGCGTCTTTCTCGAGGACCGCCTGGCGCAGGTCAAGAAGGATCTTGAAACCGCGGAGCGGAATTTCAGCCAGTTCGCCACCAAGTACACGGCGCTCGATATTCCGACGCAAGGGAAAGCGCTGATTGAGGCGGCCGCGACGCTAGAAGGCCAGCTCATTGCCGCGCAGACGGAGCTGGAAGGCCTCAAGCAGATTTACGCGGATGGCAATGTGCGGGTTCGATCGGCGCAGGCGCGAGTCGGCGAACTTCGGCGGCAACTCGAGAAAGGTTTGGACGGCAAATCCGGCGCCCCCGGTTCCGCCATCGAGCAAGGCCAGCACGCCCTTTTCCCTTCCATTCGAGAGCTTCCCGCTCTCGGCGTCGGTTATGCCGATCTGTACCGAAGCACCAGAATCCAAGAGGCGGTGTTTCAGACCCTGACGCAGGAATACGAACTGGCCAAGGTGCAGGAAGCCAAAGAGACTCCCAGCGTCAAGGTTCTCGATCCTCCCGTTGTGCCGGAGAAAAAATCCTATCCGCCAAGGCTGCTAATCGTCGTGGTGGGGACCTTGCTGACAATGGCGGGGAGCGTGTCGTGGGTCTTCGGCAAACAGGCGTGGGAGCAAACCGGGGAAGGGGATCCCCAGAAGGTATTCGCTCAAGAGGTGATTCACACGATCCAGGCGCGCTGGCCTTGGGCGGCAGGCAATGGTTCTCGCCCAGGTTCAACGGAAGGCCATGGTTTGAGCCGTTTCCGCCGCAGCGAGGAGCGCGTGAAGCGGGATCTATAGTGCGATGGATTCTGCAGCGAAGAGGCCCCGTAACAGAATAAAAATAAACGGGTTAGTTCACAAATGCCCTGTAAGTGATGAGGCAGAGCTGTAGTTAGCCAAGGAGATACGGATGGTCAGCCTGACTGTTAGTCCGACTGCTTCCAGAGACTACCCGCAACCGCCTTCGAGTTTTTACGAGGCGCTGTGGTACGCGGCGTACACCGGCGCAAACCGCGAAAAGCGTGTGGCGGAAGTGCTAACCAGGAAATCGGTGGAGCACTTTTTGCCGCTGTACAGCGCCGTCCGGCGATGGAAAGACCGGCGGGTGGAGCTGCAACTCCCTCTGTTTCCCGGGTACGTTTTCGTTCAGATTGCTCTAAGAGATCGCCTGGACGTCCTAAAAGTACCTGGGGTGGTTCGCCTCGTAGGGTTCAACAGTACGCCCACGCCGGTTCCTAGAGAGCAAGTCGAAGGCCTGCGCCACGCCCTTCAGGAAGGCCTTAGAGCGGAGCCTCATCATTACCTCAAGGCTGGCCGGGAGGTGCGCATCAAGGCTGGTCCTCTCGCGGGTTGGAGGGGCGTCGTGGTTCGACGAAAAGGGGATCTTCGAGTGGTGCTGTCGGCGGAGCTGATTCAGCGTTCCATCATCATGGATATTGAAGCTTCGTCCTTGGAGCTTTTGAATGAGGGGCCGCGGATGACTCGCTCAAAAGGCCCCGGCGACCAGCAAGGATTTTGCACCGGGGAAGGCGCAATCAAGTGACATGGCGCCACCAAATCCGGGGGCAAAAAATCGAGCCGGGCCGAGCAAAGCAATTTGGCGAGCCGATCGGAATATGCTCAGGGGAATAAAAATCGCAATCACGGAGGGGATATGCAAATTTTTCTGGATTCGGCCGATTACAAAGAGATTGAAAAGTGGCTGCAGCAAGGCGTGATCGACGGCCTCACGACGAATCCGAGCATCATGTTCAAGGACGCTGTGTACGATATCGAGGAAGGCGCCCGGCGGCTGTGTTCCCTGCTCGGCGACCGGCCCGTCAGCGTCGAGGTAACCACGAACAATCCGAAAGAGATGGTCGGACAGGCGCGCTCGTTCGCCCGCTGGGCGCCCAACATCGTGGTCAAAATTCCGGTCATTAACGAGAACGGCGAATCGTGCCTGGGCGTCATGTCAGCCCTGCACCGCGAAGGCATGCGGGTCAACGCCACGGCCATCCTATCGTTCAACCAAGCCATGCTGGCCGCAAAGGCTGGCGCCACCTACGTGAGCCTGTTCGCCGGGCGAATCGCGGACGAAGGAAACGATCCCGCCATCGTCATTCGGAATACACGCGCCTGGCTGGACGATTGGGGGATGGCATCGAGAATCATCGTGGGAAGTATCCGGGCGGTGGGGGACATTCAAACCGCCGCCCTGGCCGGGGCGCATATTTTGACCATTCCCCCTCAATTCCTTTCCAAGATGCTGGATCATAAATACACGCGCGACACCGTCCGCCAATTCAATCAGGATGCCGACAAGGCCATGGCCCAAATTGCGGAGGTTCATGCCCGGAGCGGCGCCGGCCGATAAATCCGCGGGAGACGCCTTCGGTCTCGCTTCCCGATGAAGGCTCGCGCTCGCACGCCTGGCCGCCGGCCCCAGCCCATGTCCGAAGCATTCCGAACAGAAAAGTTTCTTCTGGCAGAGAGTGTCATCCGGGCTGAGAAGGGCGCCGGCTCCGCTGCTGTCGCGACCCTGACGCGCCAATCCGCCGTGGCCATGGCCGGCGGCATTGTCTCCCAAGGCTTGAAGTTCCTGGTGGTGATCTATATCGCGCGGCGGCTCTCCCTTTCTGAATTCGGGCTCATTTCCTTTGCCATCGCCGTAAATGCATTCATGTTCATCATCTCCAATTTCGGGCTCCCTGTTTTCGGAAGCAGGGCTGTGGCCAGATCCGGCTACGTATCGCGAGGACTTTTGGGGGAAATCGCGTGTTTAAGAGCCTGCCTGGCGCTCGCGAGCATGAGTGCAAGCATCGGAATTCTTTGCTTCGTGCCTGGAGTAAGCCATTTGGAATTCCGGCTGGTCGCGATTTTCGGGCTGAGCAACGTGGCGCAAGCAGGGTTGTTTGACTGGGCGTTTCAGGGACTGCACCGCCAGGAAGTGTCCGCGATCCTAAACATCATTTGGCAAGGCGGCTGGCTTGCATTGACCGTCATCGGGATGCGTTTGGGAATGGGGCTTTTGGCCGTTCCGGCGGCCCTCTCGGGAGCCGCGCTCTTGGCCAGCGGCGCCGGATATTTCTGGCTGCGGAAAACAGGCCAAATCCGTTCTGCCGGCAACAATCAGGCGAATGTCTTTTGCCGGTCATGGGAAATTCTAAAGCTTGGGACTCCGCTCGGATGGGGAACCTTGCTCATGACGGTCCTGCTCTGGAGCGACGCCATTGCCGTCCGCCTGCTGCGAGGAGAGCGGGCCGTAGGACTCTACGCGGCAGGGAATCGCGCCGCGCTGGCGCTCGCCATGCTCTCGAGTTTCTACGTGCAAGGCGCATTTCCGCTGCTGAGCCGCGCCAGCAAGGAAGGCCCATCCCACTTAAACCAATACTTTCAGCGCTGCTACGAGGACATGGCGTTGGTATTCCTGCCCGGGTCCGTGTGGGCCATATTCTACGCGCGAGAAGTGATTCTGCTGGTTTTTAAGAATCCCGAGTACCTTGCGGCCACGCCGGTGTTTCGAGTTTTTCAAGTCACCTTTTTACTCGCGGGGCTGAGCAATCTATTTGGGATCGGGGCTGCGGTTGCTACTCATCGGGACAAGGAATATCAAAAGGTATTGGTCTTGACCACATTTGCCTTCCTGCCCCTCTGCGGGGTGCTGACTGCTTGGGCGGGGAATCTGGGAGCCAGCACGGCCGCCGTGCTGGCCCAGGGCTTATCCCTGACGCTTTTCCTCAAGAACACGCGAGGAGTCGTTCAGCCCAATCATGCCGCGGCTCTTCTCGCCCCTTTCCTTGCGGGGGTGAGTGTCGCGGCGGCCAGCAAGTTTATGGGACTGAACTTATTTTGGAGCGCCGGACTGCTCGTCTTGGCCTACGCGGCCTTGTTGGGTGTTCGATTCGGCAGGACCCTCCAAACTGCGAAAGGGTGAACGGATTATGGGACTGGAGCGCTTGCGGGAAGCAGCGGAAATCCTCTCGACGGTTTGGCAACGAACGTTGCTCGATGTGGTGGTTTCTCCGCGCAGATTCAGGCAGGCGGCGCCCGATATTTGGCGAGCCAGCGCCATGCTGTTCCATCCCGGCGTTTCCAGTCTTCGGCTTTCTCAAGTGCCCGCTTCCCAAGATCACATTGAAATGCTCTCGAGCGGATGGCCCCTCGGAGGCATGCCGCCGCAGGATCTCTACGCCTTACTGAGGGTCGTAAAATGGATTAAACCGAAAAGAATATTTGAGATAGGAACTTTTAAAGGAATTACGACCTCGCATTTGGCCCTGAATTCGGAAGCGGAGGTTTACACGCTGGATGTGCCGAGAGAAATGGCGGCCAATCTTGCCGGGTACACCCCGGGAGACCTGGAATTGCTTCAGCCCCAAAAAATCATTGGCGAAGAGTACCGGCCTTTTAACAAAAGCGGCCGAATCCGGCAACTCTTCGGGGACTCGCGGCTCTTCGATTACCGCCCATACCTGCGGTCCATGGATTTCGTGCTCGTGGACGGTTGTCACATCTACGACGGCGTCTTGAGCGATTCACAAAAAGCGCTCGATCTGCTTGGCGGCCGGGGCGTCATCTTGTGGCACGACTTCGCGAACCTGCGGGAAGTGACGAGAGCGGTCAGAAAGCTGGCGCGAAAGTGGCCCATCTACCATGTCGAGGGAACGTTTTTGGCCTTATACGTTCGCGGCGGCGCGACAAGGAACGAACTTTTAAGCCTGGACGTCGGTCAGAACTGAATGTCGCCACAAGAATCCAATCCGCTAGGTTTGAACAGCTTGGCAGCCGTGGGAACGGCCATTCTTGGTGCGTCCTCGGCAGAATTGGCCAGGTGGGCTCTTCTGCTCGCCGGAATCATCGTCGTGTCGCTCGTTGGGCTGCTGGGCGGGATGGAGTACTTAATTCTCGGTTTGGCGCTGGGCCTGGCCATTTTGATTGTGCGCCAGCCCGAAGAAGCGGTGCCCTCTGGCTGGTTATTCATGATGGCCGCCATGGTTTTGCTGCCGTCCGAGGCGCGCCTACGCTTCATCGATGTCAAATATGACCAAGCCTGGCAGATGTATTTCTGGGCTGCGGGAAGTCTAATCGTTAGCCTTGCCGCGCTGTACCGGATTGGATTTTCATCGGTCCTTCGTGCCCCGGCGGCGCTCAAGGCATTTTTACTGGTTGTCATCGCTTCTTCCATTCATGGTTTCATCCAAGGGAATGCGCCGAGCTACGTCATCCGGCAGTTGTACGGATCGATCCTGTTCGTCTTGTATTTCGTGATTGCGTATGCCGCCGGCGATGAAGAGCTACTCTTCAGGCGGATGAAAGCTTTTGGCGGCCTGATGGCGCTGGCCCTGTTTGTCTACTACGCGAGCGTGTTCAGCCAGTTTGGTTTCCACAAGGAAGATACCTCGATCACGACGCAATTCGGGTTGGTCGCCAGCTTTCTTTTTGTCAAGGGATTAATGGAAAGGCGAACTTCCTGGTTGGGGGCGTCAACCCTGGTGTTTGGAGCCAGCCTGCTTTTTTTCATGCGCCACGTTTTGCTCGATTTTCTTTTCGCCGCAGCGGTAGCGCTCGCCATCCGCAGCGCCAAGCGAATCCAAAGGGTCATTTATTTTAGCGTGGCTGCGCTCATCTTGCTGCCGAGCATCTTTCCCTTCGGAGCGCAACTGGTATTGGATCAACTGGAGAAAGTGCCGGAGGCGATGGCGCTTCTCCCTACAGGAACCGCCGGCATAGGATCGCTCGTTAGCCGAAATTTGGAATTGGTCAACGCGGCAGCGACGCTGCTCAAGTCCCCGATGCTTGGGGCCGGCATGGGTTCCCAGCTGGCATGGGACGACCCTGCGCTCGGGTCGGTCGAACAGGCCTACGTCGATAACGGATGGGCCTACGTGATGTTGAAAATGGGCTGCCTAGGAATCCTGGCGTTCGGCTGGTTGCTTTTCACGATTCTACGCTGCATTTCAAGGGAATCTCTATCGGTTTCGATTCCATTGCTGGCAATCCTGATGATTGCCATGTTCAGTGAGCCCATCTGTTTTCAATTTACCACTTCTCCTATTGCTGGGGCGCTCGCGGGCACCTTATATGCCAGCAAGCACCCTGTCAGCCGGTCAGGCAGGCTCGCTGTCGCCGGCCATTCGGAGGCGAGCGTGAGGTAAGGCATTCGCTCGCGGAGTACCGGGGCCCGAACGAACCTTGCAGAATCCGCGCCCGGATTTGCAGATGAATGAGGCCAAGTGAATGACCTTTTTAGGTAGACAATTCAGCGCTAAGCAAACCGCTAAGCTTGTTTCTGTTCTAGGGCTGGCGTCAGGACCGCTGTTCGTTGCGGTCCTCAGGAAAGGGCCTCTCACGGCCTTTGAATTCGCTAGCCGGTCTCTGGAGGTCTTTAAGGAACTCGCAACGCCGGATCCCCTGCCTGCGACCACTTTGGAAAACCTCGGAGCGGGCAATGACCATTCCAAGCAGATATGGATCGATCTCGAAAAACCGTCACCCTCCATGCCGCCGGGCGAACTCGCATTACTTTGTTCGCTCATTAAATGGAAAGACCCCAAGACAGTAGTGGAGATCGGAACCTATAGAGGGTTCACAACCCTTCATTTCAGCCGGAATACGGCAGACGCCTGCCGGATTTTCACCGTCGATCTTCCGCCGGAAGCCGCGGGGAAAAGAGCGTCCCAATCGAGCGACCCTCATATGATCAAGGAATCGGCCAGGTCGGAGCGAGTTTTCGGAGACGATCGCAAGATCACCCAAATCCTTCAGGACTCCACCTCGATGGACTGGGCAAGGATTGTAGATGGGCCCGTGGATTTCGCGCTCGTTGACGGCAGTCACTTATACGAGCATGTCCGCAAGGACACCGAGTCCGTTATGAAGGTCCTGGCTCCCCGCGGGATGGTGGTTTGGCACGACTACGCGAGAGTAGAAATTCGCCGGGGCGTCGGACGGTATCTCGCGGAGCTGCAGAAAAGCGGATTACCTGTGTATCGTTTTGAAGGAACCACAATCGCTGTTCACGTGCGCGGACATTAGCCATCCGATTCCGTGTTTCAGCATCGCCGTCAATCTATTGTCGCGCAACGAGCTGGACGGAGCGCCATCGCCCGTAAACGCATTTGCTCTCAACCACCCGCGCGGCCGTAACCACAATCATCTTCGCCGCGGATGGTTCCACCCCTAAAACCACGTGGATCGCTTGGCAGTTTTCGAGCCGAGGGGCGGAAGCTCAACTACGTTTTGGAGCCGTTTCGCAAAGGAGGTATCGAAAATGCCAGCGCAGGCCGCACCCGCGTTGAACCCCGTGCGAGAAACCGTTTCGTGCCGCTCCTGTTCCGCTCCGGGCTGCACGCCGTACCTCCAAGGGCGTGGCTACACCGTGGTCCGTTGCGATGACTGCGGGCTTTTTTACGTAAACCCCCAGCCCAGCTTAAAAGAATTGGAGCAATACTACGCGAATTACGACCTGGGCAGCCAATGGCGAACGGGAGAAGAGTCATTCAACCGCAGCGTTCGAGAAGCGATTTTACAATGCAAGAAAGGCGGCTCGGCGCTGGACGTTGGCAGCGGCTCGGGAAATTTCCTGCGTTGCCTTCGGCAGGCGGGCTTTCAAGTGTTCGGTATAGAGCCTTCCGAGGAAGGCTGCAGCTACGCGCAATCCGAACATGGAATCGAAACATTTCACGGCACCGTGGAAGCGTTTGTGGCTTCTGGTCCAAGGGCTGAATTTGACGTTGTGACGGTATTGAACGTTCTCGAGCATTTGAAAAAACCCGCGGAAGCGCTTCTTCACCTGCGGCAACTGATGCGAAGTGAAGGAATACTGGTGGTGGTGGTTCCGGACGCCCGCCTGCACGGCCTGCTGGGTGAAACGCGGCGGCGACTAGGCTTCAGAGACCCGTTTTGGATGGAAACCGAACGCCATCCCCTGGTGGGGTTCGACCCGCCCCATCACCTCACTTCGTTCGAGCCGCGAACACTTTCCAAAATGGTCGCGCGCTGCGGGTTCGAACCGGTCGGCGTGCGAAACGCTCCCGTGGTTTTCAACGACGAGCGGTGGAAGAACCTAGCCAAGACCGTTCTACACGCCTGCTCGGAAACGCTGTATTGGATGTCGTTCCAACGGCTGGTCTTGGGCTACTCGACCCAAATTGTAGCCAGAAAAGCATGAAAAACCCGGCGCGAAGCCCCCTATGGCTATGATTCTTACCTTTATATTCTGGCTGAGCCTGGCAAGCATACTCTACGTCTACATCGGTTACCCTCTGCTCATCGGCTGGATGGCGCGCGTTCGGAAACGGGCCGCCGGCAAACCGCCGGTTCCGCACAGCGGCGACTTGCCGGCGGTCACGCTGGTGATCCCCGCATGCAACGAAGAGCGCTGGATCGAACGGAAAATTGAGAACACGCTGGCGCTCAACTACCCGCGCGACCGAATCCAAATCATCGTCGCTTCGGATGGTTCCACCGACCGAACGGCGAAAATCGCTCAACAGTTCGCGAGCCGTGGGGTGGAAGTGATCGCCTTCCGAACCCGGCAGGGCAAGCAGGAAATGCTCAATCAGATCGCGCCCGCCGCGCGCGGGGAAATCGTCGCGGCAAGCGACGCCAACGCGCTACTGGAGCCGAATTCGTTGCGGCTCCTCGTCCGCCACTTCGCCGACCCGAATGTGGGCGGCGCCACCGGGCAGCGCCTTTGCATCGTGCAGCAGCGCAGCGCGGCGAGCGTGGGCGAGGGGCTGTACTGGCGCTATGAGACATGGATCAAGGAGTCGGAAAGCCACGTGCATTCCTGCACAGGCGTTCATGGCCAGCTGTATGCGATCCGCAAATCCATCTTCCCGCATGTGGAAAGGGTTGGGGAGGATTTCTATATTCCCATGAAAGTGATCGCGGCAACGGGCCAAAGAATAATTTTCGATCCCCAGGCCATCGCCGCAATCCCCGCCGCGGCTCGCTTGGCCGACGAATTCGAACGCAAGACGCGAGCGCACGTCGCCTTCCTTTTGGCTTTGCCCATGCTGCCGGAACTTCTGATCCCGGGGCGCAGCCCCATCTGGTGGCAATACATTTCCCACAATTTGCTGCGGATGGCTGTTCCACCCGCGTTGCTCGCGCTATTTACATCCTCGGCGATCCTTGCGCGTGACAACCCCGCATATCAGTGGATGGCGGGCGCCCAACTCGCTTTTTATGCGTTTGCCGCGGTGGGAGGCGCCTTGGCTCGGTACGGCAAGCGCCCAAAGATATTCTACGTTCCGTTTTATTTTGTATTCGCCAATGCCGCGCTGGGCCTCGCCTGGATCCGCTTGCCGAAACGGAAGTATGAGTATGCCTGGCAACGCACCGAGCGCTTAACGGATACCCAATGAGGAGGAGTGGTTTGACGAGCGGCAGGGAAGCGATTCGGGTAGCGCTCATTGGCGCGGGTCGCTTCGGAGCAAAGCGCGCCGCGGCGATTTCCAAGAGCCCACGGTGCACGCTTGCGGTGGTCGCCGACACAAACCTCCAGGCGGCCAACGGATTGGCGGGCCAATTTGCTTGCGAGGCGACGGAGGATTGGAAAAGCGCCGTCACGCGAAGAGATGTGGACGCGGTCGTCGTTTCGACCCCCACGTACCGGCTGGCGGAAGTGAGTTTGTCGGCCGCGGAATCCGGAAAGCACGTTTTGGCTGAAAAACCCTTCGCACGAAGCGCGGCGGAAGCTTGGCCCGTCATCGAAGCGGCCAGAAGATCGCGGGTGTGCCTCAAAGCTGGCTATAACCACAGATACCACCCGGCTCTTCGCGGCGCGCACCGATTATTTGCGGAGGGCCGCATCGGACGGCCGCTGACGATCCAATGTTTTTACGGGCATGGCGGCCGAATCGGCTACGACCAGGAGTGGCGTTCCCGGCCGGACCTTTCCGGCGGAGGACAGCTCTTGGATCAAGGGGTGCACGCCCTTGATTTGTTCGGCTGGTTCCTCGGCGATTTCGAAGAGGTCAACGCGATGGTTTCCACCGCATTTTGGCCCATTGCGCCCGCCGAGGACAACGTCTTCGCGACGCTGCGAGCGCCCTCCGGAGCCGTGGCGCAACTGCACGCCAGTTGGACGTATTGGAAGAACAAGTTCTCCTGCACTCTGATCGGGGAGAAAGGCTACCTCCTGGTGGACGGATTGGGCGGAAGTTATGGCCCCGAGCGGCTCTGCCTGGGAGTGCGCAAGAATCCCGGCGAAGTGCCGAAGGAAGAATGGAGTGATTTTCCCGGCCGCGACGATTCCCTCGAATTGGAATGGCAGGACTTTCTCGATTCCATTGCCGGTGGCCAAAAGCCGATGAGCGACGGTGAGGATGCCGCGCGTACGTTGCGGCTCGTCGACGCAATTTATCGCGCCGCAAAACAGGGACGCACAATCCAGATGGAAACGGCCAACGAGCCAGCCGCCGCGGAAGCGGGCCGGTAACGGGGCGAGCGGGGATCGGTCACGCAACCCATCCAGGGAGCGGCGAACGCGCATGGATAAGCGGCCATTTGTCCTGATCATCGGGTCAGGGACGGAAGTGAGGGAACTCTTGGAACGAAACGGTTCCCGGTCCGTAGAATCGCGCCACAAGCTGTTGGGCTACATGGAGTGGGGCGCCCCTCGTGAGCCGGACCCGGCGCCGGATATTCCATGCCTTGGCACGACCGAGACGTTGCGCGACTTTATCTTCCGAAATCCGGTGGACGTTGTTCTTCTATTGTCATCCTTGCCGCCCACGGCGTGTGAAGAACTCCTCGAACCAATTTTGGAAATCGGCCTAAGCTTGGCGGTCCCAACAAAATTAGCGGTTTGCCTGAAGTCCGAAACGCTGGAAAAGACCTGTATTCGTCATGCAAGATTCCTCTCGACGGAAACGGCGATGATGACGACGGTGTGGCGAAGCCGGGGGTATCTCTTCGCGAAGAGGGCTCTGGATTGCTTGGTTTCCGCCGCTGCGCTGCTTCTTTTATCGCCGTTATTTCTTGCGATTGCCCTGGCCATCAAGCTTTCCGATCCTCGCGAACCGGTGTTTTACCCCTGGCGCGTGCTGGGGAAGAACGGCAAGCCATTCGTCGGCTACAAATTTCGAACCATGGTGCCGAATGCGGACGTGCTGAAACAGCAGATGCTGGCCTTCAACGAAATGCAAGGGCCGGTGTTCAAGATGCGCAACGATCCGCGCACCACGCGCCTCGGGGTTATCTTGCGCAAATTCAGCCTGGATGAGTTGCCTCAGCTGTATAGCGTTCTCAAGGGAGATATGAGCCTGGTCGGTCCGCGTCCACCGTCGGCGCAGGAGGCCGCGGAATTCGAATTTTGGCAGCGGCGAAAGCTATGCGTCACGCCCGGGATCAGCTGTCTTTGGCAAATTAACGGGCGCAATGAAATTCGCAAATTCAGCGAGTGGGTGCGTCTCGATCCGCAATATATTCAGACGGCTTCCTTCTCGCTGGATTTGAAGATCCTGCTGTTGACGATCCCGGCCGTCCTTTCCACTCGCGGGGCTTCCTAGCCGGGAAGCACAACGGTGGAACCCCGGCATTTTCCCTGTTCGAGATCGACCGGATCGAAAGGAGAGCAAAACCGAGCCGGCGCAAGGGAAAGCCGAAACCGCTCCGGCGAAGAAAGCTTGAGGATGGAATTAAGAGACAAGACGTGCATGGTCGCGGGGGCTTCGGGCACCATTGGGGCCAGCGTCGCGAGGCGTTTTTACCAGGAGGGGGCTCGCCTAGCCCTTACCTATCACGCGAATAAGCCGTGGAATCCCGATCCCGAGGGCCAGTCCGGCCGCATTGCCTGGTATCCGCTCGATGTGGCCGACCATGGGCAGGTGCGCGAGGTGATGAGCCGGGCGCAAGGCGATTTTTCACCTTTGGACGTGCTGGTGAATTGCACGGGCGCCATGGGGCCCATCGGTCCGCTCGAAACCCTCGATCTTCGGGAATGGGCGCGAGCATTCGAAATCAATCTATTCGGATCGGTCAATTTGGCGCACGCGGCCCTTCCGGAAATGAAGAGACGCGGGCGAGGGAAGATCTTGTTCTTTTCCGGGGGAGGAGCGGCGTACGGGCGGCCGAATTTTTCCTCTTACAGCAGCTCGAAAGCGGCGCTGGTGCGGTTCACAGAGACTCTGGGGCAAGAATTGAAAGCGAGCAATATCCAGGTCAACGCGATTGCTCCAGGGGCGGTCTATAGCCGGATGTGGGACGAAATGCGCGCCGCGACCGATTCCGGCGGCCCAAAGCTTCTCGAAGAACTGAAGCAAATGGAGGACACGGGCGGGGTTTCGCCGGAGCGCGCCGCGGGCCTGGCCGTTTTTCTGGCGTCGGAGCGGTCGGCGGGATTGACGGGACGGCTGTTTAGCGCGGTTTGGGACGATTGGGAACACCTCGAAGACCAGGTCCAGAAGATCGCTTCTTCCGATATCTTCACGTTGCGCCGGATTCCGCTTCGCTAGGGTTTGTTTCCTGGAACGCAGGAGGATTGAATTCGGATTTCGGTTGGATGGAAGCTGGCGGCGCGAGTTCGGTAGCGCGGGCGTACCGCCGGCGCCAACGGAACATCCTCTTCACTTGGGAGCAGTTGACCAGCCGTCACCTAGAATCACACGATATTCAATCCTTCAGGTATTCCGGTCCGCACCCGGCATCTCCTGATTTCCCTCCGGACTCTGAGCGGCGGAGAACGGACCGAACGTAAAACATGGCGTTAATCCCAAGCGGCGGCCTTGCCGATATACCAGACCAGCGACGATTCCCTTGCCATCCAAGCGGCTTGCGCCGCTTGATTTCGAAGCTCTAAGGAGAGCGCATGATCCTCACGAGAACCCCGTTTCGGCTCACGCTGGGAGGCGGCGGCACCGATCTGCCGTCATTTTACCGCGAACATGGCGGATTCATCCTCGCTGCGGGCATCGATAAATACATGTTCGTGAACGTCAACACGCCGATCGTGGACGACAAGATTCGCGTGCGCTACACGTCGTCGGAAATGGTGAACCATGTTGACGAAGTGCAGCACACCCTGGCCCGCGAAGCGTTGAGACTTTCCGGGCTGTCCAGCGGAATCGAAATCGTTTCCCTGGCCGACATTCCGGCCGGAACGGGCCTGGGGTCTTCGAGCTGCTATCTTGTGGGCCTTCTGAGCGCGCTGCGCACGCTGCTGCAAAAGCCGGTGGGACCGCAAGATCTAGCCGAGGAAGCCTGCCATATCGAGCTCGATGTGTTGGAAAAACCCATCGGCAAGCAGGACCAGTACATGGCCGCGTTTGGCGGGTTGACGTGCCTGTGGATCGACCGCGACGGAACGGTAAAAGTGGAGCGGCTTCCGCTCAGCACCGATCTGGTCAGCGCGCTCGAACGGAACATCATGCTGTTCTACACGCACTCGACGCGCGACGCCACGTCGATCCTCGAAAAGCAAAACAGCGCCACGCTGCGGAACGACCAGCTGGTGGTCAGCAGCCTGGCCGAAATCAAGGACATCGGCTTCGAGATCCGCAAGACGCTTCTTTGCGGCAACCTGCGCACGTTCGGCGAACTGCTCGACGCGCACTGGCAATGCAAGAAGGGTCTTTCCAGGGGCATTACCAATCCCCAAATCGACGAATGGTACGAGCTGGCGAAAAGCAATGGCGCGATTGGGGGAAAAATTTCAGGCGCGGGCGGAGGCGGCTTTCTGATGCTGTACTGCGAGGAGCACAAGCAGCGCTTGCGGGAAGCCATGGGGCGGGCCGGGCTGCGCGAATTGCATTTCCGCATCGAATTCGAAGGCAGCAAGGTGGTTTTCGACATCGTATCGAGGGACCAGCGCCTCGCCCACATCGCGCGCTTGCAGACCAGCCACCTGGACGCGGACACGATTGCCGCGAACGGCAACCGGCGCGTGGCGGCGGGCGTGCGCTAGGGGTACGCCAGAAACGGCGTTTCCCGCGGCGCCCGGCCCCTATCGCGCCGTTTTACACATTTCTCTCAATATAAACGGATATGCAAAAGCACCTATTCGTAACAGGCGTCGCGGGGTTCGTGGGGAGCAATCTGGCCAAACGCCTTTTGGACGCGGGACACCGGGTAAGGGGAATCGATAATCTCTCGGCCGGGACGCTCGAAAACGTGGACCCGCGCGTCGATTTCCACGAAGCCGACATTCGCGACCCTCAAATCCACGGCCTGTTCGAGGGCGCGGATGGCGTGTTTCACCTGGCCGCCAAGAATTGCCTGAGCGAATGCCTGAAAGATCCCCTGGCGGCGGCCAGCGTGAACGTGGTGGGCACGCTGAACGTTCTGGAAGCGTCGCGAAAAGCGCGGGTCCGCAAAGTGATCTACGCGGACACTTCCGCCGAGTACGAAGGGATCAGCGAATTTCCGAGCAAGGAAACGCCCATCCGCCCGATCGGCGTATATGCGGCCAGCAAACACGGCGGCGCCACGTTTTGCGAGAGCTACCGCGAACTGTACCAGATGAACATAACCGTGCTGCGCTACTTCAACGTGTACGGGCCGGCGCAGGATTGGCGCAGGGTGGTCCCACCGGTGATGAGCGCGTTCATTATCCGCATGCTATCGGGCGAGCGGCCGGTCATTTACGGCACGGGAGAGAAGCGCCGGGATTTCATCTACGTCTCCGACGTAAACGATTTTCATCTCCTGGCGCTGGAGGATGCGCGCACCGACGGGCGCGTGTTCAACGTGGGCTCGGGAACCAATTTCTCGGTGCTGGAAATCTATGCGCTGATCGAGCAGCAGCTCAAGTCGGGTCTCGCGCCCACGCATTCGCCCGACTTGCCCGGCGAAGCGCAAATCACCTTGGCCGACATTACCGAATCGCGCGCCCTCGGATGGGAACCGAAAATCGACATCCGCGAAGGGCTGCGCTTGAGCATCGAGCACATCCGCCAAAGGGTGATGTACGAAATGCCGGGCGCGGAGAACGGGTAATGGTTCAAAGGGCGAGGAAGAGAGGCGAACATGAAATTTGCGGCAGCGGCGATAAGGGATTGCGGCGATAAGGAACGCGTATGAAAACCCCCGCAGGACATGGCTCGCGGCGGTTGCATTTGCCGTCGAGTGTTCCCCCATCGAAAAGCGAAATCCGCGCCAAGAGCGCAAGGGCCGTTTTTCTGGATCGGGACGGCGTGATCAATGCCTACGTCTACAACCCTGAGCTCGGGACCGTCGATTCACCGGCGCACCCTAAGGACTTTGTCCTGCTTCCGGAAGCGGCGCGAGCCATTGCGGAGCTGAATCATGCGGGACTGCCCGTCATCGTGATCTCTAATCAGCCTGGAATCGCCAAGCAGAAATTCAATCTGGCCTTGCTCGGGGCCATGACCGAGAAAATGCACGTGGAAACGCGCAAGGCGGGAGGCCGCATTGACGCTGTCTATTATTGCCTGCACCATCCGCAAAGTTTATTGCCGGAATATCGAACCATCTGCAACTGCCGCAAGCCGGGCCCTGGACTGCTTCTTCAAGCGGCCGAAGATTGGGGCCTGAACCTCGGAAGATCCTACATGGTCGGCGACGGCGTGACGGACATCCAGGCGGGCGCCGCGGCGGGAGCGAAGACCATACTGATTGGCGCCCGGAAATGTTATTTGTGCGACGAGCTGGTGAGGCAGAACGTGAGGCCAACGCTCATCGTCGATTCTTTGCTGGACGCGGTCAAGGACATTGGGTTTCTGGAACGCAATGTCCAGGTGCCGCGCGAACACCTGGTTGCAATCCACTGAGTCAAATCCTCGGAGGGCAAGTGAGCTACACAGACGAATATTTGGAAGAGGCCGGTGAAATTCTGAAATTGATTGACCGGGGTGCCATCGAACGACTGGCGGAACTGATGGGACGCCTGAGGGACCGCGGCGGGCGGCTGTTCATTCTGGGCGTTGGCGGAGGCGCGGGACACGCTTCCCACGCCGTCAACGATTTCCGCAAGATTGCGGGAATCGAAGCCTACACGCCTTCCGACAACGTATCGGAGCTGACGGCGCGGGTAAACGACGAAGGCTGGGACACGGCCTACCAAAATTGGCTGCGCGGCAGCCGGCTCAATTCTAGCGATATGCTCTTCGTCTTCTCCGTTGGGGGCGGAGACACGGAACGGAACATCAGCGCCAATCTTGTGAAGTCGCTGCAATATGGCAAACAAGTGGGCGCGACCATCTGCGGCGTCGTGGGCCGCAATGGCGGGTACACTTTCCAGGTTGCCGATGCCTGCGTGCTGGTTCCCGTCGTAAATCTCTCCAGCGTCACTCCCCATACAGAGTCGTTTCAGGCGCTCGTTTGGCACCTTCTTGTTTCCCATCCGCGGCTGAAATCGGCCGAAACAAAGTGGGAATCGGTGGAACCGGCAACGGAGACCCATTCTCGTTAGGCCACCCCAGGGTCTCGACGATCGGCTCGTGTGCGCACGGAATCGACCGCGCCAGCGGAAATCCATGTGGAGACAATTCAGCAAATACGCTGAATCGACGGGCGGACAAATTGCCCGGCAGCTTGGAGCCTACGTGGTTTTGGCGAATCTGCCGTTCTGGATCGCCGGCCATTCTCTGATCACCAAACCGCGGGCGCCATTGAACGTGGACTATCTGATTGCCGGCATTCTGTGCTTATTCTTGCCGCGGGCGGCGGGGATTGCGCTTTTAGCAGGTGATGTTTTGGCGGACGTATTTGCCAACGCCGCTGCTTCTTTCTATTTCAGCGCAGACGAGCTCATCGCCTCCGTAAAGTACGCGGTGCAACTTCCGTTGCAACGCATCCTTGTCATTGGCTTGGCCGTTTTGTGTTCGAGTGTGGGATTTGCGATGCTGGTCTCGCGCGCTGCGGGATCGCCTTCGGTCCGAAACCGCCGGCCCGTCGCCGCCTTACTTTGCGGCCTGTTGCTACCCTTAACCGGCATGCGGCTTTTCTACCGGCTGCGCGACATTGATCTGCATCCCATCGCCGGCTCGCCAAGCCGGCATCTATTGATTGCGGCCTGGAACTCCAGAGGGTTTTCTGACCAAAGGCTGGATCAAGCGGCTGTCATTCCCTCCGCGACCGGACCATTAATGGCCCATCTGAACGGCAATTCTGGAGTGAGCGCACACGGGAGTGCGTCGCTCACCGGCATGCCCATCGAGCAATACAACATCGTGCTTGTGCTGGTCGAGTCGTATGGCCTGATGCGTGATGCCGAAGGCGCGGCGGCGCTCGAAGCGCCCTTTCATGAGCAGGCAGCGATGGACAGATATGAGGTCGAGACCGGCGCGGTTGCTTTTTCCGGACCCACGGTTTCCGGGGAATTCCGCGAGCTCTGCGGCGTGCAGGCGGGGATTGGTTCCACGCAAATCGCCGCAGCGATTTCGGCAAGATGCCTTCCCGCGCTGCTGAAAGATAGAGGGTATGAGACTACGGCGATTCACGGATATTTTGGGGCCATGTTTGACCGGTGGATCTGGTATCCGGAAATTGGGTTCCAGCGCATGGAATTCCTGGAAGACCTGAGGACGCATCCTGGAATGCACATCTGCGGCCCGGCCATGCCGGGAATTTGCGACGTCGATATCGGGGACTGGCTCGATCAGGCTCTAACTTCGCGTGCCATCGGGAAACCCCGGTTCATCTATTGGCTCACGCTGAATTCTCACTGGCCTATCGCGGCCTTGCCCGAGGACGCCGCGCTTTTCGCCTGCGATTCCCCGCATGCCGCCAATCCCGATCCTTCCATCTGTCACTGGATGGCGTTGATCTACAAGGTGAATCGCGCGATCGAGAAATTATCCACGGATCCGCGATTGCCGCTGACGCAATTCATTATCGTTGGGGACCACGCTCCCCCGTTCCTCACGGAAGCGCGCCGGAATCAGTTCTCACAAGCCGAGGTTCCCTTCATTCGTTTGCTGCCGAGAAGTCCGAGGGAGAATTCCAGCCGCTCGGCGTCAAACGCCCGCGCAGGAAACAAACGGCAGGTTTCATCCCCGCTAGCGGGTTTGCGGGAACTGCATAATCCCATCAAATCAAAATAAGCGAAGGATCGAGCTTCCTGGCGCTTGAGGCGAAGCGCGTGGGTGGCGTATCATTCATTCGCGCCGGCGGGGGACGAGGGCGCGTGAGCGATGATCACACGTAAAATTGGCGAGGGCGGCCGCTGGCTGCTCGAAAAGATCGTGGATGTGGTAGCGTCGACGGGGATCAACCCCAACCTTCTGACGTTCTTCGGCCTCTTGGTGAACTGCTGGGCGGCGGTCCTGTTCGCCATCGGAAAATTCCGTTCCGGGGCCATGGTGATTTTCTTCGCCGCGTTTCTGGATATGCTGGACGGCCAAGTGGCGCGGCGCGAGAAACGCGTGACGGCGTTCGGCGCGTTTTTCGATTCGACGCTGGACCGGTATTCGGACATGGCGCTGTACATGGGCTTGCTGGTGTATTACGCCGTGGCCGAGCGGACTTCCTACGTGATTCTATCGGCGGTGGCGACGGCCGGATCGGTGATGGTTAGCTATTCGCGCGCCCGCGCCGAATCCCTGATTCCTCTTTGCAAAGTCGGCTTCATGGAACGCCCTGAGCGCATGGTGCTCTTGATTCTCGGCGGATTATTCAACCGCATGGCGCCCGCGCTGTGGGTGATCGCGGTGGTCGCGACGATTACCGTCATTCACCGCATCGCTTTCACTTGGCACGAAACCAAGGCCGGCCGTACCCTCCCTGGTATCCGCTTGTCGCTCTAATTACTCACGCGTGGATGTTGACGAATCCTTCGTACGGCGCTCATAGAAGTTGACGGAGATAGCTTAATGTAGCTACAATGATACTGGGGTAGCTACATGAAAACTGTGGGCAGCAGGGAACTCAAGAATCGCCTCGGCCGGTATCTGAAGTTGGCCGCCAAGGGCGAGACGGTTGTCGTTACGGACCGGGGTAAGCCCGTGGTTCGTATGCTTCCTGCGGACTCGAATGGGAGCGAAGACAAAACTTTAGAAGAAGTGCTAAAGCAGATGGAAGCGGACGGGCATTTGCGCTTGGGAACGCGCCCATTCAAAAAGTTCAAACCCATTCGATTGAAGGGCAAGCCCTTATCCAAAATCATCGTTGAAGATCGGGACTGATGCTCTACCTGGACACCTCGGCTCTCGTGAAGAGATATTCCTTTGAAAGGGGCAGCAAGGCCGTTTTAGCCCGCTTCGATGGCGATGAGAAAATATTTACCTCGAGGCTTAGTTTCGCCGAGGTGCACACGTCACTGGGAAGGAAATTCCGGGCTGGAGAGTTGAATTCTCATGAGCTCTCGAAGATCCGCGAGGAATTTGAAAGCGACTGGCTTTTCAGCCTAAGCATCCTTGACTTGGATGTTGGCACTATGTCCGCGATTAGCCAGCTCGTTGAGCAATATGACCTGAAAGCTGGCAATGCCATCCACCTGTCAACCGCATTTTGGCTAAGAGATGGAATTCGCATCGGGAAGTTTAAAGGCAGCGCAATGGAATCGGTCGAATTCGGTGTAGCTGACAAGCAATTGGCGAGAATTGCTCGAATGTGCGGTCTGCGGGTCTTTGATCCCGAGGCTTTAAGTTAATCCAGGATACGAATGGCTTGGGACCCGCTGTAGATTTCGTTAATTGGCGCTGAAACGATCGCGTGGACGCGATCTCGCAGCGCCGGAACATCTTCCTTCCGCAAGTCCTTCGTTTCGATCACATCGTGCAAATACACTGTGACGGTGCCCGGGCGGATCAGCCAGCTTGTCTTTTTGTTGAATTCAAACGCGCCGACGATGCTGACAGGAACGATGGGCGTGCCGAATTGCAGCGCCATGCGGAATACGCCGTCCTTGAACGGCCCGACGCGGCCGTCGAGCGTGCGCTGCCCTTCGGGGAACACGGCGAGGCTCACTCCGGAATCGAGCGCGGCGCGAGTCAGCCGCCACATGCGTTTCAGGTCGGACGCCCGGTTGACGTCCGGCACGGGAACGTTGCCGAAGCGTTTCATCATCCAGCCGTACACGGGAATGCGGAAATGCGATTCCAGTTCCAGGCCGCGGAAAAATTGCGGGACCGTGGCGTACAAGAGAAATGGATCGAATAAATTGACGTGATTGCTGAGAAGAAAGCAGGTGCGCGCCGGATCGAAGCCCGGCGCGCGCCGCACGACGACCTTGACGCCCGCGAGCTTCATCACCACGCGGCAAAGCATGCGCTGCGCGCCGTCATTCCTGCGGGGATCGATGAAAATTCCCAGGAGAACGAGGAAGCTGCACACCGGAAAGAAAAACGCCCCGGAAAGCAGCCAATGATAGGTGCTCCGCGCAATGGCCCACGCGCGGCGCAGGCCATGCTCGCCAGCGTCTTCCGGCGCCGCGGGTGCGGCAATCGGTTGTTCGCTTTCTACTTTCATGCCATCACATCGAGCGCGCCGGGCAGCACTTCCAGCGATTCGGCTTCGAGCGTCAGCACTTCCCCGTCGACGACCACGTCCACGGGATTCTTCAACTCGAATTCGATCCGCGCTGCTGTGCGCCTCGAAACCATTGGATGCCGGATGTGCGAGCCGGTAAACAGAGTCGGCAGATTCCGCACCAGGCCGAGCCGCCCGATCGGGCCCCAGTGAACGTATTCGATGGTGCCGCTGTCGGTCGCAGCGAGCGGCGCGATCATCATTTTACCGCCGGTGTACTTGCTATTGCTAAAGGCCACGAAGAGGCAGCGCCGGTCGTCGCGCTGGCCGTCGGCGCGCAGCGGAAACGGACGGCGGCGCAGCCGGGCGAGCGAAATGAGCACGCCGGCCATGTAGCCGGGCTCGCCGAGAAATTTCAGCCGGCGATTCGTCAGCGTCGCGACGTCCGCAGCGAAGCCCATGTTCAGAGTATTAATGTAGTAAATAGAGCCGCCGGAGTGTTCCAGACGGATGACGTCGCAGGGACGGGAGCGGCGTTCGAGGATCGCCTGGATGCCGAATTCCGCGAGGTCCGTCCCGTTTTGGGCGAAGTCTCGGAGAAACGAATTTCCGGTGCCGAGGGGGAGAAATCCCAGGGACGCGCGGCCCGCGGCGGGAGCCTCCGGAAAAAGTCCGTTGACGATTTCAAACGCGGTGCCATCGCCGCCCACGGCAATAAATTTGCGGAACCCGTCGGCATAGGCGGCATGCGCGTGCACGGTAGCCTCGCCGGGAGCGCGCGTTTCGCGCACCTCCAGGCGGAGGCCCGCCGCGCGAAGCCGGTCGAGTGTCCGCGCGGCCAGCTTTCCGCATCGTCCGCCGCCAGCCGCCGGATTCACGATCGTGAAATAGGCTTCGCTCACAGGGGAACCATCGCGCCGCGGTCGAGTTGCTTGCCGATCTGTCCGGCCAGGACGACGCGCCTGATTTTCATCGCGGCGTTGCGGGGAAAATCCTGCTCCCACACGAGGAAGCCCGAGAGGCGCTTGTAGTTTAAGAGCCGCGCGTTGCGCCGGGAAAGTTCCTCGAGCAGCATGCCGTTGGCCGTGTGTCCCGGTTCGAGATGCAGCGCTAACACGAGTTGCTCGCCGGTCATTGTATGTTGCGGCCAGATGTAGTTAGCCGCGAAGACGCAGAATTCCTTGACCGCGATCCCCTCGAAATTGTTTTCGATGTCTTCCGGATAGATGTTCTTTCCCTCGGCGGTGACGATCATGTTTTTTTTGCGCCCGAAAAGCTGCAAATGGCCAGTAGCGTCAACGCGCCCGAGATCGCCGGTCATGAGCCAGCCGTCGACGATGGTTTCCGCCGTCATTTCGGGATCGTCAAGATATTCGGACATCACCGTCTTGCTGCGGACGGCGACTTCGCCGATGCCGTCCGCGTCCGGCGACGCGATGCGAATTTCCATGCCGCGCACCGGTTTGCCAACGGTGTCCGGCCGGAAGGGCCGGAGATCGTTCAGGGTGATGGCGGTGCAGGCTTCCGTGCAGCCGTAGCCGTTGTAAATGGGGATGCCGATATCGTGGAAAAACTCGATCGTGGCGGGCTCGGTGAACGCCCCGCCGACGAGCAGCGCTTGCAGCCCGCCTCCGAAGGCTTTGTGGATGTCTTTCAACAAGGCGCGGCTCAGACCGGGTCGTGGCTTGCCGCGAGTGAGCGCGCGATTGACGGCGATCAAGATGTCCAATACTTTGCGTTTAGCCGGCGGAAGCGCCGTGAATCTCTCGCGCAACCCGCGTTGCAGATTTTTCAGGATCAGGGGGACCACGGCCATGTAGGTGATTTTGTATTTCGTGAAGGCTTCGCGGATAAATTCCGGGCGCAGAGTTCGCAGATGGACGACCGTGCCCCCGCCGGTGAACGGCATGAGGAAGCCGCCCATGAAATCGATGGCGTGATTTGTGGGGATGATGCTCAAATATCGCGCGCCCGGCCAAAAGGGAAAAACCGGAGTCACTGCTGCGCACTGTTCGAGATAGTTGTCGTGTGTCAACACGCAGCCCCTGGGGTGACCTCCCGTGCCGGAGGAGTAGACGATGCAGGCCGTGTCCGTGAGCGCGCGCGGCCGGAATTCGGGCGCTCGCGCGGCGCGAAATTCCTCCCAGCGCAAGCCGCCCGCGAGATCGGCGTTTGGCGGCGCTTCGGTGACGAGCACTGCACGCAGCTTATGCTCGCGGAAGGCGGGCGATTGCGTGATGGCGCGCCATAGCGGGTACTCGACGAACAGGATCGCGGCTTTCGAGTGCGCCAGAAGCTGAAGATGCTCGGCGGCGGAGAGTTTGTAATCGAGCGGAACGAGGACGCCTCCCGCGAAAAATACTGAGTACGCGGAAATCAGCCACTTGGGCTGATTGGTCATGATAATCGCGGCGCGGTCTCCTGCGGCAAAGACCGATTCTTCGAGCGCCGCCGCCACGGGCTCGGCGGCCTCGCCAAATTGCTTGTACGTGAGGCGAGAGCGTTCGTGGTCGCGGTCTGCTTCGATCAAGCACACTTCCTCGGGCCATTGTGCGAGCGCATCGCGCAGAGCCGCTCCGAGCGAATCGTATTTCGCCAATTCAAGCATTCAAATTGCCATTGAGGCACGGAGACACAGAGAGAAGCAAGTACAAGATTATATGAGGAAATCGCCGGACGAATCCCTTTATTCCGCGCGGCGTTCAGATCGATCTTCAGAGCCTTGCTTGGATGCGCGTTGCGAGGGTGCGGAAATCGCTGACGCCTTGCACCTCGTAGTCGGGCAATTCCACACCGAAGTGATTTTCGAGGCGTGTAAGGAGTTCCAGCGCCTGGAGGCTGTCAATTCCCAGCTTCTTATAGAAATCGTCGGCCGGCTGGAGATTCGCTCGCGGAAATTTGAAATGGGTGGCGGCAAGATTCAGGATTTCGTCGGTTGTCTGGTCGATGGTTCTCATGGTCGGGTTTATTTTACAGGAAGAGGGAGGGGAGTGGCTATTTGTGGGACAGCCAGGAGTGGCAGTCCTACGAAACCCGTTACGGCAGATACGGATGCGGGCCGGCGTTTTCGACGAATTTGCGCAAGCCTTCCATGACGGCAGGGCGCGCGAAGAGTTCGCAGAAAATGTCGATTTCGCGGCGCAGTTCTTCGGCGGGCAGCGGCTTGATGAAACGCTTCGCGGCGGAGGCGGTTGTGCGATCGAATTTAGCAGTCTGCGCGGCGGTTGCGCGAGCGAGGCGCAGGGCTTCGCCTTCCGCAGCGACCTGGCTCACGAGGCCGGCGGAAAGGCCCTTGGTGGCGTTGATGCTGCGGCCGGTGAGCAGGAGATCGCGCACCACGGCGTTGCCGACGTCGCGCTTCAGCCGCGGAATTCCGCCGAAGCCGGGGATGAGTCCGAGGCGCAATTCCGGGAAGCAGAAGCGCGCCATCTTGTCCGCGACGATTAGATCGCAAACGAGCGCTAGCTCGAATCCGCCTCCGAAACACACGCCATGAACGGCGGCGATCGTCGTGAGCGGCGAAGTGTCCAGCCGGTTGAGCACGGCATGAATTCGATCGAGGAATTCGCGAACTCCCTTGGCGGCGGAAGGCGCGTCCATCTTTTGCGCCTGCTCGTACAATTCGCGAAGGTCCGCGCCCGCTGAAAAGCCTGCCTGCTGTTTGCTGTAGAGAATGAGCGCGCTGGCTTTCGATTCCAGAGCGGGAAGCGAGGAGACGAAACGCTCCAGATCTTCGAGCAGGTCGAGGCCGATTTCGTTGGCGGGAGCGCGATCTAGCGCGAGTTCGACGGCGCCGCCTTCTAGCCGCCACGAGAGCGTTTTTCCCTTGAATTCGTCCATGCGTTCAGCCTTCGCATCTGCCGGGTGCCCCATCCTTGCGGGTTCCGCAAGGGTGGGGACTTTCCTACCGTCCATCTCCACATTCCCTGTTGGCGTTGAATTTAAACCCCCACCCTTTGAAATGCACAAAGGGTGGGCACCCGCATCACCCTCTCATCAGTTACTGTTGAGTTCTCCCACAAAATTTGAAGCCGCGGCATCCGAAAACGTCTTTACTCTTGCTTTTCGTACATTCGTTCGATCTCCGCCGCGAAGTGCGCGGCAATGATGTCACGTCGCAATTTTCCGTTGGCGGTGAGCAAGCCATTTTCGATGGTGAACAATACCTGCGCGACGTGATACTTGCGAATCTTGCGGTAGTGGGGCAGCGGAGCGTTTACCTGCTCCAATCGCGCATCGATCTCCCCGCCTGCGGCCGCACCCGTGATGATTGCGGCGAGAAAACTGCGGCCGTTCCCGACCAGCATGACTTGCTGCGCGCCAGGGACGGCGCGGAACAATTCTTCCTCGATCGGTTCGGGCGCGATGTTGTGCCCGGAATTGAGGATGATGAGATTTTTCAGCCGGCCTGTGATGCGCCAGTTTCCGTGCGCGTCCACGTCGCCCTGATCGCCGGTGTGGAACCATCCGTCGCGTAGCACGGCGGCCGTTTGCTCCGGGCGGCGCCAGTAGCCGGGAAAAATATTTGGGCCGCGCGCGACGATTTCATTGTTCTCGCCGCGCTTCATTTCGATGCCTGGAATGGCGGGGCCGACGCGTCCCGGCTCGACGTGGGCGGGATCGTCCATCGTGCAGATGGCGGTGGTTTCGGTGAGGCCGTAAACTTGAAGGACGCGAATGCCGAGCATCATGAAAAAGAGCTGCGTCTCACGGGCCAGGGGAGCGGAACCGCAAATTAGAGCGCGAAGATTGGGTCCCAGGCGCTTGCGAATGGACGGAAAAATCAGGAGGCCTGCGAGGCCCAGCCAGAAAAAATCCCACGTCTGCGGCGCCTTGGCATCGAGCCGCAACCATGCGGCGTTGGAGTTTTCAAATATTTTCGCGATGGCGCCGCCGCGTTTCCGGATATTGTCACCTACGCCCGTGCGAATGCGCTCGAGAAGGGTGGGGACATTCAAAAAATAATCCGGGGCCGCGGCGCGAATTTCGTCTGCCAGCTTGGTGAGGTCCATGGACAGGGTGAGGACGCTCGTTCGTGACAGGCACGACAAGAGCAAAATCCACGAGCCGGCGAAACAGAATGGCAAGTAGTGAAACACGCGGTCCGGCGTGTTGCGCGGGCCCATTAATTGATCGAGGCGCGCCCCGGTGCAGGAAAGCATGTGGTCGAGATTTCCGACGGTCAGCATGACGCCTTTCGCTTCGCCGGAAGTTCCCGAGGTGTACAGAATCGCGACGGTGTCTTGCGGAGAAAGGGCGGCGGGCGGCGCAGGCGCGCTGATTGCCTCGTGCGGATTGGCACTGAAAATTTCGTCAAACAAGACGAATCGCGGCGCGTCCGGCCACGCCGCTGAAATGGCGTCGCGCATCGCCGCATCGCCGCAGCAAACGAGGCCGGGTTCGGCGTCGCGCAGCATCGCGGCGAGTTCGCCCGCGGCCTGGCGAGCGTACATGGGAACGGCGATGAGTCCCTCGGCGATGATCGCGAGATCGAGTGCGGCCCAGCGGACGCTGTTCGGAGCGGCGAGCGCGCAACGGTCACCCTTCGCAAGTCCGGAAGCGCGCAAGAAGGCGCGGGCGGCGGCGATTTGCGCGAGCAAGTCCGTGCCGGTCGCGGTTCGGTCGCCTGCCGCATTCGCTTCCGCCAAAACGACGCGGCCGGCGGCCTGCTTCAATCGCTCAAAAATGTTTTCAAGGAAGTTCATGGGTTAAGTGGAACAGGCTTCAGCCTGTGGGAGTTGGTCCTTGCTGAAACAAAACCCCACAGGCTGAAGCCTGCTCCACAGGACCTCAATCTCCCGCCGCGGCTGCCGCCGCGCCTTCATAGGTGTCAAGCAGCTTGCACAGATTTGGGCTGAGCGGCGGCAAATATTCTTCCCAGCCGCGCACGCCCGACCGCACGGGGAATTCCGGATATTGTTGATGAACGGCGCGCTCCAGGTATACGCCCATACGCGCCATGGTTTTTAAATTGCGGACGACGGAGCGGGCGGTGCCGTCGCGCACGGCGTCGGCTTCGGCTTCGGCAGCGAGTGTTTCCATGACGCTGGCAAGTTTTTCTCCAAGATCCGGATCGTCCACCGTAAGGAGCAGGTGTTCGTGGCCGCGCTCGCGCAGCAAGTTGCGAATGCGCTCGTCCATCGTGACGCCCGCCGAAGGGATGAGGGCAGGCATCGAAGTGACCATGGCGTGATAGCGCGAGGAAACGATCAGGCTGGAACAGCGCAAAATGCTAACGAGCTGGTACATATCAAAATCATTCGAGCTGAACACCGGAGCGCCTCCCAGTTGTGGAGCGAGTTCGTCGCACGCCCGCGTATCCAAACTTTCCATCGCGATCAGGATCAGGAAGACGCGATGCTTGCCGCGAAACGCTTTCACACCTTGCGCCAGCGCGGCCAGATATTTTTTGTAAGCGGCATCCACCGCGGGCCCCGAATTGTGGAAATAAATCGTGCGGTAGTGGCTCTCCTTGTATGCGCCGAAACAGGCGTGCGCCAAAAACTTCGGTGTAGAGGGCGTTACCGGCCACCAGAACGGGTTAATGGGGCAGACCGCCAGCACCGGAGTCTCACCGTCCCACCCGGCATCGATCAGGGCTTTTCTGCCGTATTCCGGCGGGTGCGGCTCAAACGTCCATGCCGTGTCCGTACCGGCTTCGCTCGCAACCCCAAGTTTGCTCAGCACGGTTTGCGATTCCTCGTTTCGCGTGATGATCAAGGAACGGCGGCAATAACGCGCGCACATCTTCTCGAGCATCGGATTCATGAAACCCGCTTCGGCGCCATAGCCGACCGACAGTTTATTTTCGGCCGAAGCGATTCCCAGCGCCCCGATGAACATGGTAGTGAGCGCATCCGCGAATTTGCTTTTGAACATGGACCCTTCACAGGCGATCACCCCGTGATGCGTCCGCACTTCGCGGAACAGAAACGGCGGGTAGATGTCCGGAAGATGCACCTGGCGGGCATCGCCAAAATAGCCGCGGCTCCAGTCCAGGTTCTGGGACATCACGCTGAGCGCGAGATTTTCCTCACCCAAAACGCGCCGGACTTGCCGCAGCATTTCCTCGACGCGAACGTCCGAGCCCGTGTTGCGCGTGCCGTTGTATCCCGCAAAGAGGAGTTTCAGCTTTTCGCCGGGCTGCCAGGGGCGTCCCGCGCCAAATTTCCAGAGCGCGCTCGACAGATCGATGTACGCGCTGGTCCAGGCTTCCAGGATGAAATCCATCATGGGTGCGGTCCTCGAGCGGATCCCACACCGGCCGCCGCGGTTTCCTCCCGGAGAACGCCGGCCGACCCAGGCCATGGCCGATACGGATAGGAGAAATGATGATCGCGGCTGAATCGCAACAGGGGATAGCAATATTTGGAGAATGGTTCCGGCGCGCGGCCCATTTCCTCGACAACCCGCGAATTTTCGAACACCGTGTCCCACACCAAATACGGCATAAACACTTTTAGCAAGGATGCGCTGCGGCCAATCGCGCTGCGCGAATTCGACAGCCAATTCACAACCGCGGAAAAATTCCCCTCGAGGCCCGGCCAAAACAGCGGCTCCATTTTCCCCGCGGATTCGGCGAGCGCGTGCGTAAGCTGGCCAAACGTTTCCGAACGCGTGCCCGAAGAGAGGTGATAAATCTCGTGGGCCGGATTCGGCTTTTGATGCAGCGCGACGATCGATTCGGCGACGTAGTCTACCGGGACGATATCGATCCGGTCAGACAGCCGAAAAGGCAATACAGGCAAGCCCGCGAGAAACACGAAGGCGCGGACCATATCGAATTGCGTCGTTTCGGCGCGGCGGCTGTCGCCGAGGACGATGCTCGGGCGAAAGACGGTCCGGGAAACGTCCGGGAGCAATTCCCGGACCATGTGCTCGCAGAATTTTTTCGTGCGCGCGTAAGGATCGTAGTCGGAGCGGTTCCAGTCGATGGAAGCGTCCTCGGCCACCACTTCGTGGCTGCGGTGTCCCGCGACGGCGACGGTGGAAACTTGGCTGAAGCGGCGCAGGCCGTGCGCGTCATGCGCGCGGCGAGCGAGCTGCGCGACTTCCAGAGTGCCGCGCAAATTCACGTTGAGGCAGCTTTTTTCGGATTTGCGGTTGAGCGAGGCCGCGCAATGAACCACCGATTCGGTCGTGCCGATCAGATGCGTATAGTCGGCCAAGTCCAGCCCAAAATGCGGGTCGGTGAGATCCCCGCGAAAAACGGTAACGCGCGTTTCGAGCGCGTCCCGGAATTGAGGAAAGTCCAGGTGCAGTTGCAGCGCGTGCCAGAGGCGTTCGTTCGCTTCTTGCTCTGTCTTCGCCCGCACCAGCAGATTCAAGCGGTCCGTGTGGCGATCCAGCAAAAGGGAAGCGACGTGGGCGCCGATGTAGCCCGTTGAACCGGTCAGAAAGATGGCCATGGATTAGTTTTCGGTCCCCGTGATCGACGCCGCTCCCGCACGGGGGGGATCATCGGGGCGCTGCGCTACATTGCCGGCGTGCTGTAAGGAGAAAGCGCGGGGCGGGCGCTCTTCCATCGGGCGCCCTTCAATGAGCGGATAGACCCAGCGGCGCAGGGCCGGGATATGAATGTTAATCCAATAATCCCACCAGTCAACGGAAGAAGGATCGTAACTGAACGCCGCGCGTTCCTCGGGAAGAAGCGCGGCGGAAAGCAACTGCACGTTTTGAGCTTCGAAAACCTGCTCGTTGTGCAGGATAAAAGGCTCGTAGAGTTCGATCAGCTTTTCGACGCGGGCGAGGTCGCGCTCGGCGCGCGCCAGCGGGGGTTTTTTCATTTGCAGCGCGGAAGCAGCGCGATTGATGCCCTGGATCACGGCCTTTTGCGCGGGAACTGAAAATTTCTCGTAGCGCAATTTGGAGACGGGAATGGTGTCAAACTGCATGCGCATCCAGTTCTCGAGGCTCTGCTGCGAGCGATAGTGTTTGCGGTGCGCGAGGCCCGTCAATTCGATGGAACGCCCCATGTCGCAAGGGTTGCTGGCGGAAGTAGCAAGTTGGTAAATCGGTTCGTGGCGGCGCGCGATGAGAGCGGCGGCGATCAAGGACATCCCGCGGCAGACCATGTCCACGGGAATCACGTCCAGGCATTTGCGTTCATTCGTCGGCAACTGTCGAAAGTACGTGCCCAGCAGGTAGGAAAGGGGCGCGGAAGTATTGATGCCTTCATTCCAGCCGCGAAACGGCTGGTCGGTGGATGTTTCGACAATCGAGGGGCGCACGATGGCGATCGGCAACTCGGCGCCGTGGCGCACGATCATGGATTCGGCGAGCGATTTGGAAAGCGTATAGGTATTGGGCCAGCCGAGACGCCGCGCGCGGCGCGTCCCGGCGCGCGTCAAGCGATTGCGCAGCCAGCGCATGCGATTTTTGCGGATTAAATTTTCCAGCTCCGGCCCCGCCGGCTCTTCGCTGCCGCGGTGTTTTCCGAGCGCCTGCCGCCGCAGCGCCGCCGTGATTTCCGGGCTTTCCGCGCGGGCCTCGGCATGGGCGACCACTTCCTGCAGCGAATGCCACTCGCGCTCGGCATCGAAATCCGCAATCCCTAGCGGCGTGTAATTCGGCTGCACCTCCTCGGCCACTCGGCCGTCTTTCGCGCCCACGACATAGCAGGTTGAAAGGTGCATCAGCGCGGCGTGATCCGATTCGCGCAGAAATTCGATCAGGTGAAGGACCGGCGCAACATTGCTTCCCAGGGCCTCGCGAAGATCCGGATTAAAATCCGTCAGGCCGGAGCTGTTGACGACGAGGTCCAGACTGCGCGCGAGCTGCGCTCGCGTCTCCGGGGCAATGCCCAATCCCGGCTGGCTCACGTCGCCCTCAACCACTTCGACGCGTTCGGAGACGAACTCCGCGAACCGGTCGCCAAGCCGCTCCTGCAGCGGATCGAATACGGGCGATTCCTCGAATATTTTCTCGAAGCGCCGCTGCGCGGTGGCCGTGCGCTGGCGGCGGATCAGCAGGTAAACCTTGCCGATCCGCGGCACTTCATCCAAAAGCTGCGCCAGCCAAACCTTGCCGATAAAGCCCGTCGCCCCGATGAGAAGAATTTTTTTTCCCGCCAGGGTCTCCCGAACCGAGAGCATTTCGGATTGCTTTTTTCCGTTGAATACGACCAGGGCGCAATGGTTTCCCGCCTTGGGGCGCTCCGAGGGCAGGATCGCATTTTCCAGCTGCTCCGGATGATCCGTCATTCCGAGATTGCTAAGCAGGCGGGCCGCAGGGACGCGTCCGTCGGCACTGCGCTCGAAAGCGCGAGCGATGGGGCTCCGGGGGCGAATCACGGGGTCGAGGAGGCGGCCCGTGGCCACACCGTTGCGAAATTCGAGCCGGTTCGAAACGAGACGCGATACGCCTAAATATTGCGCCAGTGGCCGCATGACATGGTCGAGGCCCTGGCTGATCAGCACGACGTTCTCCGTTCCCTTTTCCGCCACGCAGGCCCGCAGGCGCTCCACCCCTTCCGCCTTCAGTTGTTCCTTCAAGACGTATTCGAAATATTCCTCACCGAGCGAATCCAGGCGGTCGCGCGTAACCCCGGCGAGAAGCGTGTGCAGGACGCGCGTGGCAAAGACGCGATTACTCGCATAGAGGAATGGCCGGATCAACGCCAGCGCCAGCGCTCCGCCGCGGCGGGCCCAGCGCCCGGCGAACGTGTGGGAATTCCAGGTGAAATATGCCACCGGCCGGACCGCGCCGAGCGCCACCAGGCTCCCTTCCACGCGCCAGAACGTCAAGGCATGAATATCCATCGGCGGGGGAGACGGAGAAATGCTCCCGGGAACGCGGTGGCCGTTGGAACTATTTTGGGCGCTCTGATTACTCAACGGTGAGTTCCGCTCCAATGAAGTAAGGAAGAATCACCCAGTCTGGCCAGATCGAAGCTATCACTCCCGGCCCCGGAATCGCAAGGGGTAGCGAAGGGGGTGTGCAAAAACGGGATCGGCATCCCCTTATCTTCGATTATTCACGGAGGATTCACATCCGATTCACACGGCGCTCAATGTCCGATAAGTAAAGTGCAGTCCCCCGCGTGGCCAAACACGAATAAACAAGATCCTAAGGAGGATTGGAATGGTTAGCAAGTGGAAAGCCGGCATATTGACTGCCGCACTCATTTTGCCCAGCTTCACGAATGTCAGCGCCCGCCCAAAAGATGGCGGACAGCGGGGCGACGACAATCGTCAAAAAATTCGCCATGTGCTGCTGATTAGCATTGACGGCATGCACGCCGTGGATTTGTATAACTGCACGCACGGGATTTCAGGCGCCAACGGCGGTAATCCGTATTGCCCAAACCTGGAAGCGCTTACCCGCACGGGGATTAACTATGTCGGGGCCTCGTCGTCAAAGCCCTCTGATTCTTTTCCCGGAATGGCGGCGCTGGCTTCGGGCGGTACGCCGAAGTCGACCGGGCTTTACTACGATGTGGCGTATGACCGGTCGCTCGATGGGCCGGCAACGACAACAGGCACTGGGCTGGCTGCCACCACCTGCTCGCCCTATGCCCCACCCGCCGGAACTACGACCGACAACGACCAAGGCGTCGACCTGAACAACAATTTGCTGAACGGCGGCGCGCCCGGCGCGGCGCTGACCGAGGGCGGCATCGCCTCGATCGACCCGGCCAAGCTGTCCCGAGACCCGGCCAAGGGCTGTGCGCCCGTGTATCCGTGGAATTTCATCCGGGTGAACACGGCTTTCGGAGTGGTGCATGCGGCGGGCGGATACACGGCGTGGATTGACAAACACCCCTCTTATTCGTTTGTGGGCGGTCCCGGCGGCAGGGGTTTGGATGACTATTTCTCGCCGGAGGTGAGCTCGGGTGTGGTTCCTCTTCCCGGCGTAACCACTGCGGAAGGTGTCTCGTGCGCCACGATCCCTGACCCTACGCCTGCCGGTGTGGCGGCGTGGAATGGTAGCTTTGCAAACATTCAGTGCTATGACGCGCTGAAGGTGAATGCCTTACTGAACGAGATTAAGGGCAAGACCCATGCGGGCGCGCC
>Ga0302326_10002715_pt1 | contig 42673 bp, 40 predicted proteins | sample Palsa_T0_3_FD_202264 | JGI IMG/M metagenome (GOLD analysis project Ga0302326, IMG submission 202264) | Peat permafrost microbial communities from Stordalen Mire near Abisko, Sweden - Palsa_T0_3 | ecosystem: Environmental > Terrestrial > Soil > Palsa > Peat permafrost | place: Sweden: Abisko...
CGTGGCGTAGACCACAGTGTAGATGGCGGTGGTAGCTCCGATACCCAGGGCGAGGGTGAGGATTACAGCGAAGGTCAGGCTGCGGCTCTTGAGCATCATGCGCAGGCTGTAACGTATGTTTCGCGCCAGATTCCGCATCGTATTCTGCATCATCCACCTCGAATTTGGGGGAGGGCTTCGGCTTGTGTTCCTGGTAACAGCATCCGAATGGCCAGACACAGTGAGAGGGCTAGACGTTGAATAGAAATGGTTTATGAAAGATTAGAAGACTACGATTGGATTGCTCTGTGACCGAAATTGGAAAGGAGTGTTCGATTGTGGACGGCAGAGAGGATCTAACGCGGAGTGATGATGCCTCCGACGGCGTGGCGGCGGGGCAGGAGGATGCCGCGACGATCTATTTGTGCCGGCGGGACGCCGGGAGGGTCCAGATTGGGGCCGGAATCGGCGATCAGTTGGCCTCCACATGCTGGGCATTGAGCAGCCTGCACGCTGGAGGAAACCCGTGCGTGGCACTTCTGGCAGAGCTTGTCGGACGACACATACACACTTTGAGATTACACCGGCTCTTAGCTTCCAAATTGGAGTAGGAATTGCAGCCGGAAGAAGCATTTACCTGGGCTTTATCCGCGAGTCTGTAAAATTAAGATATGGATTCTTCTCTTCTTTCTAATTCTGAATCTACCTTTACGACAGCGGTAAGGCCAGTCCGGTTGGTGGCGATCGATATGGATGGGACTTTGCTGCCGGATTTTTCCACGGTTGTGAGCGAACGCAACCGGCGGGCTTTGCTGGAGGCGCAGCAGGCTGGAATCGTAGTGGCGATTGCTACGGGACGCCGCCAGGCCTTTACCGCCCCGCTGCTCGAAGGTGTGGGACTGCGAGCGGACACGCCGATGATCACGTCTAACGGTGCTGTGACTCGAAGTTTTTCCGGCGAGCGAATCGACATCACCCGGCTGGATCCTGCCGTGGCTCGGGGACTTTGCGGAGTTCTGCGCGGAGTAGGGATGGTGGTTTTCACCTTGGATAAAGCGACGCCGCCGGACTTGATCGTCGAGGATTTGGCGGTTGCCAAGGGACGGCTGGCGAAGTGGGTGGAGTCAAATCGCTTGTCGATCAAGGAAGTTCAGCCGATAGAAGAAGCATTGGGCGACGATGTGGACCTGATCCAGGGCATGGCTGCGGGCACGATTGCCGAGATGCTTGAGGCTGAGCGCCGGCTCAGCGAATGCGCCTGGGCGGGGCAGTTCGAGTGCATTCGGACGGCTTATCCGGGCAATGATCTTTCCATTCTGGACCTGCTTCCCAAAGGTGTTTCAAAAAAGGCAGCATTGGAGCGGCTGGCGAACCGGCTGGGGATTGCGCAGGAAGAGACGATGGCCATCGGCGACAACTGGAATGACGAGTTAATGCTGGACTGGGCCGGGACGGGTGTGCTGATGGGCAACGCGACAAGCGAGTTGCGCGAACTTGCTCCTGCTCGCGGATGGCGTATTGGTCCCACGAATTGCGAAGATGGCGTGGCGGTGATGCTGGAAGAAGCTGTGGCCATGCTTGGGACGGCTGGTTAAGTCAACGGGCTAAGTTAACTCCGGTGGCCTCTGGAAGTGGTGGTACAGTTTGAACGTGCGATCAAGAATTCGAAACGAGTCGACAATTAGGACGGCGATTGGAGCGGCGGTGACGCTGGCTGCCGGGTTGTGCCTCGGGCAGGCCGCACGAGCGGCTGAGCGGATTTCGCTGGCCAATGGTTTCGACGTGGTTTGCGATCACTATTCTCTGGTTGAGGGACGGGTTCGGGTTTATCCCAAGGCGGCTGCCGGGGACTATTTCGAACTGAATCCGCAGGACGTCCGAACGGTGGAGACGGTACCCGATCCATTGCCGGAACCGGTTGCTGAACCTGATCAGGCAAGTTCGCAAATCGCGAATCCTCCGTCGGCTAGCAAAGCTGCGGCTCATCTGGAAACGCGGCTTACGGCGGACGATCTGCACCAGCTGCTTTCGAAGGCTGGCTCGGAGCACAATGTGGACGAGGATCTGCTGGCCAGCGTGGTCAAAGCTGAGAGCGGCGGCTATGTGCGCGCTACAAGCCGGACTGGTGCGCGCGGCTTGATGCAGCTGATGCCGGGGACGGCGCAGCAGCTGGGCGTGGCAGACAGTTTCGCTCCAGAGCAGAATGTACGCGGCGGGACGGCTTATCTGGACTGGCTGCTGACCCGGTACCATGACAATCTTGTACTGGCGCTGGCAGCCTACAATGCCGGACCAGAGGCTGTGGACCGGTATCACGGGATTCCGCCGTACCATGAGACGCGAGCCTATGTGGCGCGGGTGATCCACGAGTTCAACCGGCGGGTCGCGGCACGCGAGAAGATGGCCAGGCAAAATATGGCGTCCGTCACAATGGGAACCCACTAGAGCACGGAGAGCGTTTGAAAAAGAATCAGCTGATCCTGGGTGTGATTGTTCTGGCAGTATTGGTGGGGCTGGCCGTTTACGCACAGCACCAGCATCCATTCGACTTTCACGCATTTGCGGACCAGCTCAAACGCGCGAACTGGCGCCAGATCGCTTTCGCAGCCGGATGCATCTACTTGGGCTATGTCTTCCGAGCGGTCCGCTGGGCGCTTCTCATTCGGCCAAATAAGAAGATTCCGATCTTTTCCCTGCTGGGAACTCAGGTTATTGGCTTTACGGCAGTGGCTCTGATTGGCCGGGTCGCGGATCTGGTTCGTCCTTATCTGGTTTCGAAGAAGACGGGCCTGCCGATCAGTTCGCAGGTAGCTGTTTATGTTGTCGAACGGTTGTTTGACGCCGGATCGATGGCGCTGATTTTCTCTTCTGTGATCCTGCTGGCTCCGACTGGAGCGCTGCCTCACCCTGAGGTCTTCAAGAAATTTGGCTACTGGGGACTTGCCGGTACCGTTGCCGGTGCGCTTTTTCTGGTCGCTGTGCGCATGGCTGGCGGCGCCGTGGCAAGATTCTTCGAAACCACAGTTGGCATGGTTTCGAAGGGATTGGGCCAGTCCATCGGGGATAAGGTTCGCAGCTTTCGCGCCGGGTTAGACACTTTGCGGACTCCGGCTGATTTTGCCGTCACTTTGGGTCTTTCGCTGGGCATGTGGGGACTGATTACGTTGGCCTACCTGGAGACTGCAAGAGCCTTTGTGGCCAGTCCGGAGTTGGCCTCGATGACCCTGGCGCAGGGCATGGTGCTGATGGTCTCAAGCGGCGTTGCAAGTGTGATTCAGCTTCCGGTGCTGGGGTGGTTCACTCAGATTTATGCTGTCGCGGCTACGCTGGGCAACCTGTTCAACGTGGCACAGGAGCCGGCGACAGCTTGTGCCGCAACTCTGCTGCTGGTGACATTTCTGGGTATCATCCCGGTGGGACTGATCTGGGCGCAGTTTGAGCATGTGAGTTTGCGCAAGATAGCGGCAGAGAGCGAACAGGCGGGAGAAGCAGTCGAAGATTCTGCGACGGACGAGACGCCGGAGCCAAGTCAGGCTTAACTAGTCAGGCTTAGTCAGAACGAGGGTATCGATGGGCTCAGCTCTTGGCGAATACTCCGATTGGATTATTGGCGGATTGTTTCTTCTCCTTTTCGCCTACACGATGAGGGTAACGGCATTGGACGCCAGGCGCAGGGGCAAATCTCCTCTCCTGGTCTGCATGCTTGTCTTTCTCTCTTTTCCGCTGGGGTTTGTTGTGTGGCTTATTTTCCGGCCTAAAATAGTCAGCGGTGGCGACCAGCGCCCGTTCCGGCTGGACGATCATCGTCTGCAGTAGCCCCCAGCGGCCGCCCGTGGCCCGAAACTGCCCCGAAAGCTGCCCCGAAAGCAGATCCTTCACTGTGTTCAGGATGACAACACCGCTTTTTAGTCCAGATACAATCTAAATATCTATGAAATGTCCGTTTTGTGGGTTTGCGCAGGATCGGGTGGTTGACAGCCGCGAGAGCAAGGAGGCGGATTCGATTCGCCGCCGCCGCGAGTGCGAGAAGTGCGAACGGCGCTTCACGACCTACGAACGCATCGACGAAATTCCTTACATGGTTGTTAAGAAGGATGGCCGGCGGGAGAAGTTTGAGCGGCATAAGGTGCTGAGCGGCTTGCTGCGCGCCTGTGAGAAGCGCCCGGTTTCTGCGGGCAAGCTAGAGGCGATCGTGGATGCGACGGAGAGCTATCTTATGGATGCACCGGAGCGGGAACGGACGACCAGCGAGATAGGCGAGCTGATCATGGAGAATCTTAAGGCGCTGGACACGGTTGCTTATATTCGCTTTGCCAGTGTTTATCGGGACTTCAAGGATGTGCGCGAGTTCAAGGAAGAGCTGGAGCAACTGCTGCACACGCGGGAGCCAAATCGCGAGGGTGGGCACAAAAAGTAGGAACCCGTTGGTGATACGCAGGGCGATTCAGATTGTAAATAAAGTTCGAGAACGCGAAAATGAATTGACGGTTGAATGTCCGACTCGCTACCACTGAGGCGAAAAGATGAACCGAGAGCATGTTTTAACCCGATTGCGCATACACCAGCAGGAGTTGAGGCAGGCCGGTGTCATGCGTCTGGCTGTTTTTGGTTCAGTTGCGCGAGGTGACAACACGGCAGATTCCGATGTGGATCTGATGGGGGACTTCGATCGCTCTAAGGGCTTGAACCTCTTCGACATGGTTGGCCTGGAGTCGCTTCTGTCAGAGATTGTCGGTACGCGGGTTGAACTATTCGACCGGCAAATGCTGAAGCAACCGGTGAGGCTCCGAGCGGAGCGCGAGGCCGTCGTTGCCTTTTGAGGATTGGGAGCTTCCGCTCCGGGACATTCTCGACGCCGTAAACGCTATCGAAGATTTCACGCGGGGTTTGACGCTTGAGTCGTTCGAGCGGGATGCCAAAACGGAAGCCGCGGTTGAACGCAAACTACAGGTCGTTAGCGAGGCAGCGATTCGTCTGGGCGAGAACGCAGAGGCCATCTGTCGGGCTTGCCCTGGCGCAACATTCGCGGAATCGGGAATTGGCTGCGACATGAGTATCATCGCGTCGATTCTCTGACCATCTGGAAGACGGTGACGGAGGGGCTGCCTCCATTGAAAGCAGCGGTGGCCAAAGCTTTGGGCGAGATCGCAGGATGATCTGGGCCGGTTGACGAAGCTCCGGCATGATTTGCATTTGATCGTTTCCAGGATTGTCATCTCCGGATTGTGGCATCAAGGGAACCTCTGCGGACGACTCTCCTGTACACTGGAAGGTCTACCATTATGCAAATCAAGCATGAAATTGGCATCTTAGGCGCGACCGGAATGGTCGGGCAGCGGTTTATTCAGCTTCTGGAGAACCATCCCTGGTTCCAGATCACATGGCTGGCGGCGAGCGACCGCTCCAGCGGGAAGCGGTATGAGGACGCTGCGAAGTGGCGTCTGGACACTCCCTGGCCGGAGCGGATTGCGAAGATGACGATCTCGCCGGCTGATCCAGAAGGTGCTCCAAAGATCATTTTTGCCGCGCTGGACACCGACATTGCCCGTGAGCTGGAGCCTAAGTTTGCCGCGGCCGGCTGCGCGGTCGTTTCAAACTCCAGCGCCTTCCGGATGCATCCCAATGTGCCGCTGGTGATCCCTGAGGTCAACGCCGACCATCTGCATTTGATTGAGGATCAGAGCTGGCGCAAGGAGTCGGGCGGATACATCGTGACCAATCCCAACTGCTCAGCGATTGGGCTGGTGATGGCGCTGAAGCCGATCGAAGAGCTATTTGGCATCGAGCAGATTTTTGTCACCACCATGCAGGCGGTGAGCGGCGCGGGCTACCCTGGCGTGCCTTCGATGGATATTCTGGGCAACGTGGTCCCTTTCATCAAGAATGAAGAGCAGAAGATGGAAGAGGAGACACTGAAGCTGCTGGGCAGTTTGCAGGGTGATTCCATTGTGCCGCTTCCTGCGCGGATGAGCGCGCATTGCAACCGCGTGGCGGTTGAAGATGGGCATACGGAATCTGTCTCAATCAAGCTGGGCAATAAACTTGGCCGGCCTGTGACGCGCGAAGAGATGCTGGCGGCGTGGGCTGAGTTTCGACCGCTGGCCGGGCAGGATTTGCCGACGGCTCCTGCGCAGCCTGTGGAGTGGATTGCGGCTGAGGACCGGCCGCAGCCAAGGCTGGACAAGAATCGTGGCAACGGCATGGCTGCTTCGGTGGGCCGGTTGCGGCCTTGCGGGCTATTGGACTGGAAGTTTACTGTGCTGTCGCACAACACGATTCGCGGGGCGGCCGGGGCGGCGATTGTGAATGCCGAGCTGCTGTTGAGTTTGGGCAAGTTGGAACCGGTAGCTGTCGCTGTGGGCCGAGTTTAGCAGTTCCCGCATAGAGCAAAGCCGGGACGCCCGGATGGTTCTCAGTATTGAAGATTTAAGTAGAAGATAGGGACGCTGGATGAGTCTGGTGGTGATGAAGTTTGGCGGTACGTCGGTCGAAGACGCGACGGCCATTGCGCGTACCGCGGGGATCGTCGCCGGGCGGGTTGCAGCGGGTAAGAGGCCGGTGGTGGTGGTCTCTGCCATGTCCAAGGTGACGGATCAGTTGCTGGCCTGCGCGGCGGCGGCGAGCCGGGGTGACAGAACTGGCGCGCTGGCTATCAGTCAGCGGCTGCGTTGTCGGCATCGCGACACGGCGGCAGCGCTGGTAAAGAATTGCGCGCCTCTGCAAACTTCGATCGAGCGAGAGTTCGATTCGCTGGATGAGATTTTGCGCGGCCTTGCGGCCATTCTGGAGCTGACGCCGCGCATCTCTGACCTGATCGTGAGCTACGGCGAGCGGCTTTCGAGCGCCATGATCGCTGAGGCTTTTCGCGAGCGCGACGTCAACGGCGTGCATGTGGATTCGCGCGAGGTGATCATCACCGACTCGCAGTATCAAAAAGCCATTCCGCAAGACGCGCTGATCGAAGAGCGCTGCGCGACTCATGTTCGTCCGCACCTGGACGCTGGGCGCGTGCCCGTGATGGGCGGGTTTATCGGCAGTAACGAGGCCGGCATCACAACTACACTCGGGCGCGGCGGATCGGACTTTACCGGGGCGCTGATCGGCGGAGCGCTCCACGCCGAGGCCATCGAGATCTGGACAGATGTAAACGGCATCATGACCACCGATCCGAGAATCTGCCCGGATGCGTTGCGGGTGAAGGTGATCAGCTTTGAAGAGGCGGCAGAGCTGGCTTACTTCGGTGCGAAAGTGCTGCACCCGGCGACGATCCTGCCTGCTGTTCGCAAGAACATTCCTGTGCTGGTGCTGAACTCGAAAAACCCCTCGAATGAAGGTACGCGGATCATTTCTCTGGCACCGCATTGCCGCAGTCCTTTCAAGTGCATTGCGGTGAAGAAGAAGCTGACCATCATCGATGTGGTGGCGAGTCGGATGCTGATGACGCATGGGTATTTGAAGTCGATCTTCGATATTTTCGACAAGCACCAGTGTCCGGTGGATATGGTTTCAACCAGCGAGGTGAGCGTTTCACTCACGGTCGACTCGACCGCAAAGCTGCCCGCGATTGCCGACGACCTGGGCAAGATTGCGGATGTGAAGTATGAGGGACAGAAAGCGCTCGTGTGCATGGTCGGCGAAGATATTCGCGGGCAGATGGGTATTTCTGCGCAGGTGTTTACTGCTATCAAGCATGTGAATGTGCGTATGATTTCGCAGGGAGCGAGCGAGATCAATATGAGTTTCATGATTGAGGAAGAGGATGTGGAAGAGGCGGTGAAGTCGCTTCACGCCTATTTCTTCCGCGATCCCGATCCTGCGATTTTCGATGTTGAGGCGCGGCAGGCTGCGGCGGCTCTCAGGGATTAAAGCCCTGTCCATTTTGCAGGGGGGATGTGCCGGCCGAAGCCTGCACCCTTCAACTCCTGTACCCTTCAACTAAAGAACAGTAAGTCAGGAGAACAGACTCATGCTGCTGCTGGTACTGGGAAAGGGTAAGACAGGAAGCCTGGTCGCACAGGTGGCTCGAGAGCGTGGGCACTCGGTGCGGGTGCTCGACCTACGCGAGAATACCGGGGCCAGCGCGCTGACTGCGCCGACTTTGGCCCAGATGGATGTGGTGCTTGACTTCACTTCGCCCACTTCGGCGGTTGAGAATATCCGCGCCTGCCTGGCTCTGGGCGCGCGAATCGTAGTTGGGACGACGGGCTGGTACGACCGGCTCAATGAGATGAAGGCGCTGGCGCTCCGGCGCAGCGGCGGCCTGCTCTATGGAACGAATTTTTCGCTGAGCGTGCAGGAGCTGTTCAGGGCAACAGCCGAAGTGGCCAGGCTGAAGGGCTACAGCTTTCACATCGAGGAGACGCATCATACTTCGAAGCTGGACGCTCCCTCGGGAACGGCTCTGACGCTGAAGCAGATCGTGCTGGATACTCAACCGGGCGCCACGGTCGAAATTACTTCGAAGCGCGAGGGCGATCACACCGGGCTGCATGTGGTGACGGCGCGCGGCGAGAACGACCTGATCGAACTGCGGCATGAATCGTTTAACCGGCGCGGATTTGCCGAAGGCGCGGTGAAGGCTGCAGAGTGGCTGCATGGCAAGAGCGGCGCTTGGGAGTTTCGAGAGATTTTTGACCAGCTTTAAAGCTGTCGGACTGGGTTGAGTCGGGATCTGCTGATGGGACGCAAAAGGCTTCTGCCTGGGTTGACGGTGAAGGATGGCTTCATGCGCCATCCTTTTGACGTTGAGCACCATGTGCAAACCAGTGGCCTGGTGCATGGCCGGAATCTGACCACCGGCCATCCGCATGACAGGCACAGCACGGCCTACTACGGCATTGCGCCGTCGGTGCTGCTTGATTTGATCGACTGGTGGCGAGCAACTAACCTCGCTGCTCCGCCTGAGGATTACATCTTTGTCGATCTGGGCGCGGGCATGGGCCGGGGAATGCTCATCGCGGCGCGAATGCCCTTTCGCGAGGTGGTGGGCGTCGAACTGCACCCGGATCTGGCGGCGATTGCAGAGAAAAACATTCGAACCTGGGAACTCGCCGGGCGGGCACGGTGCCCGATGCGGGTGGTTTGCGCGGATGTAACGCAATTCAAATTTCCCAGGACCCCATGCGTGGCGTATCTGTTCAATCCGTTTCGAGAGCCGGTTCTGAAAGCGCTGCTGAAGCATGCCGAGCACGAGTTTGCAGGGCGAAGCGGACAGCTTGACTTGATCTATGCCAACGATGAGTTTGCCGACATACTAACTGCCAGGCCGGGATGGGCTCGGCTCTGGACAGGAATGGTGCCGCTGTCGGCCGAAGATGAGGCTGCGGATCGGGCAATCTTGAATCATCAGCCGGATGGCGAGTATGCGTGGAGTACGGAGGAGCCTAGTTCGATTTACCGCTGGATGGGTTCGCCACGCAAGGTTTAAGTATCGAGTTTAAGGCCAGAAATCCCGAGTTTCCGGGAATACGTCGCGGCGAATTCCTCGCAGTATCGCATTGAGGTTTTGATCATTGAGTGATATTGGATTGCAGGCATCGACGTCGATCGATTTTGTGGACTCGACTGGATAAAGACTTCGAAATGCGAGAATGAATTTCTGACCGGGCACCAATACAGACATTTTTCGACTTGGGTCTTCTGTCGCTCTAGCTGGCAGAATGACGGTCCGTACCGCATCTTGATTCCAAAATGTTGCCCTCTTCATGCGATCCAACAAGCGAAAGTCTACATCCAGTGTGCCGTCGTTCCGGTCATCCAAATGCGCGGATTCGACCTGGGCGAGAACAACGTTAGCTTGATCGCGTCCAAGGAACTCTGGCGGAGAGAGACATTCCGACCATGGGTATCTTCCAGCATCGATCTCTTTCTCGCGAACTGTTCTCTCAGTAATCAACTGCCTCTGGGTTGCCGGCATGATATCGATGGCATGGCGGCATGGGTTACGCCGCGTCAGGCATTCGAGGTCAAAATCAAGTAGCCTGTCTACATCTTTAGGGCTGGCGTAGGGGGTGTAACGTGCATACACGACTTCGCAGCCCTCGCATCCGCCCGGGCGACCAACCACGTACTCGGGATGACCCGGCTCAGCATGTTGCCCAAATCGCTCTGTTCTCCACTCGGTGTTTGCTGATCCGAACAGCAAATAATCCCACCGCTCTTCCGCGTTCTTTTCGTCTACATCTAATCCAAAAACAAAATCCTTTGCCCAGACCACGTCTCGAATGACCTCAAAGCGGGCTATTACGATGGCTGATCGGCCGCCGAAGAACTCGTAGGTGCGAAGGAGCCATGGCCAGCCCTGCGCTGCGTCCCAAACGTGCCCGGTCTTGCGATTGAAAGTTGGGATCTGCCCGAAGAAATCTTCCATCTCGATCTGATAGCTGCAACGTTCCTGGGTGCATATGCCCTTGTATTGGCCCCATGCGCCCCAGCGAGTCATGATCTTCTGCGCGTCTATCCAGGTGCTTTTTCCTAGCTGCAAGGCGTGGATATCAGAGAGAAGACGCTCCGCGCGCCAGCGCAGGATGCCCTGCTGGATGGGTATGCTGACTGCGGCGATCATCGCGAGTGAGACAAGCAAGATAGCGACGATGCGCGTCACCCTCATCCAGCGCAGAATTGTGCCCATGGGTGGATAGACACCGCATGGCTTCGGATTGTTCCGGGCCAAGCGGTATAAACTCATTGCGAACGGAGGAATTCGATGAACATTCACCTTCGCGCGTGCATTGTGTTTGCCGTACTGTTGCCGGGCGCCATCGCAATTTCCGCGCAGCAGCCGCCGCCACCGGCCAAAGCTGCTCCCAATCGAACGATTCACCTCGATGTGTCCGTCGAGGCGAAATCAGGCGAAGCTGTTCCCGGTCTGGCTGAGCAGGACTTCACAGTGCTGGACAACGCAGCCGCCCAGCCCGTGACCACGTTCAAGGCGGTGAGCGTGAGCGACGAGCCGGTTGAAGTGATTCTGGTCATGGATTCGGTCAACACACGCTTTGAAACGGTGTCCTATGAACAAGGCGAGTTGCAGAAGTTTCTGAAGTCGAGTGGCAAGCTGGCACATCCCACGACGATTGCGATGCTGACCGACAAAGGAGCGCAGATCCAGAAGGGATTTTCGACCGATGGCAATGTACTGAGCCATTTGCTGGACGGCTACACGGCCGGACTGCGCGAGATTACACACAATACCGGGTATTGGGGTGCGACCGAGCGTCTTCAAATCTCATTGACCGCGGCGCGCGAACTGGCAGCGTACGCTGCAGGTCTTCCCGGCCGCAAAATCATCGTCTGGATTTCGCCGGGCTGGCCTCTGCTCTCCGGAGTTCGCATGGATCTCGACTCGAAACAGCAAAAGGGGATTTTCAGCGACATCGTATCCTTCTCGACGCAACTGAGAGAAGGCAGGGTGACTCTCTACAACATCAATCCGCGCGGTGTCGGAGAGTCCTTGCTAGGAGCCAACTACTACCAGGAGTTCGTGAAGGGTGTGCGCAAGCCGAGCCAGACGCAATTTGGCGATTTGGGCCTTCAGGTCCTCGCGGTGCAAAGCGGAGGGCTTGCGGTCGAATCCGATAACGACATCGCGACCTCGCTCAAGAAGTGTCTTGGCGACACGGAATCGTGGTACGAGGTCAGCTTCCCGATGCCGCCCGCCGAGCAGCCAAATGAATATCACCATATTGAGATCAAGGTCGACAAGCCGGGAGTGACTGCCCGAACGCGCGATGGGTACTACGCACAGCCTGAGGCGCGGCCCTGATGCACAGTCTTGATACACAGTCCTGATGCATGTCCTGATAGGCCCTTTCGTCTCAAGTTGTTATGTGCGCGGGGTGCAGCAGAGCGCGCAATCCGAAGGGCGCGACCTGCTGCCCGAACGTGGCTGGCCGTTGTACACTCAGCTTTGCGGGAAAGACGGGAATTGGGAAAAAGAAATGGAAACGACGGGTTGCGGCACGGCTTTAATTACTCCCTTTCGGGGCGATGGCAGCATTGACGATAGGGCGCTGTATGCGCTGGTTAACTGGCAGATTAATTCTGGAATCGACTTTCTGATTGCCTGCGGTTCGACAGGCGAGGCTGCAACGCTGGAAGAAGACGAGTGGCTGGTGGCTGTCCGGCTCGTGGTTGAGGCTGCGGCAGGGCGGGTTCCGGTGTGGGCAGGGTGCACGCACAACTCCACGCGAGAGCTGGTGAAGCGGGCTGAAAAGCTGGTGCGGATTCGCGGTGTGGACGCTGTGCTTTCGGCGAATCCCTACTACAACAAGCCTTCGCAGGAGGGGCAGTACCAGCATTTCATGGCGCTGGCCAGGGTGGTGAATCCGCTGCCGGTGGTCGTCTATAACGTGCCGGGACGCACGGGCGTGAATCTGGAGCCAGAGACAGTGGTGCGGCTGACGGAGAATGCCCCGAATATCGCGGGTGTGAAGGAAGCCAGCGGCAAGCTGCCGCAGATTGCCGCGCTGGTGCATTCGGCGCCCGCCGGCTTCAAGGTTTTCTGCGGCGACGACAACCTGGCGCTGGCGGCGATTGGCAGTGGCGCTCATGGGCTGGCAAGCGTGGCCTCCAATGAGGCTCCAGCGGAGTTGACGCGGATGGTGCGCGCGGCGCTGCGCAATGAATGGCCACGGGCGCGGGAGATTGAGCGCAAATATGCTCGGCTCTTCGAGGCTAACTTCTGGGAGTCGAATCCGGGCCCGGTGAAGACGATTCTGAACATGATGGGCCGCTGCGAAGATACGGTGCGGTTGCCCTTGGTGAAGCCGGATCGGGCCGTACGGCAGCGGCTGGAACGTGTGGCCGGGGAATTGGGGCTGTTGCGCGATGCTCCGCTTCCTGAAGGCGATATGCGGATGTTTTAACGGGTGTTTCGGAAAGACGTGGCCCGGGATTTCTATCGTTCTCGGGGCAGAGAATCTCCTTGCGCACCCTGCGGCAAGCCTACCTGAAAAAACTGGTTGTTTTCCTCCCAGAAAGTGTGCAAAACTGCGCATTTTCAAGCCACCCCTGCCTACATTTCCCGCATCGTAATACTCAGAAGCAGTATTTAGGGGCTTCCCAAGGCAGGGTTATGTATGGTTGTGCAAAAGCAAGGTGGACGCCTGGGGATGACGGGGCTGCATGTCGGGGACGGCAACGTGCAGCGGCTTTTCCCGCCTGACGTGCCGATCGTTGAATTAGAACTGGATCACCTCCGAATCGTATGCACACTAGGCCCGGAGTTCTGGACCGGGCAGCCGGAAATTCACGACGAGCGTTTGAATTCGTGGCTAGAGTCCAAGCGAATCAACGGAAAACTGGCTGCGAGTCCTTCGCCAGTGGCCATGATTCCCGCAGGAGAACACGCCTTCCGGCTCCAGCCAATTCAACATAATGAAGTCCGTGTGACTGAGTTCGCGGTTGGCTTTTCTGCTTGATTTGGATTCTGTAGAGACGCTGTTTACACCGGTGATTGCAAGAAAATTCGAAGAAAAGTCAGGCAAGGGCGGGGAAACCCGCCCTTTTGTTTGCATATTTTATAGCAAGTAACGTAACGTAAAAGGTACTAAGTGTATTCCTGGGTTACCAAAATGGGATTGTCAAGCGGGACTTCCTGGCTTAACCCATCGAGTACGTTCTATTCCTGTTCCCAGCAACCATTGGATCAACCAACTGCATAGACTCCATACTCAGGCCCCCCGGAGGTGGAAAAATGGTAGTCCAAACGCAAGAAAGACACCCTGGGCATTCTGGGCTTGTTGGCCTGCACATTGGCAGAGTGAATGTGCAACAGTATTTTCCCCGAGACATTGCAGACGTAGAGCTTGAGCTGGACCATTTGTGCATTGTCTGCCCGCTTGAGCCATCCTTCTGGCAGGATCGGCCGGAGATTCACGATTTTCGCTTAAGCAGCTGGCTCGAAGCGAAGCGCAACAGCGGCAAGTTGGCTCCCAATCCGGCGCCGGTGGCGATGATTCCGTGCGGAAAGCAGGCGTTTCGCTTGCAGCTGACGATAACGGAGGAGTTGGATCATTCCTTGCGTGGCAATACGGCGCTGGTTGCGGCTGCCGGAGTTGTGAGCGCCGGTTACTTCTCGCAGACGGTGTCTCCGGCGGCGTTGCTGGTGAGCCCTGCCTCGGTGAATATGAGCAAGGTAGAACGGCGAGGGCGGGACGCAGGCCGGATGCCCGACCGGCGCAGAGTTGCTAGACTGAAAAGCGATGACTCACCATCCTCTTCAGCCAGAAATTGAACGGTTTTTCTCCTCTTCAGCACTCACTACCAACCCGACAGGCCATGCAGAAGCGCTGGCCATATTCCTGGAACTGCGCGCGGCGCTCGAAGCCGGCGAATTGCGCTCGGCTGAGCCGGATTCCGATAGCCCTACAGGCTGGCGGGTGAATGCATGGGTCAAGCAGGGTATCCTGCTGGGCTTTCGTCTGGGAACGCTCACGGAATTGCCCGGCGAAACGCTCTCCCTGGTAGACAAGGATACGTACCCGCTGCGAAGATTCTCCGCCGACGACGGAGTGCGCATCGTGGCCGGAGGGTCGAGCGTTCGCGCCGGCGCCTATGTGGCGCGCACAGTGGTTTGCGTGCCGCCGATGTACATCAACACTGGCGCGTACGTCGACGAAGGCACGATGGTCGACTCTCACGCGCTGGTCGGGAGTTGCGCGCAGATTGGCAAGCGTGTTCACCTGAGCGCCGCTGCACAGATTGGCGGAGTGCTCGAGCCCATCAATGCCAGTCCTGTGGTGATTGAGGACGACGTGTTGGTCGGCGGAAATACCGGCGTCTACGAGGGCACGATCGTGCGCAAGGGCGCGGTGCTGGCGGCTGGAACGATTCTCACGCGGGGAACTCCGGTTTTCGATTTGGTGCGCGGCGAAGTCCTGCGAGCCACGGCCGAACTGCCGCTTATCATTCCTGAGGGTGCGGTGGTTGTTCCGGGTTCCCGTGCGGTAAACCGAGGCAAAGCCGCAGAGTGGGGATTGAGCCTCTACGCACCGGTCATCGTGAAGTATCGCGATGAAAAGACTGATTTGAGCACTGCACTCGAAGATCTGCTGCGATAGCATATTTCGCATGAGCTTTCGTACCCTCCAGGTGATCCCAATCCTGCGCATCTTTTCTGTTGAGAAGGCGAAGGAATTCTATTTGGATTACGCCGGTTTCAAACTGGATTGGGAGCACCGCTTCGATGACAATGCTCCGCTGTTCATGCAGGTTTCGCGGGACGGATTGGTCGTGCAGCTTTCCGAACACTACGGCGATGGAACGCCGGGATCGGTCTTCTTTGTTTCCTTTGAAGGCGTTCGCGAGCTGCACGCGGAGTTGTGCGCGAAAAACTACGGCTACTGGCGACCGGGCGTGGACAAGACTTTCTGGGGCACACCACAACTCACCCTGCACGACCCTTTTGGCAATCGGCTGATGCTGGGCGAACCGCGGCCGGCATCCAGCGCCCCCGGCCAAGTCTGAACGTGAAAGCCTGAACGCAAGAGCCTGACTCACCCTCCTCAGCCGCGTCCCACCGAATCCGGATATTGCTGTTCTACTCCCCATTGACTTTCTATCCATAGATAATCTATATATGCGTGATGGCTAAGAAACCTGACCTGCTGCCGGGCACCCTGGACATGCTGATCCTCAAAACACTGACCCGCGCGCCGCTGCATGGGTACGGCATTGCGCTCTCGATCAAGCGGCTCTCGGACGAAGTGCTGACCGTAGAGGAGGGTTCACTCTACCCCGCGCTGCAACGACTGCTCCTGCAAGGCTGGGTGAAGGCGGAGTGGAAGCAGACGGAGACCAATCGGAGGGCGCGCTACTACACTCTGACCGCCGAGGGTCGCAAGCAGCTCGGTCTCGAACTTTCACAGTTTGAACGCATGATTGCGGCGATTGGACGGGTATTGCAGGACGCTTAGGAGGCTGGCATGAACGAGATAGCTCGATTCTTTCGCAAGCTCTGGCTGCTCATTCGCCGCGACCGCTATCGCAGCGAGATCGACGAAGAGATGGCCTTTCATCGTGCACAGGCGGAGAAGGAATTTATCGCCGATGGCATGACTCCGAAAGCCTCGCGGATAGCGGCGATGCGGCAGTTCGGCAATGCAGCGCGGCTCAAGGAGCAGAGTCACAAAGTCATCGGGTTCCGCTTTGAGAGCGTAGCGCAGGATCTTCACTTTGCTCTGCGGCAATTGCGCAAGAATCCCGGATTCGCCGCGACTGCTACGCTGATTCTGGCGCTCGGCATTGGCGCCAGCGTGGCTATCTTTGGCTTTGTGGATGCGGCGCTGATCAAGCCGCTGCCGTATCAAAACTCTTCGCGGCTCGCCATGCTCTTCGAAAGCAATCCTCTGGGGCCGCGGTTTCATCTTTCTTATCTCGACTATCTCGACTGGAAGAAGCTGAATAAATCCTTCAGCGCGGTGGATGTATTTGGCGCGTACGGGTTCATGCTGAGTACGCCCGAAGGCCAGCAACCGGCGGATGGCGCCAGTGTGAGCGCCGGATTTTTTCATACACTGGGCGTGACCCCGGTGCTGGGGCGCGATTTCTATCCGAGCGAGGATGCAACCTCCGCGCCGCGCGTTGTTTTGCTGAGCTACGGCGCCTGGCAAAAGAGATACGGCGGCAGCTCCGAGGTGCTGGGGCAGACCGTCGTTCTCAATGCGCAAACCTACACCATCATCGGCGTGCTGCCGAAGACATTTCACTTCGCACCTGCAGAGCCGGCGGAGTTTTGGGGCATGGAGCGTGCGGACGGCAGGTGTGATAAAGAGCGCGGCTGCCACAATCTCTTTGGCGTGGCGCGGCTCAGAGATGGAGTCTCCTTTGCCTCTGCATCGGCCGATGTCAAGGCAATCGCACTGCAATTGGAGAAGCAATATCCCGATTCCAATGGCCAACGCTCCGGATGGATACGGCCTCTCACTGACGAGATTGTTGGTGAGATTCGCCCCATCCTGCTGGTGCTGTTAAGTGGGGCCGCTCTGCTGCTGTTGATTGCAACTGTGAATGTAGCGAGCCTGCTGATGGTTCGCTCCGAAAGCCGCAAGCGCGAGATCGCCGTGCGCGGCGCGCTGGGTGCCTCTGCCGGACGGCTGGTGCGTCAGTTTGTGACCGAAGGCCTGTTGCTGGCCTCGGCAGGCAGCATTCTCGGCGTGGCATGTGGAGTCGAAGCCATGCAACTCCTTAGGAGACTGGTGCCCAAGGACGTTCTGGCCAGGATGCCTTATCTGCTTGGGCTGGGCCTGAATCTTCGCGTGGCAGCGTTCGCGGCCCTCATCTGCGTTGTCACCGGGCTTGTCTTTGCACTCACACCGACCTTTCGACTCTCGCTAACAGAGATGCGGCAAGACCTGACCGAGGGCGGCCGTGGCTCGGCGGGAACTCTCTGGCGGCACTTTGGAGCCAATCTCGTCGTCATTGAACTGGCTACAGCCATGGTGCTGCTGGTGGGCGCGGGACTGCTCGGCAAAAGCCTCTATCGTCTGCTGCGCGCTGATGCCGGACTGGAACCGGATCATCTGGCAACATTGCGCGTTGCGACCACTGGGGATCGATATGCTAAGGATGCTGCTCAAATCAACCTGGAACGCGAGATCGTCTCCCGCTTCGCCGCATTGCCAGGAGTCAAGTCAGTGGGAATCACCAGCAATCTGCCGCTCGGCGACGGCGATGGCACCTCCGATTTTCGCGTGATGGGGCGCTCCTACAAGAATGGACAACATGATGAGGCGGCTAACCGGCAGGTGAGCTCCAACTACCTTCATACTCTGGAAGCGCGGATCATTCGCGGCCGTGATTTCCAGGAAGACGAGGACCAGCAGAAGCCTTTCGTAATGATCATCAATCAAACGCTTGCCAGCCAATATTTCCGCGGCGAGAATCCGATCGGCCAGCAGATCCTCTGGGGAGATATGAAGACGCCTATCGAAATCGTCGGCACGGTGAACGATCTGCAAGAAGGACAATTGGATGCCGCGCCTCGCGCAGCCTTTTATTTTCCTTTCAATCAACATCCGGAAGACTCGTTTGCGGTCGTGACCCGCACCTCGCAGGATGAGCAGTCTCTACTGCCTGAATTGGTGGCGGCAGTGCATCAGATCGATCCCCAGCTTGTCGTCTACGAGACGTCAACCATGGGCCAACGAATCCACGACTCGCCGTCTGCCTATCTGCACCGCACTTCGGCGTGGATGGTGGGGTTGTTTGCCGCCATCTCTCTGGTGCTGAGTGTCGTTGGCTTATACGGAGTAGTCGCCTACTCGGTCAGCCGGAGAACGCGCGAGATTGGCGTCAGGATGGCGCTCGGTGCGCCGCGCGGCTCGGTGTATAGCCTCATCTTGAAAGAGGCTGGCTGGCTCACTGGCATCGGTGTAGCGCTCGGTTTGGTTTGTTCAATGGGCACGGCAATCCTCATGCGCAAGCTGCTCTTTGGCACCGCTGCATGGGACGCGGGAACTCTGGCCAGCGTAGCCGTAGTGCTGGCTGGAGCTGCGATGCTGGCCAGCTTCATCCCTGCACACCGTGCTGCGGGGGTCGATCCTGCGGAAGCGCTGCGGACCGAATAATTCAGCCGACTTAGCAAGGATTCGCCGTCAACCGCAAGAAAGCAGGAGAAGTCCATGAGTCAAACAAACGGATTCTTTCGCAAGCTCTGGCTGCTCATTCGCCGTGACCGCTATCGCAGCGAACTCGACGAAGAGATGGCGTTTCACCGCGCGCAGGCGGAGAAGGAATTCGCGGCCAGCGGCATGACGCCGAAAGCCGCGCGGAACGCCGCCGCGCGCCAGTTTGGCAATGCGGAACACCTCAAGGAACGCAGTCACGAAATCATTGGCTTCCGGTTTGAGTCTGTCGTGCAGGACCTTCGCTATGCCGTGCGTCAGCTCATCCAGAACCCTGGATTTACGGTCGTCATCACACTCACGCTGGCTTTAAGTATCGGAGCCAACAGCGCCATCTTCAGCGTGATCGATGCAGTCCTGTTGAAGTCGCTTCCCTACCCTGAGGCGGATCGGCTGATGCGGATTTATATCTCCAACGACGCCTTCCCTCACTTCCCGTTGAATCCCTGGGATTTTCACGATTTTCGCGCGCGCAGCAAATCCTTCGAGTCGCTTGCCGCCTACACACGCGGCGATGCGCAGCTCTCAGGATCGGGCACTCCAGAGCGGCTTTCCGGCTTTGCAGTTACGGCCGGCTACTTTCACGCGCTCGGTTTGAAGCCTGAGCTTGGGCGCGAGTTCGATGCGCAGGCAGAGATTCCGGGCAATGAGAAACAGGTAATTCTGAGCGACCGTTTGTGGCGCTCGCGATTTGGCTCCGATCCCGGAATCGTGGGCCGCAAGATCACGCTGGAAATGATGCCGTTTACGGTCATCGGCGTGATGCCGCCGGGCACTGCGCATCCCGGCAACAGCTACCGCGCGGTGTCATTTGGCGACAGCGTCGATGTGTGGTGGCCATTCGCCTTTGAGGCTGATCCGTCAAGGCGCGGTGGGCATTACATTGAGGGCATTGGACGGTTGAAGCCGGGTGTTGAACCGAAGCAGGCACAAGCCGAGTTGAATGCCATCATGACCCAGCTCGGCCGTGAGCACGACGGCGATGTGGGCTGGACGGTGCATACGATTCCACTCTATGACGAGATCGTGGGCGCCAACCAGCGCATGTTGTATGTGCTGCTGGGCGCGGTAGGGATGGTGTTGCTGATTGCGTGCGCCAATGCCGCCAATCTGCTGCTGGCGAGGGCAACGTCACGGCAGCGTGAGGTCGCCGTGCGGCTGGCGCTAGGAGCGCCGCGCGGGCGATTGATTCGCCAGATGCTGACCGAGAGCCTTCTGATCGCGCTCTTTGGCGGAAGCCTAGGCGGTTTGCTGGCGATTGAAGGCGTCAAGGTGCTGGTTTCGCTGCTGCCTGCAGACTTCCCGCGCGCCAGCGAGATTCATGTCAATGGAGTGGTGTTTGGATTTACGTTCTTGATCTCTCTTTTCACCGGCGTACTGTTTGGCCTGGCCCCAGCGCTGCAAGCATCTCGCGTCGATCCAAAGCAGGGATTGCATGAGGGCAGCCGGAGCGCCATGGGCGGTGCAGGCCAGCGCAGGCTGCGCAACATACTTGTGATCGCCGAAGTGAGCCTGGCCTGCACTCTGCTCATCGGAGCAGGCCTGATGCTGAGAAGCTTCCTGAACCAGTTGCAGCAGAATCCCGGCTTCCAGCCGCAGCATGTGCTCACCGCGAGCGTCTCGCTACCCAGCGCCCAGTACAAAACCAGCGAGGCCTCAACCGCGTTCTATGCCCGCCTGTCGGCTGGCCTGGCTTCCATGCCAGGGGTCTTGAGCGCAGGCATTGGAAGCGACCTGCCCTGGACTGGATACGACGATAACTGCGGTTTCACAATCGAAGGCAAGCAACTCGCTCCGAATGAGGGGTTCCACGGTCGTTACCACGCTGCCTCAGAGAACTTCTTCAGCGCGCTGGGCATTCCGCTGCTGCGGGGCAGGTTCTTCGCCCAGAACGATACGAAGGATGCTCCACCTGTTTGGATCATCAACCAGGCCATGGCCGCGCGCTACTGGCCTAACGAAGATGCGGTGGGCAAGCGCATCTCCTTTGCCGACAAACCAACGCCGAAAGACTGGGTGACCATAGTCGGCGTAGTGGGAGATGTGAAGGATAAGCCAGACAGCCCTGGAGCGGAACCGGCATTCTGGTGGCCGTTGCCGCAGGCGTGGCCGGTTTTTCCAGAGATGTCGCTGGTGGTGCGTTCGGATGCTAACTCTCAGATGCTGGCTGACAGCATGCGAGAGCAGGTGAAGCGGCTCGACCCAGCGCTAGCCGTGGCCAACGTACGCCTGATGGACCAGATCGCCGATGCAGGTGTTGCCACGCCTCGGTTTGCATTCTTCCTCGTAGGATTATTTGCCGCATTGGCCATTATCCTGGCTGCAATTGGCACGTACGGCGTGATTTCGTATTCCGTGAGCCAGCGCATTCCCGAATTCGGATTGAGGTTGGCGCTGGGCGCTCCACCGCGCGGCCTGCTGCGGCTTGTACTTGCCCAGGCAGCGCGTCTTGCCGTGACCGGCACTGTGCTCGGCGTGGTTGTTGCGCTGACGCTGGCGCGCGTGCTGCGCAGCCTGATCTACAACGTCAGCCCTGCCGATCCGCTCACGTTTACAGCGGTTGGCCTCGTGGTCATTGCAATCGCTCTTCTGGCCTGCTATCTACCGGCGCGGCGAGCAACAAGGGCCAACCCGATGGTTGCCCTCCGGGCCGAATAAGGATTGAGTCCCGATTGAACACTTGCAACGGGTTGTTCATTGATGGAACAGGGTTGCAGCTTGGTCGTATGTCCGGCGATATCTTCCTATGTGCTCGGGTGGTAGCATGAGGAAGACTAGTGATGCAAACAAAAAAACTGAAGATTATCCCCCTCGGCGGATTGGGCGAGTTCGGAATGAACTGCCTGGCGCTGCGTTGGGAAGACGATATTATCGTGATCGACGCCGGGTTGATGTTTCCGGAGTCGGAGCTGCTTGGCGTTGATATTGTCGTCCCAGATCTCTCTTATCTGATTGAAAACAAAGAGCATGTTCGCGCCATTCTGCTCACGCACGGCCACGAGGACCACATCGGCGGCCTGCCCTGGATGCTGCAGGAGCTGAAGGTTCCGGTCTATGCGACCGAGTTCACGCTGGCCTATGTGGACGGCAAGCTCGAAGAGCATAAGCTCACGGATCTGGTGGAGTTGATCGAGATTGAGCCTAAGGTGAAGTTCACCATTGGGCCGTTTACAATCGAGCCGATTCGAGTTACTCACTCTTTGGTCGATTGCATTGCACTGGCCATTGAGACTCCCGTTGGAGTGGTAATTCATACCGGCGACTTCAAGATCGACCTTTCCCCGCCGGATGGCAAGCCCTTTGACCTGCACACCTTTGCCGAGTACGGCAAGCGCGGAGTGCTGGCCCTGCTACAGGACTCGACCAACGTCGAGCGCCCTGGGTATACGCCGAGCGAGTGGGCGGTTAAGCCGCGCCTGGACGAGATCTTCTCGCGAGCCAAGAAGAAGCTGTTTTTTAGCTGTTTTTCTTCCTCCATCTACCGCATCCGCATCGCGCTGGAGCTGGCGAAGGCTCATGGACGCAAGGTGGCCGTGATCGGCCGCTCGATGAACGAGAGCACAGAGATTGCGCAGGACCTGGGCTACCTGGAGATTCCGCCCGGCCTCGTAATTCACGCCGGACAGATGAAAGATTTTCCGCCTGAGAAGCTTCTGGTCATGATCAGCGGCACTCAGGGCGAGCCGATGAGCGCGTTGAGCCGCGCAGCGGTGAATACGCACAAGCAGGCAAAGATCGATCCGGGCGACACGGTTTTGCTGAGTTCGAGGGTGATTCCGGGCAATGAAAAGAGCATTTTCCGTGTAATCGACCACCTCAGTCGACGCGACGCAAATGTCATTTACGACGATGGCTCGGCGGGACTGATCCACGTTAGTGGCCACGGCAGCCAGGAGGAGATGCGCCTGCTGATCAACCTGGTCAGGCCGGAGTATTTCATTCCCATCCACGGCGATTACCGTTATCTGCGCAAGCATGCCCAGGTGGCGACGGAAACAGGCGCGATCGGTACAGCAATTGTCATCGAGGACGGCGACGTGCTCGAACTAGACAAAACTCAGGCACGCAAGAATGGCAAAGTCACAGCCGGGCGCGTGCTGATCGATTCCGGATCGAGCATCGATGTGGTCGAAGACCTGGTCATCAAAGACCGGCGCACTCTCTCGGAAGACGGCATCGTCCTCGCCGTCCTGGCGCTGAACAAGCGCACCGGGCAGATCGAGCGCCAGCCTGAAGTAGTGATGCGCGGCTTTGGCGGCGCGGACATTACCGAAGCGGCCCGCGAAGTAGTGGTGCGCAGCCTGGATGGCCTGACCCTGGAAGAGCGCGCCGACTACGGCATGGTGAAAGAAAAAGTGCGAGTGGAATTGAAACGGTATATTCAAAAGACGACAGGACGCCGTCCGCTGGTGATGCCGGTCGTGATGGAGATCTAAGCCGCTGAATCCGACGGTGACTCAAATTGACAATTGACTCAATTGTCAATTTGAGTCACCATTGTGACTGTGATCAATGGTCTCGACATTCTCGTGCTTCTCAAGGTCGTCGCTCTCTCGGAAATGAATATCCCTTCAAAGACCTTGGCCGAGGCGCTTTTCGTCGAGCCGTCCGAGATTACGCGTTCGTGGAAACGAACCCGGGTTGCAGGCCTTTCTTACTCCTTCAATCACGAGCAACGCGTAAATCGAGCGGGGCTTCTGGAGCTTCTGATCCATGGGCTGCGATATGTATTTCCTAGCGAGAGGGGCGCCATAACCCGTGGTATTCCGACGGGCATAGCTGCCGAACCGCTGAAATCGCAGTTCATCGATGCAATGAGCGAAGCTCCCGTGTGGCCTTACGCGGAAGGGCAGATGCGCGGGTACTCGATAAAGCCGTTACACAGGCAGGTACCGAGGGCTGCACTTGAAGACCCAAAGCTCTACGAACTTCTGGCTTTAGTGGATGCGGCTCGCGGGGACCGGGTTCGTGAACGCACGCTTGCAGGTGAGGAACTTACGAAACGGCTAATGCAAGATGCCTGATGCCAATCTGCTGATTCTGGAAGAGGCTGCGACGAAGCTTCGGACACTGCTTAACGAGGTTGTATTCGTAGGCGGTGCGACGCTTGGGTTGCTCATCACGGATACCGGCGCGGCTCCAGCGCGGGCCACCATCGACGTGGATGTAATCGTTGAAATTGTGAGCTACGCCAAATACCTCGAATTTTCAGAGCATCTCAAGGGTTTCGGATTTACAGAAGATGCGCGCGAAGGCGCACCGCTATGCCGCTGGTTGCATGAGGGGCTTGTCTTGGACGTGATGCCGCTCGATAAGAACGTGCTCGGCTTCACCAACCGCTGGTATCGGGATGCTCACCAGACTGCGCAACTCGTACAGTTACCGAGCGGTGTATCAATCCGCGCTATCACCGCGCCATATTTTCTCGGAACCAAGGTCGAGGCATTTCTAAACCGCGGACAAGAAGACTTCTACGCTAGCCGTGACTTGGAGGACTGTATAGCCGTGGTCGATGGCAGAGCGTCCATACTCACCGAAGTCGCTACTGCTCCCGCTAAATTGCAGACATACCTGGCCGAGGCAATGCGGACATTGCTCTCCGAATCGCGCTTTGTCTACGCACTTCCCGGATACTTGTTGCCGGATGAGGGAAGCCAGCAGAGACTCTCCAGCTTGCTCCGCAAACTCAGAGCAATTTCCCAAGGATAACGACCGGATTGGTTCTGTAGAATCGCGTTATGACTGAGTATTTGACTTCGTCTCTTGTCTCGTTGGAGACAATTCGTGACGCTGCGGCACGCATTTCTGGCGTCGCACTTCGGACGCCGCTGGTGCTCGCTCCGTTTTCTGGTCTTGCCGGACATGGCACCAGCAAGCAAATCTGGCTCAAGGCAGAAAGCCTGCAGCCGATCGGCAGCTTCAAGCTCCGCGGCGCGGCGAACAAGATCCTGCAGCTGACGCCTGACGAAATCGCGCGCGGAGTGATCACTTATTCGAGCGGAAACCATGCGCAGGGCGTAGCCTACGCGGCCCGTGAAATCGGCGCCAAAGCCGTCATCGTGATGCCGTCGAACGCACCGGCCATCAAGCGGGCAGCCACCTTGGCGCTAGGTGCGGAGGTGGTCGAGGTCGGCGCCGCTTCGAGCGAACGGCTGGCCAAATCCGACGAGCTGGTAGCTCGCTATGGCTACGTCACTATCCCGCCCTATGACGATGAGGCGGTGATCGCCGGGCAAGCCACCTGCGGTCTCGAAATTGCCGAAGAGATTGCGGATGTGGACCTGGTGCTGAGCCCCGTGAGCGGTGGAGGGTTGCTCAGCGGCACTGCGGCAGCCGTTCGACAACTGCGCCCAGAAGCCATAGTCGTCGGCGTGGAGCCGGAGCTGGCCGGCGATGCCGCCGAGAGTTTTCGTTCCGCCAGTATTGTCACCTGGCCAGCGGAACTGACCAGCCGGACAATCGCAGATGGGCTGCGCACCCAAAGCGTCGGCGTGCGCAACTTCGCGCACATTCAAGCTTTTGTCGACCGGATCATTACCGTGACGGAAGCCGAGATTCGCACCGCCATGCGGGCGATCGTAGCCACCACGCGGCTGGTTCCAGAGCCAAGCGGAGCGGTTACCACGGCAGCGTTGCTCTTCCACGGCGCTGAACTGCCGCCTTACCGAAAGGCCGTCGCGATCGTCAGCGGCGGTAACGTTGCGCCCGAGATGCTGGCCGAGATTCTGCTGGAACACGCCTGAGCCGCAGCATTCGCGCCAGTTTGGATAGCTTCAACTCAAATCTTGTCGAGAATGATTCTATTCGTTGACTGAATGGGGCCGCTCTCGTCCTTCGATTATGATTTGGTGTGTGAAACGCATCCTTACAATCGCTTCCCTCTTCTGCTGCGCCGGGCTTTCGGCTGGTCTGGCATTGGCCCAGGAAAAGCCCCAGGAGAAGCCTATGGCTGGACCTCGGGCTACAATCCTGCGCGAGACTCCACTCTACGTCGAGCCGGATACGAATTCGCAGAAAGTGGACCGTGTTCAGGAGGGGCGCGAACTGGTAATTGCCGAGACCAGCGGGCCGTGGATACGGGTTTTTGCCAACACCGACGTCGAAGAAATCAACGAGAAAGATGTTCCCGTCTATGGCCGTGAAGCTGCGCCGCCGCCCGTCTCCGGTTGGATGCAGGCGCGGGGCGTAGTGCGTGAGACCACTCCCGACGGCGACAAGGTGCTGATGGGCGAGGGCGCCAGCATGGAGATTCTCGCCGAGGACGCGCGCGGGCCGCGCAATGCCGGGCAGTCCGCTCGGCTGCTGTATCGCCGCGTGGTGGAGCTCTTCCCTAACTCGCCATTGGCAGCCGAAGCAGCGTGGCGCGCTGCCGATATCCGCTGGCAGTTTGAGAAAGTAGATGCGGCCCGGCTGCCGTCCGCCAAGGAGCGCGAAGCTTACCTGCGCGAGCAACTGGATGAGAGTGAGCTAAAAAAAGTCCTCAAGCTGTATCCGCGTTCCAAACAGGCGGCGAATGCGGCCTTTGAGTTGATCGACAACAAGCTATGCGGAGACTGGCAGGGTCAGCCGAAATGCCCTGAAAAGGAATCGGAATACTACGAGAAGTACGCCGCTGAATACCCCGATGGCCCGCGAACTGCGCAGGCGCTGTATCAGGCGACATATCGCCAGGCGGTGCTGGGTGATATGTTCGACGCCGAGAGTAGTGAGAAAAAGGGTGGAGACAAGAAAAGCGGAGCTGTCCGCAATCATGCGCGAGAGCTCGCCAAGCAGCTTGCGACCAAGTTCCCCACGTCGGACTACACATCGCGCGCCGCTGCGCTGGTGTACAAATTTGACCAGGGACTGGCAGTATATGGCTCAGATCGCGAATAAGCTCTCGGGTTTGGCGTAACGTCTTCAGGTATTCTGGAGACGATCCTATTGCATTTCTGCTCGCAGTTGCCAGAAGTTCGCTTACGAACGATACCATCGACTGAAATATCTACCCGGAAAGACCTAGCCGGAAATATCTAGCCGGATCGTCCTATGCCGGATTAACCCGACTCGGCTATCCCGAGACGTGGAGGAAGATTGAACAACTATTTCATGTCCGTTCTGTTGGGCATTGTTGAGGGGCTTACGGAGTTTCTGCCGGTCAGTTCGACCGCGCACCTTCGCATTGCAGAAGCGCTGCTGCATATTGACCTGACCGACGCCTACTGGAAGATGTACACAATCGTGATCCAGCTAGGCGCGATTCTAGCCCTTTGCCTGCTGTTTATGGGCCGGATCGTGGAGTTCATGCGCACCTTTCCCAAGGGCGAAAACGGAGAGCGCAATTATCTAACCCACCCTATCTCGCTGACGCTGATCGCGTTTGCCTTCACCGCGGGACCGTCGCTGCTGCTGACCAAGGTGATCGGCAAGAACCTTGAGAGCCTTACAACCATGGCGCTGGCGCTGCTGATCGGCGGCGTGGTGATGTGGATCATCGATGCGTGGACGGTGCGACACGAAGCTGGAACGATCGACGTGGAAGAAATGACCCTGTGGCAGGCGATCTGGATTGGCCTCTGCCAGACGCTTTCAGCCGTCTTCCCCGGCACTTCACGGTCGATGTCGACCATTGCCGCTGGTCAGGTCGCCGGTTTGACACGTGCGACGGCGCTGGAGTTCAGCTTTTTGATCTCGATTCCGACCATGATTGCGGCAACATTCTATGACCTGTACAAAGAGGTGCTGCACCACGGCCACTCAGCAACTGCAGAAGTGGTGCAGCCGCTGGTGATGAATACCGAGCGCTGGATCGTGCTGGCGATTGGCTTTGCAGTCAGCTTTATCGTAGCCCTCGGCGTTGTGGAGTGGTTCCTGCAATGGGTGCGCAAGCACGGGCTGGTGCTCTTCGCCGTCTACCGGATCATCCTGGCGATTCTGCTGCTGACGCTGGGAAGGCACTTGCTGGGTGGCAACTAGGGCGGCAATTCAGGGCTGTCCGTTCCCGCCGCTGGGAGTGGACAGCAAGGTTCCCCCGCCTCAGTTTTAGGCCGAAACCGGCTTCCTTGGTCCGATTTGTCAGTCGATAATAGAAATTGCTCTGGGGATGATCTCGCCGTTGTGCGGCTCGCTGGAAGTATCGGCATGAGTTGCAAATACGGCTGCGCCCTGCCATGAAACCAATCCGACTGACACATACGCCAACGCGCAATCGCCCGCTCAACCTGCTGCTGGGCGCGGTGTTGTTGCTGGCCGCCGCACTCCTCCTGCTCGCTCTCTCCACCTACCACGCTTCTGACCCGTCTCTCAATTCTTCCTCCGGAGTGACCGGACCCCACGCCGTCCGTAACTGGATTGGGCCGACCGGCGCGTATCTGAGCGACATCCTCTTTCAGACCTTCGGCTTGACCGCCTTCGCGATGCCGCTATGGCTCGGCGGATTGGGCTGGACGTGGATTCGTTCAAGAAACAACGGCGCAGCCTGGCTGCGCTGGACGGGCGTACTGCTCACGCTGGCTTTTCTGCCTGCCGTAATCGGCCTGCTGCCATGGCATTGGCATTGGCTTCATGTCATGCCGATTGAAGGCGTAGTAGGGCGGCTGCTGGCCGATCTGCTGGCGGGCTATCTGAACCTCACCGGAGCCTGGATCGTTGCGGGCGTGGTGGCTGGAGCTGGTATCTATCTCGGCTCGAATTTCAGCTTCCGCGCAGCATGGGAGTGGAGCCAGGAGCGCTCGATTCAGCTCTCCTCATGGCATGACCGCTGGCGAAACTGGCAGGCGGATCGGGCCGATCGCAGGGCCGAAGCGAACGCCATCCGGCACGCGGAAGCTGGCTTGGAAGAGGACCTCGACGACGAGATTCGAGAGCCTGGCAGGATCTCACGATTCTTTGGCTTATTCCGCCGTCGCCGGCCTTCCGAAGAGGATCTGTTGGACGACGTTCCGGCATTCCAGCGCATGGGCAGCCGTCATGACGAAGCCGAAGACAGCGCGCACAGCATGGGATCGAGAGATGGACTTCGAACCAGCATCTGGGAGCGCCGCACGACGGAAGAAGCAGCGAATCCGGGATACCATACTCACCCTGGACTCAAGGCTGAACGTGCCTCTGAACGCTCGGGATCGAGCTCTGGACCTGCCGCTGAGCATGACGCAGAACCTGAAGTTGTCCCAATCTCAAGCCGGGTCGCAAATCCCTCGGTCCAGATGACCGGCGACGTGGTCTCAATGCCGCTGCGTGGCCGGGCGAAAGAGGCTACCGAAGAGGAATATGCGGATTACTCCGAAGGCGCGCCTGTTGCGCCAACCACACCAATTCGCCCCATTGCAACTCCGCTCGCCGCGCCATCTCCAACGTATGCGACAGCCAGAACCACGCCAGTCCCCGAAAATCTGACCATCCACGAGCGCGCCGACGCTGACCTGAGGACTGTAACGGTGGCTCCCAAGAACGTGAGCGGCTTCAAGTTGCCGCCCAGCACGCTGCTCAACCAGGGCGAGGAGCCGCTGGCCATCCGCGAAGACATGCTGCGCGAAGAGGCGCGCAAGCTGGTCGAGAAATGCGGCGAATTCAAGGTCAACGGGCAAGTTGTCCAGATCAATCCTGGACCGATGGTCACTACGTATGAGTTCAAGCCCGACGCCAGCGTGAAATACAGCCGCGTAGCCGGGTTGGGTGACGACCTGTGCCTGGCAATGCGCGCCGAGAGCATCCTGATCGAGCGGATGGCGGGCAAGAGCACCATCGGCATCCAGGTGCCAAACCATGATCGCGAAACGATCCACCTGCGCGACGTAATCGAGTCGGAGACCTTCGCCAAGGCCAAATCGCGGCTGACGCTGGCCATGGGCAAAGATATCAATGGCCGCATCGTCACCGCAGATCTGGCCGGAATGCCTCACGTCCTCATCGCCGGTTCGACCGGGTCGGGTAAGTCAGTGGCCATCAACGCCATGATCATGTCGCTCCTGTTTCGCACGACTCCTGCCCAGGTGCGACTGATCCTTGTCGATCCCAAGCGCGTTGAACTGGGAATGTACGAAGGGATTCCGCATCTCTTCACGCCCATCATTACCGAGGCCAAACTCGCCGCAAACGCTCTGCGTAACGCCGTGCGCGAGATGGAGCGACGACTCAAGCTGTTGGCCAGCCGCAGCGTTCGCAACATCGACCAGTACAACACCAAGATTTCCGAACAGGGCATGGCCAGCCTCTTCACCGACGCAGGCGAAGAAGAGACTCCCCTGCCCTACATCGTGATCATCATCGACGAGCTCGCCGACCTGATGATGCTTGACCGGGCCAATGTTGAGGAATCCATCACGCGCCTGGCGCAGATGGCGCGCGCCGTCGGCATCCATCTCATCCTGGCCACGCAGCGTCCGTCAGTGGACGTGATCACCGGGCTGATCAAGGCAAACGTGCCTACACGGATCAGCTTTCGCCTCGCTTCCAAGGTCGATTCGCGCACCATCATCGACGACAACGGCGCAGAGTCCCTGCTCGGACGCGGCGATATGCTCTTCCGTCCGCCCGGAACCTCGCGCCTGATGCGCCTGCATGCGCCCTATGTGAGCGAAAAAGAAACCGCCGCGGTAGTTGAATTCTGGAAGGCGCAGGGTGAGGCTGAATATGTTGAAGGCTTCCTCGAAGCTCCACGCGAAGAGCGCGTGCAGATGGAAGGCGATGGCTCGGCCGAGGGTGACGACGATGAGCTGTTCGATGATGCAGTCCGGCTGGTCTTCGAATTTGGCAAAGCTTCGACTTCGCTCCTGCAGCGCAGGCTTCGCATCGGCTATGGCCGCGCGGCGCATCTGATTGACCTGATGGAGCGCGATGGTTTGGTGGGTCCGGCAGACGGCTCGCGGCCACGCGAACTGCTCAAGCATCCCGGCTGGCTGCACGAAGTGCCGACCGCAATTGATTAAATGAGCGGCAAATGAAATTTATGCGTCAAACTGGCTTAGGAGCAATCCGTTATGAAGCGCCTCCGCGCCAGTCTTGCCAGTCTAGTTATTTGCGCCTTGGGAAGCGCCACGCTCGCATCGGCTCAGGATCCCAGGCCCACGGAGATTGGCGGAAAACCATTCTTCATCAAAAAGACCTGGACCATCGGCGGCGAGGGCAATTGGGACTACCTGACGCTGGACCCAAACGCCCTTCAGCTCTTCGTCGCCCACGGCAATTCGGTACAGGTAGTGGATGTAAGCGCGGGCACGCTGCTTGGCTCGGTCCAAGGTATGCGCGATGCGCACGGCATCGCCCTTGACGATAGCGGCGAATCGGGTTTCGTGAGCGACGGACCGGCCAACAGAGTGAGAATCTTTGATCGTGGATCGCTGCAGGTGGTGGCCAGCGTACCAACCGGCCCGAATCCTCGTGCCATCGTGTATGAGCCGCTGACCAAACTGGTCTTCGCCATTTGCACCCAGCCTGTCGACGCCAATTTTGTCGCGCAGCAGGCAGCCGCCGCGAACCCGCCCGCTCAAACATCCGGCAAGCCAGCAACTCCAACCGCAAGACGAGGAACCGCAGCTGACCGCCAGGCAGTGGGAGACCCGAGCGATACAGATCCGCGCTCCATCATTACAGTGATCGACGCGGAGACGCGGCTCCCACTGGCCAATCTGCTGGTCCGAGGCAAGCTGGGCTTCGCGCAGGCTGACGGTAGAGGCGAAGTCTTCGTGAATGTCGTCGATCGGAACCGGATCGCGCACTTCGATGCACAGTCCGTACTCGCGCTGGTACACCAACCGCCCGCCCGGAACCCAGACGCCCCACCCCCCGCAGGACCTCAACCCCCGCCGCCGCCTCTTCCCGTAATTGACTGGAGCGGTCCTCGCAACCCCGACGGCGCCCAAGCCACGGACAACCGGCTGCGAACGTTTCGTCTCGGGCCTGCCTGCCAGGATCCCAAGGGACTCGCCGTGGACGGCACACACGCCCGCCTGTTCGCCGCCTGCGACAACCAGAAGATGGAGGTGCTTAACTCCGGCACCGGCGAAGTGGTTGCCACACTGCCAATTGGCCCCGGAACCGATGCGATCGGCTATGACTCCAATCGCGGACTCATCTATACCTCCAACGGCGGCGGCGTGGGCAGCATGACCGTCATTCGCCAGGACGTGAACGATTCGTATGCGGTAATTCAGGAGCTGCCCACAAGCCAGCGAGCGCGCACACTGGCTGTCAATCCGCTAAGCGGCGAGGTCTACCTCGTAACGAACCTGATGGGATTTGATCTCAGCAAAAAGGGCGTCGGCGGCAGCACCCACACTCTTCCTGTAGTGGAGTCGCAAGCCGTCACTGGCAGCTTTGAAGTGCTGGTGGTCGGGAACTAAGCTGAGTCTTCCTCGTCGCCGATGCACAGGCGAGGATGGCACACTAGAGATATGCCCAATCCAAGCGCGGCGCGGCAGCTTCCGTCTCTTCTCCTGATCGATGATGACGCGATCAGCCGCGAAGTGCTGCAAATGACGCTGGAGATGCACGGCTTTACTATCGAAACCGCCGAAGACGGCCCAGCAGCGCTAGCGCAGCTCAGAAACGCAACCACTCAGCCGGACGTAATTTTGATGGACACCCAGATGCCTGGATTGAGCGGCGTAAAGCTGATCAAGGCTCTGCGCGCGCAAACCAAGGCCCGCATTATCGCGATCAGCGGCAGCGACCCAGGCGCGCCGATCCGGCAGGCTGCGGATGGCTTTCTCCTGAAGCCGATTGAGGTTGAGGATGTCGTTGCGCTGCTCGCAGCACCCGGCCAAGCGCCAGTTGCGAAGGCACCGGACGTCGGGCAATCTAGTGCCAGCGACTTGGTTGACCCGGTGGTTCTAGGCAAGCTCAAAGCTATGATGCCGGCCTCAGCAGTGCGGGAGATTTACGTAGCCGTAGCCTCAGATTTGAAGACAAGGCTGCTCACGCTGCAGGCAGCGATGGGCGCGGCCAACACTTCCGAAGTGGCGCGGATTGCTCACGCCATCAAAGGTGGATGCGCTATGGTAGGACTGACCAGCGCCAGAGACGCTGCGGCCCGGTTAGAAACTAGTAACCTGCCAGTTACGTGGCCCCACGAACTCTTGCAATTGCGTATCGCAATGAACGGGCTGGAAGGTATGCTTGAGAGTGAATTCCCAGCATAGCCGGGGCTCGTTCTAACCAAATGGGCGCAAGACTGAAAGCACAGGCAGGAACCTGGAGGTAATTCCCTCAATGGATCGCAATGACCGCTTGATACGCATTGTATTGGCCGATGACCATCCCGTCGTACGTATTGGGGTACGCAACATGCTCTCAGCCAATCCCGGCTTTGAAGTGGTGGGTGAGGCCTCAGACGGCGATGAGGCAATTACCCAGACGCTGGAGCTGGAGCCCGATATTCTGCTCCTCGACGTGCAGATGCCTCGGCTGCCCGGCCTTGAAGCCATGCGAGCCATCATGAATGGCACGCCGACCGTCAAGATCATTCTGCTGACGTCGACCATCACCACCCAGCAGATCATTGAAGCGCTGCAGATTGGCGCGCGCGGCATCGTGCTCAAAGACGCGCTATCCGACCACCTGCAAACCTCCATCCGAACCGTGATCGCTGGCGACTACTGGATCGGCGGCAAGCGCGTCGTCAATCTCGTAAGCGCCCTGCATACCCTGATGCAGCAGGCCGCCGTGCCCCAGCGCAAAACCTACGGCCTGACGCCGCGAGAGCTCGAAGTTGTGGGCTGCATCGTCGAGGGTTGCAGCAATCGCGATATCGCCAAGCAATTCAGCCTCAGCGAGGAAACAGTCAAGCGCCATCTGTCGAATATCTTCGATAAAACAGGCGTTTCAACGCGTCTTGAACTGGCACTGTTTGCCATCGCACATACGCTGGTGACCCCGCAGCAGTAGTCTCTCGACCTCGCCTTCCCACTACGTGGCTGAATCTGGATTCCGTCACGTAGTGAGCAATTCCCTTTCGAGACGATCCAACAGCCCCTCCGTCCCATCGCAAACACCAGTGTGGACCGGTGAGGGCTGGATAATCGTGCTGCGCGCTGCAATGAGCCAGTGGAAGCGCTCACGTTGCGAGAGCCTGGCAATCGGTCCAGCGTCTGGGTCACCCGCGCAGATGCGGGAGAAAGCTGCGAGGTGTTCCTTGACCAGATCGACATCGATCTCCGGCCAGAGCGCCTTGAGCCGCTCCGGGGCCAGGTGAATGCGCGCTTCGAGATAGTGCTTTTCCAGGCAGAAGACCACCACACCGGCGTTGATGAACTCCTGCCGCTCGACCCGCGGCACAACGCGAATGGCGGCGTAATCAAATGAGGCGGGAGTGGGCACGGATCGCCTCCTGTTCGAAGATATGGGATGCCTCAAGCCGCCGCACGAAGAAATCGACATAGGCCGCTCGCTTCTGGCCGGCGGTGTCCTCGCTCGGAATGCTTTCCAGCCATGCCTCGGGGACAAGGTCAACGATCTCCGTCAAAACCTCGCGCGTAAGTCGTTGCCGAGCGACAGACGCCGCCTCCTCAATCTCGGTTGCCCAAGGCAGAAGCACGTGCTGCGCGATTTCGTTGAAGGGCGCATCGATCTTCTGCTCCAGTGCCGGCCAATTGTGGTGAAAATAGAGCGCTGCGCCATGGTCGATCAGGTAAAGTCTGCGATGCCACACAAGGAGATTTGAGTTACGCGGCGTGCGATCCACATTCTGCGTAAAGGCATCGAACCAGACTGTGAGTGAGGCTTCGGCGGGCGAGGCGATGTCGCGCGCTGCCCGGTCGAACATGGTCGAGCCCGGCAGATAGTCAAGCGCCAGATTGAGGCCCACACTGGCCTTGAGAAGTTGCCGAATTTCGTAATCGGGTTCGTTTCGACCCAGCGCAGCATCGATCTCGATAAAGATGATCTCCGGGATGAGCAGCCCCAACGCGCGTCCAATCTCTCCGGCAACAAGTTCCGCAACAAGAGCCAGTGCTCCCTGGCCTGCTCCGCGAAATTTGACCACATACAATCCCAGATCGTCTGCCTCGACGATTGCGGGCAGTGAGCCGCCTTCGCGCAGCGGCAGAACATAACGGGTCGCGTGTGCGGTTCTGAGCATTGAGCTTTCAGTTTATCGGCTCAGTCTCATGGAGACGAAGACGAACCGCGTACAGCATAGATTATTGAATGTGAGGATCATTTGATGAAGATTGGATTTTTGGGTTTAGGCAAAATGGGCACGCCGATGGTGCGGCGTCTGTTAGCGGCTGGGCATTCGGTCACCGTCTGGAATCGGACGCGAAACAGAGCAGAGGAATTGACTCCAGTCGGCGCGCTCGTCGCAGCCACTCCAGCAGAGGCGGCGCAAGGCCAGGATGCCGTTTTCAGCTCTCTCAAAGACGATGCTTCGTACGAAGAAGTCTTTTTCGGCACGAGTGGCAACGGTGCAGACGGCCTGATGGAAGCGTTTGCTCCGGGGCAGTTGCATCTCTCGCTCAGCACGCTAAGCGTGGCTCTCTCGCGGCGCTTCACAGAAGAACATGCGAAGCGCGACCACTCCTTCGTCGGTGCGCCAGTCTTTGGCCGTCCCAACTTTGCCGCCGACGGCCGTCTTTGGATCGCCGTTGCCGGAGCACCCGAGCCGATCGAAAAGATCAGGCCAGCGCTTGAGCCTTTAAGCCGCGGCATTACCATCGTTGGCAAAGAGCCGTGGCAGGCCCACGCGCTGAAGCTGGGCGGCAATTTCATGATCGCTTCCGTAATCCAGACGCTGAGCGAGGCCATGGTCTTCGCCGCGTCCCAGGGAATCGATCCTGAGACCTTCGCCACAACGGTCAACAGCGCGCTCTTTCAGTCGCCTTTCTATGAGAATTACGCCAAAGTCATGCTTCATCCGCCAGAGCAGCCAGGCGCTACCGTTCATCTGGGCGCCAAGGACACGCGTTTGTTCCGCGAAGCTGGCACCGCGGCTGGATTCGATTCCGGATTGGCAGCTTACTTCTCCGGCCAGTTGGATCAAACCATCGCAGCGGGCTATGGCGACAGCGACTGGCCAGTGAGTCAGTATCGAAGCGTCCAGAATGGCTCCGGCGAACGCAACGGAACCGGCCATGGCTTGCCCCCAGCCAATCCCTGAACCTCGTCGCAGACGCTGCAATTTCGTTAATATAGACTTATGAGTCTTAATGGAAAAACCGTCTTCATCACTGGAGCCAGTTCCGGCATAGGCGCAGCCACAGCTCGTGCTTTTGCCGCCGAGGGAACGCGGCTGCTTCTCGCCGCCCGCCGCAAAGACAAGCTGGAAACAGTCGCCGCAGAGGCGCTCGAAAAGGGCGCTCAGGCCGTCCACACCTTCGAATTGGACGTGCGCGACCAGTCCGCCGTAGCCGCTGCAATAACCGCGCTTCCCGCCGAGTGGGCCGAGATCGACATTCTGGTCAACAACGCCGGACTCAGCCGCGGATTGGACAAGCTCTACCTGGGCGAGATCAACGATTGGGAAGAGATGCTCGACACCAACGTGAAAGGGTTGCTCTATGTCACCCGCGCCGTAGTTCCCGGCATGGTAAAGCGCGGTTCAGGCCACGTAGTGAACCTGGGATCGACAGCCGGCGAGCTTCCCTACCCCGGCGGCGCAGTCTATTGCGCCTCAAAGGCTGCCGTAAAGTCGATCAACGATGGCCTCAAGCAGGACCTGCTCGGCACACCGCTTCGAGTTACGAGCATTGACCCGGGAATGGTGGAAACCGATTTCAGCAAAGTGCGTTTTCACGACGATGAGGCGCGCGCGGCCAAGGTTTACCAGGGAGTAACCCCACTGACTCCAGTCGATGTCGCGGACGCCATCCTGTGGGCCGTCAACCGGCCGGCACACGTGAACATTTCGCACGTGCTCATGATGCCCGTGGCGCAGGCCAATTCGCTGCTGTTTCATCGCGAAGAGACGGGAACGACCGGCAGCACGCGCTAGCCTCCTGAATCTAAAGTTCGCAACCCAAAGATTGCCGAATCAGTCCCAATTGAAATATGTGCTCTTGCCTTTGCGGCTGTCTTTGTCTTTCTTGTCTGTCATTCCCGCAGGAATCTGCTTTTTTTCTTCGCTTGACAACCAGACCTACTGCTCGAAATAGACCTCGAATTTCAGACTGAGGATACTAGCGTCCTCAGCCCGAAGTCAGAACAAGAGAAAACGCTGTCATCCTTGAGCGCAGTTGGGCTCGTTCTCTGCGCCAACGAAGTCGAAGGACCCGCGGTTGCACTTCGAAACTAGCCCAATGCCTCAATCTGCGCTTCGACATGCGCCAGGGCTGCTTCAAGCGCGGCGCGCCGTCCGGCGTTCGACGTTCGCTGCGAGAGAATGTTTTCCTTTTGCAAATTCAGCGCCTGTAGCTGACGCGCGTGATGTGCTTTATCCACTTGCTGCTTCCGGAGATCTTGCGCGCTGCCGGAAAAAATAGACGATTGCTGCTGGCTTGCTGCCATTTGCTCCTCCACCGACTTACTTTCCCAACCTCGTGCCATAACTCCATTGTACTTGGAATGGCCAGCGTTGCGTCTCACAGTTAGCACCACGCCAGGGCGATCGCAGGAATGTGCACGAAAACCCGCCTCTCCCACTTTGCATGGAATTAACTCTGTTTGGCGCATAATGGAAGTAGAGTTGTTGGCCCGATACCTGGCAGGATGCCGGCTACCTTCCGCCTCGCCGCAGATTAGGCATCAATTAGCAGCATAAAAGCGCACAAATCGTCGGCTAATCGTGCCATAACGACACCGAAAACATCTCGTAAGTCATTCAATCAATTGAAGATGAGTCAAGAAAACATTACCCACCCGGGTATTTTGCTCTTTTGTCCTGCTTTTTGGGTTCGCTTTTCGGTAGTCCAGGCCACATTTTCCGTTCACGCAATTGTCCTTGGCGGCGATGTACTACGCTGAAGTAGAGGAGAATTTTTGTCATGCAGTGGCAAATTCCAGCTTTCGGCATCGATTCAATGGTCCTGTCCGACAATCCATCCGTTGAACCCGGACCCGGCCAGGTTCACGTCCATGTTCACGCTATCTCGCTCAATTACCGAGACTTGATGGTAGTTCTCGGACGGTACAATCCGCGCATGGCTCTGCCCCGCATCCCTTGTTCGGACGGAGCGGGCGAAGTGATCGCCGTAGGCGCAGGCGTAACGCAATGGAAGCCAGGAGACCGCGTAGCCGGCATTTTCATGCAGAACTGGATCGATGGCCGGCCATCGGTAGCCAAGTCCAAAGGCGCGCTGGGCGGCGATATCGACGGTATGCTCGCCACTGAAGTAGCGCTTGCCGAGCGAGGCCTGGTCCGGATTCCCGACCATTTGAGCTACGAAGAGGGCGCCACGCTACCCTGTGCGGCAGTCACCGCATGGAACGCGCTGTTCACAGTGGCTGATACGCAGCCGGGCGATGCCGTGCTGATTCAGGGCACCGGTGGAGTGTCGATCTTCGCCTTGCAGTTTGCCAAAATGGCCGGAGCGCGCGTGCTGGGCATCTCTTCCAGCGACGAAAAGCTGGAGCGGGCGAAAAGCCTGGGGCTGGACGAGGGCTTGAACTACCGCACAAATCCTGATTGGGAAAAGTGGGCATTGGAACAGACCGGAGGCGAAGGCGTTGCCCTGGTCGTCGAAGTCGGCGGCGGCGGAACGCTGGCGCGAGCAGTAAGAGCCGTCCGGCACGGCGGCACAGTAGCCCAGATCGGCGTGCTCTCCGGCGCCAACGACGCAGTGGACATTCGCCCGGTACTCTCCAAGCAGATCAAAATTCATGGCGTGTACGTAGGTTCGCGGGCGCACTTTCTAACCATGAACAAGGCAATCGCACTGGCCGCTCTCAAGCCGGTGATCGACACCGTATTTCCTTTCGGCGAAGCCCCCGCCGCGCTAAGGCACATGGAAAGCGCAACTCATTTTGGCAAGATCGTAATCTCAAGCGGGTCTTAGAGCTAGCTCGCGTCACGGAAGAGCCGTTCCAAACACCCTTCCTGTAAGCTGGAAAGGTACTTTACCGTCCAGTCCAAGAGCGAGTTTGCGTTGATTGTTGAAATTGAAGCACTAACCAAGGTCTACGAAGGCAAGCAGCGCGTAGTGGCCCTGGATGGTATCGACCTGCAGGTTGAGCAGGGTGAGATTTTTGGGCTGCTGGGGCCGAACGGAGCGGGAAAAACCACCACCATCGGCATCTGCACCACACGCACGCTGCCCACCAGCGGCATCGTGCGCATTGCCGGGATCGATGTGGTCAAGAATCCCGCGCAGGCGAGGCAGTTCATCGGCGTGGTGCCGCAATTCAACACTCTGGACCGCTCACTGACAATTTTCGAGAACATCTACTTTCATTGCCGCTACTTCGGCTTTTCGCATGCACAGGCAAAGATTCGAAGCAACGAACTGCTGGCCCAGTTCCTGCTCACAGAGCGCAGGAGCGCCACGCCCAACCAGCTCTCCGGCGGCCTCGCCCAGCGGGTGCAGATTGCCCGCGCCATCGCGCATCGTCCCACCGTTCTGTTTTTGGACGAGCCCAGCGCCGGCCTCGACCCGCAGAGCCGCCTTGCCATGTGGACAGCGGTGCAGGGTTTGCGCAAGGAAGGCATCACCGTGGTGCTGACGACGCATTACATGGAAGAAGCCGATGAGTTGAGCAACCGCGTCGGCATCGTGGATCGCGGACGGATGCTCGCGCTCGGTTCTCCGCAGAAGCTGAAAGACACCTTCAGCGCGCAAACGGTAATCGACCTGAAACTGCGTAACAATGAAGGAGCGGAGCAAGTCGCTGCCGGCCTGCGTCTCCGCGCAGGTGTGACAAACGTCGAAATCTCGCCCGAGGGTCTGCGCGTCTTCGCCGGGAATGTCGACGGCCTGCTCCCGGAGATCATCCAGTCCTGCTCGCACCTGGGCCTGCGCGACATCTCCATCACCGAGCCAAGCCTTGAGACAGTCTTCATCCAGCTCACAGGGAGGGATTTGCGTGAGTAGTGCTTCCACCATTCCGGCCGTCCGGACCAGCTTCTTAAGGGCATTTCTGGGCCTCTACCTGCGCGATCTTCGCGTATTGAGCCGGGAACTTGGGCCTTTTCTGCTGCGCGTCGGCATGCAGCCGCTGCTTTTTCTGTTTGTGTTTACCTTCATCATGCCGCGCATGGCCGGTGGCAATCCGATGGCCGCAGGATCAGGTCCCGCATTTGGAACCGTACTGCTCCCGGGACTAATGGCTGTGGCCATCATGTTCAGCGGAATCGCCGCAGTAGCGCTTCCGCTCTCCACCGAATTCGGCATCACGCGAGAGATCGACGACCGTGTCATGTGTCCGATTCCGGTATGGGCCGTGGCGCTTGAAAAGGTCTGCTTCAGCGCCTTGCAGAGCATGGTCGCGGCGTTGCTGGTCATTCCCATGGCCATTTTGATCCCGGCTACGCCAGTCTATCCCCAGATTCACAACTGGTTCCTGTTGGTTGCCGTTCTGGTGCTATCAAGCCTGCTGGCCGGAGCACTGGGTCTGGCGATCGGCTCAAGCGTAGGCCCGCGCCAGATCGGACTTGTATTTTCCATCATTGTAGTGCCGATTACCTTTTTGGGATGCGTCTACTACCCGTGGGCCGGATTGGGAAGAATACGCTGGTTACAGATTGCTGTTCTCTTCAATCCAATCGTATACATAAGTGAGGGTTTGCGGGCTGCCGTAACTCCAGGCATGCCACATATGCCGGAGTGGGCAATTCTGCTGGCCCTTCTCTTCTTTCTGGGGATTCTTGGGCGGTTCGGAGTGCGTGGCTTTTTGCGTCGAGTCATTTCCTGACGTCTATTTCTGATTTTTTGGCGTACTATCATGCACGCAAGTAACCGATACACCCCAGGAATAGGTTTTGGAGATTCACTGTGCGTTGGAACGCGCTGAACACGTTGGCTCTGGTGCTGGCTCCGGCAGTAATCCTCGTGGCCGGTTGCGGAGGACGTGTTTCTGCCTCAGGCGCGGACAGCACCGAGAGCGCCGGAGCCGTTTCAATTCAAGCTGCCGCAGCGCGCATTGACACCAACGGCACGACGCGATACTCGGCTAAGCTGGCGAATGGCGAGCCAGCGCGTGTGGAGTGGTCCGTCTCCGGAGGCGACCCCAACGCGGGAGCAGGCAGCATCACGCCAGATGGCCTGTATACTCCGCCCAGCTACCTGACCGAGGAAGCCGTCTCAGTTTCAGTAAACGCCACGCTGGCGAGCCAGCCCAACGCAACCGCCAACAGGGCTTCGGACACTGCAGTTTTGACCGTGACTCCAGGCTTTTTGCAGCCCCTCACTCCAGGCAACCTGGCGCTGGGAGCGAGCGGAACAGCTACCATTTCCGGATCCATGACCGAGGTAGGCGGCAGCGGCGCGATTCGCTTCACCCTCGCAACCAACACCACAGGGACTGCGGCAGCCGTGAGCGACCTGGGAACGCTCAGCGATCAGCATTGCGTTCGCGGCTCGGTTTCGGGCGCAAATCCGGCATACACGGTTTGCTCAGTCACCTACACGGCGCCTCCGGTGGTGCCGGCTTCAGGATCGGTCTTCATTCTGGGCTCAATTGTCGCTTCAGGAACTCCAAATCCGATCCTTAGCTGGACGCGCGTGCTGCTCAATGCAGCCGGCATCAGCAGCAACCCCGTGGCGCACCAGGCCCGCCTTTCGACGCCGGTCCAGTTAGGCACCTCAAGCGGGAACAATTCCGACTACGATTCAAGCCGAGGTCAGCTCTCGGACTGCTGTGGAGGCACGCTGGGTTCCCTGCTGCAGGACAACTCCGGAACGCAGTTCGTTCTCAGCAACAACCATGTGCTCGCGCGCAGCGATCAGTCGGTCCCTGGCGAAACGGTGATCCAGCCGGGCCTGATCGACAATGGTTGCACACCATACGGCCTTGGCCCCGGAACCACGCCGGTCGCCACGTTGACCGGCTATCCCGCGCTCAGTTCGCCAAGCACCAACGTCGATGCGGCCATCGCTCGCGTGATGAACGGCTCGGTCGATGCCAGGGGAAACATCCTGGAGTTGGGCGCAAAACAGTTCGATGGCACGTTGTCCGCTGCCGCGCCTGGAGTTTCTTCGACCGGCGGCAAGGGCGAAACGGCGTCCCTCGGCATGATGGTCGCCAAGAGCGGGCGCACCACCGGGCTCACATGCGCCGCTGTCTCCGCAGTGAACGTAGACGTAGTGGTGGATTACTTTACCGATTGCGCCGAAACCACCCACTCCATGACCAAGACCTTTACCAACCAGATCGCGATTGCCGGAACCGGCTTCAGCGATGCGGGCGACTCGGGAGCTCTGGTGGTCGATTCAGCAAACGCCGAGCCTGTGGGACTCTTCTTTGCCGGTGGCACCGACCTCAACGGAGTGGAACACGCCATCGCCAATCCAGTGGCCGACGTTCTATCCGCGCTGGATGCCCAGGTGCCCTTGCCAAACGGGCAGCAGACCAGCTACAGCTTTGTCGGCGGCGCAGACCACCCAGTCTCCTGTCTGGACTACTCCAGCGGCAGTACCGGTGCAGCGTCCGCCAACCCCAAGACCGGTGAGGACGCTGCCGCCAGCCTGAGTCCATCCGAACACGAAAAGGCGGAAGCGGCTCTTTCGTCGGCCCAGTTGCTGATCAATCCGGCCGCGGGCATTCTTCGCGTTGCCATTGCAGTCAGCAAGGACCATCCCGGTCAGGGAGCCGTTGCATTCTACGTTCAGCCTGTGGCCAACGGCGTCCAGGCGATAGCTGCGATTCCAGCCACGATTTCAGGCGTACCTACGATTGTGCTTCCTGAAAACACCTCGTCCACAGACTCCGCCACGACTCCATCGCAGCCACGCGCTGCCTCTCTCGCGCAGACGCTTGCGGTCAAGCAGCGCAATGCTTCGGCACTGTTGAAGTCCGACCCGGCCATATTCGGCGTAGGGGTTGGGCAAAGCCTGGATAATCCCGGCGACGCGGCCTTGATTCTGTTTGTCGACCGCAGGAAGGTGACCGGGAATCTGCCGGAATCGATCGAAGGTCAGCGCGTGCGCATCCTCCTCATGGATCGGCTCCATGTGACCCGCTCCCATGCCACTCCAGCCCACCGTATCAGCGGCTGCTTCTCCCCGCAT
>Ga0302326_10002716_pt1 | contig 42671 bp, 30 predicted proteins | sample Palsa_T0_3_FD_202264 | JGI IMG/M metagenome (GOLD analysis project Ga0302326, IMG submission 202264) | Peat permafrost microbial communities from Stordalen Mire near Abisko, Sweden - Palsa_T0_3 | ecosystem: Environmental > Terrestrial > Soil > Palsa > Peat permafrost | place: Sweden: Abisko...
AGCAGCGTCGTCGGCACGAGCACCGCGACCTGGCGATGATCCGCGATCGCCTTGAACGCGGCGCGCACGGCCACTTCCGTCTTGCCGTAGCCCACGTCGCCGCAGACGAGCCGGTCCATCGGCGTTGGGCGCTCCATGTCGGCCTTCGTCTCGTCGATCGCGCGCTGCTGATCCGGCGTGGGCTCGTACGGGAACGACTCTTCGAGCTCGGCCTGCCACGGAGTATCCGGTGGAAACGCATGGCCCGACGCGACCTCGCGCTCCGCATACAGGGCGACGAGGCCCTCCGCGATCTTCGCCAGCGCTTCCGACACGCGCGACTTCTGGCGCGCCCAGTCGCCGCCGCCCATCTTGGAAAGGCGCGGCGTCGTGCCTTCCGACGCGCTATACTTCGTGACCTGATGCATTTGGTGCACGGGCACGAGCATCCGATCGGTTCCCGCGTACTTGAGGTCGAGGTAGTCGCTGGTGGCGCCGAGGATCGTCTCGGTTCGTAGGCCGAGGTATTGCCCGATGCCGTGCACGGCGTGGACGACGTGGTCGCCGACGCGCAGGTCCGCCAGCGTGATGGGCACGCCTTCCTTGACGGCGCGCAGCTTGACGCGCCGCGACGGCTGGCCGAAGATCTCTCGGTCGCCCAGCACGCGCAGCCGCAAGCCGGGGATCGCGAACCCGCTCTCGATGCTGCCCTGGTCGACGAACACCACGCCGCCGCGCACCGACGCTCCGCTCGCGGCCGAGAGGTACGACGCGCCGCCGGTGGCGCGCAGGTGCAGCAAGCTCGCGCTACGTTCCACCGGGAGGTTGGCGGCGCGCAGCATCTCGACGAGCCGGGTGGTCCCGGAGGACACGAGCGCCACGGTTTCGCCGTCCGCCACCCACGCGCGGACGGCGTCGACGAACAGGGAGATCTGCCGGTTGAAATGTTCGACCGGCCGGGTCTCCACCACGAAGGTTTCGACGACCGCAGGCACCCAGGCCGTCGTCTCGGGGCCCTCGATCGCTCCGGGAACGACGAGCGTGCGGCGCTCCGCGAGAACCCGTGCGAACTCGGAGAGCCGGGGCACCGGCGCTCTGACCTCGGCCAGGAGCGCCGCGCCGACGGCGGGCTCGTCGACGCTGAGCTCCCCTGAGGTGGCATCTGCGAGCAGCACCTGCTCTTCGCGCGAGCGTTCGTCGTCGAGCCCGCGATCGATCGTCGCGAGCATCGCCGGCTCCTCGAGAACGACGATGCCGCCCGCACTCAGGTAGTCGAGGAGCGTCGCGCGTTCGTCGAACGCGAGCGAAAGCCACGATTCGGGGATGTCCGCGCCGCCCGCGACATACGCGCGCGCGGCCGACACGGCGCCGGCGTCGCCGGCGATCCGCTCGAGGACGCGCTCGCGCAGTGCCTCGTCGCGAGGGATCTCGGTCCACGGCACGATCGTCGCGACGTCCGTGCCGTCGGGCGAGCTGCGCTGCGTGGCGAGGTCGAAGGCGCGAATTCCCTCGACCGTATCTCCGAAAAACTCGATGCGCAGCGGCGCATCCGCCGTAGCAGGAAACACGTCGATGAGGCCGCCGCGCACGGCGTACTCGCCGGCGGCGGAAACGACGTCGGCGCGGCGGTACCCGAGGCGGAACAGCCGCCGTTGCAGGTCGTCCCAGCCGGCTTCCTCGCCGGCCCGCACCGAGAACGAGAGGTCGCGAAAGATGTCGGGCGGCACGACGTACTGGCGTAGCGCTGCGAGTGGCGCAATCGCAACGAGCGGCCGCCCGGAGGCGAGGTCCGCGAACAACGTCATGCGCGCGCTGCGCTCCGAGGGGCTCTCGATGGCACCGATGCTCTCGTCGCGCGGGCGCGCGAGCGCGACGTCGGCAGACCCGCCGAGATAGTAAGTAAGGTCCGCGAACGTACGCTCCGCGATGTCGGCGGTCGGTACCACGACGACCATCGGCACCTGCAGGGCCCGGTACACGCCCGCGAGCAGGTACGGGCGCGCCGCCGACGCCGTCTCGCTCAGCGCGAACGCCGCGCGGTGGGCACGCAGCCGGTCGATCAGCCCGGCGAGCGGTCGGCTAGAGCTCGGAAGCGCTCGGACGAGGGACGGTGCAAGCGTTGCGATGGCGAGGCCTCTCGTGCGGGGGACGCCGCACGCTACGCGCGACGCGTGGAGCATGACCCGTCGATGGCTCCGGTCGTTTCGAACGGGACGACGGGCACGAATCAGCAGTACTGGCACTTAATTGACAAGAGTGCTAACGGGCGATACAATCGCTCCATAGACACACATTCCTCGGCAGCTCTCCGCGGGCGGCCGAGCCCTGGGAGGCAACACAATTCATGGCAACCTTGATGACGCGTTCGAACGGCGGCGCGGCCGTACGCCACGCATACGGTGAATGGCTGGGCTGGGATCCGTCCCGCTCGTCCGTCGGCAACCACGGCGGCGTCGCCGGACTCGAGATCGCTCGAACCGAGAGCGGCTACACGGTCGAGATTCCGGTCCCCGGCTACAAGCCGGCCGAAATCGGCGTGACGTTCGAGAACGGCGTGCTGAGCGTAGCCGGCAAGTCCGAGAAGCGGAGCTTCACGCGCACCCTGCTCGTGCCCGACGAGATCGACAGCGACAACATCGCCGCGAAGGTGGAGAACGGCATGCTGACCCTCACGCTGAGCGTCCACCCGAAAGCCCAGCCCAAGAAGATCGAGGTCACGTTCGAGGGCTGATCGCCCTCGTCGTACCGGCCTGGTGCCCTCCAGGCCCGGCCGGGAGCGGCCCCATGCCACCGGCATGGGGCCGTTGCTTGCCGCGTCCGGCGGCGCGACCTAGCGAACCAGGCGCACCGGGAAGGTGACGCTGTCGCTGCGGCCGTCCGGGGTCGCCGCACGAATCTGGAGGCTGTACGTCCGGTTGAGAAGGAAGAACGGCACGCTCGGTATGTGACTTTGCGCGCTCCAGATGCCCGCGGCCACCTGCGGTACCGGCACCTCCCGGCCGAGGGCCGAGATCGTGACGCTCGCGACCGCGGGCGTCGTGACGACGCGGAGCGCGACGTCCATGTTTTGATGGAGCGTCTGGTCGGTGTAGTCGATCTCCATGATCCGAGGTGCACCCGAGGGCACGGGGGTGGCGGCGGGCGGCGCCGTGTAGACGTAGCGATACCCCGGCGTCGGGGCGACGGGCGCGGGCGTTGTGGTCGGTGGCACCGGTGTCGGCGGCGCGGCAGTCGGCAGCGGTGGCGGCGTCGCGAGCGGCGTCGGCGCGGGAATCGCGGGCGCCTGGCTCGGCGCGACCGTGGGTGGCGCCTGGGTCGCGAGCGGGGCCGCGCTCGCGGCTCCGGACGGGGCAACGGACGGCGTGGGTGCCGGGAGGGGCGGTACGCCCACCGCCGACCAGGCGGCGAGCGGTGCGGCAAAGAGTAGCGCGGCCGTCTTCACGGAAGCGCCGGCGCGCCGGCGCGTGCGAGCTTCGGAACGACGGCGACGAGCAGCACGAGCGGCGCGAGTTCGACCAGGGCGATCATGGTCGCTCGATCGGGCGACAGCGGGCCGACGGCATCAGGAAGGTAACGCACCGCGATGGAGATCGTCGCGGAGGCGAGCGCAACGAAGACGCCGGCGTCGACAACGATCGCGACGATCGGGAGGATCCACAACGCGTACCAGGGGTACGGATTCGGGATCGCAAGCCAGACGCCGGCGGCGAGCCACCCCCAGCCGGCGAGGCCGCCCGCTCGCAGCGCAGCGACGCCCGCCGCCCCGAGCGCCAGGGCGACGAGCAGCGCCGCTGCGACACCGGCGACCGTCGACGAGCCCCCCGGCAGCACTTCATGGGCGCCTGCGACGGCGAGCGCCTGCAACGAGAACTGCGGCGCGTAGGTGCCGTGCCGCCCGAGCTGCCGCGTCGCTTCGAGCGCCGGCCCGGCGGTGAGGACGGCCGCGACGGGCAGCCCGCACAGCAGGGCAAGCGCGGCGCGCCGTGTTCCGATCCGCGGGGATGTCGAGGCTGCCGCCACGGTCGCGGCACCGATCGCAAGCCCGGGAGCCTTGAGCGCGCTCGACAGGCCGAGGACGAGGCCACCGAAGGCGGCGCCCCAGCGTTTGACGACCGCCGCTCCCACGAGTGCCGCGGCCAGCATCACGGCGTCGTTATGACCTTCGGCGGCGCACCAGAGCGCCACCGGATTGAGCGCGAGCACGGCGACGCTACGCAGGCGGCCGTCGCCGCCGCGCGTCTCCGCGCGGACACTCGGCAGCGCGAAGAAGAGGGCCACGCACGCACCCAGATATCCCGCGCAAGCGACCGCGCGAAACGCCATCAGCGTCGCCGCGGGGCCTGCCCACGACGTGGCGCCGACGATGCCGCGAGCCAGGGCGACGAACGCCGCGCCATACACGCAGACCGGCACGGTCCCGTTCCACTGCCACGCGGACGCGGCCGCGAGTGCGCCGCCGTCGCCATGCGACGCGTGCGCGGCGGGATCGATGCCGCGCAGCGCCTGCTCACCGTAGGTCGCGTAGGCGTAGATGTCGCTCGAGAAGATGACGGGCCAGGTCAGAGCGGCGGCGAGGGCACCGGCGGCGGTCAGGATCAGCACCGCGAGGCCGGCGCCGGACGGGAGCGGCGCCACGCGCAGCATGCGGACGACCGCCCACGCGCAGAGCGCGGCGGTCAACATCGTTCCGGCGAGCACCGCCCACAGCGCGCCCCCGAACGCGCCCCACCCGGTGACGACGGCGACCGGCTGTGCGAGGTCGGCGGCGATGCGCGCCGGCGCAGCCTGCAGGACGGCGCGCGCCAAGAGCCCGCCCGCTGCAAAGCTGAGCGGGACGCCGGCCAGTGCACCGATCGTCCGCACCGCCCACACACTCACCGCCGCGCCGCCACTCCACTCACCGCGGCGTGCCGTGACCCAGCTGGGAGAGGCGCCCGGCAGCGGTGCGCCGGAGGGGACCGCGCCCCTGCGCTCCGAGCGACGCCGCCGAGCTCGCCACGCGCGTCGCGGCCAAGCCCAGCACGATCCAGAACATGGCGCCGACCTTCGGATAGAAGGTCAGGAAGTCGAACACCTGATGGAGCGCCAGGCCGATGCCGCCGGCGAAGGCGCCGAGGACGAAGGGGTCGCGGAACGGGCCGCGAGCAAACGCCGCGATCGAGGCGACGACCGTGGCCAGCGTCGCGGCCAGAAGCGGCGCACCGCCCTCGACGAGCGCCTGGAGATACAGGCTGTTCGCGTGCGTGCGCACACCGGCGGGCCCGACTTTCGCGATCTCCAGCTCGAAGTTCCCAGCCCCGATGCCGAGCCAGGGATGTTGCCGCCAGAGCGCGATCGCCGCGTGCCAAAGTTGTGCGCGCGTTCCGACGCCGCCGGACCGTTCCACCTCGGCGAAGCTGGAAAAGCGCGCCAGCAGGCTCGTGCTCCCGTAGAGCACGAGGACCCCGAGTCCCGCGACCGCACCGCCCGCGAGTGAGAGGAGCGCCGCTCGCCGGCCAGCCGACGGTGCGAGCGCGATGACGATGCCGAGCGCAACGATCGTGGCGAGCACGCCGGAGCGCGAGAGCGTGAGGACGAGCGCCATCGCGCTCGCGCACAGCACGGCGAGTTCCCCGCGCCGCGGACCGCGGATCACGACGAACGCGGCCACCACGGGCATCGTGAGCCCGAGGTAGCCGGCGAGCTGATTCGGCCCCTCGAGCGGACCCGCGATCCGCGGGATCGGGTGGTTGAAAAACCACAGCCCGGAGGGTGCTCCGAAGATCTCCTGCGAGAGCGCGGAGGCGGCGACCGCGGCAAGCACGGCCGCAAATGCAAAGCGCACCGGCCCCTCGGCCGGGTCGAGCCGCGCGGCGATCGCGACGCACGCGAAGATCAGCGCGTACTCGCACGCCTTGAGCGTCTCGCGCACCGCGGGCGCCGCGTGCTCGGCCTGCGCGATCGAGAGCCCGGTGGCCAGGACGACGAGGCCCGCGCAGCCGAGCAGCACCCGCACAGCGCGGATGCGGAACGTGTCCGCAAACGCGGCGCGGGCATCGCGGCGCACCGCGAGCGCAGCGGCGAACGCGAGCAGCACGACCTTCGGGAGCGTCAGCGTCGTCTCGGAGACGTCGCGATACAGCGCGAATGGGTCCGCGAGCACGAGTGCGACGATTCCGTAGGCGGGCCGCCGGCTCGTCGCAAACGCCACGACCGCGAACGCGATCGCGTACACCGCAATGGCGACGATGTCGAGGCCGTGCCGGTGAATCGCCTGATCGACCACCGGATGGCCGAACATGCCGCCTTACGTCCCGAAGGTCGTGGGTGCGAGCGCGGCGCGTCCCTCTGCCTGCGCGAGTGCGACGTGGTGCTCGGCCGGTGCGAGCGGATCGCCCGTTCGCTCGACCGACGCGAGCAGGTACAGTGGCCGCGCTTTGATCTCGTCGTAGATTCGACCGACGTATTCGCCGAGGATGCCGATCGTGATCAATTGGACGCCCCCGAGGAAGAGGATCGCGATCATCGTCGACGTGTACCCCGGCTCGTTGTAGCGCAGGAACTTGAGCACGAGCACGACGACGGCGAACACGAACGCGAAGCCGCTCGTGAGGAAACCGAAGTACGTCGCGAAGCGCAGCGGGATATCGGAGAACGCGGTGATCCCGTCGATCGCGAACCGCAGCATCTTCGAGACGGGATATTTCGTGCTACCGGCGTGCCGCGCGCTGCGGTCGTACACGACGCCGATCTGCTTGTAGCCGACCCAGCTCACGAGGCCGCGCAGAAAGCGGTGGCGCTCGCGCGAACGTTTGAGGGCATCGACCACGCGGCGGCTCATCAGCCGGAAGTCGCCCGTATCGACGGGGATCGAGATGTTCGTCAAGCGCCGCGTGATCCGGTAGAACAGGCTCGCGGTGAAGATCTTGAAGCGGCTCTCGCCTCGTCGCTCGCGGCGCGTTGCGTAGACCACGTCGTAGCCCTCGCGCCACTTCGCGACGAACTCGGCGATCAATTCGGGCGGGTCTTGCAGGTCGCCGTCCATTAGGATCACCGCGTCGCCGCGTGCCTCGTCGAGACCCGCGGTGGCGGCGATCTGGTGCCCGAAATTCCGCGAGAGAGACATCACGACCAGTTGCTGCAGGCCGGCCATCTCGGCGTGCAAGGCCGCCAGCGTGCCATCGCGGGACCCGTCGTCCACGGCGATGATTTCGTATTGGCCGATGCCCGGCACGTCGCGGAGGATCGCGACGAGGCGGCGCAACAGCTCGGCGACGTTCGCCTCTTCGTTGTAGAGCGGAACGACGACGCTGAGCGTGCCGCTCCCGTCACCGCCCGCGACCGGCTGGGTTGTGCGGGGTTCCGTCGAAACCGCCCCAGGATGGATGGTCACTGGCGTCACGGTGTGCGCTTTCCGTCGACCCGGCGACTGGCCCTTGCAACGCTCCTCGCGACCGCGCTGTGCGCTGCCGGATGCGTCCGCGGCGGGTCGACGCGACCCGCCGCCTCCTCGGCGGCACCGGTAGAGAGCCCGCGGGCCGTACCCACCGTCGAGCCGCCGCCCGCTCGCAGCGCCGCACCCGCCGCGCCCGCCGCCCAGCGCTCGAGTGCGCCGGTGTCGCCGGCATTGGCGGCGAGCCTCGTCACCCCCATGGCGGGGGCGGCGCGCCCAGCGCAGCGCGTCGCGGAGCGTCCTCCCGTAGCGCCACGAACGCCGAGCGCGTCCGCGACGCCGTTCGGCATGCTGCGCCCCCACGATCCGCCGCAGATCTATGGGGTCAGCATCGCACCCTCGAGCGCGGGCGGCGGCGATGTCGTGTCCGGCACCGTCTCGACGTCGTCGAACGTGGCCAGCGTCGTGGCGAGCGTCGCCGGCATCACGTCGGGAGTGCCGAAGGTCGGCGTCGGTCGCTTCTCGATGTCCTACCGCTTACCCGCGGTCATTCCGCCGTTCGTGAAAGGCACGTACACGATCACGGTCGTCGCCCGCAACACCGACGGCGCCAGCACATCGTCGTCGGTGGCCATCACGCTGCACTGACCGCGTGGCACGAGGGGCCCGCGCGCGTAGGGCGACCCTCGAAGGTGGAGAACCTTCCCGTATTCCACATGGATTTCACTCTGGGGGCCGCTTCGTATGCCGCTCGTTCGCCGCATCGCCATCTTCGCCGCGCTCGCATCGTCCGCGCCGTTGCTGGGCGCTTGCGCGGGCCACGCGGGAGCAGGCGGTCCGTTCGTGCCGGCACAGCAGACGTTGCAGTCCCTCGTCGACCAGCCGGATGCCGTGCCACCGGATTGCACGGGGCAGAAGTCGTTTTCGAAGTACGCGACCGACGCGACCAAGCTGTCGACGAAGGGAGGCACCGTGTGCATCCCCGCGTTCGGCGGCTTCGGTGGCAACGTGGCGTATCCGAGCGCGAGCCCGTCGGTGACGCTCACGCTCACGAGCAGCACGACGAACTACACGAAGAAGCTGCCGAAGCTCCACTCGGGCACGCCGATCTTCTACCTGCAAGTCGCGATCGGCGGCGCCACCACGTTCGGCACGAAGGCGAAGGCCGGCGGCGGCCTGACCGGAGCGAAGATCACCGTCGGCGACACGTATACGGTGTTCGGCCAGGCGACGATCGACGGCTTCCCGGTCAACCTCACACCGTGCTACGTCAAGGCGACAAAGGGAAAATACGGTGGCGTCATCGGCGGCGTCGGAACCCTGCTCGAGGGGCAGAACGTGCCGGCGTCGGCCAACGGCGTGATCGAGATCTACGCGGGCAAATTCGCCGGCGGCACCTGCTAAGCGTTTCGCGGCCGGCGGCGCCCGCGAGGCGTTTCGCAGGCGGCCGTACCGTGCCGCTGCAGGCGTTCGCCTACCGCAGCGCGGTAGAGTAACCGGATGAAGATCCTCGTGACCGGGGGCGCCGGCTACATCGGCGTGGAGCTCGTGCGCGCGCTCCTCGAGCGCGGCGACGACGTCGTGATCGTGGACCGGCTCTACTTCGGGTCGGAGCCACTCGGCGAGTTCGACGGGCGCGTGCGCGTCATCCAGGCCGACGTGCGCTCGTTCGACCCGGCATGGCTCGAGGGTGTGGACGGCGTGAGCCATCTCGCCGGGCTCTCGAACGATCCAACCGCCGAGTACAACCCGGCGGCGAACTGGGAGATGAACGCACTCGCCACCGAACGGCTCGCAGCGGCGTGCGCCGCCGCCGGAGTACCACGCCTGGTCTTCGGCTCCAGCGCGTCCGTGTACGACGGCATCGGCCCGGGGATGTACGACGAGCACGCCGAGGTGCAGCCGCGCGGCGCCTACTCCGTCTCGAAGAAATACGCGGAGGACGCGTTGCTGCGCGCGGCGTCGGAGCGGTTCTCGCCGGTCATCCTTCGACAAGGAACGGTCTATGGGTTCAGCCGGCGCATGCGCTTCGATCTGGTCGTGAATACGTTCGTCAAGGATGCGTTGCTGTATCGCAGGCTGTTCCTGCACGGCGGCGGGTGGCAATGGCGCCCGCTCGTCGACGTGCGCGACGTCGCGCAGGCGCATATGGTCGCCCTGACGGCGCCGCGCGAGGCGGTGCACGCGCAGATCTTCAACGTCATGCAAGAGAACTATCAGATCCGCCAGCTCGCGATGCTGGTGGCGGGTTCGCTCGCGCTGACCGGGCGCCAGGTGGAGCTGGTCGACGCGCCGCTGCCACCGCTGGTGCGCGACTACCGCACATCGAATCAGAAGATGACGCAGACGCTCGGGTTCACGCCGCAGATCACAGTGCTCGAATCGATCGACGACATGCTCCGCCGACTGCCCCTCGAGCGGTACGCGGATTTCGCACATCCGCGCCACTATAACATCGCATGGATGTCGCTGCTCGAGGCAACACACGCCTCGCAGGGCGAGTTCGTCTCGATCTATTAACGAGCGGGAGAGGCGCGAGCACGCATATGGAAGGTGACGGCGGCAGGCAGCGCTACGACGCGGCGTCGCTGCGCGAGCTCATCGAGCGCGTCGCGGCCGGCGACGTCGGCACCGACGACGCGCTGACCGCGCTGCGCGTGCTGCCCTTCGCAGCGATCGCCGACGCGCGCGTCGATCACCACCGCGAGCTCCGCACGGGCGTGCCCGAGGTCGTCTTCGGGCAAGGGAAGTCGCGCGACCAGATCGAGCGTATCATGCGCGAACTCCACGCTCGCGCCGGCTTTGCGCTGGCCACGCGCGTCGCCGCCGACGACGGGATCGCCCTCGCATCGGCCCTGCCCGATGCCGCGTTCGATGCGGTCGGCCGCGTCTTGCGCTGCGGCGCGCTCGCACGCTCCGGGGTGCGCGTCGCGGTCGTCAGCGCCGGAACCTCCGACCTGGCGGTGGCGGAAGAGGCCGCGTCCACGCTCGATGCGTTCGGTCACGACGTCGTGCGCGCCGCCGATGTCGGCGTCGCCGGCCTGCACCGCCTGCTCCCGTCGCTCGAGGCGCTCGACGCGTGCGCGGCCGTCGTCGTGGTCGCGGGGATGGAAGGTGCACTGCCGAGCGTCGTGGCCGGGCTCGTTCGCCCGCCGGTCGTCGCCGTCCCGACGAGCGTCGGATACGGCGCATCGTTCAACGGCCTCGCGGCGTTGCTCGCGATGCTGAACTCGTGCGCGCCGGGCGTCGCGACCGTCAACATCGACAATGGGTTCGGAGCGGCGTGCGTCGTGCACAAAATCGTGGCGCGCCGATAGCGGCGAGCGCCGACCGGGATACTAGAACTTGTCGGCCCAGCGCGCGACGGTGTCATTCGCGACCGCGCCCGTCGCCGCGGTCAGCTCGCGTGGCGTGACGAGCGTCCCGTCGCGCATGCGCTCGATCGACGCCTGCGAACCGCGCGTGAACTCGTAGCGGAGTGCGCTCCCGGCCGGCAGCGGGAGGGTCACGGTCCAGTCCAGCGCGTCGACGCGGTTCATCCGCAGTTCCGCCGCGGAGTAGTTCGTCCGATCGGTCGCGATGTAGACGTCGTCGCTTGGCGGAGTCACGTCCGGGACGTGGACGTCGATCGTGACGGTCACGAGCCCGGTCGACGCGCCCGCCACGACTTCGTGTCCCGCCGCAGGCGTTTGTGCCGACCGCGGGTCGACGCTCACGTCGTCGCGCGGCAGTTCGCTCGCATCGATCTCCCCGGGGACCGGTCGACTGAGATCGAGGTCGATCGCCGTCACGGTGTGCGTCTGCCGGTCGATCGTGACGCGAACCGTCCGCCCGAGGCCGATGCCGGGCGGGACCTTGACGTCGCCGAGCCGCACGGCATCGCCGGTCGTGAACGCGAGGAACCCGCCGCCCACCGCGAGCACCTGGCCCCGCACGATGAGTGGAGCCGGCGAACCACCGTCGGCAGCCGCGCGCGCCATGCAAGCGCACACGGCGATCACGGCGACGAGCGCAGCCCGCGCGACCCACGTCAAAGTGCCACGCTTCACGTCACGGCGCCACGCTCAGCGTATACGTCGGGGAGAAGCGTTGGCCGCCCCAATCGAAGAGATACGAACGTCCGAGCTCGATTGCCGGGCCGCCGCGCGTGCGCACGCGCACGTCGAACCCGAGGCTGTACGGCGGGTTTCCGTAGCCGTCGTACTGCGGGAAGTCGCGGTGGTGCATGAGCGAGACCTCGACGTTCAGGTTCGGCCCGGGCGCGTACGTCGTCGTCAGCGAGTACGTCCGATAGGTCGACGCGCCCGTATACGCCGCGAACCCGTAGTACGTCGAACCGTCGGGCAGCACGACCGTTTCGGGCGGATAGAAGAACGATTGTAGATCGCGATACCGGTTGTAGTCCTGAAAGAATTGGACGGAGCCGAGCAGGCCGATTGCCGGGCTCACCTTCTTGGCGAGGAAGGTCGTGAACGTGCTCGAGCCGGCCTCTCGCGGGAAATCGTACAGGGTCGTCGTCATGTCGAGCGACGACGACAGCGTCGTGCCGAGCGGGACGCGAATCGTCGGCGTCGTGAAGAGGCCCTCCAGAGACGTTCGCGTGTCCGTCGAGAACGGCAGCATTCCCGGAGCGCGGTCGAGCCCGACGTCCGCGCTGAACTTGTACGAGATGAAGTGCGGGATCGCGTGGCTCAGCGAGGAGATGCGCAGATCCGCCGCTTGGTAGCCGGCGACCTGTTGCAGGGTCAGCGACGTGACGGAGGCGTACTCGTTGTGCAGCAGCTGGTATTCCGCACCGGTCACGCCGTCTTGGCGCGATGCGAACACCTGCTGCGACATGCTGCGCGAAATCTGTTCGAACGCGACGACGTTGAGCGCACCGCCCGCGCCCGTGGCGGCCGAGGCGACGACGTACGAGCGCGTTCCGTTCACCAGGTGCTCGTCGAGGCCGAGGCCGAGTCCGGCGCCCTGCACGTAGCGCAGGTGCGCCGCCGCCAGCGAGTTGGGCGTGCCGAAGAGCGCGTACGGCTGATCGAACGTCGACCCGGGGAGCGATTGCTGCGCGAAGCTCGGACTGGTCGCGAAGTCGTACAGATAGGTCGGCGCCGGGACGGCGCGGCCGAGGTCCGTGAGCACGCGCGCGGGCGTGAAGCGAACGGTCGCGTTCGGCACGACGACGACGTGCGGTCCGCTCACGTAGGGACGCTGCCCGTGCACGTCGGCGACGTCGAAGGCGCGCGGCGGCGGCGGCCCCACCACCGGCTCCGCATCGCCGCCGCCGTGGATCGTGAGCGTCGTCGGCAACGCGCCGAGCTGCAGGATCGTCGCGTCGCCGGTCGCCACGTCGAGCGCGTATGCGTCCGCGCGCAGCGTTGCGTGCGGCCCCGCGATCTCGACGTTCCCGCTCGCGACCAGACGGTTCTTCGCGAGGTCGTAGCGCAGCGCGTCGGCGCGGACGGTGAGCGTGCCGACGCGTGCGCGCACGGCTCCGTCTGCCGCGACCACCGCTGTGGGGCCCGTGAACAGGCCCGCCTTTTGCGCGCGGATGTCGATCCGCGACGGCAAGGCCGCGCGCGCGGGCCGCGCGGCAAGCGTCGCGAACGCGGCGAGCGCGACCGCCGCGGCAACGGCCGCCGCGGCGACGCGGCGCACGATGTTCCTTACGGCCGCAGCGTCTTGCGCGGTGTCGGGATCCACGGGAACGGATCGGGGTTGAACGGCGTCGGGATGCTGTCTGGCCCAGGTGCCGATCCCTGCCCGCCGGCCGGGTTCGTATCGGCCCAGTTGTAGATCGTGTCGTCCTGGTTCTTGATGTCGGCTTCGGGAACGAGCAGCCGCCGGGCGGGCTGTTCGATGCCGTTGCGCGCCCGTTCCACCGACTGCGCGGAACCGCGCGTGTACCGGTAGAGGAACTCGCTGCCCGACGGCAGCTTGAGCGTGACGCGGTAATGCAGCGCGTCGATGCGATCGAGCTTGATCGCCTGCGGATTCCAGCCGCTCTGGTCGGTCTCCATGTACACGTCGTCCGTGAGCTTCGTCGTCGAGGGCACGAGCGCGACGAACGTCACTAGAACGATCCGGCCGGTATAGCCCGTCCGGTCGGCGGACAGGTCGGGGTTGGTGCGCGTCGGCGACGCCGCGACGGCGTACTCGTGCGCCGCTTCGTAGGATGCTTCGGGCGGGACCGGTTTGCGCGAGAGCCCGAGTTCGACGACGCGGCGCGTCAGCGGATCGAACGACGCGCGCGCGTAGATGCGCAATGCGGCCGGAATCGTCGTCGGGCCGCCCGTGAAGTAGTCCACGTACCGCACCTGCGGGTCGAGCCGGAACCCATCGCCGGTGGTGAAGAACACGAAGCCACTGCGCACGTCGAGGATCTGCCCGGCGTAGCGCACGAGCACGCCGCTCGGCGGCGGAGTCTGCCCGCTTGCCGGGGGAAGCGTCGGTCCCGCTGACGACGCGGCGCTGGGAAGCTCGCTCGGCCGCGGGAGCGGGGTTTGGACCGGGGAGAACGACTGGTTCGGCTCGGGCGTCGGCGGGTGCGGCGGGGGTGCGGCGACGGACGCGAGCGACGGCAGCGTGACGGAGAGCAGCAGCACGAGCGAGAGCGCGGGGCGCGTGTGTGGCTTCACTGTCCCACCCGGACCGTGAACTGTGGGCTCCAGCGCAGCTGGCCGAAGTCGAAGTAGTACGAACGCCCGATGTCGATCGACGTCGTCCGGTTGATGCGAAAGCGCACGTCGCCGTCGAGTTCGAGCGGCGCTCGACCGGCAAGGTTGTAGAGCGGAGACGGCGGGATCGGCCCCGGCCAGTCGTGGTTCTCGCGCATTGCTAGCGACATCTGGAAGTAGGGGTTCGGCGTGATCGAGAGACCTTCCACCGCGCCGCGCTGCGTCCCGAAGCCGCGGAACGCCGCGTAGTCGGGGTACGGAACGGACACGAACAAGCCCGTCGTCGGATTGATCGCACCGGCGGAGCCCGGCGGATACGCGATCGATTGCTGCGCTCCGTAGAAGTCACCCGTGTTGGTGATCTCGTACGCGGCGTAGATCGCCGCCTTCGGCCCGAACAGATGGCTCAGCGAGAACGTGGTGTCCGTTGTGTCGATATGGTGCGGCGTCGAGAACCACTGGCGCTGCTTGTCCGCGACCGCATTGAACACGGCGAAGTTCCCGAGCTTGACCGCCGGGGTGTAGAGGTTGATGCCCACGTACTTGAACCAGACACCGTCGACGAAGTCGTTGTTCAGATAAGACAGCGCCTCGTAGGGATCGTGCGCGAAGCCGTATCCCGAGCGCAACTTGAAATTGACGGGAAGCTTGCGCAGCAGCCGGTGGTCGAAGCCGTTCCACGTAATCTGCCCGTCGGTCGGATGGTCGGGCAGCCACGGGTGCGTGGGATCGCCGTAGTAGAGGAGGTCGTCGATGCCGGGCTGCGGGCGCGTCAGCAGGCTTTGGTAATAGAAATCGGAGTGGACCTGCAGGAACGAGTTCGGGAGTGCGGCCGTCGCCGTGCCGTAGAGATATCCGCTCGCGGACAGCGGCTGGTCGAGGAACTGCTTGAACTCGCTGTCCTGCGCGAACATCAGGAGCTGAAAGTCGGGACCGAACAGCTGGGAACCGGTCAAGTTGATCTGGCGCTGCGGGCGCGTCAGCGGATTGATCGATCCGACCAGATACGACGTGTCCGTCACCAGGTGCTGCTCGTACGAGACATAGAGCTTGTTGATGTTGTCGTAGCGCAGGTGCAGGGTCTCGACGGAGTTCGTGCTGCCCGCGAACGGGAACGGGTCGTCGGCATAGGCGCCTGCCAGCGAGTTCTGCCCGAAGTTCGGGTTGCGCGAGAAGCTCAAGAAGTATGTCGGAATCGGAATGAACGTCCCGAGTTGGCTCAGCCGCACGGTGTGGAAGAAGAGGCTCGTCCTCGGCACGACGCGTGCGGAGCGCGCGGTGAGGAAGACGTGCTCGTGCGAAAGATCGGGGAGGTAGAAGGTGTCGCCCGGCATCTCGCGGCCGAGGAGCGGATGCGCGTAATCGGAGCCGATGAACGTCCAGCGGTCGGGCTGGTCGGTCACTGGCACGAAGTAGGTGCGGCTGAAGTCGAGGTAGCGCGAGAATGCCGCGCCCGAGACGTGTCCGCCCGGATACGTGAACTCCACGCCGCCGGCGACCAGAAACCGGTCGAGCTTGAGATCCATCGAGAAGAATGCGCCGGTGACGGTCGATCCGTCGGCAAGATGGACGACCACGTTCCCTTCGCCGGCGACGAGGTCGCGGTTGCTGTAGTACGTGAGCCGGCCCGCAGAGACGGTGAACGGCAGCGGGTCCGGCTTCGGCGACGGGACGACCCACGGTTCGCTCGTCGAACCCGCGGGGAGCGCCGAGGCCGCCGCGGGCGCTTGCGGGGCGGCGGGCGTGGCATCCGCGGACGGCACGGGGCTGACCGGCGCGGCGGCCGGGGAACTGACCGGCGCGGCGGCCGGGGAACTGACCGGCGCTGCAGCCGGGGAACTGACCGGCGTGGGGGGTGCAGGGGTCGGACCCGCCTGCGCCGCCGCTCGCCCACCCACCGATGCGGCCGCGGCCAAGGCTGCGAGCACGAGCGGTGCGAGGGGCAGGCATCGAAGGGGTGACTTCGAAGCGCTCGCCGGTATGGGTCGGTGCATCGTCCTCGTCCTCGACTCGGGGGGCATCGGTGCCCTTCCGGATGCGGCGGCGTACGGCGACGAGCCGGGAGCGAATACCGTCGCGAATGTTGCCGCACGTCTCGGCGGCCTGCGCATGCCCACGTGCGAGCGCCTGGGATTGGGGAATTTGACTGAAATCCGCGGGCTGGCGCCCACGGATTCCCCTGGAGCGTTCGTTGCGCGCCTCGCCGTGCGTTCGAAGGGCAAGGACACGATAACCGGTCATTGGGAGATGGCCGGCGTCAGGACCGAGGTGCCGTTTCCGACCTATCCTGCGGGATTCCCGCCCGAGGTGGTAGAGGCGTTCGCCGCGATCGCGGGGTGCGAGCCGCTCGGAAACGTCGCCGCGTCGGGTACCGAGATCATCGAGCGCCTCGGTCCGGAGCACGAGCGAACGGGCCGCCCGATCCTGTATACCTCCGCCGACTCCGTCTTTCAGGTGGCCGCCCACGAGGCCGTGGTCCCGCTCCAGCGCCTCTACGACTGGTGCGCTGCGGTCCGCGAGATGCTGGTGCCGCCCCACGAGGTAAACCGGGTGATCGCCCGCCCGTTCGTGGGCTCGGCGGGGGCGTACGTTCGCACGGCGAATCGTCGAGACTTCGCGGTCTCGACACCGCCCAACGTGCTTGACCGTCTTGCTTCGGAGGGGGTCGCCGTCCACGGCGTGGGCAAGATCTGGGACATCTTCGGGGGGCGGGGCCTCGCAACGTCGGTGCGCGTTGCCGACAATCTGGAGGCGATGGAGCGAACCGAGCAGTTGTTAGAATCCGTCGAAGGGGGGATGATTTTCGTCAACCTCAACGACTTTGACTCGAAGTTCGGGCACCGGCGCGACGTGCGCGGATACGGTGCTGCCTTAGAGAGCTTCGACGGCGCGCTCGGGGGCTTGCTCGGACGCGTCTCGCCCGGCGATGTCGTCGTACTGACCGCCGACCATGGCTGCGATCCCACGGCCGCCGGCAGCGATCACACCCGCGAATACGTACCGTACGTCGAGGTCGGCGCGCGTCGCGGCTTCGCTGGGACGCTCGAGGGCCTGGACGTGGTCGGTACTCGCGCGCTCGAGGCCCTCGTGCCGGTCGCCGCGCGCTAGCCGAGCCGCATGCAGATCGGGGAAGGCTCCAGGCTTGCCACGCCGCGGACGGTTGCACCGCAACGGTCCGCGCTCCGCCAGGTGCCGGCGTCATGGCTCGTTGCCAAGCGCTGCGTCGACGTGGCCGGCGCCTCCCTCGGCCTCGTGCTTGCCGCTCCGTTCATCCTCGCGTCGGCGCTCGCGATCACGGTCGTCTCGCCGGGCCCCCCGTTCTTCGCACAGGAGCGAGTCGGTCACAACGGTCGGCGCTTCAAGCTGTTCAAACTTCGAACGATGGTCGACGGCGCGCACCTCGAGCACGAGCGCCTGCGCCACCTGAGCGACGTCAGCGGTCCCGTGTTCAAGATGCGCAACGATCCCCGCGTGCACTTGCTGGGCGGCCTCCTGCGCCGCACGAGCATCGACGAGCTGCCGAACCTCGTCAACGTGCTGCGCGGCGAGATGTCGCTCGTCGGCCCGCGCCCACCGCTGGTCAGCGAGGTGGAGCACTACGACGCGGTCGCGTTGCGGCGGTTGACCGTCAAACCGGGAATCACGTGCATCTGGCAAGTGAGCGGCCGTTCCAACGTCGACTTCGCGACGTGGATGCAGCTCGACAACCAGTACGTGGACACGTGGACGCCGTGGGGGGACATCGCGCTGATCCTGCGCACCATACCGGCCGTGATACGCGGCGAGGGCGCGCATTAGAGCCCGGCTCCGCGTCGTCGAACGGGTTCCGACCCAGCGCACGATCGCGACGTCGACCCTGTTCGTCATGGCCGCGACCTTCGGGTCGACGCTGTGCGGGTTCTTTCGCGAGGTCGTCAACGCCCGGTACTTCGGCACGCAATGGGAGATGGATACCTTCCTGGCGGCCGCCACGATTCCGACGATCCTGTTCGGCGTCTTCAACGGGGCGCTCGTGAGCGCGCTCGTTCCGACCTTTTCGGAATACCTTTCTCAGGGTGCGCACGAAGAGGCCGTGAGGCTGGCAAGCACGATCGCCAACGTGCTCGCGATCGCGCTGTCGATCCTCGCCGTCCTCGGCTGGTACCTGGCGCCCGCGTTCGTCCCGCTCGTCGCGCACGGCTTTCCGCCGGGCCAGATGGGCGTTGCGGTGCACATGACGCGCTGGCTCATGCCGAGCATCGTGGCGACGAGCTTGGCCGGCGTCGCGAGCGCGGTCCTGAACGCGCAACACCGCTTCAACTCGTCGGCGCTCGGGGGCATCGCCGTCAACATCGCGACGATCGCGGCGGTCCTGTTCCTCTTTCCGAAGCTGGGCATCTTCGCGCTCGTGCTCGGCACGACGCTCGGGCTGACGGCGCAACTCATCGTCCAACTGCCGTCGATCGTCGCGCTGCGGATGTGGCGGCCGGTCATCGACCTCCACCATCCTGGCCTGCAGCGGATCGGCGCCATGCTGGGCCCCATCGTGGTCGGTTCGGCGGCGGGACAGGTGGCGCTGTTCTTCGACCGCTACTTCGCCTCAACGCTCAGCCCGGGCTACATGGCCGGCATGAACTACGCCGTCAAGCTCGTCGGGTTTCCGCAGCAGATATTCGCGGCTGCCATCGCGACCGTCATCTTCCCGCTTCTGGCCTCGCAGTTCGCGACCGCCAACCGGGTCGGCATCCGGCAGAGCGTCGTCATGGGGTTGCGGATGGTCAACTTCATCACGATCCCGGCCGTGTGTGCCCTGTTCGCCCTGGCGACGCCGATCGTGCAGACGCTGTTCGAGCGCGGCGCGTTCCAGGCCAGCGCGACGCAGCTCTGCGCGGGGCTGCTCCCATACTCGGCGGTCGGCCTCGTCGCGCTCGCCGCGAACGTGGTGCTGACCCGCTGCGCCTTTGCGTGCCGCGAGACGCGCGCCACGGTCGTCGTCTCGATCGTGACGGTCGTGCTCAACGTCGTGCTGTCCGTCATTTGGCTCGGGCCGCTCGGCGCGCGCGGCCTGCTGCTCGCGAACTCGGTGAGCCAGTCCGTCCAGGCGATTTTGCTCTCGCTCATCATCTGGCGGCTGCTGGGCGGCATCGAGTGGCGCACGATCGGGCGATCGGCCGTCGGCATCATCGCGTGCTCGCTCGTGATGGTGTCGGCCCTGCACTGGATCGCGTCGCTCGGCGCGGCACCGCCGGAGACGTTCGGCGAACGAGCGTGGTTCCTGGTCGGGCAGATCGCGATCGCCGCGCTCGTGTTCCTCGCCGCGACGCAGCTCGTCGGCGTCGAGGAACCCGCGATCGCCCTGCGCCTGATCATGAAGAAGTTCGAGGGGCGCGTGCCCAACCCGCCCGAGGGTCGCGAGGTGCCGATCGCGTGATCCGCATCGGACGCCTGCAGCGCATCCTGCGCGGCGACTTCGTGCGACACGGCCTGATCGTGTTCGCATCGTCGTCGGTCGTGAACCTGTTCAACTACGTCTTCCACTTCTTCATGAGCAGGCGCCTCGGCGTGGTCGACTACGGTGCGCTGGCTTCGATCCTTGCCGGGCTCGTGATCGTCTCCGTTCCGTCCGCGATCCTGACCATGGTAGTGGTGCGCTACGCCGCCGAGTTCAAGGCCGTGGGCGACAACGTGCGCCTGCGTGTGCTCGGCGATCGCGTCATGGTCTTGACGACGGCGGCCGGCGTCGTTGCGCTGGTGCTGTGCTTCCTGCTGCGATCCGCGGTCGCGCACTACCTCAACATCGACGACGCGCGCGCGATCGCCGCGGCGGGCCTGGTGCTGGCAGCATCGATCGTCCTGCCGGCGATCCGCGGCGTCGTGCAGGGCGCGCAGGATTTCCGGCAGCTGGCGCTGTCGACGGCCCTCGAGGCGTGGGGCAAGGTGATGTTCGGCATCGCGTTCGTGGTCGCGGGGTTCGGGCTCACCGGCGCCATCGTCGGCTTCGCGTGCGGGTCGCTCGTGAGCCTCGCGTACACCGTCCGCATCGTTCGGCGCTACGCGCCGACCACGGCGGCACACCTGCGGGTCGATCTGCGGCGCTTGTGGGTGACGACCAGGGGCGTTGCCCTGTGCACGTTCGCGCTCACGAGCATGAGTTTCGCGGATCTGCTGCTCGTCAAGCACTTCTTTTCACCGCAGGTGGCCGGCCTGTACGGCGCCATCTCGCTCGTCGGCAAGGTCCTGCTCTTCGTCGTCGGCTTCGTGCCGACGATCGTGCTGCCGAAGGCGACCGCCCGCGCGACGAACGGAGAACCGGCCCTGCCGATCCTGCTACAGGCGTTCGCCGCGACCTTCGCGATCTCGGGCACGGGCCTTGCGATCATCGAACTTGCACCGCAGCTCGTCATTCGGACGATGGCGGGCGCGGCGTTCATCGGAGCGGCGCCGTACGTGTTCCCGTACGCGATCGCGATGACGCTGCTGGCGGCGCTCAGCCTCGTGACCGCATATCAGATCGGCCTCGCCCGCTTCCGCTTCGTCCCCGTGCTGCTGGCCACGGCGGTCGGCGAGGTCGTTGCCATTCAGTTTTCGCACGGCTCCTTGGCAGACGTGATCCGGATCCTGCTGATCGGGCACTTCATCGCGTTGGCCGGCTGCCTCGTCGCCGTGGCGTGGCCGGTTGCCGTCGACCGCCCCGTCGGCGTCCGCGAGGTCGCGTAGAGCGGCCGGTCGCTTGCCTTGCCTACATACGGTCGGCCGCCTGTGTGCGGCCGCGCGGGGCACTGAATCGATCCGTCTCACGTATTGCTCATCAGATGACGCATGCATCGGGGGAGTGCTTCTTGGGTATGACCGGGTTCAACGAGCGGTGCGCGCGAGCCGATATATGTCGGCGACACGGTCCCGTGAGAGTATGGTGAGCGTCGGGGCGATGTGCGAGGCCTGCCCCTTCGCCGAGTCTAACGGAAGCGCTGGATGATTGACGGTTCGATCAGCATCGTCGTACCTGCGTACAACGAAGCGGGACACATCCTCGAGACGCTGCGGGAGGTCGTGCGAACGCTCGACGACGCCGGGTGCAGCTTCGAGGTCATCGTCGTCGACGACGGAAGCCCGGACCACACGTATCGCGAGGCGCTGAAGTTCGCGTCGGGCGACGCGGCGCGCGTGCGGGTCGTGTACTACGACGACAATCACGGCAAAGGGAACGCGCTGATGTGCGGCACCTGGGTCGCGCGCGGCGACTACATCGTGTTCCTCGATGCCGATCTCGACCTGCACCCGGCGCAGCTCCCGGTCCTGTTCGAAATCCTGCAGCGGACGGGAGCCGATGCCGTGATCGGGAGCAAGCGGCATCGCGATTCGCGCGTCGACTATCCGCCCGTGCGGCGCCTCTACAGCATCGTCTACTACGCGATCATCCGGTTGATGTTCGGTTTGCCGATCAAGGACTCGCAGACGGGGCTGAAGGTCTTTCGCGCCGAGGTGCTGCAGCGGGTGCTCCCACGGATCCTCGCCAAGCGATTCGCTTTCGACATCGAGGTGCTTGCTAACGCGCATCGCCTCGGGTACAAGATCGTCGACGGCCCGGTGCGCATCGAGTTCCGCCGGGAGATGGGGCGGATCCGGTTCCGCGACGCGCTCAACATCCTGATCGACACGCTGGCGATTTTTTATCGCATGTACATCCTGCGCTACTACGACCGGTTCGACGACGTGCGGCTCCAAGAGCTCGCGCTCGGTGACTCGATTCGCGGGCTCCGGGTGGCGGAGGCGGTGCGCAAGAATTGACCCTGCGGCAAGCCCCCGCGCGTCAGACGAAGGTATCGGTCGTTATCCCGCTCCGTCGGCTGAACGCCTACGTGCGCGAGGCCCTCGAGCATCTCGCGAAGCAGACGTACCTGAACTTCGACGTCTACGTCGTGACCGATGAACCCGAGACGATCGCCCAGGAGGGGCTGGTCGTGCACTGCCTCGCGTCCGGGCCAGTCCCGCCCAACATCAAGCGCATGATGGCGGCGAAGGCGAGCGACGCCGAGGTCGTCGCGCTGCTGGATGACGACGCGTACCCGGTCCCCGAGTGGCTGTCCGCAGCGATGGCACACTTTCGTTCCGACGGCGTCATCGCGGTCGGTGGCCCGGGCGTCACGCCACCCGGCGATTCGCCCTCGCAGCGGGCGAGCGGCGCGATCTATGCGTCGCCGCTGGTGTCGGCCGGATACGTGTACCGGTATCTCCCGGCCGCGCCCCGCGACGTCGACGACTACCCGTCCTGCAACCTGCTCGTGCGCCGCGACCCCTTCGTGCGCCACGTCGCCTCGTGCCTGCGCTACTGGCCGGGCGAAGACACGAAGCTGTGCTTGCTGCTCACGAAGGTGGAGGGCAAGCGCATCGTCTACGAGCCGGCCGCCATCGTGTACCACCACCGGCGAGCCCTGTTCTGGGGGCACTTTCGGCAGGTCTGGGCCTACGCGGTCCATCGCGGGTTCTTCGCGAAGCGCTACCCGCAGACGTCGCTGCGGCCGGCATACTTCGTTCCATCCACCTTCGTGGTCGCCAACGTCCTGGCGATCCCGGTCCTCGTGCTGGTGCCGCCGTCGCGCGTGCCGCTTGGCGGCGTCCTCGCGCTCTACGCCGCCCTCGTGGCGGCGTCCGCAGCCGCCACGCGCGATGCCCACGTCAGCCGCCGCGTCGTCGCCCTCGGCATCTACCTCACCCACGTGACCTACGGCCTCGGTTTCCTCAGCGGGCTCGCACGGCGTGAACTCGACCACTAGCGCGCCGTGAGCTCGTGTAGTCGGCCGTGAACTCGACCAGCAGAGGGATGGTGCCGGGTTTCCCCTCGACCCCGTCCGCCCCGGGCCTGGTCTGCGCAGCAGGATTTCCGGGCAGCGGGTCCGCACGGTGTGACGTCGGGCTCGGGGCCGTCGCCGGTGCGCATGCGCGCCGGCGCTGGGAGGTCCGTCTCCACTCGCTGTGGGCGCTTGCCCGCACTATGGTCGCTCGCGCCGCTGCCGCCTCACGTGAAGGCGGGCCGTGCGGCACGGCCGACCGCGGCAAACCCGCGACCGCTTCCGAGAAGGTGCTCCAACCCGCATGAAGATCGCCGTGTCGTATCCGCCGCTCCAGAGCGATAAGGGCGTCGCGTTGCTGTCGCAAAACCGGCAGTTCCAGTGGTTCAACAACCCGACGTTCATCTATCCGATGGTGCCCGCGTCGGCGGCGACGCTGCTCGCGTCGATGGGGCACGAGGTCGTTTGGGACGATGCGATCGCCGAGCAGAAGAGCGAGGCCGACTGGCTGGCGTGGTTCGGCGGCGCCGGGCTGGACCTGATCGCACTCGAGAGCAAGACGCCGACGATCAAGAAGCATTGGCGCCTCATCGAGCGCATGAAGGCCGCGTCGCCGCGGACGATCGTCGTGCTGATGGGCGATCACGTGACCGGGTTCCCGGAGGAGTCGCTCGAGAACTCGCCCGTCGACTACGTCCTCACCGGCGGCGACTTCGACTTTAGCCTGCGCGATCTCGTGCGCCACCTCGACGGCGGCGCACCGCTCGGTCCGGGCGCGTACTATCGCGCGGACGGCGCGATCGCGCACACGCAGAACTTCTCGCTGCAGAACGATCTGAACGAGCTTCCGCTGATCGATCGCGACCTGACGAAGTGGGAGCTCTACGCGTATAAGAACGGCAACTTCAAGTACCTTCCCGGCACGTACACGATGTTCGGGCGCGACTGCTGGTGGGGCCATTGCACGTTCTGCTCGTGGACGGTCATGTTCCCCGGCCAGAAGTTTCGCACGCGCACGGCGCAGGCGGCCGTCGAAGAGGTCGATCTGCTCGTCAACAAGTACGGCGTCCGCGAGATCTTCGACGACACGGGGACGCTGCCGGTCGGCGCCTGGCTGCACGAGTTCTGCGAGGGCCTGATCGCGCGCGGCCTCCACAAGCGCGTGCGGATGGGCTGCAACATGCGCTTCAACTACCTCACGCGCGAGGACTACGCCCTGATGGGGAGGGCGGGATTCCGCTTCATCCTCTACGGCCTGGAGTCCGCGAACCAGACGACGCTGCGGCGGCTCGCGAAGAACATGAAGACCGAGACGATCGCGCAGGAGCTGCGCTGGTCGAAGGGCGCGGGCCTCGCGCCCCATCTGACGACGATGATCGGGTATCCGTGGGAGTCGAAGGAGGAAGCCCGGCACACGATCGAGTTCGCGAAGGACATGTTCCGCACGGGCTGCGTGGACACGCTCCAGGCGACCGTCATCATGCCGTACGCCGGGACGCCACTGTACAAGGAGGCGGAGAACAACGGGTGGCTGCTGACCAAGGATTGGGACGAGTACGACATGCGTCGCCCGATTCTCAAGAGCCCGCTGACGGCCGAGGATACCCTCGCGCTCACCCAGGATCTCTACAAGTCGTTCTTGAGCCCGCAGTTCATCTTCAACAAGCTGCGCAGCATCCGCAGCTGGGACGACGTGCAGTTCATCGGTCGCGGCGTGAAGTACGTGATCGGGCACCTGACCGATTTCAACCTCGGGCAGGTCAAGGGCGCGACCGCGCTGGCCAAGGCGAAGCGCGAGCGAAGCGAGCGCGGCGAGATCGCTGCCTGACCCGGCCGGCGGCGCCGAGCAGCCGTTACCCCACGTCAGCGTGCTGGTTCCGACGCTCAACTCGCAGCGAACGCTGCCGGCTTGCCTGGATGCCGTCCGCGCACAGGACTATCCCGGCGGCTCCGTCGAGATCGTCGTCGCCGACGGCGGCTCGCAGGACGACACGATTGCGATCGCTCGGCGCTACGGCGCCAGGATCGTCCACAATGCGCTGGTGAGCGGCGAAGCGGGCAAAGCGGCCGCGTTTCGGGCGTCCAACGGCGAATTCGTCGCGCTCGTGGACTCCGACAACATCGTCATCGGAAACGATTGGCTTCGCCGGATGGTCGCGCCGTTCGCGGACCCGACGATCGTGGGGACCGAGCCGATCGCGTTCGTCGCCGAGCGTAGCGACACGGTCGTGGATCGGTACTGCGCGATCTTCGGCCTCAACGACCCGCTCTGCCTTTTCATCGGCAACTACGATCGCATGTGTGCCGCCACCGGGAAGTGGACCGGCCTGCCCCTACGGACCGAGGAGTGCGGCGACTATGTCGCGGTCGCCCTCGACCGGCCGGTGCTTCCGACCTTCGGCGCGAACGGAACGGTCTACCGGCGCTCGGCTCTGGCACCGTACGTCGGCGACTATCTGATGGACATCGACATTCCGATCCGCATCGCGCACGAGCGTCCGGGCCTGCGCTTCGCAAAGGTACGCACGTCGATCCGGCATCTGTTCTGCCGCGACGCCGGGGCGTTCGTGCGCAAGCAGAAGCGGCGCATCCGCGACTACTTCGCGACGCCGGTGACGGGAGAGCAGCGCGCGTATCCGTGGGGCGGCATGGTTGGCCCGGGCATCGCTCGGTTCGTCGTCGCGTGCGTGAGCGGAGTGCCGCTGCTCGTGCAGAGCCTGCGTGCGTACCGTCGCTGCGGCGACCCCGCTGCGTTCTTTCACCCCGTGGCCTGCTGGCTCACGCTCTACGTGTACGGCACGAATTTCCTGTTCGCACGCGGGAAGGCGCTCGGGCGCGCCGGCTGGCGCCAGTGAACGCACGCGTCCCCGTGCGGATTCGCCTGCGTTCGCAGGGCGACGACGAGGATTGGTGCCACCTGCAGGGCTCGTACGAGCGCAGCGTGCGCCCCGAGCACACGGTGCTCGAAATCGGGGCCTCGGTGCCGCGGCGCACCCGCTGGCTGGCCGATCGTGCCCGCGAGTTGATCGGCGTCGAGCTGTTTCCCGAACGCGTTCCGCCGCCCCAAGGCAACGTGCGCTACGTGGTCGGCGATTGGCAGCATCTGAGCGACGTCGTCGCACCGGAGAGCGTCGACGTCGCCGTCTCCAGCCACGTCATCGAACACGTTCCCGACGACGCGCGCGCGCTCGACGAGCTGTACGCGGTGCTGCGGCCCGGTGGGATCGCGCTCATCACGACGCCGAACCGCAAGCGCCTGGTGCGCGCGGTGATCGAGCGCGTGCGTGGCGAGCGCACGTTCCCGTGGTGGGAGCACGTGCGCGAATACGTCGAGGCCGACCTGCACTCGCTGGTTGCGCGCTCCCGCTTCGCGCGCAGCGAGATACGCCCGATCGCGCTCGGGCTGCATGGCGGCCCCCTGTACTGCTATCTCACGGAGTTCCCACGGTCGCTGCGCCGCTACGCGAACTTCTGGGAACTGCAGCTGTGGAAGTGAGCGTGGCCGCAGGGAAGGTGCCCTACGCGACGCTCGCGTTCGCAGGCCTGTCCCTCGCCATCCCGTTTGCGAGCTACGGCCTGACGGGCGACCTGATCGGCGGCGACGCCGCGATCGCGTGGGCGCTGCCGGCCCAGCAGCTGCACCAGGTAGCGGGCGTCTACGTCGACACGCCCGGCCTCGGATACAACGGCGCAACCGGGCTCGCGTCGGCGTTTCCGGCGCTGACGATCGCGGCCGGCCTGCACGCTGCGGGCGTGCCGACGGCGATCGTCGCGCGGCTCATCATCGCGCTCTATTTCTTCCTCGCGATGACCGGAGCGTGGCGCCTGTTCACCGCCGTGTTGCCGGACGATCGCGCGAGCCGCATCGCGGCCTTCATCGGCGCGCTGTTCTACGCCGTCAACCGCTACACCGTGCTGCTCTACTTCACGGCGCAGACTTACTTTCCGATGGTCTACGTCGCGCTCCCGTGGCTGCTGTACGGCGTGATCGAGGGGTGCGAACGCCGGCGCGGACGGGGCATCGCGATCGTGGTCGCCGCGCTCGTGTGGGCCGGCGGGGCGGGCGCCAACCCGGCGCTCTTCGGCGTCGCGCTGTGTGTGCTTGGCGTCGCGGCGGCGCTCGAGCTCGCGCAGGGCGTACCGCTGCGGCGCGTCGCCGTGGTGACGGGCGTCGGCGCCGCGCTCGGTCTCGCGTGCTGTGCGTGGTGGATCCTCCCGCTCGCGACGAGCGTGGGCGCCGGGCTCGACACGGTCTCTGCGGCGAGCGTCGGCGATTGGGCGCTCTGGATGAGCGATCGCTCGAGCTTCTTGAATCTCTTCAAGCTCGACGGCTATACCGGAACGAGCGAGTTCCCGTTCGCGGACTGGTACGGCTCGGCCGTCGGCAGCGCGTTCGGGTACATCCCACTCGCGATTGGCCTCGCCGGGCTCGGGACGTACCGGCGGCGATTTTCCGCGGTCGCGCTGCTCGCCTTCGCCGTCGCCGTGTTCCTCAGCAAGGGCGTGCACGAACCGTTCGGCTGGGTCTACCAGGCGTTGCTCGATCACGTCCCGGTGTTCTCGATCTTTCGATCCCCCTACGTAAAATGGATCGCGCTCGAGGCCGTGCTGCTCTCCTTGATCTTCGCGCTCGGAGCTGCCGGCATCGTCGGCTGGATCGGCGCCCGCTCCGGCGCGCGCTCGCGCACGGTGCGTTTCGCCCTCGCCGCCGTCGCCGTCGCCGTGATGGCGTATCCGTGGCCCGCATATGCGGGGCGGATGCTCTCACCGGACTACCACGAGGTCGGCTTTCGCTCGATCGTGCCGGCTGCGTACGCCGACGTGGCCGCCATCCTCCAGCGCGCCGGTTCCGGTGTGCGCACCATCGTCTTGAATCCCGGCTCGGCGCCGTATCCGTTCTACACCTGGGGCTACTTCGGCGAAGATCCCCTCGACGTCGCAGCGCAAACGCCGATCGCCGACTTCACCACGCTGCTGCCCGACGCGCCGCGGATGCCGGCCGGCGCGCTCGCCGCGGCACTGCGCTCGCTGAGCGTCCGCTTCGTCGCGGTCCACCACGACGTGCGCAACGCCGTGCCCTCGCCCGACCCGAACGTTCTCGTCGCCGCCGGCGCGGCGGTCCTCGTGTATCGTTCGAAGGAGCTCGATCTCTACCGCATAGCCGGGGCGGTGGAACCGGTGGCGCAAGTCCTCGACGCGCCCGTGATGGCACAGCGGCGCGATACCGCGGTCTCGGACGGGCGCATCGGCGAGACCGCCCCGGGCGTGCTGGATCCGAATGTCGGGTTCCGCGTCCCGGGAGCGCCGCTGCAGGTCGTCGCGCCGGTCGCGTCAGCCGGCGCACCCGCAGACGTCGACGCTGCAGGTGCGGCGTTCGGTTGGATTCGCGACGAGACCGATGCGCCGGGCTCGCCGGCCGGCGAGCTCGCGTTCGTCCCGGCCGACCCCCTTGCGGTGACGTACCGTCAACAGCCGTGTGGGGATCGCGACGGCATGCGCCTGGCCGCGCCGTCGCGATGGCGCTTGGGTTCGCACGAAGTCGGAACGCCGCCGGTCCAACTCTGCTTCGGTGGGCGAAGCGTCGGGACACCCACCTTCGGCGGCCTGACGCCCGACCCGCACGGAGCGGCACAGTTCTCGTTCCCGAACGGCTCACCCCTGGCAGTCGACGTCCCCGAACTTGGCCCACCCGCCGCGCGCGCCCGACGGGCGCTGCAGCCCGGTCTTCCGTTTCTGTTCCGCACGCCGGCGACGACCCGCGTGCTCTTCACGGTGCTGCCGCACGGCGCGCGCGCGACCGGCGTGTGGGCCGTTGTGCGCACGCCCACGGGAGCCGATCTCGGAGCGGCCGTCTCGTCGCCGTTCGGTTCGCTGACGATACCGCTCGTGACGCCGCTGCGTGCTGGAGCTGCCGCGCTGCTCTATCTGCACGCGGCCACGCCGGCCGCGTTCGTCGGCCTGCAATCGCTGCGCGTGCTTCCGATCGGCATCGATCGCCCCGCGAGCGAGCGGCTGCGCGTCCCGATCGACCAGCGCCTGCTTGCGCCCGTGTCGCTCGACGCGCGCGCGGCGACAACGGCGCGCGTCGTCTCGACGGAGGCGGTGCCGCCGATCGGCGCGACGCCCGCGCCGATTCCACCCGTGCTGCACTGGGTGCATGGTGTCATCGGCGAGGCCGGTGCGTGGTCCGTCGCGCCGGGGCGGATCGAGATCGCGTCGGGAACGTCTCCGTCGGAGGTTCATGCGCTCGGTATCTTGCGCGCGACGGATCGCTACGACCTGACCCTGCGGTATCGTGCGACGGGATACGCGGAGGTCTGGACGCGGATCGACGGCGACGACAACGACCACATCTGGCACCTGCGCGCGGACGGCCAATGGCACCGCTTCGCGTGCGCGCTGTTCCCTGTGCCCGGCTCGAGCGGGACGTACGTGGTGCGCCTACGCGGTAGCGTGGGCAGGCTCGACGTCACGAATGCGCGCCTCGTCGCGGGCGGCCCGAACGGCATCGTGCTCGCATGGCAGCGTCCGGCGCGAGGGGCCGGGCGCGTCCTTGGCGTGACGCGTCCGTTTCCGTGGCGCTTCGACGTGCGCGTCGATGGATGCGCGCCGTGCATCCTGCGCCTCGGCGTTTCCGACGCTCGCCAGTGGATGGTTCGCGGTGCGGCGGTACGCGGGCGCTTCCGTTCGCAGGGCGACGCGTCCGGTCCGTGGGCCACGATCACGACGGGCGCGGCCACGTGGCTCCTCGATGCCGGAGGCGGCACTCGCGACGTCACCTTCGTCTACATCCCCGCGCTGCTTGCGGGTGCCGGCCTGTGCATCGCGCTGCTGGCGGCCGTCGTGACCCTGGTTGTCGCGCTGCGCGCGGGCGCAGCGTTGCCGCATCGCGAACCCGCCCGCGCAGCCGTCCGGTATGCCCCGTTTCGTGCCACGTTGGTCGCGCTCGCCGTCGTGACGCCGATCGCCGGCGCGCTGGTTCCCATGCTCGGTGACCTCGGCGCCGACGCACTGTGGATCGGGCTCGTGGTGTTCGCGGGCGCCTTGCTGCGCGGCGATTCGCCGGCCGCCGCCCCGCGGCCGTGACCCCGTCGCCTGCCGGCAGCCGCTGGCGGAGCGCGACTTGGTGGTGGATCGCCGCACTCTCGCTGTGGATCGTGTTTGCAAATTACGGGTGGCGTGGCGACCTGATCGGCGGCGATGCAAACGCAGCGTGGGCGCTCGCAGGCGAGCACCTCCGCGAGTTGTTGGGTGTGTACGTCGATCATCCGGGCCTCGGCCTCAACGCCGCGGAAGGGATTCAGGCCGTGCCGGTCCTCGCGCTCGCGAGCGCGCTTCACGCGCTCGGGTTGTCGAACGGCGTCGCTGCACGCCTCGTCATCGCCCTGTACTTTTTCGTCGCGATCTCCGGCGCGTGGAACCTCGGGCGGGCGCTGCTCGCACGAGAGACGGAGCGCGTACGCGCGACGGTCGCGCTCGCCGGTGCCCTGCTCTACGGGCTCAACCACTACACGCTGCACGTCTACGCGACCGCGGAAACCTATTTCCCCCTCGGTTACGTCGCGTTGCCCTGGCTGCTCTATGGCCTCGTTGACGGGTGCGAGCGCCACCCCCGGCGGGGAATCGCGACGATCGCGCTCGCCGTCGTCTTTGCCGGCGGCGTTGCGATGAACCCCGCGTTCTTCGGCGTCGCGCTGCTCGTGCTTCCGATCGGCGCGTCACTCGAGCTGATCGCGGGAACCAGCTGGCGTCGCGTTGCCGTCGTCGCGGCGGGAGGCCTCGCGCTCGGCATCGCCCTGTGCGCCTGGTGGGTGCTTCCGGCGCCGACCGGCTTCGGCGCCGGGCTCGGCCAACTGCACGCGGAGGGTTCGACGCAGTGGGTGGAGTGGATGAGCCAGCGCTCGAGCTTCGCGCACCTCTTGCGGCTCGACGGCTACACCGGCGGGGACGCGTATTCGTTCGCGTCGTGGTATTCGTCGCCGCTGGGGTCGCTGCTCGGCTACGTTCCGTTTCTCGTCGCGCTCGCCGGCGCGGGAGCCGTGCGGCGCCGTTTCGGTGCGGCGGCGTTGCTCGTCTTCGCCGCGCTCGTGTTTCTCGGCAAGGGCGTCCACCCACCGTTCGGGTCCGCGTACGGCGCGCTCATGGATCACGTTCCCGGTTTCTCGATCTTCCGCTCGCCGTATGACAAGTGGGCCCAGCTCGAAGCGCTCATGCTCGTCGTCGTGTACGATCTCGGCTTCGCCGGCGTCATCCGGCGCGCGACGTCGCTCTGGGCGGGCCGACGATTCTCGCTCGTGGCCGCGACGTGCGCGCTACCGGTCGTCCTGTACCCATGGCCCGCATACGCCGGACACATGCTGTCCACCGGCAATTCGCGCGTGAGCTACTTGACGGTGCTGCCCGACGACTATCGCGCGGTCGCCGCGTATCTGCGGCAACACGTCGGCGACGCGCGCGCGCTCGTGCTCAACGGGAGCGCCGTGCCGTTTGCAATCTACACGTGGGGCTACTTTGGCGAGGACCCGCTCCCGATCGCCGCCGGTGTGCCGCTGGCGGGGGCGGACGTCATCCCGCGCAGCGCCATCCTTCCGGTACCGGCGCTGCGGCGCGCGCTCGACGCGCTGTCGGTACGCTATCTCGTCGTGCACGACGACGTCGTGAATTCGGCTCCAAGCGCGGATGCGCAAGCGCTCGTCGCAGGCGGCGACGCGCGCCTGGTTCTGCGCACGCGCGATCTGCGCGTCTTCGAGCGAGCGCACCCGCCGGCCGGGCTCGTATCGCTCGCGACGGACCCGTCGCTCATCCAAGACGATCCCGCGCGTGCAGATGAACTCGCCGTCGATCCGCTCCAAACTGCGCAACTCGTGCCAAACGCGGCGCCCGCGCTCGCTGGGGTTACGACGACGCTGCTCGCTCCCGCCCTCGATCGCGCGCAGGCGGGGGACCGGGCCATCGGGATCGCGCGCGAGTTCGATGTCCCCGCCGCCGCGCCCGGCGACTCGTATAGCGGCGCCGTCGCCGGCAATCCGTCCGTCGCGATTGGAACGAGCGATCGCTGCGGCGCGCACGAGGCGGTGCGCCTGCGGCCGCCGACCGAGTGGTCGATCGGGCAAGCGGATCTTCCCGCGTTCGATCGCTCATTCTGCCTCGCGCACCCACTCCTCGGTGACCCGTCCGTGGATGGAACGCCGATGGTCCTCGGGAGCAGCCAGGTCTCGGTGGGGAGCGCAGGCCTCCATCGCGTCGACGTGCCGGAGACGACGCTCGTGCGCCACGTCGTCGGGCACGCGTTGGACGACGATGGCGTGACATTCGCGTTCGTCGCTCCGTTCGCGGCGGACATGCTCGTCGTCGACATACCGCGGCGGATTGCCGATGAGGGCCTGTTCGCGAGCGTGTCCGGCAGCGACGCCGCGGACCTCGGCGCGTCGTTCGACCAGGGCGCGTCGCGAGTGATCCGCATTCCGCTCGTCGCCCGCCGGCCGATCCCCGGTGAGATCTGCTTTCTGTCGTTGCGTGGCAGCGAACGGCGCTTGTGGCCGGCGATCCGCACGCAGAAGATCCTCCGCCTCGCGCTCGCGGCGACAACCAACGAGCGGTTCGCCTTCGCGCTGGACGGCGCTGCACTGACCGCGCGGTCGCTCGCACCGGGCGACCTCGCCGGCCCCGTTCGCGAACGCGTGAACGCGCCGGCCGGCTCGCCCGCTCGCGTCCGTCCGCTGCTCGCATGGAATGGGGTCAGTGAAGGCCGGTCGGGATGGAGCGTGACCGGCGACGGGATCGACGTCCTCGCGCGCGCGCGCCCCGTTCGCGTACGCGCGTCGGGCGAGCTGTTCACGACCGATCGCTATCGCCTTCGCATCGAATACCGATCCAGCGCGGCGGCGGTGCTCGGCGTGTCGGTCGACGGCGACACCGGCGCTCGCCGGATTGCGCTCGCGCCGGACGGTCGGGCGCACGTCGCAGGCATCACGATCCACCCGCCGACGGGTTCGAGCGGGCGCTACGCCGTGACGATCGACGCCGCCGGCGGTGAGCTGCGCGCGCGCGTGCGCTTCGAAAGCGCCGGTCCGAATGCGAGCGTTTACAACGTCTCCCCGCGCTCGAGCGGCGGCCGGCTCACGAGCTGGACGAGACGCTTTCCGTGGTGGTTCGAGGTGCGCGTGGCCGACTGTTCGCCGTGCGTGCTGCGCGTCGGCGTCTCCGAGCCGCTGCACTGGCTCGTGCGCGGCGCGCGCGTCCTCGGCACGTACGAAGCGGCCGGCCAGAGCGCCGGCATGCCATGGTCCGGGAACGTGACGGGCGCCGCCACATGGGTCCTCGATGCGGGCACCGGGGACCACACGATCGAGTTGTTCTTTCTCCCCGCGCTGCTCGCCGGTGCGGGTGTTGCGATCGCTCTGGCGGCTGCGGTGGCCGGGTTCCTCCTCCTCGCGCGCGGCGCGCCGGCGCCGGTCGACGGCGAGCGGCCGGCCACCGGCGGACCGCCGGCCGGGGCCGTACCCGCTCGCGTCGTGCGCGGGGTCCGCGTCGCGGTGGTGGTCCTCGCCGCGGCCGCAGCGCTCTGCACCGACTCGCTGCCGGCCCTCGGCGATCCGCTTGCCGCGCTCGCGTGGGCCGGCCTCGCTGCGCTCGGAGCGATGCTCCTGCTCTGATGCGAGGTGCCTTCGGGCGGTGGGTCGCGCGGGCGTCCGCGCCGTTAGTCCTCGCCTTGCGTCGCGGGATAGCGCATGGCATCGGTGGGAACCCAGCCGTTCGTGTCGATCTTCGTGTACGGCAGCGGCGTCCGGGTGAAGTCGAACATCGAGGAGAGGTCGTCGGTCTTCGCGTCGAGTTCCCCGAGCGACGGCAATCCGAACGTCGTCTCGATGAAGTGCACGATCGCCGTCTGGTCGCGCGGGGTGTGGTCCACCAGATGCGGCGTTTTCACGAACGGCGAGACGACGAGGAGCGGAACGCGGAAGCCGTATTCGTAGGGGTCGGTCGGCAGGCCGTCGGGGTGACGCGGTGCCACGTCGTCGTACAGCCCGCCCCAATCGTCCCACGTCACGAGCACGACGGTGTTCTTGGCGTAGTACGGATTCGTGAAGATCGCGTTGGTGACGGTTGCGATCCAGTAGGGTCCGTCGCCGTCGTTGAGCCCCGGGTGATCGGTGAGTTGCACCCGCGATACCAGATACGTGACGTTCGCGAGCGCGTGCGCCTTGATGTCGCTCAAGATCGTCCATTCCGGGGTGACGTCGTTCGAAGCGGTCGGCCCGAAGTAGATGTGCTGGCTCGCGTAGGGCGCGTTGTAGAGATACGTCGGGAAGGGCGTATAGTAGCGCCACGTGAGGCCCTTGTTGATCAGGAGGTCGAGCACCGTCGGATAGTTTTTGCACGACGACGTCACGCCACCGAACATGCCCGGGTAGGCCGAGTCCATGTTGATCTGTGCGACCGTCGCACCAGGCACGCCGCAGCCCGCGGTCGGCTTATCCGGGATACCTGCCATGGCCCACGGATGACCGGACTGTCCGGCGATCAGGTACTGGTGTGCCGCGAAGCTCGGCCCCTCATTCGACTGCAGCATCTCGTCGGCGAGCCCGAACTGCTCGGCGAGCGCCCAGTACGGCTTGATGTCGCTCGGACGGACGTACGAATACGGCGTCTGCGTCGTGCACGGCGCACGCGTGCAGAACGTGTGCACGAGCGACCAACCGTCCATGCGCCCGCCGTCGAATTCCGTCACGAACGAGCTGTGCTCGTGTTCCACGTCAAAGGGTGCGTTCAGGGCGACCGGGACGAGCGGGATGTGGTTGCCGTGTTGATCCAAGCCCCAATCTTGGGTTTGGGCGCCCGGGTACCCGTTGAACAGGTTGTCGAACGAGCGATTCTCTTGGACGATCACGACGACGTGCGTCGGCGGGTTCGCGCTCGGCGGCGACGTCGTCCGCGTCGGTACCGGCGTCGGGGAGGCCGGCACTCCGCCGCCTCCGCTTCCCGAGCACGCGCACGCGAGCGTCACGAGTGCGGCCACGCCGGCCGCGCGCGTCAGCGCAGCGCGCATCAGTAGTCCACGTCTCGGGTGTCGATGATGCGGAATCGGAACGACGCCGGTGTATAGCCGCCGGTATTCACCGCTTTGTACGGGAGCGGCGAGAGCGACGTGTACGAGAACATCGAGAAGAGATCGTCCGTCTTCGCGTCACGTTGCCCGAGCGTGGGCAGACCGAAGACGTGCTCGATGAACCGGACGATCGACGTCATGTCACGCTCCGTGTGGTCGATGTAACCCTGCTTTGCATAGGCGCTGATCGCGATCAATGGAACGCGGAAGCCGAATTCGTAGGGATCCGATGGCGAGTCGATCGGGTGGTGCGTCGCGTAGTGATCGAACCAGCCGCCCCAATCGTCCCACACGACGATGACGGTCGTGTTCTTCCAGTAGTACGGGTCCGTGCCGATCGCGTTCGCGACGGTGCCGACCCAATCGGGGCCCTGCAGCGTCGCGTACCCCGAGTGATCGGATAGCGATAGCTCCGGGACGACGTAGCTCAGGTTGGGGAGTTGGTGATTCGCGATGTCGGTGAGGATCTGCGTCTCGGGAGTCACGATGTTCACCGCCTCCGGCGAGTTCCAGATATGGTCGATCGCCATCGGCGCCGTCCAGATCTGCGAATTTCCGAGCGGCGTGTAGTAGCGCCACGTCAGCCCCTTCGCCAAGATCAGGTCGAGCACGGTCTTGTAGTTCTCGCACGGGAAGATCGGGTCGCCCGGGATCTGCGGGTAGGGCTTGGTCATGTCGATCGTGTCGACGGTCGCGTGATTGATGTTGCAGCCGCCGGTCGGCGTGTCGGGATCGTCCGCCATCGCTTTGTGAGAGGCCGTGCCTCCTCCCGACTGCCCGGCGATCAGGTACTGGTGAGCGGCGAAGCTGGACCCTTCGCTCGTCTGCAGGACGTGGTCGGCCAGAGCGAATTGCCCGGCCAACTGCCAGTACGGGACGACGTCGCTCTTGGGGACGTAGCCGTAGGCCGTCACCGGCGGCGGGCACGAGTGGCCGGAGGGCGCGAAGCACGGCAGGGGAGCCTTGTCCCAGCCGTTCATCGCGCCGTTGTTGTACTCGACGACGAACGCCCCATATGCGTGGCCGACGTCGAACTCGGCGTTCAGCGGCACCGGTTGCAGCGGGACCGTCTGGCCGCGCGAGTTCAGCCCACTCTGTGCGGTGTCGGCCCCGGGATAGCCGTTGAACAGGTTATCGAACGAGCGGTTCTCTTGGATGATCACGACCACGTGGCTGGGTAGGCGCTCCGGCCCGGTGGGCGTGGGCGACGGCGTCGGCGTTGCCACGACGCGCGGTGTGGAGCCCGCGCCGCCGCCGCCACCGCATCCGCTCATCACGAGCGCGAGCCACGCCGCGACGACCCATCCTGCTGGCTTCATCTTCGAGAACGCTCCGTTGCCCGACGCGACTGGTTGCAGTGCATGCGACGCCTCTGGGTGGCACTCCTCGAACGCGGGGCCCGCGCAGAAAGTAAGCGAGCGACGCGAGCCGAAGGTTTCAGTCTCTTGGAAATCTCGAAGCCGCTGGGCGTGACGGGGGCGCGCCCGCGCACCGTGCCGGCCGCCCAGGCGCGACCGTGGATCGCGAGACGAGCCGCGACGTGCCTGCTCGGTCTCGTACTCGGTCTCGGCGTGTCATGGCAGGTGCTGGGGGAACCCGGCGTGGTCGGCCTCGTCCACGATTGGTCGATCGCGCCATTTGCCGAGCAGCACCTGGCGCTACTCCAGCAGAATTTCGACGGCTGGTTTCTTTGGGGACTCGGCGAGCAGGTTGCGTATCCGTTCGAGTATCCACTCCGGCTCGCGTTCGGTCTGGCTGCGGCCTTCGGCATCGGCGGGGCCGCCCTGAGCAAAGCGGTCGTGCTGCTCGTGCCCGCCACCGCGTTCGTCGCGGCCGCATATCTCGCTCGGGTCTGCGGCCTCACGTATGGGGCGGCCTGGGTGTGCGGCGCGTTCTACGCGCTCGACCCGGTGATGCTCAACAAGCTCGTGTCGGGGCAGACGACGTATCTGATCGGGTACGCGCTCCTGCCGCTCGTGCCCGCGCTCTACGGCCGAGCGTGCGAGTGGGAGAACGCCTCGGTCGGCGGCCTCGCGGTCGGAGGCATCCTCGCGATGGTTGCCATGCAGGTCCAGCTGGGCGTCCTCGCCGTCATGCTGCTCGTGCTCGTCGCGGTATTTATGACCACGATTCCGCTGGCGCGGCGCGCGGTCGTCGGGCTCACGGCGGCGGCGCTGCTCGCCGCGATCGAGGCCCCGACCGTTGCGTGGCTCGGTCACGGTGTCGGCGACGTCGTGCGCCTGGACCAGTTCGGGCATGGCGCGGCGTGGCTCGAGACCAACTCGTTGCACCCGGCCGATGCCGTGCGGCTCATCGGCTACCTGGCGGAGTACGACGTGCTCTCCGTCGGCAGCTGGATGGGTGTCTGGCAGCCGGCATCGTGGGCCGTGATCGGTATCGCCGCGCTCGGTTTGGTCACGCTGCGCGGCCCGATGCGCCCGGCGCTCGCGCTCGCCGCGGCGGTCGCGATCGTGTTCGCGTGCGGGACGACGACGGCGGTGGGTCCCGCGATCACGTGGATCTTCGAGCATTTTCGCAGCGCCCAGATGTTCCGCGAACTCTACCACGTGATGGCCATTGCGTCGCTCGCGTTCGCGATCGGCGCGGGCGCCGCGTTCGGGCTTGCGGGACGGCTGCCCCGCGGCATGGCCGTGGGCGCGCGCGTCGCGTTTCTCGGTGCCCTTGCGATCTACGTCGCTCCGATGCTGAGCGGCGACGTGTCGGGTTGGCTCGCGGCGGTTCCCGTCGACCGCTACCTCGCGACCGCGTTTCGCGACGAGAATACGGGCGACGGGCGCGTCGTGTGGTTCCCGATGGACCAGCCGCTGGCGTACGACAACCGCGGCTCCGGGGTCGATCCGATGGCCGTGACCGACCGCGGCAGCCTGTGGCTGTATTCCCTCACGTGGCCACTGAGCGCCGTCGACGCGGCCGCTCGCTCCGGGGATATCCCGCTCCTGCGCAGCGAACTCCGCGCCCTCGGCGTCGCGTCCGCCGTCACGCGCGACCGCTTCCACTCGCGCTACCGCGGCCTGCCCGCGGTCGCCGACGTGACCGAACGATTCTTCGACCGAGACCTGCGCTTCGATTCGCGGCTGGGCACCGTACGCGATGAGGGTCCCGGCGTGCACGCGTACCGGGTGCCCGCGCCGCTTCCGGCGCTGCGCGTGGCCTCGCGATTCGCGGTCGTCCCGCGCCGGATGTCGGTCGTGGCGGGCGTGACGCTGGGCGGCGCCGCCGCGTTCGGATTCGCGCAGAAGCAGCCGGACGGCGTGCCCTACGACGTGTACGTGGACCGCGGCGATCGCACGTGGGAAGCGCTGCAATACGCCGGCTTGACGCGAGCGATGATCGAGCCGAACATCGATCCCTTCTCCGGGTTCGCGGGCGGCGACCTGTGGTGGTGGTACCGTCCGCAGTACGCCGACGCGCGGCGCTTCTCGCTCGTGATCGGCCGCGGGAACGTGAGCGTGCCGGCGCTGGGTTCTCTGCGCGACGGACGGTTGACGATCGCGTGGATCGCGACGCCGGCCGGCGGCGACGTCGTCGTGCGGTGCGGCGGTGCTGCCGCGCGGTTCGCGACGGGCGGGGCGTGGGGCGCGTGGCGGTCGGCCGCAGTGCGATGCGGTGCGCTCGCCGCGGGATCGATCGCGACGGTGTCGGCGGTCGACGCGGACGCCGAGGTCGCCCTGCGCGGCGTCGCGCTCGTGGATGCGAACGCCTTCGACGCGGCGACCGCGGCGCTCGAGCGCTTCATCGGCCGCGCCGACCACGTCGTCGTGTTCGGCGACGGGGCTCGCGGGCCGGCGCGCTTCGTGCGTGCGGGACGCTCGGCGTCGCTCGGTACGCTGGCCCCCGGCACGCCCGGCATCGTGGAGGTGCAACGCCCGGCCGGGCCGGCCGCCGCGGGTGCCGTGCGCATCGAGTCCGCCGACGGCGACCTCGTCGCGTGGGGCCGCTTCGCTCCCGACGCGCGCGTGCTCGCGATGCCCTTCGTTGCGGGCCGAACGGCGATGCGGCTCCGGACCGCAGAGCACGTTGCGGGCTGGCGGCTGGAATCGCGAGACCGCGACGATCCGGCCGCGCTCGTTCCGGTCCGCGCCGCGGCGACGCCGGGACTGCTCCTGGCGTACGATCAGGGCTTCGACGCGGGGTGGCAGGTCGACGGCGCGGTCGCGCATTTCCCCTCGGCACTCGGCACGAATGTCTTCGTGATGGCCGCCCCGCGCTCGCAGCCGGCGGCGCCGCGGTTCGCATACGCCCGCGACTTCCACGTGGCATATTTCCTCGGCGCGATGGCCCTGTCGCTCGGGCTCGCGTTCGTCCTCGCGCTGATGCTCGGCGTCGAGGGACGGGGTCGCGCGCTCGCCGGCTCCGAACCCGCCGCTCGGTGACCGACGCGTCCGTGGGCTCCCCGGTATTCTCGATCTGCATTCCATCGTACAATGCGGCCGCGATCATCGAAGAGACGCTCGACAGCGTGCTCGCGCAGACGTTCGGGGACTTCGAGGTGATCGTCGTCGACGACGCCAGCACCGACGCCACCGAAGAGGTCGTGCGCCGCTACGGCGACCCGCGGATGCGGGTGGAGCGCAACGCGGTGAACGTCGGCTATGCGCGCAACGTGGCGCGCTGCTGGGAGCTCGCGCGCGGGACCTACGTGTATCTGCTCGGCAACGACGACGTGCTCTCGCCCGTCGCGCTCGAGCGGACGCTCGAGGCGTTCCGATCGGACCCCGACGTCGCCCTCGTGACGCGCCCGTACTACTGGTTTGCCGGCGACGATCCCGCCGATGCCGTGCGCCACGTCGCGCCGCTGGACGTCGCGCACGATCGCATCGTCGGCGTGGATGCCGACGATCGTACGCTTTGCGCGGTCGTCGACTCGCTCGGGCAGCTCTCGGGGCTCGCGTTCCGGCGCGACCGCGTGGCGGACGGCTTCGACGAGGCCATCTTCACCGCGCACGTGCGGCCGTTTCTCGCGACCTGGCGGCAGCACAAGGCGGTGTTCCTGTGCGACTACGTCGTCGCGGTGCGCATCGTCTCCAGCCAGACGCGTAGCCTGTCGTCTATCTACGATCCGTCGCCCGTGTGGACGTGGGTCCGCCTATTCGAGCTCGTGTTCGCCGATCCGCGCTACGCGCGCGTGCGGCGGGCCGGCCGGCGGCACATCGCCGGTCACGTCCAAGGCCTCGTGCAGGTTCGCGCGTACGCGCCGTATTGGGTGTTCGTCCGCGAGGTCGGAGTGCTCGTGCGCTATCGGCCGCAGAACCTGCTGCGCCCGGTCTTCTGGGCGTGCGCGCTCGGCCTGGCCGTCTTGCCGCGCGCGGCGATCGTGCCGCTGGTCGATCGCCTGAAACCCCTCGTCACGCGCACGCGCGAGCGCGACATCGTGCTGGCGCCTGCGCCGCACGCCTCGTCCGCCGCCTAGTTACGGGTCGCGGCGCGGACCCTCGGCGATCAGCTCCTCGAAGAGGGCGACGTGCCGCTCCGCCGCGGCCGCAAACGAATACGGTTCGACCCCGGCGCGCCGCTGCAAACGCGCCTGTGGCGGCTCCGAGCGTTCGAGAACCCCGCGCAGCAGGTGCGCGAGCGCGGCGACGTCGCCGGCCGGCACGGTTTCGACGAGCCCGGGAAAGACGGCCGCATGGCTCGGCAGCGCGTAGGCGACGCACGGGACGCCGGCGGCGAGGGCCTCGGCGAGCGAGAGTCCCCAGCCCTCTTCGTAGCTGCAGGAGACGAACGCGTTCGCGTTCGCGTACAGCGCCGCGAGCTGCGCGTCCTCGACATGGCCGTGAAACGTGAAGCGCTCGCGCACGCCGGCACGGGCGAGTTCGGCCTCGAGGCGCTCGCGCGCGGCGCGCGGTCCGCGCCCGACGACGTCGATGTGCGAGGCCGGCGGCAGCAGCGCGGCGAGGCGCGGTAGGTCGAACATACCCTTGGTCGGCTCGAGCCGATGCACCCAGAGGACGCGCATGCGCGCGGGCGGGGCAGGCGTCAGCGGGAAGCGGGCGAGGTCGATGCCGGCTCCGAGCACCGCGAGTTGCGTCGCACGAAACCCATAGCTGCGCAGCGCCGCGGCGACGTGCTCGTTGAGCAGCACGACGCGGTCGCAACCGGCGCGCAACGCTCGCAGCGAGATCTGCTGCATGACCCACGATGCGCTCGCCGCCGGCAGCTCGCTGCGGCGGCGCAGCGGCGGCGGGTTGAGGTGATGCACGACCCCGGTGAAGCGGTACGCGGCGCGGCGCAGGCCACGCGCGGCCGGCAGCACGTCGCAGAAGAAGTCACCGGTCGTGTGCACGATGCGCGGCGCGAGCCGCAGGAGCGCGTCCTCGCACGGCCGCATGCGGCGCAGCCACGCAGCGACGATCGCCCCGGAGTGACCGCCGAGGCGCTCCGCTTCGCCGGGGCGTGAAGGGAGCGGCACGACGGTCCGGAAAAACGGCGCGAGGCCGTCGCATGCATAGTCCGGGGCGATGACGGCGACGCGCCAATCCGGTCGCAGACGCGCGATTTCGCGCGCGACGTTCGCGAAGAGAACGTCGCCGCCCGAATTCAGCGCAGGCGTGACGGCGTGGGCGGCGACGAACGCGATGTCGACCCTCGAGGAGTCAGATTGCACAGGATTGCGGTTATCGGTTGCGGGTACGTGGGCCTGGTCACGGGAACGTGCCTTGCCGAACTCGGAAATCGCGTCGTTTGCATCGAGAACGAGCCGCGCAAGCTCGGTGCGCTCGAAGCCGGCAGCGTGCCGTTCTTCGAACCGGGGCTCGCCGAACTGGTCGCGCGGAACAGCGATCGTGGCCGCCTGCGCTTCACGGCCGACATCGGGCACGGCATCGCAGGCTGTGAGATCGTCTTCATCGCGGTCGGCACGCCGATGCTTCCGAGCGGCGACGCCGACCTGCGCGACGTGCGCGCGGCGGCGCGTGCGATCGCCGAGGCGCTCGATTCCGACAAGGTCGTGGTCAACAAGTCGACCGTCCCGGTCGAGACCGGGGACCTCGTCGCCGCGATCATTCGCGAGCACAAGCGGGCGCGGTTCGACGTGCACGTCGTGTCCAATCCGGAGTTCCTACGCGAGGGCTCGGCGATCGCGGATTTCATGCAGCCGGACCGCATCGTTCTCGGCGTCGCGGACCCCGCAGCCGAGGCGCTGATGCGCGACCTCTACGCGCCGCTTGGGGCGCCCGTCATCGCAACGGACGTGCGCACCGCCGAGATGATCAAATACACGGCGAACTCGTTCTTGGCCGCGCGCATCTCGTTCATCAACGAGATCGCGGCGGTCTGCGAACGGGTGGGCGCCGACGTCCGCGACGTCGTGCGCGGAGCGGGCGCCGACCGGCGCATCGGGACGGCGTTCATGAGCCCGGGCCTCGGCTTCGGCGGCTCGTGCTTTCCGAAGGATCTCCGGGCGCTCCGCCGGATCGCGCAGATGCAGGGCGTCGCCACGACCCTGCTGGACGCCGTCATCTCCGTGAACGACGAGCAGATCCGGCGCACGGTCGACCGCCTGCGCGAGGCGCTCGACGGCACGCTGCGGGGCCGCGCGATCGCGCTGCTGGGGTTGGCGTTCAAACCGCAGACGGACGACGTGCGCGAATCGCCGGCACTCGCACTCGCCCGTGCGCTAGTTGCGGAGGGCGCGCGCGTGGTCGGCCACGATCCGGTCGCTCTCGACGGCGCGCGTAGAGCGCTCGGAGCGGGCGTCGCCTACATCGACGACGAGTACGCCGCGGCGCAGGACGCCGACGCGCTCGTCATCG
>Ga0302326_10002717_pt1 | contig 42667 bp, 38 predicted proteins | sample Palsa_T0_3_FD_202264 | JGI IMG/M metagenome (GOLD analysis project Ga0302326, IMG submission 202264) | Peat permafrost microbial communities from Stordalen Mire near Abisko, Sweden - Palsa_T0_3 | ecosystem: Environmental > Terrestrial > Soil > Palsa > Peat permafrost | place: Sweden: Abisko...
TTGATTTCAACGGAACCTTCACTCATGGCATTAGTTTCTGGGGTTTATTATTCTTTAACGCCACCGGAGGTTAGACCGCCGATGACAAACTTCTGGCACAACAAGAATACTACCGTAATCGGTACGCCGCTCAAGACTGCTAAAGCTGCGAACCGACCCCAGAGTTTTTCCTGTTCATACAAGAATGAGTTGGCACCCACCGCCAAGGTCCAGTTTTCGCTGGACTGAAGAACAACGGATGCCACTGGATACTCTGACATATAGGAAATGAATGAGAGAATAAATACAACCGCAAAAATCGGAAGACTAATCGGAAGAAGGATACGGACAAATGTCTGGAACTGTGAAGCACCGTCAATTCTGGCCGATTCTTCCATACTGGGGGGAATCGTTTCGAAATATCCCTTGATCATCCAGATATAGTTAGAGATGCCGCCGAGGTAGATCATGACCAAACCGGTCTGGGTATTCAGGCCGAGCCATTTCGCGTACTGGCCCGTGAAATCAAGAATGACATAGAACGCAACAAGCGAAAGCACCATCGGGAACATCTGAAGGATCAGCAGCGCGCTTAACGTCGCGTGTCTGAATGCGAAACGTAGCCGGGCAAATGCGTACGCGGATGTGCCGGAAAGAAAAATGATCCCGGCCGACGCTAGCAAAGAGATTTTGATTGAGTTCCAGAACCAGCGCAAAGGGGGGGTATCGGCCTTGACCGTACGAGTTTGGCCGGTCGCCGGGTTCACCACCTCCTGGTACGGGATCCCGAGAACAAACTTCCAGTGATCCAAACTAATTTTATCTGGAATCAATCGGCTAGGCGCAAAATTACCCTGACGCAGTGACGCGGAAATCACCATCACGAAAGGCACGAGGATCAAGACCAGGAAACAGATGAGAAACGTGTGCGCTGCCGCCTTTCTGGCGCGTAATCTTTGTGTGGCGGTCATCTCGCTCGTTTCTAAATTTTAACGTTGCGCCCGCTCAATTTCAGATTTATCCAGGCAAGAAAACCGACGATGATAAAGAGAAGTGTGGCGATCGCACTGGCCAGACCGAAATTTGTTCCGGAATCCCTGAACGCAATGTTGAAAGTGTAGTTCACGAGCAAGTCCGTTTCGCCTGCGATTCCGCCGCCGACCATTTTTGGGCCTCCGGCTGTCAGGAGATAAATCAGATTAAAGTTATTAAAATTAAACGCGAAACTCGAGATCAGAATCGGCATCAGCGGGGGGAGGACGAGCGGCAATGTTAACTTGAAAAAGTCAACCACAGCGCTGCTTCCGTCAATCGCGCTCGCTTCATAAATCCCGGGAGGTATCGACTGCAACATCCCGGTGCAGACCAGCATCATGTAGGGATACCCCAGCCAGACATTGACCAGCAGGATCATCCCACGGGCGCCCCATGGATTGGTTTCCCATTCGGGAGCAAAGCCGAAAATTGCACGCAGGAACTCGTTTACCGCACCGAATTCCTGATTGAACAGGCCTTTGAAAATCAGGATCGAAAGCACCGCTGGAACCGCATAGGGCAGGATTAAAAGCGTCCGGTAAGCTCTTCGGAAGCGGAGATCTTTCCATTCCAGGATCACGGCAAGCAGCATCCCTACCCCAAAAGTGAGAACGACCGAGATACCCGAAAACACAACCGTCCATATAAAAATCTTGAAGAATGGGGCCTGGATTCGGGGATCCGTTACGATTCGAATGTAGTTCTCGAATCCGCTGTAAGTCCGAAATCCCGCGCCCACTTTTTCACCTTTTTCTGTCACAAAAAAGCCTAGTTTGAAGTCGGGCCGTATGACTTTGCCATCCTGTTTGTTGGTCAGAGAGCCGTCTGGATTGACAGTCCAGAGCCGGTCGCGTGAAGCGAACTTCTGCAATCCTTCCATTGCTACCAAGGTCTCGTCAGGCAAAGCGAATTCGCGGCCACGCATCGGGATAAACAGCTTCTGCCGGGTAACCTGCGCGAACTCCAGGGCGTGACCTGGCACGCCCTCGTTTGGAGGCAGCGCGACCAGGTTCACCGGTTCGTGCGGCCCCTTAGGCTGTTCTCCGGGCTTCAATTCAAACGGACCTGAAACGAACCGCTTCGTTGGATCGGTATCGTTCTCCAGATAAAGGATATATTTTCCTTCCTCCTGCGCGTACAACTTGTATGTGTAGGAGACGTTCCCAACCGAAAAGCTCTCTTGGCGCAGCAAGGCCAGAGAGCGATCGAAATAAAGCAGGTTTTGCGAGCTATACTTCGTGAAGCTCAGAAAGACCATGTAGACGATCGGAAAGATGACGAAGAGTCCGAACCCCAAAAATCCCGGGAAAAGATATCGGTAAGTGTATCCAGCATCGGATAGATAAACGAAAGCACCCAGCCCGAGCACAATCAACATCGCGAGAGCTACCCAGACGTTCCCCGTCCTATAAATAGCGAAATCCAGGTAAAGCGCCGGCAAGACAACCAGCGCCACCAGGATTTGGCGAATCGGGTAGCCTCCTTCGACGCTCACTTTTCCATGTTTTTCTTGGCGTCATCCAGGGCGGCTTGAGGAGAGGCCTGCCCATTGGTGGCGATCTGGAACGCGGTAGCCATAGAACTCCAGAACTTGCCCATCTGCGGAATATTTGGCATCACATCGCCATTCTTAGCGTTTTCATAGGTCGTCTTGATGAGCGAATTCTTCGCCGCCATCTCGTCAGAAAGAGTTTTTAATGCTGGAACTCCGATCGGGACGTCCGCATCGATCGTTTTTAGTCCGTCCGAGGTCGCGACATAATTCTCGATAAATTGCGTCGCGAGGTCCGAATTGGGCGTGGAACGGTTGATCAGCGCCGCCAGCACGCCGACGAACGGTCTTCCAGGATTGCCGTCCACACCCGGTAGCGGCGCGACGTCAAAATCAATGCCGCTCTTGCGCAGATTCGACCACGCCCAGGGTCCGCTCACCATCAGGGCCAGTTCGCCGCTGTTCATCTTTTGGTCCATGACGCTGTAGGAAGCACCCTTTGGCATGAACCCGCCATTGATCAGCTCGACGATTGCTTGCAAACCTTTGACGGCGCCCTCGTTGTTGACCCCGATGTTCTTGACGTCGTAGCCTCCGTCAATCTTTTTGAACGGGTAGCCCCCGCCGCTGGCTAAAAACGGCCAGCTGAAGTAAGGCGTGTTGTAGTCCCACATGATCGCGATCACGTTCGGGTTCCTGGCTCTAAGCTCCTTGGCGAATACCGGGACTTCCGAAAGTTCGGCCGGCGGCGCGGCGGTGACAAATTTTTTGTTGTAGATGAGCGAGACGGCTTCAAGCGCAATGGGATATCCCCAGACCTGCTTGTTGTGGGTGACAGCTTCCCAAGACATCGGGATGAAATTGGCTTTAAAATCGTCCTTGATCTCCAAAGGCTTCAGCAAACCGGCATCAGCCCATTCTCCGAGCCGGTCATGTGCCCAAAACACTATATCCGGCCCTTTGCCCCCTTGGCTCGCCGCCTGAAATTTGTCGGTCAATCCGTCCGGCGCTTCGACTTTCACCGGGACACCAAGATCCTTCTCAAATTTCTTGCCAACTTCGGCCAAGCCGCGGTAGCCCTTATCGCCGCCGATCCAGACAAGGAGTTCACCATCTGTCCATGCAGACGCCCGGAACGCGGAACAGAGCAGAAATAACCCGAAAACGAGTTTTGTGATCATGCAACGAGTATGAGTTTGGGGGCAAAAAAAACCTCCCCTCGCCGGAGACCGGGGAGGGGAGACTATTGTAGAACTTACCCCGGCAAAGGCAACTTAAAACCACTTGGCATTCAACTCGAGCGTACAAACAAACCCTCAAGCCGTTGTTGACCCCCGCTTGCGTCGACACGTAAGTTCTTGTCACCGCCTCGGAACGGGGGCGGGAATTATGACCGACAAATTGCCTGTTAATCCATTGCTCCAGGGGCTCGCGAGTCGCGCTATGCCGGAGCCATGTTCTGTGGTGATCTTTGGTGCCACCGGAGATTTGACGCACAGAAAACTTGTTCCGGCCCTCTACAATCTAGCCGCTGACGGCGATCTTCCGCCCGGACTGTGCCTCGTCGGCTTTGCGCGCAGAGACAAGACAGACGAAGTTTTTCGAACGGAGCTTGAGGAAGCTGCGAGAAAATTTTCCCGGCAAACGATCAACGACGATTTGTGGAAGAATTTCGCGAGCGCCATTTATTATCATCGAAGCGAATTCGGGGAGGTCGAGGGATACCACCGGCTGCGGGAACGCCTGAACCAGCTGGATAAGGATCGGGGAACGCGTGGAAACCGGCTCTTCTATTTATCCGCCGGGCCAGATCAATTTGAGAACATTCTGACAAACCTGAAAAGCTCGGGTCTGGCAGATACGCCGGCAGGAAGTTGGGCGCGAGTCATCGTGGAAAAACCGTTCGGGACCGATCTCACGACCGCCCGACACCTCAACAATACTGTCCACAAATGCTTCGAAGAAGCGTGCACGTTCCGGATCGACCATTTTCTTGGTAAAGAGACGGCCCAGAATATCATGGTCTTGCGTTTCGCTAACTCGCTCTTCGAGCATCTCTGGAACGAGCGTTACATCGACCATGTACAGATCACGGCGAGTGAACAGCTCGGCATTGAGAATCGTGCGGGCTACTACGAGGGCGCGGGGGCACTGCGTGACATGGTTCAGAATCATTTGCTGCAACTGCTCTGCCTGATCGCGATGGAACCTCCCACGGATCTGAGCGCCGATTCCATTCGGGATGAAAAGGTCAAGGTGCTCCGCTCACTGCGCCGAATTGGACGGCATGACGTCGTTCGAAGTGTGGTTCGGGGCCAGTACGGGGACGGCTCGATCAACGGCAAACCGGTTGTCGGGTACCGGGAAGAGAAAAACGTCAAGCCGGAGTCGGTGACGGAGACCTATGTCGCTCTCAGACTGATCATTGATAATTGGCGCTGGGCCGACGTGCCGTTTTATATTCGGGTAGGAAAGCGGTTGCCGAAAGGAGGTACAGAGATTGGAATCCATTTCAAAAACGCGCCCGGTGTTTTGTTCAATCGCGACCAGACCGGGGTGCGAGACGGCTCTCAAAATGTGTTGGTCATCCGGATTCAACCGGATGAAGGTGTTTCGCTTCGAATGCAATCCAAAGTGCCCGGTGCGAGTCTACGGATTCAGCCGGTGAAAATGGATTTTCGTTACGGAACCTCTTTTGGGAAAGCGAGTCCGGAGGCCTACGAACGGCTTCTGCTCGACGCGATGGCCGGGGACGCAACGCTATTTGCGCGGAGGGACGAAGTCGAGGAGGCGTGGAGATTTATCGATGATATCGAAGAGGGCTGGCATTCGGAGGAGAATGAATCCGGGCTATTTTTCTATCCTGCCGGGAGCTGGGGACCGGCCGAGGCGGATCAATTGATCGAAAAAGACGGCAGAGCGTGGCGACGACTTTAGAACGCTGACATCTATGACGGAACTCCAAGATCTCGTTCGGGGGATGCCGGTTGAGGTGGCGCAAATCAACCGCAGCTTGAAAGCACTCTGGGAACAGGAGGGAAATGTCCTTACCAGAGCTTCGTTGATTAATTTCGCAGTCTACAGCGAAGCCCCGGATGCGCTCAGTGCGAACACGCAGCTGATGGAACAGGTCACTCGCGAGCATGCCTGTCGGATCATTCTCCTGGCGGCGAACCCGGCAGCTTCCAAACAAAGAGTCCGGGCATGGATCAGCGCGCATTGCCATTTGATTGGCGCCACTGCCAGGCAGGTCTGCAGCGAGCAAATTGCCTTTCTCCTGGATGGCAGCAGTCCTGACCTTTTACGAAACATTCTATTTACCCATCTGGATTCCGATCTCCCTTTGTATTTGTGGTGGCAAGGAGAATTCTCGAATCAGATTGATCAACAGCTCTGGAGCTGGGTCGATCGATTCTTTTTCGACAGCCATTCCTGGCGGGAACCGGCCCAGCAGATCAAAATCCTGCGCGGTTCTGTGGCATCGGCCGGTTCGCGTTGTGTGCTATGCGATCTGAATTGGCGGCGGTTGATCTATCTCAGGTTGGCGGTTGCGCAACTCTTTGATCATCCCTGGGCAGCGCAGCAGATCGATGCGATACGGGACTTGGACATAACCTATCACCCTGAGTACTGGACCACCGCAGTCCTTTTCGTGTCCTGGGTTGCGCGTCAGCTTGGATGGGAATTGGATGAAAAGAGAGATTTTGAATATCGATTCAAATCAGGCAAGGCCGACGCGCCCGTTGCCGTCCGGTTGACCGCATTGCCCGGGCCGTGGATCGGGGATGTAAAATTCGGATTTGATCAGGGAAATCTGGAAGTCAAATGGTCCGGCAATTTTCTCGAGACCAAGCTCCAGGGCGAATCTCAGCTGAAGCAGATGCTTCCGGCTGGCGGAACAACCTTGGCAAGCCTCGTGCAAGAGGAGTTGGCGCGCGGTGGGGAGCACCTGACTTACCTTGGGGCGCTGAAGATCGCTGAAGAACTGTGGAGCGGGGAATAGGATGAAGAGAACCGGTTTCCGGTTCCCTACGCTCACATCGTATACCCACCTTCCGACTCCAATACTCCCGACTCCTCACTCCTGACTTCTTGACTTGCCGCCTGTTTTCTATGTAGGCGTGACAGAGTCATTCCCCCCATAAATCGATGAAAACCGTGACTTCACTGAAAACTGTTGAAACAAATGTTCGTTCGTTAGTCGATGCCGCCCTGGAACAAAGCGGCGGCCTCCTGCGGTTAGCTCCCTGCTGGGTGCCCAGATCCTTCCTCCAACCGGGCCGCAGGCTCAAACTGCATCCGGACGACCTGTACGCCTATGGATTGGATCGCGGAGGAATTGACGAGCGTTGGTTCGCGTCGACGACTATCGCAGCCAACCAGAACCGGACTCCCGACGAGGGTCTAAGCTACTGCGTCTTCGGCGATTCCCGGTTTACCCTTGCAGATGCAGTGCGGGAGTGCGGAGCTCAAATTGTCGGTGAATCGATCTGGAGCAAATATCGCCGCTGGCCGGTCTATTCAAAGTTTTTCGATAACATGGGTCCGATCCCGCATCATATGCATCAATCCCAGGAGCATGCCCGGCTCGTCGGTCAGGAAGGGAAACCGGAGAGTTACTATTTTCCTCCACAGCACAATGCGATCGGAAACAATTTCCCGTACACATTCATGGGGTTGGAACCGGGCACGACCAAGGAGGAAGTTCGACGTTGCCTGGAGAACTGGAACAAAGGGGACAACGGAATCCTTGATTTATCGAAAGCGTACCGACTGAAACCCGGGACCGGATGGTTGATCGGCCCTGGTCTCCTGCATGCGCCAGGTTCGCTCTGTACCTACGAACCACAGTGGGGTTCGGATGTCTTTTCGATGTTTCAATCGCTGGTGGAGGGGAGGGAAGTCCCGTGGGCTCTCCTTGTGAAAGATATCCCTCCAGAAAAGCATTTCGATTTGGATTTTATCGTGAGCGAGCTGGACTGGGAAACAAACGTGGACCCCTATTTCAAGAAGAACCATTTCCTTGAGCCGGTTGAGGTCGCAGATACCGGTTCAGAAGGATATGTCGATCGCTGGATCGTCTACGGAAAGGTGAACGGGGAACAGCTCTTTACCGCGAAGGAACTAACTCTGGCACCGGGTACAAAATGCACCGTTCGTGACAATGGCGCGTACGGTTTGACCGTCGTCCAGGGGAGCGGAAGAATGAACAACCTGGCTCTCGATTGCCCCAAGCTCATCCGGTTCACCGAACTAACAGAAGACGAAGCCTTTTGTACCGAATCCGCGGCCAAAGCCGGCGTTGTGTTCGAAAACACAAGTGAAGTCGAGGAACTCGTGGTTTTGCGATATTTCGGTCCCGAGGCGAATCCTGATGCACCTTAGAAGGATCGGGCCGGCGGATCGGCGTGTAGGCGAAGTGTCCCGCTTTGCTTGTTGAGGACTAGACAAAGCGGTCGGGAAGAAGGTGAAGCGGGCTTGATTTATTAATGGGGCCGGGCGCATGATCGAGGAACGGAGGCTAATGATGAGGGCCGGATTCGTTTCCGGGCGGAGCCGTATTCTTGCCCGTGGAACTCGGCGCGAACATTTCTAAAATCCAATGAGAATGACTCGATCGTTTGAAATGCGACTGTTTCTAATCTTTGCGATGGGTGTGGCAGCGCATGCGCTCGCTGCTGAGAAGGAACTGAAGTCTGTCGGTCTGACAGTTGGCGACCTTGGTAACCCGTTTTTTGTCCAGATCGCCCATGGCGCCGCGGCTCAGGCTAAAATATACAACCCAAATGTGAAAGTTACTTCGCTCTCGAGCAATTACGACGTGAAGAATCAGGCGAGCCAGATCAAAGATTTTATTTCCTCCGGTGTCGATATGATCATTCTTGGCGCGGCCAACAGCAAAGCGGTCGCGTCATCCGTCAAACAGGCGAAGGCTCGGGGAATTGTCGTTGTCGCGGTCGACGTCGGTGCCGCCGGAGGCGTTGACGCCACCGTAATGTCCGATAATAGGCAGGCTGGCGAACAGGCAGGACAATACATCGTCGACAACCTTCATGGGAAAGGGCAGGTCGTGATCGTGAACGGTCAACCCGTCACCTCGGTCCAGGATCGTGTTGCCGGCGCCCTGTCGGTTTTCAAAAAATATCCGGACATCAAAATTTTGTCCCAGAACCAGAATGCTCAGGGCACCAGTGAGGGTGGTCAGCGGATGATGGCCGATCTCCTGATTTCCTATCGACACGTGGATGCGGTCTTCGCAGTCAATGATCCGTCGGCGATTGGCTGCGACCTCGCTGCTCAGAAAGCTGGGCAAACAGGGTTGTTTGTTGTTGGAGTGGATGGATCTCCCGAAGCTGTTGAGGCTTTGAAAAGCAAACAGAGCCTGTTTGCGGCAACATCCGCGCAGGATCCATACTTAATGGCCCAGAAAGCTGTCGAAGCCGGTTACGATGTCCTCCAGGGGAAGAAACCTGAACAAGAGACCATTTTGATTCCGGTGAAACTGATCACCCGCGATAATGTCAGCGACTACACAGGCTGGACGCGTTGAGCCAGGATCACCCCACGCGCCCTCCCCTCGAATGTGTTTAGCGCCGTGTAGCGCCAATCGTCCTCGTCGTCGTCCTCGATCTTTCAATGTCGTTGGCAATCGGCGCGATTCCCGCATCCACAGGATTCGAGGACGAGAACGACGACGATTCAGGAGGTACGCGGCGCTAACCGTTCGTGGTCTCCAAAAGTTGGACAAATGAGCCGAGTTTTGCAGGGACAGACCACTGGTCGGTTTGAGGTCGAAGACTTCGCTAAACAGATACAAACCTCGGCTATGCATTCCCGGCCCTCCGGGCCGCAGAGAACCACGGTAGACACATACTTTCAAAGTCAAATTAACACCTCTTAAAAATCTCTGCCGTGGGCCCCTGAACTGCTTCTTTAAATCCTGAGTTGATCCAGGACGTTCAACGTTTGTTCGACGTTCCGTTGCATCGTGTAGCCGCGGGCGATTTCCGCGCATTTTTCGCCGGCGGACTCCCGGCGCTTCGGGTCGAGCCATTTTACGATTGCTTGATGGAGTGCCGCGACGTTATCGGCCCGATCGATCACTTCGCCGTGAACCCCGGATACAATAATCTCTGCAAACCCGTTTGTTGCGGTTGTAATCACTGGCAGTCCATAGGAAAGCGCTTCCAGGCAGGCGTTCGAGAACGGGTCGTACAGTGTCGGCAGAACAAATGTATCCGCTGCGAGGAAAAGCGGTTGCATATTGCTGACAGGACCGAGGAAACGCACCTTATTCGAGCGATAAGATCGACTCTTCCCGCTTCCCGCCACCAGGAGGCGCACGTTCCGGTTCGAAACGCGTTCGACGGCCTGCACGGCGTACTTTAAACCTTTGCGGTCCCAGCCGGAACCGGCGAACAACAAGACGATCTCGTTTTCCCGGAGACCCCACTCACGTCGCATTTCCACGCGACTGCGGGGGTCGCTTTTGAATTGGACGTCCGGGAGTCCGTTGTAAATGACCGTAATTTTGTCCTTAGGGTAATCGAACTCGCCAATGATCTCCTTTTGAACCATACGCGAATTCGCGATGACAAATCGTGCGCCGCCCTTCTCGAACAACGTTCGCTCGAGTGCCAGGAGTTCCGCATGTTTGTGGTTTGCGAAGCGAAGGAAGGCGCGCCAGCCCGGCTCGTGCGCCACCCGGCGTTCCTGCCAGAGTTTATGGACTCCGTCGCCGGCCCGATAACAGTCGCATTGGAGGATGCGATCCAGACTGAAGAGGACCTCATCTGGCTGCCGGGCCTGTTGAACTGCTGTCGCGAAGCGGAGCGGGCTCGAGGGACGGCAGCGGATCAGCGGCCCGTAAGGCCACTCGGCCGGTGGCCATTGTTCTGTCGAATAAAGCGTCGCCCGGTGGCCCGCGTCCGTTAGCGTGCGGCCGAGCCGCTTCAGGTAGCTCTCTGCGCCGCCAGTACGGGAGAATCCGCGTCGAACAAGACCAATCTTCATGAAGTGAGCGAGGCACCCTTCGCCGATCGAGGAAACCGCGAGGTCAAGCTACTTGGATTCCGTCCCACCGCAAAGGGATAGAGCACAAGTGCCCGCACCCCGGCGCAGTAGACAAAACATCCCACTCTGCTTCTGGGAAGCGGAGCAGGGCGGGACGCTTGTATGTGTTTAGCGCGGTATTGGTACCTCCTGGATCGTCGTCGTCGTCGTTCTCGTCCTCGACTTCTGTGGATGCGGGAATCGCGCCGATTGCCAACGACGTTGAAAGAATGAGAACGAGAACGAGAACGAGACGACGACGAGGACGATTGGCGCTACACGGCGCTAGACACATACAAACCCTGGGCTATGCTTTCCTGACCCTTCGGGCCGCAGAGAACCACGCTAAACACATACGGACGCTTCGCCGAAGGAGGGACCTGGTTTGCGTCGACTGGCTTCTGGCGTAATCTTGCTGCGATTCATGGAGAAAGAACCGCGCCATGTGCTTTACGCCACTTCCGCCAGAATTGGCGGGGTCGGTCTCGATGCAGTAGCGCACGAAACACTCCGCGGCATCGAGGGTCAGCTCGGACTGGCAATCGCCTACGCAAATCGCGCTAAGGATCTTGACCCCGGCAAAATGATGAGCTTGCGATGGCATCCAGTGCGTTTGTTCTCGAGTCTCGAGCGGAAGTATTATTACGGGGCGAAGAAAAAGGCGTTGGATCGGGTGGCCAGCCGCTTTTTGCGAAAAGGATCTTTTGATTTGTTTCACGGATGGTCGGGAGAAGCGTTGCACTCTCTCCGGGCGGCAAAAGAACTTGGTATCCCATCGGTTCTCGAGATTCCAACCTGGCACCGGCACAAAGGTAATTTTGTGCCGCTCAGAACCGATTCGGAAATCCAGATGGAGAGCGCCCCGATCCCGCAGCGTTGGCTAAATCGACTGCTGGTGAGCCGCCAGCAATCCCTCGAGGAATACGAGCTAGCGGATCTCCTTCTGGTTTTGTCCGAAAAGGCGGAAGAAACGTTTCTGGTTGCCGGATTTCCAAAGAGCAAGCTTTTCCGGATGGCGCGGGGCGTGGATGTGGAACGGTTCAGGCCAGGCGCTGTCCCACCGGTCTTCCGGGCGCTGTTCGTTGGGGCGCTGATCAAGCGCAAGGGCGTTCATCTTCTGGTCGAGGCGTGGAAAAAACTCTGCCTTCCGCGCGCAGAGCTCTGGTTAGCGGGCCATCCTCACGACGAACTCGCGCCTTATCTGCGTGATTTACCGGATTCGGTCAAGATTTTGGGCTTTAGCAGTCGGGTCGAGGATTTGTACCGCCAGTGCAGCGTCTTTGTGTTTCCGTCGGAATGCGAGGGAAGCGCGAAAGCCACATACGAGGCGGCTGCATCCGGTCTGGCACAGATCACGACGCGTGAATCTGGAGATGTCGTGGTCGATGGAGTGAGTGGGATATTGATTCCACCGAACAATAGTGAAGCGCTCTGCGAAGCGTTCCTGCGATTGTACCGCGATCCAGACCTCGCTCAAAAAATGGGAGCGGCCGGAAGAGAAAGAGCAGTGCAACAACTCACTTGGGATCATTTCCGTCGCCGGGTGTCGGAAGCGTATCGGGCTGCAGTGGGAATCCGCCACCCTCAGCTGGTCTGATGAATTCCATTTTGGTGATTCAACTCAAGCGGCTGGGGGACGTTATATTAACGACACCCGCACTCCGTGAATTGCGAAAGCTGTATCCGCGGGCGCGCATCACCCTTTTGCTGGACCATCCTTCAGCCGCTGTTGCGCCTGCCATCGCTGACGTGGATGAGGTCTGGATTTACGATCGGAATACGTCGTTCAACCTCTGGTATGATCTTGTCCGGCGCGGATTCGATCTTTGCCTTGATTTTACCGGCAACGACCGTTCGGCGCTAATCTCTTTTTTTTCGAAAGCGGCGCAACGAATCGGGTTCAGTTTTGTCGCCAAGCGGCTTGCCCGTTCCTGGGGTTACACGCATCTTGTGCGATCGCCCGTGCGGGAAAAGCACACGGTGGATCACTACATCGACCTGATTCGATCCTTGGGAGATTTCGTTCCAGAAAGGGGGGTTTCGTTGAACCTGACCGAGAGTGTCAAGCGCTCGGCCGAAACGCTGCGCCGCGAGATTGGCCTCCCAGGGCCCTATCTCGTCTTTCATCCTGGCGCCGCGAGACCCGAGAAATATTGGTTAGCCGAGCGCTGGGCAGCCGTCATCCGGCACGCGCAAATGCGTGTCGGGCTTCCCTGCGTCTTCACCGGGGGCCGTGATCCAAGCGAGTTACGGCATATCGGCGAGATTCTCGCACGATCGCGCGACACATCGCGGATTTTCAGTTTGGCCGGCAAGGTCGACTTTCTGTTGAGCGCCGCACTTATCCAGGAAGCGAGCCTGTTTGCCGGTGTTGACACTGCCGCGGCCCATGTCGCCTCGGCGTTTCAGCGGCCGGAACTCGTCCTTTTTGGACCCACTAATCCCTTTCACTGGCATCCGATCCACGCCTCGGCCGTTGTAGTCCGCGCCGGATTTGGGGCGCCGATCACTCGGTTCGATCCGCAGCAGAAGGGACTTCCGATGAGCGAATTGTCGACCGAAACTGTAATCTGTGGTATGGAAGCCGCCTTCACGTACGTGAAATAGCAATAGCCGGATGGCAAAGAAAAGACCTACACCACGCGAATTTGCCCGGATGCTGGCTGGCCCGTACCGGGATCTGTTTCCTTTTCTCAGGCCTCATATTGGGCGGTTCATCCTGGCTCTTGTTTTCGGCGCCTTGTTCGGTCTGATTTCCGGACTGTTGCCGCTCGTATTGAATTACGTGAATTCCCAGGTCTTTCCGGCTGGGAGGAACAAGGTCGATATGTTGAACGACGCGGTGCACGGCACCGGCGCCGGGATCAACTCGGTGGTTCTGGTGTGTTCAGTGATCCCGTTCATTTTCATTCTGCGTAGTTTGTGCGACTATTTGAACAGTTACTACATGGCGTGGGTCGCGCTGCGGGTTCTGGCAGATATCCGTTGCAAGCTTTACACCCACATCCTCAGCCAATCGATTGAGTTCTTTAACCGCGAACGATCCGGTAACCTTATCTCGCGAGTATCAAACGATACCCGGATGGCTCAGACCGCGCTGACCAGTATTAGCAGCGACCTGATCAAACAGCCATTGACCGTCATCAGCGCCTTTGTGGTGCTGATTCATCTGGATTGGAAGTTCACCATCGTCAGCCTCTTCCTCTTTCCGGTCTGCATGGTGCCGATCGTCTACTATGGAAAAAAGGTCCGGCGCCAAGGAAAACTTGAGGAGGAGAGGGTCGGATCGATGATGTCAATCCTGCAGGAGAGCTTTGCCGGGATTCGTGTGATCAAAGCGTTTGCGCGGGAGAAACGTGAAGCCGAGCACTTCGAATCAATCAGTAATGAACAATTCAAGAGCGGCGTCCGTGTCCGGAAAGCGATCGAGATCGTCAGCCCGATGGTGGAAGCAGTTTCGGCGATTGGCGTTGGCCTGGCGTTGTTCTACGTTTGGTACACCCACCTGAGTGCCGCGAAGTTCCTCGCGCTGTTGGCTGGTATTTTCATGCTCTACGATCCGATAAAAAAGCTGAGCCGAATTCATCTCGTGATGCAGCAATGCTTTAACGCCACCAATAACATTTTTGAAATCCTGAATCGGCAACCGGCTATCCAGGATGCACCCGGCGCCGTAAAAATCCAGGGAAGCGAGGGCGACATCAGGATCGAGAACGTTACGTTCCGTTACCGGCCGGGCTTGCCGGCGGCTGTTCACGAACTGAGCCTGCATGTCGAGCCCGGCAGATATTACGCGCTCGTCGGTTCGAGCGGCGCCGGAAAAAGCACGATCCTTTCCTTGCTGCTTCGCTTTTACGAGCCGGAAGCAGGTTTCATCCGCCTGGATGGACGCGATGTCAGTACGATCAAGCAGACTTCATTACGTGAACAGATCGGTATGGTCTCCCAGGACACCTTCCTCTTTCACGATTCGATTCTCAGTAACATCCGCTACGGCCGATTGAACGCATCGAAAGAAGAAGTGATCGACGCCGCAAAGCAGGCGTATGCCCATGAATTTATCATGCACCAACAACACGGCTACGAAACCGTTATCGGCGATAAAGGATGCCTCTTGTCGGGTGGCCAGCAACAACGCGTTTCGATCGCACGTGCGCTCCTGAAGAACGCGCCTGTTTTGCTGTTGGACGAAGCGATGTCGGCGCTGGATTCCGAGGCCGAGCGTGAGATTCAAGCCGCATTGGACCGCTTGTCGGAGGGGCGCACAGTGATCGCGATTGCTCACCGGTTGTCGACCGTTCTCAAAGCCGATCAAATCGTGGTAATGGATCGAGGCGAGATTCGCGAGATAGGGACACACCGCGAACTTCTCGAAAGCTCCACCATTTACCGAAAACTGTACGACCTGCAATTCAACGTGCAGGCCGAAGACTTTGCAGGCGTCGCCTGAAGAGCGTATCGGCGGGTTGGCGTACTGCACAGGGGGGCGAAAAATTTTCCCCTCTACTGCTGCGCATCTCTCCTCGCGATCGCTTCCTGAAGGAATTCGCGTCGGCGTTCGCGAAAACGTTCGAGGCGCTTTTGCTGATCCGGATTCAATTCGGGTTCGATCTCGGCCAGAGCCGCGTCGAGAGCGTCGCTGCCCTGCTGCATGGATTGAACCTGAATCGATTGCATCTGCTTGACTGCGGCTTCCACACGGGGCCGGATCTTCGCGCTTTGTTCCGGCGTCAACCGGCCGATGCGTTGTATTTTCTCCATCAGATTTTCGGTCCATGAATGGAAGCTTCGCGTCGGATTTGGCAACGCTTGTCTGCGCAACACCGAATAGGTAATGACAGACCCGCTGAGACCTCCCGTCAGAAAAAGGACCGCGAAGACCAGCGCTAGTTTCCAGCTGGGTCCCATAGGGAGTAGGCCATTTCAACCGTCGATTCCTGGTCATCCGATCCCGACGAGTTGGTCGTCTCGAGGTCAATTCCCAGAACAGTTCCCAGTATGATCAGTGCGGTTGCAACGGACAAAATCGAAGTCCGGAGAAATGCCTTGTTCTCCTGAACGCGATTACGGTGTTGCTGCACGATCTTCTCAGCAAAACCATCCGGCATCGAGGGTGACGCGCCCGTGCCCGCGTTGCGAGCAGACGCGAAAAGCCTTTCAACGTTCTGTTCCTCTTTCATTTCTCGAGCCGTTTTACTGTCGCTGCGAGCTTTTGTCGCGCTCGAAACGCCGTTACCTTGATTTTAGACGCTTTCCAGCCCGTCAGGTCACAAATTTCCAAAACAGATTTCTCCTCCAGATAGAGCAACTGGATGACCACGCGTTCAGCCGGCTTTAAAGTCAGTAGCAGCCTGTTCAACAGTTCCCGACTTTCCTCCGGCGACTGCTCTGGGGGTTGGCCGGCGGTATCTTTCAGGTTGTCCAGAATCGCTTGCTGATCTTCGCTGAAGTCTGACCAGCGGTACTCGGGCCGGTTCCGCTGCTTTCGCAGGTGGTCGATACAGGTATTGAGAGAAATTCGCGAAACCCAATGTTCGAACGGCATGTCTGCCCGGTATTGATTAAGCTTAGCGAACATTTTCAAGAAGATCTCCTGGGTGAGATCCTCTTCCGACTCTCGTCTTGGAAGATGGTTGCGGACGATTCTGACCACCACCGGATAAAGTCGTTCAACGAGTTCTTTCGCGGCCGCTTCGTCAGAGTTGCGAGCGCGTGTGATCAGTTGAAAAAGTTCGTCTCGCGACATCTTCGATCGTGCCGGAGGGGCCTAAGGGGAGAAGTATCTGGTCGCAACAAAATACATGCTATTTCGGGGAGACGACACTAAGGTCGGGCAGAAATCAAAACAGAGAAGACAAGACTCACAATGGCAATGTTTGAAGAATTCAGAGATTTTGCATTTAAGGGAAACGTGATCGACCTCGCGGTAGGTGTTATCATAGGCGCCGCATTCGGGAAAATTGTAACTTCGCTGGTCAATAACATCTTTATGCCGATTATCGGCCTGATTCTCGGGAGGGTTGATTTTTCCAACCTTTTTATTGTGTTAAATGGACAGCAAGTTGCCTCCTTGAAGGAGGCTTCCGACAAAGGTATTCCCGTGTTTGCTTATGGCATGTTCATCAACACGGTCATTGAATTTCTGATTATTGCTTTTTGCCTTTTCGTCATCATCAAACAAGTGAACCGGTTCAAGAAGCCGCCGGCGCCTGCTCCCGGCCCGTCGACGGAGGAAAAACTGCTGACGGAAATCCGCGATCTGCTGAAAACCGGACGGGAAGCCTGAGCAAAAAAGCGAGTTCCCCGCATTGCAGGAACGGACTCGAGCGGTTGGTCGCCCCCCTTTGGAGCGGGTGACTAAAGGGTGGGAGAAGCGCGTTGCGTTTCATGCAAAAAGTACGGCTACGATGCAGAGAATGATCAGGAGCAGGCACAATGCTCTCAACAACCATCCCGGCATTCCAGCTAAACCCCAGATTGCAAGGAGCGCCACTACAACGGCGAGGATCAGTATCGTCACAGCCCACGACAACATATTCTCCCGGTTCTACGGCTTAATGCGTGCCAGGATGCATTCAGTGATGTAAGCGATTCAGGTGCAACCAGTTAGCACTAAGGGTATTCCCACTAGCCATGTGTCGAACATGCAGTGTGCACGCCCTGCGAGCGTCATGCATGGTTCGGAAGGTCGCACCCAGTACGGCATGGGCTTCCAGCCCCGATCGGCGCGCTCACCGGTTTTTATCAGGAAATATCATTGAATAAAAACAACTGGATAATATGTTTTATTAATACTCATTGGAAACTATTGGGAACATCGCGGAGGTTTCGGTGCTCTGAGTCTATTGAGATCTAATGCACACAGGCTTGAAGAAAGAAGCGTCATACGCGGAAATGCTGACTAGGATTTTGCAATGGGCCGTTCTGTGGGTCGGCCTGCTGGTCGGGTGGGGTCAACCGGTGCAGGCGCAGTTGTACAACGGCAAAGAACTGGTCACTGCTTCCTTGATTTCCGACGTGACTACGATTCAACCAGGCCAGAAGTTCAGGGTTGGCGTCCTTTACCGGATCGAGCCTGGGTGGCACATCTATTGGAAATATTCGGGCGATTCCGGAATACCAACCAAGATTGAGTGGCAGCTGCCCCAAGGATTTAAAGTCGGCGATTTGCAGTGGCCGTTGCCAATGCGGGAAAAGGAACCGGGCGACCTGGAAGTATTTGATTACACGTCGGAGGTGTTGCTCTTCGCCGATATTGAAGCTCCGGCTACTTTGCCTGCGCAACCGATTTTGCTTCAGGCCAAGACCGATTGGCTCGTGTGTCAGAGTCTGTGCGTCCCAGGGCGCGCGCAACTCTCGCTGAGTTTGACCGGAGGCGGGAACACGGCCTCTGCGTCGGCGTCGACTTTTCAGAAGTATGCATCCTTTGTCCCCAAACAGCCGGCAAACCCAATCAAAATTGGCTTCAGCCGAGTCGGCAAAGGGCTTGTCGCTGTTGTGGACGGGGTTCGAAACGATGCGACGCTCGATTTTTTCCCGATCCCACCCGAAGACGCTGTCATCGGTCACGTAGCGCGAGATGGAAACCGGTTGACGATTCCGATTGATACCGAGGTCAAGCCGATCAATCGAATGGAAGGAGTCTTGGTCGTGGGTTCGGGCGACACCCGGCAAGGATACGAGATCAATGAAAAGACGCTCCTGACAGCGATCCAGCCCGAGACCGGCGCCTCTTCAGTTGGGCTTGTCGGCATTTTGCAAATGCTCGGGTTTGCGATGATCGGTGGTCTGATCTTGAACGTCATGCCATGCGTGCTGCCGGTCATTTCGCTGAAGATCTTCGGATTTGTGTCCGAAGCGGGGACAGAACCCAAAAAAGCGTTTCGACTCTCGATGGCATTCGCGTTGGGAATTATCGGTTGCTTTGCCGCGCTCGCGGCAATCGTTGTCCTGTTGCGAACGGCAGGAGCGCAAATTGGGTGGGGATTCCAGTTCCAGGATTATCGGTTTATTCTCGTAATCTCCTGCCTGGTTTTTGCTTTCGCGCTGAACCTGTTTGGCGTGTTCGAACTGTCGGTGTCGGCGCAGGCGACACAGGGCTTGGCGAACCTGGCCAGGGGACACGGCTACGGCGGCGCGTTTTTTCAGGGGGTATTCGCAACGGTGCTGGCCACTCCCTGTACTGCGCCGTTTCTCGGAACCGCCTCTGCGTTTGCTTTTGCTCAAGCCGGCTGGGTGACGTTCCTTGTGTTCCTGTTTATCGGATTTGGGATGGCGTTGCCGTATCTGCTGCTGGCCGTCAATCCGCAATGGCTGCGGTATTTACCGAAGCCGGGGGCCTGGATGCTGCGTCTCAAGCAGTCTATGGGTTTTCTTTTGGTGGGTACCCTGCTTTGGTTGATGTGGATCCTGGGCCAGATGCGAGGCGTTGACGCAGTCGTTCAATTGGGAGGTATTCTCCTGGTGATTGCGATTTTGGCGTGGATCAAAGGGTCCTTCTGGACACCGATTTCTTCCGGGCGTTCCCGGCTCCTTGCGATCGTCGCAATGGTATTCGTCCTGCTTCTCGCTACCGCCTCGTATGGATTTGTCACCAAGCCGAGCCAACTGGTTTGGCGACCGTTCAGCAAATCGACGCTGGACGAGGCGCTGGCCGCCGGCAAGCCCGTCTTTATCGACTTCACCGCAGATTGGTGTATCACGTGCAAAACGAATGAGCGATTCGCGATCGATACTCCGAAAGTAAGGGAGGAATTTTTGAAGCGAAATGTGGTCGCGCTGAAGGCGGACTGGACGAAAGGCGACCCGGAAATAACGCAGATCCTGAAACAATTCGGTCGAGCCGGCGTGCCGATGTATCTGATTTATCCGAGCGGAACCAACGAGACGCAACCGGTGCTGCTGCCAGAACTAATTACATCTCAAACTGTTTTGGATGCGTTGAACAAAACGTGACCGGTCCTGGTCCTATATTCAAATTCAACAGATAAAAACAAAATGATTAAGACGTTACTCATCACATGTGGATTGCTTGCGCTGACAGCAGGGTTGAGCTTCGCGGAGACGGAAGTTGGAAAAGCCGCCCCAAACTTTTCTTTGCCGGATACCAACGGAAAGACGCACAGCCTGGCTGATTTGAAAGGAAAGTATGTCGTATTGGAATGGTATCAGCCGGATTGCCCATTCGTCCGGAAGCATTATAAGTCGGGCAACATGCAGGGTCTTCAAAAGGAGTACACCGCGAAAGGAGTCACTTGGCTTTCAATTGATTCCTCTGCCCCAGGCGAGGAAGGAAACTATCCAGCCGGGAAGTTGAATGAGATTGCAGCGCAGGATGGTTCTTCTCGAACCGCTCTGTTGTTGGACCCGGCGGGAGATGTCGGACGATTGTATGGGGCCAAGACGACGCCGGACATGTACATTATCGATCCAAACGGAATCCTCGTGTACAAAGGTGCGATTGATAACAAGCGGAGCACCGATCTTGCGGACGTCAAAACGGCGACAAACTATGTAAAAGGCACTCTCGACGCTGTGATGGCTGGGAAAACGGCTCCGACAACCGCAACCCAACCGTACGGTTGCAGCGTGAAATACGCGTCAAAATAACGCTGGAATTCAGGCACGCAAAGTAGCGGCTATATTCCTATCGTGTAACTCGTAAACGCTCTCGCCCTTTGCATGCCTCGCTCTATGTGCTACGGTGCTGAGTTGTTTTTTTTAGTGTATGGCACAATCAGATCCTCGATCCTCTAAGGACAAAAACTCTCGAAATTTCGGCAACGATAACAACTTCAATTGGCGCGGTATCCTCCTGTTTGCGTGCGCCATCGCTCTGTTAGGCGGCTTTTTGTTGTCCCGGAATGGCAGCTACGGAAACGTCGAAGAGATCAGTTTTACCGATTTTGAGAAGTACATTGACGAAGGTCGCATCAGCAAAGAGGAGCCGCTCCAGCTGGTCGTGACCGAGGGACGGTCCACGCAAACATTGCGGGGGGCGTACGAAAAGGGCAAGAAACCGTCTTCGCTGGCCGGTGCGCCAGACCACTTTAAAACCACGATTTTCATCGAGTACAACAAGGATCTCAAGTCCGAGCTCGAGAATAAGGGGTACAAAGTCGACATCAAAGCCGACTCCGATGTCATGTTGTCCGCGCTTCTTCAGTTTTTGCCGATCGCGCTCTTTTTCCTGATACTTTATTTCTTTTTCAGGCAACAGATTCGGAATGCCGGCAAAGGCGCACTCAATTTTGGCAAGAGCAAAGCGCGAATGCTCGCTCGCGACCGGAACCGGGTAACGTTTAAGGATGTGGCGGGTGTCGAGGAAGCCAAAGAAGAAGTTCAGGAAATCGTCGATTTTCTAAAGGACCCGAAGAAATTCCAGAAACTGGGCGGCCGAATTCCAAAAGGGGTCCTGATGGTCGGGCCTCCCGGAACCGGCAAAACACTTCTCGCCCGGGCAATCGCCGGGGAAGCAGACGTCCCATTCTTCAGCATCAGCGGGTCTGACTTTGTCGAGATGTTTGTGGGTGTGGGCGCTTCGCGGGTTCGTGACATGTTCGAGCAGGGAAAGAAGTCTGCGCCTTGCATTATTTTCATTGACGAAATTGATGCGGTTGGCCGGCATCGTGGTCATGGCTTGGGCGGCGGCCATGACGAGCGTGAGCAGACCTTGAACGCGTTGCTGGTCGAGATGGACGGGTTTGACACCCAGGAAGGGGTTATCATCATCGCTGCGACAAACCGGCCGGATGTCTTGGATCCAGCTCTTTTGAGACCGGGTCGGTTTGACCGCCAGATCACTGTCAACCTTCCGGACGTGAAAGGGCGCGAAGAAATTTTACGGGTTCACGCGAAGAGGGTAAAGCTTGCTGAAGGAGTTGATCTTGGAGTTGTGGCAAGAGGAACGCCCGGGTATTCCGGGGCTGAGCTTGCGAATGTGATTAACGAAGCGGCTTTGTTAGCTGCGCGACGCGGACTAAAGGCCATTACAATGGCCGAAATGGAAGAAGCCCGCGACAAGGTGCGATGGGGCAAAGAGCGTCGCAGCCTTGCTATCAGCGAGAAAGAAAAAGAGAATACCGCTTATCACGAAGCAGGGCACGCTTTGTTGTGCGAGGTTCTTGAACACACCGATCCGCTCCACAAGGTGACGATCATTCCTCGCGGACCATCTCTCGGTTCGACGATGTATTTGCCGGTCGAGGATAAATACACCAATCGGAAGAACGAATTACTGGATCGCCTGGTGGTCATTATGGGTGGTCGTGTAGCGGAAGAAATCGTCTTTGGCGATGTGACAAACGGCGCCACCGGCGACATCCGGATGGCGACCGGCATCGCCCGTAAGATGGTGTGCGAATGGGGGATGAGTGAGCGGCTCGGCATGGTCGAATACGGGGAGCACGAAGATTATGTTTTCCTCGGGCGGGATATTTCCCGTTCTCGGGCTTACAGCGAAGCGACGGCGCAGGAGATTGATCGCGAAGTCAAGAGGCTATGCGACGATTCGTATCAGCGTGCGCTCAAGGTTTTGACGCTCCGCAAAGAAACGCTGGTGACAATCGCCAAAGCCCTTCTAGAGTACGAAACGCTGGATGGCGCACAGATTCGCGAAATTCTGAATAACGGCAGGCTAATCAATCCGCCTCCGCCGATCGCGCCACCCAATCGCGACGATCGCCCGCAGGAAGCAAGTCGTCCTCAGACTGAAGGTGTAGGCGGGTTGACCGAGGCGCCCGCCTAGCTTAATAACTTTTGGCTCATCGGCGAATGTCCACGAGAGCGTGCGGATGGCGATTGAAACCATCCGCTTAGGATGGGCTCTGTGGGTGGATCTTTGCTAATCTTGTGGTTGACGGTGAATCACGGTCCCGATTTATTGACTCTGGCTTCAAAACTTAAACTTCTGAGGGATAGTTACCATGACGAAAATTGGAATTAACGGATTTGGGCGGATTGGGCGTCTGGTTTTTCGGGCGCTTGTCGAACAGGGCCTGCTTGGCAAAGAGATCGATGTGGTTGCTTTGAACGACCTTGTTCCTGCGGACAATCTGGCCTACCTGTTGAAATACGACTCCACGCAGGGTCGGTTCCAAGGCGAGGTATCCAGCGAAAAATCCAGTCCGGACCTTGAAAGCGACGACACGCTGGTCGTGAACGGGCACAAGATTCGCTGTCTGGCCGTGAAACAAGGGCCCTCGGAGTTGCCTTGGGCGAAGCTCGGTTGCGAAATTGTGATCGAGTCGACCGGCTTGTTCACGTCAGCCGACAAAGCGAAAGGTCACCTTGAGGCAGGCGCAAAGAGGGTCCTGATTACAGCTCCTGCGAAGGGCGAAGACATCACGGTCTGTATCGGGGTGAACCATGAGAAATACGATGCATCGAAGCATCGTATTATTTCGAACGCCAGCTGCACCACGAACTGTCTGGCGCCGGTCGTCTACGTTTTGTTAAAGGAAGGCTTCGGAATTGAAGAAGGGCTGATGACCACCGTCCATAGCTATACCGCGACGCAAAAGACCGTCGATGGGCCCTCCCGGAAAGATTGGAAAGGCGGCCGTGCCGCGGCGATCAATGTGATCCCGTCGACGACCGGGGCAGCAAGAGCCGTGGGCCTTGTTTGCCCGGAAGTGAAAGGGAAGCTCACGGGTATGTCCTTCCGTGTTCCCACCCCAGCAGTCTCCGTGGTCGACCTTACGGTGCGAACTGTTAAAGAGACCAGTTACACGGAAATCGCCGCCGCGATGAAAAAGGCCAGCGAGACCTACCTGAAGGGTGTTTTGGCTTATACCGAGGACGAGGTTGTTTCAACGGATTTCCTCCACAGCGCATACTCCAGTATCTTCGATGCCGGGGCCAGCATGGGACTCAACACTCGATTCTTCAAATTGATCAGCTGGTACGATAACGAATGGGGCTATTCGAATCGATGTGTTGATCTCTTGAAGTACATCTTGTAACGGGGCGGATACTATGGCGAAACTATCCGTTCGCGACCTTGACGTCAAAGGCCGGCGCGTCCTGTTGCGCGTCGATTTCAATGTTCCGACCGAAGAAATTGACGGCAAAATTCGGATCACGGACGATACCCGGATCCGGGAAAGCCTGCCGACCATTGAATTGTTGCGCGAAAAAGGAGCAAAGGTGGTTTTGCTTGCGCACTTTGGCCGCCCGAAAGGAAAACCGAATCCAAAGTATTCTTTGAGACCGGTGGCGGATCATCTAAAGCAAATGATTCCACCGCCGGTAAGTTTCAGCCCTGAGGTGATTGGCCCGAACGTGGAAGCAGCGTCTAAAGCGCTTCCGGATGGGGGAGTGCTGCTGGTCGAGAACGTGCGCTTCTTCAAAGGGGAAGAAGCCAACGAGGACGGCTTTGCGCAGGCACTCGCAAGGTTGGGCGATGTTTATGTAAACGATGCTTTTGGTACTGCGCACCGAGCACATGCGAGCACAGCGGGCGTTGCAAGGTATCTGCCGCAGGCAGCGATGGGTCTCTTGATGGAGCGCGAGCTTCAGTACCTGCACGAGGAGTTGGCGCATCCGGACAGGCCGTTCCTGGTGATTCTAGGTGGGTCAAAGGTTTCCGATAAAATCGAAGTGATCAAGGCGCTGATGGCCAAGGCGGACGTCTTTCTGATTGGAGGCGCAATGGCGCACACGTTCTTTAAGGCGATGGGTATTCCGACCGGTGCGAGTCGCGTCGAAGCGGACAAGGTTCACTTGGCGGAAGAACTTCTGACGCTGGCGAAAGAAAAAGGAATTAAATTCCTTGTGCCAGTCGACAGCCTTGAGACGGACGAGCTTAAGGCGGGGGCAAACTGTCGAAATACGCCGCTGCTCTCGCCCTCTCAGGGAATTAGCGAAGGGTGGCAAGCCGTCGATATCGGCAGGGAAACGATTATTTTGTACAAGGCCGAAATTGCAGCGGCTAAGACGATCGTCTGGAACGGCCCGGTAGGAGTTTTTGAAATCCCGGATTTTGCCAACGGCACCAGGGAAATCGCAGCCGCTCTGGCTGAATCCGATGCAAAGACGATCATCGGAGGCGGAGATTCCGTGACCGCGGTCAAACTGTTCGGGTACGCGGATAAGATGACCTTCATCTCCACCGGAGGAGGCGCGTCTCTCGAGCTTTTGGAAGGCAAAGAACTTCCTGGCGTTGCCGCACTCACAGAGAAGTAGCCATGCGGAAAAAAATACTGGCGGCAAACTGGAAGATGAACCTCACCCACACTGAGGCGGAATCTTATTTCCAAGCGTTTCTTTCGGAGATTGGGCACATTAACGACGTCGAAATCGTGATCATCCCGCCGTTCATTGCGATTCCTGCATTGGTATCGGCTTCTGAGAAAGTATCGTTCGTCCGTATCGGCGCGCAGAACATGCACTGGGAGAAGAGCGGGGCGTTCACCGGTGAAGTGAGCGCGACCATGCTTCGAGCGCTTTACATCAAATATGTCATCGTTGGGCATAGCGAACGACGGACGTTGTTCGGAGAAACGGACGAGATCGTGAATCGCAAGGTGAAGACCGCGCTGGACGCTGGTTTGCGCCCTATTCTTTGCGTGGGCGAAACGCTCCGAGAACGGGACAGCGGTCAGGTCGAGGAGGTATTGCGCAGGCAACTGCACGAATGTTTGGAAACCGTGATGGAAAAGGATCTGACCGAAATCGTTGTCGCGTACGAACCGATCTGGGCCATTGGAACCGGGCGATCCGCCACTCCGGCGGAGGCCGAACAGGCACACGCGTTTATTCGTTCAGTCCTGGCCGAGCTGTATGGGGTGTTGGCTGCTGATCGGGTCCGCATTCAATACGGCGGAAGCGTCAAACCGGAGAACGCGGAGGATTTGATGCGCCAAAAGAACATCGATGGCGCTCTCATCGGCGGAGCAAGCCTGGATCCTCGAAGCTTCGCTCGTATAATTTGGCGTGCCGAAGCAGCTCTCACGTAAGGTCTCCGACCAGAGAGCTCGTGCGTAACTGTTCAAACGAGCTACCACGAAGTCGCTGATCATCGAACATGCCCGGGGGTTCGATCCAGGAATTGAGTTTCAACTGGGTGACCCGCGTTTATCCCTTGGCTGCAGGTTGCGCGGCTGGCTTTGGAGTCGCGATGGTGACTGCCATGCCTTCTGCGAGTCCGTCTGAAGGATTTAAAATGACCTGGTCCGATTCGGAGAGCCCTTGGGAAATCTGGAGCTTGCTCCCGAGATCCCGGTTGATCACGATTTTCCTGATTTCGACTTTCCCGTCCGGGTGAACGACTCCAACGCTTGCGCCTTCCGATCGGAACAAAAGGGTATTGGAAGGTACCGTGACCAGGCCGCTATCACCCTCCAGCATTAAATTGATCTGCGCATAAGCGCCGGGGAGCAGTTCCTCATTTTCATTCGGAACTTCCAGCTCGGTCAGGAGTGTCCTGGATGCCGGGTCGATCGCACCGGCTGTATTGGTGACATGCGCGGGATACTTGCGGTCCGGTAGTTCGTTTAGAAAAAGATCCGCTTGCACGCCTTGCTTTACAAAACGCGAGAATGTTTGAGGCACATTGATGTAAACTCGGAGCGGTGAGGTTTGCGCCATCCTGAAAAGTTGCACGCCCGAGCCCGAAGGAACAAATGCTCCGATATCGGTGTCCCGCTCTGTTACGATCCCGTCGAATGGCGCTTTGACCACTTTGAAATTCTCAAGAGCTTGGAGCGCGTTCAAGGAGGCTTGGTCAGCGTTAACCGTTGCCTGGCTCTGCCGAAAGGTGTCTGAAGCAGTGTCAAAGTCCTGCGCGGCAATCACCTTGCGATTAAAAAGGTCCTGATCACGCTTGAAGGTCGATTCGGCAAGGTCGCGACCTGACTCAGCTACCCGGAGTTGCGCTTTGGCCTGGTTGAACTGTTGGTCCACCTGCGGGGTCTCAATTTCCGCAAGAACGTCCCCTGCCTTGACCTTTGCGCCGATATCAAAATACCACTTCTTCAGGTAGCCACTGGTCTGCGCAAAGATTGGCGCTTCGATGTAGGCCCTGGTCTGGCCCGGCAACTGGAGCGGTATGGTCGTGGAAGCCTTTTCCGGGTGGACCACGCTCACGATCACTTGCGCCGCTTCGTTTGACTGCTGTTGGAGCCCAGCGTTTTTCGCAGCGCGAGACGAGATCCCCAAGATGGCAATCGCGATGAATAACGCGCCGCCAGCGAGAAAGAATAGCTTGATCCCCTTCCGGCTGGTCTTCTCAGCGATGGGCGGCTTCTGGTCTAATGGTTCCGTTTCCTTCAAAGTAGCCTGAGTCATTTCTGTCTCCAACCAAATTAATTTGCGGTGCGCGCTACGACCGTTGTTTGTCGATCGAACTTGTTTTTGCGGACAGCGGCGAAAACCGTCGGCACGAAAAACAGCGTTGCGACCGTTGCAAACAATAGGCCACCAATCACTGCCCGTCCGAGCGGCGCATTCTGTTCGCCGCCTTCTCCTAAACCCAAAGCCATCGGAACCATCCCGATGATCATGGCGATCGCGGTCATCAGGACCGGTCGCAACCGGACGTAACCCGCCTGCAGAGCAGCTCTGTAGGAATCCCGGTATTCCTCGAGAACCTCGTTGGCGAATGTTATCACCAGGACGCTATTCGCCGTTCCGACGCCCATGCACATGATTGCCCCCATCAGCGCGGGCACACTGAGAGTCGTCCCGGTCACAAATAGCATCCAGACAATTCCGGCAAGGGCGAGCGGAAGTGCGCTAATAATGATCAACGGGTCTATCCAGGATTGGAAGTTCACGACCATCAACAAATACACCAGGAGCATCGCAAACACTAGACCGCCAATCAGTCCGGCGAATGACTCCCGCATGGTTAGGATCTGGCCGCGAAGGACCATCCGGCTTCCTTTGGGCAAATCTTTCTGCGCGCCATCCATCACCTTTTGAACTTGAGTGGCGACATATCCCAGATCTCTTCCTTCGGCCGCAGCGTAAATATCGACGACCGGCTGAATATTGTAATGCGTGACGATCGGCGGTTCGGTAGAGCGAGTAATTTGCACCAGGTTGGCAAGGATTTGCGTCGGCGCACCCGACGCAGCTGTTCCGGCTGTCGAAGTCGTTCCCGCAGGCCCGAGGATCGGAAGAGCTCGCAATGCGTCCAACGAATCGATCGAATATTGAGGCGACTGAGTGTTCAGGGAATAACTGACGCCGTTTTTCGGGTCGAGCCAGAAATTCGGGCTGGTCTGTTGGGAGCCGCTCAATGCTCCCAGAAGCGAGTTGGCGACCTGGTTCTCGGTGATCCCAAGCTGAGAGGCCTGGGTGCGGTCAACCACCAGATTCATCCGGGGCGAATCGAACGGTTGCTGAACACGCACATCCACCGCGCCTGGAATACGGGTGATTTGATCAACGAGCCGATTTGCCAGTCGCGCATTGGCGGCCGTATTCGCGCCGACAATCTGCACATCGATGGGCGCAGGCAATCCGAAGTTCAAGATTTGGGCGACGATATCCGCCGGCGGGAACGAGCAGATTATCCCTGGAAAATCCCGGTGCATGCGTTTCCGGATCTTGCTGACAAAATGCGCAGTTGGATCGTGTTTTTCGTCAAGCGATACGAGGATGTCCGCATCCGCCGCACTTGCCACGCCGGAGTTCGAATAGGTGAGATTGATGCCGCTGTAAGGCAAGCCGATGTTGTCAATAATGCCTTTCAACTGATTTTTAGGGATCTCCTCACGGATTGCGCCTTCGATCTTATCCACCTGCCTTGCGACCTCTTCAATTCGCGTCCCACTCGTGGTCCGGACATGCAGCGTAAACTGGCCTGCGTCCACTGCCGGGAAGAAATCCTGACCCAGCCAGGGAACCAGAAGCATCGAAATCGCGGCGAAACCGATAAACAAGATCCCGACGAAGCGGGTGTTTCTCAGGCACAGGGCGAGCAGGTCGCGGTACCCTTCGCGCAACGATTCAAACCTGCGGTTGAACTCTCGATTGATCGCCCCAAAGATTCCCAGGATTGGGTTGCCTCTCTTTTGCGTTGTGGATTCTTTCCCGTCCGTTGCGTTGTGCTTTGCATGGTCCGCCCCGAGCCAATACATGGCAAGCGTCGGGACGAGCGTGCGTGAAAGAATGTACGAAGCGAGCATCGCGAATATGACTGCTTCCCCAAGGGGCGCGAATAGAAACTTGGCGGTTCCGCTGAGGAAGAAGATCGGCACGAAAACGATGCAAATACACAAAGTTGACACAAAGGCAGGTACCGCGATCTGAGCTGCGCCATCGAGTATTCCGTCGTGCAGAGATTTCCCTTCCTCGAGGTGTCTGTCGATATTTTCGATCGTCACCGTTGCATCGTCGACCAGAATACCGACGGCCAGTGCAAGGCCTCCGAGTGTCATGATGTTAATTGTCTCGCCGATCGCAGACAAGACGGCGATCGACGTCAGAATCGAAAGCGGTATCGAGACAGCGATAATCAGGGTGCTTCGCCAGCTTCCAAGAAAGAGAAGAATCATCAACGCAGTCAGGCACCCAGCAATCACAGCTTCCTTGACCACTCCTTCGATCGCGGCAGTCACGAAGATGGATTGGTCGGCAAGCGTTTGTATATTCAGGCCCGCCGGCAGGGTTGGCCGCATTCGTTCGACCAATTGCTTCTCCCCTTGGACAATGTCCAATGTCGACGCTTTGCCGTTCTTTTGGACTTGGACCATTGTCGCCCGCAAGCCTTCGAATCGAACGATGTTTGTCTGAGGAATGAACCCATCGCGGACACTCGCAACATCGCGCACGTAGGTCGTTGTGCCGTTGAGCGTGCGCACTGGGATATCGCCCAGTTCTTTGATCGCTTTCGGGCTGGAGTTCAGTCCGATGTCGAATTCCTGTTCGCCAATCTTGACCGTTCCTGAGGGCAGAATGACGTTTTGCGCATTGACGGCGTTGATGACGTCGGTCGGCGAAAGCCCGCGTGCCTGAAGTTCCTGGCTGTTGAGATCGATCGAAACCACTCGCTGCTTTCCGCCGTAGGGATAGGGTACAGCAGCGCCGGGAACCGTCACCAGCTGAACCCGGAAGGTGTTCAACGCAAAATCATTGAGCTGCTGCTCCGAAAAATTGGCGCCGCTCAAGCCCAGACGAAGGACAGGAACGTTCGAAGCGCTGAAGCTCAGGATCAGCGGGGGTGTTTCTCCAGGAGGCAACTGTTTCAGAACCGCTTGCGAGGCAGCCGTCAGCTGCGCCATGGCGACCGGAACGCTTGCGTTCGGCTGGAGGTAAATTTTGACCACCCCGATCCCGTTGTAGGAGGTGGACTCGATATGTTCGATGTCGTTGACGACTGTCGTCAGGATTCTCTCGTAAACGGAAGTGATCCGATTTGAGAACTCCTCGGCCGGCATGCCGGTAAAATTCCAGATGGCGGCGCAGACCGGGATATTGATGTCAGGAAAGATGTCCTTAGGCGTCCGCAAAATGGAGAGGACACCCGCGATCAAAATAAAGATGGCTAGAACGATGAAGGTATACGGTCGTCGTAAAGCTAACTGGACGATCCACATAAACGGTACCTCGCAAAAATGACCGGATCACATCCTGACGCTGCAACCCGAAAAAGAATCAAGTGACTTGACCAGTCGGTCATGTGGAAGGAACAATCCGGTATCTGTGTTCAGTTGCCATCCTATTCATTGGAATGATTCGCGCTTCTTCTAGGAGATTTCGACTGGAAGCAGCCTCTAGCGATATTCCTCTCGAAATTCGCGCGGACTCACGCCTTCCACCTGGCGAAAAAGACGAGTGAAATACGACGGATCTTCACACCCGAGCTGGTAAGCAATCTCTGAAACGTTGAGGTCGGAATGGGCCAATAGACGTTTCGATTCAAGAATCAATCTTCCTTGTAAATGATCCGTAAGGTTCTTCGACGTTTCCTGGCGCACCAGCTGATTCAACCAGCTCCGGGAAACTCCGAGGAATCTTGCCACTTCAGAGGCCGTTGTCAGCCGATAGGGACGGGCGTTCAGCATACGGAGGAACCGCGCGGTTAACGACGAGTACTTGTGAAAAGAACTGGGAGCAGATTGGTTGGACAAACAACGTCGAATTTCGACAAAGAGGAGGAGTAAGAGCGAGGCGGTGGCTGTACGGTATCCTTCTCGTTTCGATTTTAATTCTCCGAACATCCGCGTGCAATAGCTATGAACGACTTCCACGGAAGCTTCGGGCATCGCCAACACGGTGCGAATTTGGGCGGGATCAAGCGCCGGGCATTCTGCGAAGAGATCGACGGAATATCCCTCTGCTTCGAGGAAATCTTCTTGGAACGACAGGATGAACCCCTCCCCGGTGTTCAACCCTCCGAAACTATGGACGGAGCCGGGCGGCACGAAGACCAGCGCGTGCGGCTCGATGGTGAAATGATAAAAATCGATGTTGAACGACGGGGCGCCATGCCTCATCCAGAAGATCTGGTAAAAATCGTGCCTGTGCGGGCGCTGCCGATTCTGGCGGAATCGAAGCGCTTCTTCAAATGTGCTGACGTGAAGTTTTTCACCGGCGCCGACAGCATAGTCGGAAAATGAAAAAACCGCCGGCTCGGGCGTTTTCGTGGCGGAATTCGGTTTTAGGACATTGTCCACAAGCGCAATCGGTCGTCAGGCAACGCAAAGGATGGCCGCCGAAGCGGTGTACCCGTGGAGGAACGCCTTACCGCCGACTGGCCCGACTTCCCCGTTACAGAAGAATCCTGCCAGAGGAATATTTCCCAAAATGTTGGCCAGCGTTTCTGCGTCATGGTCCGATGTGCCGAATAGTCCTTTTCCGCGGCCTGCGCACGAGAACAGCAAGATCCCGATAGGCCCTGACAGCCCTGTTTTGACATTTTCCGAAGCAAGGACGAGGTCTTCCCGGGCGGACTTCGAATCGCGCAATTGAAATTGAACGGTTTGGCCTACCCGCGGGTGAGCGCCTACGGCAAGCGCACCGATCTGGGGGTCCGCCCCCAGGATGTTGCGGATCAAAAAATCGCCTTGCTTGAAGTCCTCGATATATTCGGACACGGCCAAGCCGAGGAACAAATTGTTCCGAACCGAAACGCGTTGCTCGGCCGGGATGCTCAGAAACGCTGCCTCCAAGGCCTGATAGGCGGGCAGGTTCCCGATCTCCAGGATCAAGTTTTGTTCAGCCTTGGTAATGGGTGAAGGATCGCCAATCGGACGGCATCCCTGGCTGACCAGAGACCGGACGAGAAGCCCGCGCTTCAATGCGATCGCCAGAACCGGCGCAGGGGTCGCCTCTCCATCTTTAAGGAGAAAGATCTCTGACCCGGTCGAACTCGCCAAGCCGCCCAGAATCGGAATTTTCGGGTAGGCCGAGCTCCATTCGTCCAGCCAACCTTCAGTACCGGCGAAGTGGGGATTTGCGAGCACAATCCAGGCGGTCACATCTTTGGCCGAAAGACCAGTCGCTACGCGCCAGTAATCTGCTCCGGTGGATTCGTCGATCTGCGTTTCACTGATCTCCACAACCGAAAAACTTTCGGCGGGCAGCGAAAACAAGATCAGGCTGAAGCCCGGTGCATGCTCAATTTCCCGCCTGCTTCCGATGACTCCCCATCCGGAGCAGCCGACGAGCTGCGGCACATGGCCGTGGAGCCGGATCAATTCGAGCGTATCTTCAAGATGCGGGCGCCATTCCTCGGTCAGAAAAAGTACGCCGAGGGCAGCGTTGGTTCCGATCTCGTGTCGAAGCGACTCCGCAACGTCAATCACCGCTTTCTCGGAGTACTTCCCGATAAAAACCCGCGATGCTGCTCTCGGTGTCATTTAGTCCAATCTACGAGATGCAACCTGAGATTCAAAAGCTCGATGATGAATTCGCAAACAAATTCGTTGGGACGAATCTTGAGCAAAAGAGGGATCTGACCAAAAAACCGACGGGGGAGGAGGAAATAATCTGGGTAATCGCCGTAACCTGTGGTTAAGAATTCGGGTTGCGGCTCTGCCGTGCTAAGAAACCTGCGGTTTAAAATTCGGAATTTACGATTAAGGCTATTTGGAGGTGGGTATGCGGATAGTGATCACTGGCGGTCCCGCCAGTGAGCCAATCGATCAGGTGCGATTTATCACCAATCAATCGACCGGCGAGTTAGCGGTGAAGCTTGCCGGAAGGTTCTTGGCTGCAGGACACAAGGCTGAGTTGTTCCTTGGCCGTGGCGCGATCTCGCGCCTGGAGACCGCAAAATACTTTCAGACGAACGAAGATCTCCACCAGTTGTTAAGCGAAGTCGCAGAACGCGACCGTGTGGACGCCGTGTTGCATGCCGCCGCACTGTCGGATTTTGGCGTGGCGCAAACGCTTGTTTCCGGCACGATCTCGGACGCCGCGAAAATATCGAGCGACGCGACGTCAGTCGAACTTCGGCTTGTTCCCAAGCCGAAATTGATCCGCGGGCTCCGTGACTTGTTTGCGAGCGCTTACATTATCGGCTGGAAGTTCGAGCTGGAAGGGACGCCGATCGGTGTGGTGCGGGAAGGCGTTCAACAGATCGGGCTCAGCCGGACGAACGCATGCGTCGTGAATGGAAGCGCTTTCGGGCCCGGGTTCGGTTTCTGCACCGGTCAGGGTCTTGTCCGCACCCTCCCGACGAAGGAGGCACTTTCGGACTGGCTTGTGGAGGTCGTCGGCAACGCTTCGACTCTCGGCAAACGTTGAAATCTGTTGCATCCCCGTTGCGATGCACTATCCTCGGATTTTTCGTGGCTCTGCGCGATTAGCTCAGTGGTAGAGCGCTTGCTTCACACGCAAGAAGTCGCAGGTTCGAACCCTGCATCGCGCATTTCTTTTTGTCGCGGTTGAAGAAATCGGAGGACGACTATCACGGAGGCAATCTCAAATTAGTCAATTATTACGGACGTGCCGCTCGGTGTCATCCGGAATAACATTTTCGCATCGGGCATCGAGCCGACGCGGATACACCCGTGACTAGCCGGATAACCGGGATTATAGCCGTAGTGGATTCCGAAGGCTTCTTCATCAAGTCGCATAAAGTAGGGCATAGAGACGTGGTAAATAGAACTGCTATGGTGCACCTCTTTCTGGGTGATCTGGTAATGACCCCGAGGAGTCGGAAGATGTTTTCTTCCGGTGGAGAGTTTAGCGACGAAAACGACTTTACTGTCTTGATAGAGGTAAAGTTGTTGAGCGGCAAGGTTGATTATGATAGCCGAGCTAGCGCTCGCTTGTAAGGCAGCCCAAGAGGCAATTAAAAGGAGAAGTGTAATTTTCATAGTCTCCTGTTACTCCTTAAACAATGCGCTAAAGTGGCGTACACCGTAAGGTTCATTATCAGACCGAGCGCTGCCGTTAGAATTAGAATCACACGTTTCACAATCTGGTTACATCTCTAGCACACCGACAACAGCTGTTAAGATAGGAGTTTTCTCATCCGAACGAGATTTCCGGACCCAAGAATCATCATTTTGCATCTGGTCGGCGTGCGCATCTTTTGATTATACTCTGTAGGCATCGACCATAATAACCATAACTGTAGTGTTTTATATTTATTTCATATTAATCAGTGGTCCTTTAGGCAATTCGCCCTCCAAAAACCGCCTACCGCCTCTGGTTTCAAGTGCCGTGAAAAGCTGATCCTCCTCCGCCATATCGAGAGGCAAGGTCAATCCGTCGAAAAGAGTATAGGAGAAGCCGAGCAAACGGAGCGACACTCACTCTGCAGAAAGTGACAAAAATGACTCATCTCCCCGCAAACGTCCTGAATGTTATGGCTCAGGATGAAATAGCACTGCTGGAAACGGCTCTGGTTCGGAAAGTGGTTCAGATTTCTACGATGGTCCATGCAGCGAAGGATTGGGCATTTGTCGCCCTGTGCGATGATGGCTCAATGTGGCTTTATCATGGCTCATGGTCGCGGCTTGAGAGTATACCGCAGACGACTGACGCGCGTAGAGCGGCTGCTTAGGCGAATTGTTCAATCTTTCGCCGCTACTGGCATCATCGCTATTGGTATGGCGGGTATTGGCATCCGGGATACTGGTACACGAGTCCGGTCACGGTCGTTGTGCCCCCGTATTGATTTGCGCGGATCGTTTGGACGATTCACAGCATCCAAAGAAACCCAGGCAACGAATAATATGCATGCGAGGCGCGAGAGCATTGTCGGCAGGAATTTTCCTGGTTCTCACGTCGCTATTATTCTGTTCTTGCGCTGACTTCCGGTTGCCACCCGAAGAGCCCACGAATAACCGGCCCAGAATTCCGGGATCAGGAGATATTGGGATGTAGGCGGAAAGAATTGTGCGTCGGGTGCTTATGGCGGACCGCCTTAGTTTGGCCCAGTTGTTCGTGCTGGGACGGCGTTGGTGTACTTTGAACCGTTGAGGGAGTTGGCGTCGCCAGTTGCGGTCCAGGTGTTGTCGCGCCCAACTCCGGTACAGGCATTACCGCTGGTCTTGGCGGTGTCGAGGTGGCCATCCTCACTTCCGGCATTGGCGTTGCCGATACGATGACCCCCGGGCGGGATGTCGATTTGCGTACCGCGATCGTGGAAACAACTGCGATCACAACGCAACCTGTCACCGGGAGAATCAGGTTACGCCCGACTGTCTTCCAGAAGGCCAGCCGAAAGGTTGGTTGATCGATCAACGTTTCACCGTCTCTTTTTTCCAACACCAGCTGACACTGATCCGATAACCAACTGTTAAGCGCCGGTTCCTTCACCTTGTTCGTGGTCGTCACCGGGTTAGTGATCGTTACCGGATGATTCGACAAATTTTCGGATATGTTTAGGGCAGGTTGTCTGCCTGCCAACACTGTTGCGAGGCACTTGGTAATCGTCATTCCGGAATCCAGCGCCGCGCGGAAGTGAGGGTTGCCGTCGCCCCAAGCGTGGTGACACTTCTGGACGGCCGCAATCAATTGGTCGTTTTCGCTCGCCTTTGCGACATCCAGCATCGCGTCCAACAACTGTGCTTGTTCGATTGCCGCTTTTTTCCAATAGGTGCTACCGGCGGCGTTTCTCGTGAGCCTCTTTGCAACCGTTTCCATCCGCTTCGTAATTGCGATAATCTCCGCTTGCGCCTGAACCGCTTTGACGGTTCCCTGCGCGTGAACGGCTTTGACGTCCGCTTGCACTTGGACGGCCTTGTGGATGTGTCTGTCAGCGCTGAATTGCCAACTCATACCGGTCCGCGGAATTTCGAGTGTGGTGCGGGGACCGCGTGGGCCAAGGTTGAGGATTGCGCCCTGTCCGCCAATTGACAGTGACGGCCAACCTTTCGAAAAAGTGATCGCAAGTCCGGGCGCGATTTGGATCCGTTTGCTAAATCTGAAGCTCATTTGGAATCGTTCGATCGGAAGAAGCAAATTCTCGGTAGACTTTCCCATTCAGCGCGAAGTATGACCAATATAATATTATTGGTTTCTCTTGCAAATTACGATGTGCTCGAGCGTCTCGAAGCCAGTTGTGTGGCCCCGAACGCGTGCACGCGTCGCGGTTTGGCGTGGCCGAACTGCCCGACGCTTTTGAGGTCCGTTTGTGGGGAGATGCGCTCGCCGGAGCAGATGCTGCCTGGGAGATAGTCTCGGTTCGCCGCGTTTCCTTGACCCTTTGGGCCGTCGGCGCAGTCCTCCTCCAGGAAAGCATTCGCGTGCACGGTGGGACGAGTCTCCTGGCGCCTTTTGTGACGCCTCAGGAACTTAGCGCCCTTCTATCCTGTCCCGGAAACAGCTCGGCTTAGAGTTTGGTCGGGTTGTTCTATTGCCCAGAGTGGAAACGGTTGTCCCGCTTTAAGGCCGGGATTTTCCTCATAAGCAAGATCCAGCCAGCCATAGCGATACGAACCGAGATAGGGCTTATGTTCTCCGAAACAGAGTCTATCGAATGTGCCTTTGTACTTTTCGCGCGCGACCTGGACGGTTACGAGATATTGATCCCCTAGCCTGTCGACGTTCAGTACCTTTGCGGAAATTCGGGTCATTTGACTCTCCTTTGTTTAGATTTCCCGATGCTTTTCTCGACGGCTTGTGTCGCGTTTGGATAGATGGTCGATGCAGAGTTCTCCAACTTCAACCGGTGTGGAAAAGTCGACGTTGTGTCACAGGAGCCGCAAACCAAGCGCGACTGTTCCCCCTGCTAATGGTGCTCTCCGCCTCCGCCATGGCTGCCTCCACCGTGACTGCCACCACCGTGACTGCCACCACCGTGACTGCCACCACCGTGACTGCCACCACCATGCCCGCCGCCATGGCCGCCTCCGCCATGGCTTCCTCCGGATCCGTGGTCATGTCCAAAATGTCGATTGCCAAAGCTTTGTCCGTAGAAATCGTGTCCCCCATAGTAGGGACTTTCGTAACCTCCTCCGTAGTAATCGCCGGCGCATCCTACGAACAACAGGGTTATCGCCGCGGCGCCGATGATCAAAAGTTTTTTTGTTGGCTTCATCGTCCGCTCCTGACGGTTTTCTGAGTTCGTGGCATCATGGCGTTCCCATCTTGAAATCTGCCTCGCGGTCGAACTTCTGCTTCTGCTCAGGGGAAAGCTCGTTGTAGTGAGCCCGAACAGTATAACCTCCGACCAGTTTGCCGTTATCAACGTACAACCAATCGGAAATCTCGTTCGGCTTAACTGAGACGAGCTGACCTACTTTCAGTCCCGGAATGTTTCGAGGTCGGTTATCTATTTTGCCCTGGAAGCTGTTGCCGACAAACTGTACGTCAGACAGCCAGATGTGTTCCACCTGATCGCCTTGGACGAAGGGCTTTTTCACCTCAAAATCCTGCTGTCCAGGTCCTGGATGCTTCAACACGTTAATAAATTTCTTCACCGTTTTTCGCGCCTCGATGACGGCACGATGCATGGCGGCGTGATCCTTCGTAACCTGGAAGTATTCAGGTTCGGTGCTCCCCTGCTTGAGCGCGCTTCCGACGACGTTGGCCGCCTTGGCGTTCAGAGGTAAACCCGCCATGACGGATGCACCAACGAGTGCTATCAAGCATATCGTCGGGAGGTTACCTTTCATTGCTGCGGGGATTGGAGTCATTTGCGTCACTTTCTACCTATTACATTTCGTCTCGTTGAGTCCGGTTCTCCCATACTTTATGCGAGGCGTTGACCGTGCTTTCTGGTATGGCGAAGGATGGTCGATCGACTCGTCAGCGTGTCATTCACAGTCCTATTCATTCTCCCATACCCGTTCGCCGGCCGGGACCCCTTCTGGACTTCTTATTTTTTGGGAATGAACTCGCCCGTTCGATTTGAGACAACAGATCGGTATACCGATAGTAACCGGACTGGCCGTCTTCCCAGCGGACTTTGACGCCGGGACCGTCCTTTTCAATTACTTCGCCCGTCATGCCGTCCGGGGTCCAGACGACCATCTGATGGAGTTGAAGAGTCTGAGCTTCTTGGGCGTTCATAAGGTAAGCAGGTGCCAGATTCAAGAGGGCGCTCCGCCGCGTTGTTTTGACTAAATGACGGTTTGGACGCTAAATTTTTGGAGAATCCAAAAATATCGGCTAAAAACCGCAATAAATAGAGCGCTAGCCAAGGTTTTTTTGCCACTTCTAGCGCCAAACTGAACGAACGAGCATGAAAATAAAGAACGGATTATTAACGATCGCTTCGGTGTTCGCGATTGCCTTCGCCGAACCAACCAAAGGCGGACCGGACGCTGGCTCGATGATCGGGTACCGGGACCAAACCAGAATGGGACCCGCTGTCGGCACCATCATTGTGTATCGCCCACGGTCGGGGCTCGGCGCGGCCATCACGAATTGGCGATTCAATCTCAATCACGGGCCCGACCTGATTGTCCGCAATGGCACTTATTATCGTCTGACTGTCCTGGCGGGCGATAGCATCATCAGCCATGACAATATGCCGTTCCTCGAAGAAGATCCACAAAGGGTCAACGTGCAACCCGGACAGACAGTGTATTTCCAGTACATGATGTCGTGGGGCTTGATATTCGAGGAGGCGGACGACCAGGAAAGCGCAGCCAGAACGGTGAGCACACTTATCCCTTTGAACTAAAACAAACAGGTGACGCGGTGTCGAAACGGGGTAATAGGATCCTTCCTATTTCCGCCCTCGCGCCTCTTTAGATGAAGTCCAACCGTTTACAAAGATCTGGCAATGGACTCTTATCGCCCCTGCCAATTTTGCTTTTAACGGTTTTCGTCGATATGTTGGGTTTTGGGATCGTCGTACCCGTGCTCCCATTGTACACCGAGAGATTCAATGCTTCGCCGTTCGCGATCGGGATGCTGCTTGCGGTCTACTCCGGCATGGGATTCATCTTCTCGCCAATCGTGGGTGCGCTCTCCGATCGTCTTGGCCGGCGATCGATCCTACTATTAAGCACTGTTGGTCAGGCGACCGGGTTTTTCATCATGGGAGCGGCGAACTCGCTTCTTTGGCTTTTCGTTGCTCGGATCATTGACGGAATATTTGGAGCGAACGTCTCAACTACCCAGGCTTACGTCGCCGACGTCACACCACCTGAAGACCGTTCGAGAGCGATGGGAATGCTTGGTGCGACGTTTGGGGTGGGGTTTATCTTCGGACCCCTGATTGGCGGCCTCCTTAGCCAGATCTCACTTGCGGCGCCGTTTTATTTTGCGGCTGGACTCGCCGCGGCCAATGCGGTGTTAATTTTCTTTGTTCTGCCCGAGAGCCTGCCTGCGCAAGACAACTCCCGACCAGATCGAGAATCTTTCGTGACCTTGTTCAGACAAGGTCTCGGAGCGGCGATCGTGCCTCTGATGGCGGCCTACTTTTTCATGATGGCCGGATTTTCAATTTTGATGTCGTTTTTTGCGATCTTTACGGAAGACCGTTTTGGTTACAACGCGAGCGCAAACGGTTATATCTTCGCCGGTGTCGGGGTCATTGGGGTTATCGTCCAAGGCGGATTGATCGGCACTTTATTAAAGAGGTTTTCGGAGAAAAGAATCGCCATCGTTGGCTTGGCGCTACTAGCGTGCAGTCTGTTTGCTTTGCCGCTGGCGCAAACGACATTGATGCTGCTGTTGGTCGGCGCCGGTATTGCGGTAGGAAATTCTTTCATCAATCCAACAATCAACGGATTAGTCTCCCGTTCCGTGAACAAGTATTGGCAGGGACGGGTTCTTGGTCTCATGCAAGCCTCCGCGAGTCTCGGGCGTTTTATTGGACCGCTGCTTGGGGGGTGGCTTCTTGCTTTCAATTCGAGGCGCACCCCGGATTTTGGCAAGGCGCCTTTCTGGAGCGGCGGCGCGCTCTTGATCGTCTCTATTGTCCTAACGACGATGGTGTCCGTTCGCCAACTGGACGCGCAGCAAGCCGGTCTTCCGGGCGAAGCTTGAGATCCGGAGGAAAGCGCGCACGGAGTTCACGGGGCGATTGCCGGATAGGGCTTTCTTTTTCTTCTCAGTGGCCCCATGCAAGACGCTCTTCGCCCGAAAGAATCACCAAAAGGCCGGGGGTAATCACTCAGGCTCGCACCAGATTCCGGCACTTTCCGGTCGCCGCAAATTCAAGAATATTTTTGAGCGTCGTCTCCGCGATATCCTCCAAGGCTTCCTTCGTGAGAAAACCTTGGTGACCGGTGATGACCACATTGGGAAAAGTGAGGAGGCGAGAAAAAACGTCATCCGGAATGACCTCCAGCGAGCGATCGTTGAAGAATAGTTCGGTTTCCTCTTCGTAGACATCGAGACCGAGATACCCAATTTTTCCGGTTTTTACGGCGTCGATGACGGCTTGCGTATCGATAAGACTACCGCGGCTCGTGTTGATGAGCATCACGCCGTTCTTCATCAGAGCGATCGTCTGTTCGTCAATTAAATGAGTTGTGTTTGGGAGCAGGGGGGCATGCAATGACACAATGTCGGAGTTGGCCACGAGTTCAGTGAGACTCACGTACGCCATGCCGAGATCCCGGCAGCCTCGGTTTGGTTCAACATCATAACCGAGCAGTTTACATCCAAACCCGGAACCGAGGATTTTTGCGACGGCCGTGCCAATGCGGCCCGTACCGATCAATCCGACTGTCTTGCCATGGAGATTGAACCCGACGAGGCCCTCCAAAGAAAAGTTCCCTTCACGCACCTGGCGGTAGGCACGATAGATTTTTCGGTTGAGCGTCAGGATGAGTGCAACGGTATGTTCGGCAACTGCCTGCGGGGAATACGCGGGAACTCGGGCTACCGGGAGGCAAAGCTCGTTTGCGGCAATGAGATCGACATTGTTGTAACCTGCAGAACGGAGGGCGATCAGTTGGACTCCTCCTCTTTTGAGGCTTTGGAGAGTTGCTCGGTCGAGTTGGTCGTTCACAAAGGCACAGATGGCGTCATAACCTTTCGTCAGATGAAGAGTCTCCGGCTGGAGGTGAACCTCATGGAAGGAGAAATGATGAGATGCTTTAAATGAGGCGTTTGCCGCCGCCGCCGCAGAAAGATACTCGCGATCGTAGGACCTCGTGCTGAAAACCGCTATCTTCATCTTCTGGGATTAACAGCCAATTCCTGTCATTCGGCAAGGACCGAGTCAGGAGTCAGGTCGCGGGAGTAGAGGAGGACAGGAGGACAGGCTTCCTGGTGCGATTGGAATAGTGAACGCGCCGGTTGATTCGACCGTGGATCTTCGGTTGTAACTCAGTTTCATTGCCGCTTTAGTGAACTAAATGGCAAAGATTTTGACGGTATCCGAACTTACAAGGGAGGTTCGGGAAATTCTAGAAGGTCAAATTGGAGAAGTTTGGGTCGAGGGCGAGATTTCGAACCATCGGAAACAATCGTCGGGACATCATTATTTCACGCTGAAGGACGACCGTGCCCAAGTCGCCTGTGTGATGTTCGCTCGTTCGTACGGAGCGCAAGCCAGGATCGCGCTTTCCGATGGGATGCAGGTTCAAGCGTATGGCCTGGTGAGCGTCTACGAAGCAAGGGGACAATATCAATTGATTGTCCAACTGATTCAGCCCCGGGGCCAAGGTCTACTTCAGGCGAAGTTTGAAGCCCTCAAGCGTAAACTTCAGGCGGAAGGCCTTTTCGATGCTGATCGTAAGAAGCCGCTCCCGAAATTTCCCCGGCGCGTCGCTTTGGTGACCTCCTCGACCGGGGCGGCAGTCCAGGACATGCTCAACATCCTCAAAAGGCGAAGTCCCTGGGTTTCGATTCTCATTTGCCCAGTTCGAGTTCAAGGAGAGGGCGCCGCTGCAGAGATTTCGGAGATGATCGATTTTATCAGTTCGCGCGCAAAGGAATTAAAGATTGAACTGATGATCGTTGGCCGCGGCGGCGGAAGCCTCGAAGATCTCTGGGAGTTCAACGAAGAGAGCGTTGCCCGGAGCATTTACCGTTCGCAGATTCCGGTTGTTTCGGCAGTCGGGCACGAGATCGACTTTACAATCGCGGATTTTGTGGCCGACTTGCGAGCGCCCACCCCGAGCGCCGCAGCCGAGTTAATCGTCCCGGATATAGGCGCGCTGCAAGGAGAACTGGTGTCACGACAATCCGCTCTAAACCGATTGATTCGGCAGGCATTGGAGATTCGGCAAATGCAGGTCCGCCGGTTATCCGAAGCGCCCTATTTTCGTGAACCGAGAAGGTCGATCGTCGAGCGCCAGCAACGTGTTGACTTGGTAGAAATCCGCTTTTCAGAGATCTGGAAAAGCGCTCTTCAGCAGCGTCGATCCGGGATCGAAAAGATCCTGGCGTTTCTATCGGCATTTCGCCCGGAGCGCTGGTTGGAGGCGAAACGGGGAGAAATTGCCGGATTGGGAACGCGGCTGGCGCGGATCGCGGCGTCCAAGCTCGAATTTCGCAAAAATCGGGTCGCGGAAATGACTAATTTTCTCCGATTGCTTGGACCGCGGCAAACGCTGGAGCGCGGCTACTCAATTACGCAGGACATCGATGGAAATGTTGTTCGGTCAGTCCAGTTCCTGAAGGTCGGTGATCCGATTCACACAATGTTGGCCGATGGAGAGCTGAATTCAGTCGTCGAAGAGTTGCAGGGAAAGAACTAGTGTCCTGTCCCCGAAATACGAGGTATATTGCCGGCGGTCAGTTGGCTGTTTTTCAAGGCGCGAGCGAAGCGCCCATATCTGAGTCATACGGGTC
>Ga0302326_10002719_pt1 | contig 42637 bp, 27 predicted proteins | sample Palsa_T0_3_FD_202264 | JGI IMG/M metagenome (GOLD analysis project Ga0302326, IMG submission 202264) | Peat permafrost microbial communities from Stordalen Mire near Abisko, Sweden - Palsa_T0_3 | ecosystem: Environmental > Terrestrial > Soil > Palsa > Peat permafrost | place: Sweden: Abisko...
ACCGGAAGCCGGAAGCCTTCATCAAGCTGCAAACGGGATTCCTCATGTTCGTTCGATTCTTCATTCAGCGTCCGGTGTTTGCGTCGGTTTGCGCGCTGCTGATTATTCTTGGCGGCGCGGCCGTGATTCCGACGTTGCCGATTGCTCAGTTTCCCAACCTTGCGCCGCCGCAAGTGGGGGTGACCAGCGTCTACATTGGCGCGAGCGCGCAGACCGTCGAGAGCGCGGTCACCATCCCCATCGAGCAGCAGATCAACGGCGCCGAGGGGATGAAGTACGTCACTTCCACCAGCGGCAACGACGGGACTAGCACGGTAACGGCCACGTTCGACCTGAACCGCGACCCTGACCTGGCCACAGTCGACATTCAGAACCGCGTCAACACCGCGCAGGGCAGGCTGCCCGCAGCGGTAAAAGCCGTCGGCATCACGACCGCGAAGACCTCCCAGAACTTCGTGTTCGGCGCGGCCGTGTACGCGGACAAGAACACCTATCCCACGCTGTTCGTGAGCAATTATCTTGACGTCTACGTCAAGGACGCGCTGAAGCGCATTCCCGGAGTCGCAGACGTCATCATTTTCGGCGAGCGCAAGTATTCGATGCGGCTGTGGCTGGATCCGGGGCGACTGGCGGGGCGCTCACTGACTGCGACCGACGTCGTGAACGCGCTCGCGGAGCAGAACGTGGAGGTGGCCGCCGGACAGGTGGGACAAGAGCCGTCGGTCCTGGGGCAAAACTACCAGATCAGCGTGCGGGCGGTGGGACGTTTAAGCGAGCCGGCGCAGTTTGAGAACATTATTCTGAAGACCAATGCCGACGGCACACTGGTTCGCCTGAAAGATGTGGGGCGTGCCGAACTGGGTGCGGAGAGTTACGCCAACGATGTCCAATTCAATGGACAGGATGCAATCGGTCTGGCGGTCACGCAGCTTTCCACCGCGAACGCGCTCGATGTGGACCGCAAGGCGATCGCCGAACTCGAACGGTTGTCGAAGAGCTTTCCTCCGGGCATGCACTATAAGGTCGCGTTCGACACGACCGACGCGGTGGGCGAATCGATCCGCGACGTGGTCTTTACCGTAGGTGGAGCGATCGCGCTCGTGATCCTGGTAATCTTTATTTTTCTCGGGGACTGGCGGACGACGATGATTCACTTTATCGCCACTCCGGTTTCGCTCATCGGCACGTTTATTTTTGTGAAGTTGCTGGGCTTTTCCATCAACACGCTGACGTTGTTCGGCATTACGCTCGCTACCGGCCTGGTCGTCGATGACGCGATCGTGGTGATTGAAAACATTGAGCGCCACATTCAGGAGGGCGAACACGACTCCCACAAAGCGGCGGCCGCAGCCACCGCCGAGATTACCAGCGCCGTCATCGCCACCTCGCTGGTGCTCTGCGCCGTATTTGTGCCGGTTGCGTTTTTTCCGGGAACGACCGGCATTCTGTTTCGCCAGTTTGCGCTGACCATCGCATTTTCCATTGCCATTTCCGCTTTCAACGCGCTCACCCTGGCTCCAGTGCTGGCGGCGATTTTTCTGAGCGGCGGCCACCGGCAGAAGTGGTGGTGGCTGCAGAAATTTGACGACGGCATCGTTGCCCTGACCCGCGGCTACCGGGCCCTGCTGCATCACGTGCTGGAATACAAGCTGGCGATGGTGGTGGTGTTTTTTGCCGGCCTGGGGCTCACCTATTTTGTGTTCACGCGGGTGCCGACGGGCTTCGTGCCCGACGAAGACCAGGGATATTTCATCATCGTGATTCAGGCGCCGTCCGGGGCATCGCTGGATTACACAAAAGCCATTGGCAAGCAAGTGGCGACGATGCTGGCGAATGAACCGGAATTGGAAGGGATATTTTCGATTGCGGGCTTCAGTTTCTCGGGAGCAGCGGCGAATCAGGGACTCATTTTTGTTCCGCTGAAACCGTACTCCCAGCGCAAAGGGGAGGCGCATAGCGCGTCGGCCATTCTGACCCGGGTTCGTCCGCGCATGTTCGGGATTTCGGGAGCGATTGTGTTTGCCACACTGCCGCCGCCGATTCAAGGGCTGGGGCAGTTCGGCGGATTTCAGTTCGTGGTGCAGGACCAGGCGGCGCACAAGCTCGAAGAGCTGGCGGCCGTCACCCAGGGACTGATGCAGCAGGCGGCGCAACGCAAGGATCTGGTGCGGCTGTTCACCTCCTTTACGGCAAATGACCCGCAATATCTGGTGACCATCGACCGGGAGAAGGCGAAGAGCCTGCGTGTGCCGCTGTCGCAAATTACCGACACGCTGGGCGTGTACATGGGGTCGTCTTACGTAAATGATTTCGACTTCAACAACCGTTCCTACCGCGTCTACGTGCAGGCGGATAAACAATTCCGCGCGGAAGCGCAGGACATGAAGCAGTATTATGTGCGCTCGGACAGCGGGGCCATGGTGCCGCTGGATAATCTGATCAGCGTGACGCAGACCACGACCCCGCAGGTGATCAGCCACTACAATCTTTTCCGGTCGGCGGAGATCGACGGGTCGCCCGCGCCGGGCTACAGTTCCGGGCAGGCGATCGCGGCCATGGAAACTCTGGCCAAGAAGATGCCGCAAGGGTTTTCCTACAGCTGGACGGGACTGTCGCTGGAAGAATTGGCAGCGGGCGGGACTTCTCTGATTCTGTTTGGCCTGGGCACGCTGGTGGTTTATCTCACGCTGTCGGCGCAGTATGAGAGCTTTGTCCTGCCCTTCATTGTATTGCTGGCGGTGCCGATGGCACTGCTGGGAGCGCTGGGGGCGCAGTGGCTGCGCGGGCTGCAAAACGACGTTTACTGCCAGGTGGGGCTGGTGATGCTGGTCGGGCTGTCGAGCAAGAACGCGATTTTGATTGTGGAGTTCGCCGAGCAGTTGCGCGCGCGCGGCGTACCGCTGGTGGAAGCGGCCATCCAGGGAGCGGTCATTCGGCTGCGGCCGATTCTGATGACTTCGCTGGCGTTTATTCTGGGCGTGGTGCCGCTGGTGCTGGCCACGGGCGCGGGCGAGAACGGACGGCATTCGGTGGGCACGACCGTGTTCGGCGGAATGATCATGTCAACCATCCTGAATTTGTTTTTCATTCCGGTGCTGTATTTGATCATCGAGGGATGGCGGGAGCACGGGAAGAATCCGGTGGTTGTGCCGGCTCCGCAACCCGCGTCGTAGATCTTTCGCCCCTTCGGGCTTGTTGGCGCCTTGGTTTGGCCGGCCCACGGTTTGCGCTGTGGGCTTTATTCTTTTGCCGCTTCGCGGCTGGCGGTCTCCAGCGTTTCTTCGCCGACAGGGCTATCTTGGCCTGCTGCCAAAATGGCCGGGCAACGGCCAAGCCGAGGGGTTCCGGCGCTTACCTTGGTAACTCGAAGCCTTGACCATCCAGCGATATTCTATCCCTACCCATTCCCCGAGTCTGTGCCGGCCGAGCGATAGCATTGCGGCGCGAAGGGCTCGCGGTGGGAACGGAAATTGGAAGACGAAACTGGAAAACGTAATTAGAAAACAATGCCTACGACAATCGGCCCCTTCGAAATTCTGAGTGAGCTGTCGAAATCGCCTACGGGAACGGTGTACAAAGCCAACGATCCCGAAACCGGGCAGACGATCGCTCTGAAGACCATCCAGTTGAGCGAGTTTGGCGAGCACGCGGCGGCGCTGGAGGAGGCGCTGCTGGCCGAGGCCGAGAGCACCAAGGTGCTGAGCAGCAGCAACATTACGCCGGTCTTCGGCGCGGGCGTTATCGAAGGGCAATTCTGCGCGGCCATGGAGTACGTGCAGGGCAACAGCATTGCGACCATGCTGGCGCGTAAAGAAGGATTTTCAATCTGGGATCTTCTGGATATTGGACGGCAGTTGTGCAGCGGACTGGAGCACGCGAAAGCGCACAACCTGGTGCACTACAGCCTGGAACCAGCCAAGATCATGTGCGGCTGGGATGGCACGGTAAGGATTCTCAGTTTCGGCGTCTCCAGCGCAGGCAAGTTTGTGCAGCACATTCCAGGTGGCGTGCCTTCGAGCCTGCATTACATGTCGCCGGAGCAGGTGCTGGCCGACGCCATGGATGGGCGGTCGAATCTGTTCAGCCTGGGCGCCATGCTGTATGAAATGGTGACCGAGCGGAAGGCCTTCGACCGCGACGACGTGGAATCGTTGCGGCAAAGCATTCTCGACAGCACGCCGGTCGCGCCCATTCACGTGAATGCCAAGGTGCATCCGGTGCTCAGCGACCTGATCATGAAGGCGCTGGAGAAAGATCCGGCGCAGCGTTACCAGAGCGGGCGGGAACTGCTGGACGATCTGGAGAAGTGCAAAGAGTCGAAGCCATCGGCCAAGAAAGTGGAAGCGCCCAAGGGCCTGGCGGCTCTTCCCAAGGCCAATCCGCTCAAGCCGAATCCGGCGGCACAAGCAAAGTTCGCAACCCCGGTCGCGGCCAAGCCCGCACCGCAGCCCGCACCCAAACCGGCGCCAGTCAGTGCGGCGCCGGCGGCATCGAAGCCCTCGGCTCCCATACAGAAACCCGCGGCCCCGGCGGCGAGCGCGGCAGGCAAGCCCGCAGCTGCGTCTCAGCCGGCAGCTCTGGCCAAACCGGTTTCAAAGCTGGCGGTTCCGAAGGCGGCTGCGGCAGCCGCAGGCGCGGGAAGCGGCGACAGCACGGCCCCGGTATCATCCCCCGAACCTCGGGAAATCGATCTGCCGAACCAGTTCATCACGGCCTGCGTGAAGGCCACGATTGATCCGCCGGAGTTGCCATCGGCGTCGATGTCGGCGGCAGCGGTGGAGGAGCCGCCGGTCGAAACCGTCGAGCCGTTTTCTGTCGAGCCAACTTCGGCCGCGCCAGATTCCTTTGAATCATCTTCGGTCGAAGCGCGGCCCTTCGAAGCAGCGGCCGAAACCTTCGAGCCGGAAGGGGCCGAGGAAGGCCCGAAGGTCGCTGTTGATCCCATGATGGCCGAAGGCGGGCCGAAAACCGGCAGCGCCGTGAGTTTTTCTGAGATGACGGAACTGCCGCCGCTCAAGGAAGTTTATATCGCACCGCCGCCCCCTCCGCCGCCCGACCCGGCGCCGTCCGTCAGCGTGACCCCCACGCGGTTTCAGGGGGGCAAGAGAGACAAGGACAGGGATGACGAGAAGCCCAGGATTCAGCCGCGCGAAGTGGCGCAGAAGGCGATCAAAGAGATCAAGGGAGTTCCGCCCAAGCTGATGTTCTACGCGCTGGGCGGGGCCGCCGCGCTGATCCTGGCGATCGGCATTGGGGTCACGATTTATATTCACAGTCTGAACAGCGACGCGGACGCGGACGCTGGCGCGGGACGCGCCGCCGCCGCAGCGGATGCTCCGGCCCAGCCGGAAGCCAGCCAGCCGGAAGAGAAGAAAGCGCCGGTTCATGCCGCGCGGCCTGCTGAGACCCAGCCGGCCGAGACCGCCGAGGCGGCAGCCCCAGTGGAGCGGGCGGCAGCGCCTTCGAGAGGGCGCAACGCGAAGAAGAAAGCCGCAGTCGCGGCAGCCGTCATTCCCGGGCAGCTGGCGATTGACTCAACTCCGCAAGGCGCGCAGGTGCAAGTGGATGGCGCGACCGATCCGAGCTACGTCACGCCTTTCGTGCTGACAAATCTTGAGCCGGGGTCGCATTCCATCACCGTGAGCAAGCCGGGCTACACGACCGACACGCGCACCTTGCAGGTGACTTCGGCCAACCGGGCGACGACGGTGATCCACCTGGCGCAGTTGATGGCTACGCTGATTGTGCGCAGCGATCCTCCGGGAGCCAACATCTATGTGGACGGCCGCGATGTGGGCCCGAAGACGCCGGCCCAGGTCAGCGTCGACAAAGGCCAGCACGTGGTGCTGGTGCGCATGCCGGGATATCTTGACGAAACCATGAGCAGTCAATTTGTGCTGGGGCAAACCTTCAACTTCGCTCCCACTCTGCGGGCGCTGGGCAACGCCGACAGCATCAAGACGGTGGGCAAGATGTCGAAACTGTTTGGCGGCAAGGGAACACAGGCGGGACAGGCAACGCTGAGCATTCGCACCCAGCCCAAGGGCGCGCAGATCGCGGTCAACCAGCACATGCTGGAGAAGGGTTCGCCGGTGGACGTGGCGCTTGACCCGGGCAACTACGTGGTGGATATAACACTGAGCGGATATGCGCCGATCCACAAGGTAATCAATGCCGACAAGGGCGGCAAGCTGGTGATCGACGAAGTCATGCAGCCGCAGTAAGGCGCTGCGCTTGCCGACCGTGTAGCGCGGTTGGGAAAGTCTTCACTCGATTTGGGTTACGCTGCGTCGCTGGGACTTCTCTCCTTCGATATCTACAACCTCTGGCTTGGATTCCCTGGGCTGTCTGCTTCGCTTCCAGTCTCGTCTTAATTCTTTGTCTTGATTCTCTGCCTCGCCCTTCTTACTTCTTACTTCACTTTTCTTATTTCACCTTTCCTGCCTGCCTGCTTTTTAGCTTGGAAGTGATCACTCCCACAACGGGCGTCAGCCCCGAGCTATTCGGGGTAGCTTACCTGAAGCGCCCTGGCGTTCGGATGCCCCAACTGTCCCTCGCTCGCGTGGGGAGGTTGCGGGGGCTGCGAGTTTCCTAGGACTAGCGCCGCTCCACATCCGGGCCCTACGCTCTCCACATTAGACAGAACAGAAATCTCAGTGAAGGTTGTGCGTCACATAAACGAAAAAAATCTGTGGAAAACCCCTGCGCGGGCGGTGCGGCGCCGTGACTTTCCTGAAAGCGTCCGCCCACCAAGTCAAGCTGGCCAGACACGGCGCGACCCGGGCCCCGGCATGGTGATGCGGAATCGTGATTTGAATCGAGGTACACGGAAAAGTGCGTCTGGCATTGCCACATCCTCGAGCACGAGGACAACGACGCGATGCGAGCACTGCAAGTGGTGGTGGCGCGGCAGCGGACGGGCGTCATTTTTGATAGGGCAGGTTCAGCAGGACAGGTTTAGAAAGGTTTTAGTAGAACAGGTTTACTAGGGCAGATTTACTAGAACAGGTCTAGCAGGACAGGCCGTTTAGTGAGGCAGCTTGAAGTTGATGGTGACCTGGGTCTGAATCTCGACTGGCTCACCGTTGAGCATGTAGGGGCGGTACTTCCACTGCTTGACGGCATCCACGGCCGAGCGGGTGAGCTGCGTATCTCCGCTCACCACTTTCACGCTGGTGATATCGCCGGTTTTTGAAATCGTGGCCAGCAGTTCGACGGATCCCTCCACGCGCATGGTCATCGCCAACTGGGGATAAGTGGGCTGCACCTGCTTCATGAGCAGTCCCTGCGAAACGCCTTGCGAGATGTTCAGCCGCTGCAACACGGGCTTGGGAGCGCTGGTGCTGGTGACCAGGTTGGGCGGAGGCGCGCTTGCGCCTGCGGTTGCGATCCCCGTCATGCTGGGAGCGGGAGCGTCCGCCGCTGCGGATGCGGCCTGTAACGTTGGCGCTGTGCCACCTTTGACCACGATCGGCGCGAGGCCGGACTTGGCAGCCGCAGCGGTCTTGCCTGCCGCGGAGGATGGCGAACTCGAAGGTTTGGTGGAACTCGGCGCAGAGTCCGCAGAGTCATCGTCGTCCGCAGCCGGCGTGCCGGTGATTGCCGCTGCCGGTGCTGCGCTGGGCTTCGAGCCGGATACAGACGAGGCCGGCGCGGAAGCAGCGTTCGCGGGCGCGGTGGTGGTCGGCGTCACGCCCGGCGCCGGAGTCTGCGGAACAGCTACCGGCACCGCTACCGGCACCGCTTTCGCCGGCGTCTGAGTGATGGCAGTCTGACTGGTGGTTGCCTTGTATTGCGTGTAACCGTAGTAAAGGGCTGCGCCGACGAGCACGACTGCGGCGATTCCGAGGAAAGTCTTCTTGCCCTGTCCACTCGAAGTTTCCGGAAGATTGGCTCCGCCAAACGTGAACGAGGGTTCGGCGCCGACGAAGCTCGGCGACTCGCTCGGGGCTGCTTCCGCTGGCGTGTCGAGGACGGCGGCGGCGGCCTCGGCGGCCGCGCTTGCCGGGGCTGGCTCCGGGAGAGGTTCCGCAGTTGGTGCCGCGGCCGGTGTTGCGGCCGGTGTTGCGAGTTTTGGAGCCTGCACTTCACGGGCCGGAGCGGGCGCACTGGCGGCTCCGCTGGCATGCGTGACTGCGGGCACGGCGTTGAAAGCGTTCATGACTTCGTCGGCCAACGAGACGGACGCAGCCGCGGAGGTTGGTTTAGCCAGCGGTGGCGTGGCGAGCGATGGCGTGGCGAACTGTGGTTTTGCAAGCGCGGGCGTGGCCACGGAATTGTCAGCGCTGATCTCTGGAAGGTCCTGATTGGGCGCGTGAACCGCAGGCGCGTGCGCTGCCGGAGTGTGCAGCACGGGCGGCGCAGGCTTAGACGCGACCGGGGCAGATTTCGGTGCAGCGGGAATCGAGCTGGCCGTTGCGGCTGCCGGCGCGGCTGGCTTGGCGACGGGCTTGACCACAGGATTCACGACAGGATTCGCGACCGCATTGACGACCGGCGGCACTCCGGGCCGGGCGACAGGGGGTGGTACGGGACGCGCGGCAGTGCGGGCTGCCGTCGCGGCTGACAGAGTCGCGGGAGCAGCCGGCTTTGCGGGCGCAACGGGTTTGGCGGCAACGGGCTTCACGGGCGCTGCGGCAACTGCGGGCGCAGTGCCGGATGGTACAGGTGCCGCCGGGGTAGCTGCGGCGGCGGCCGGTTTGGCCGGATCGCCTTTGCGCAGGAGTCCGCGGGCCACGCGCAGCGTTCCCTTGGATTGTTCGAGATTGATGGGTTTGGTCAGGACGAGGTTGGCGCCGATACGAAACGCCTTGGCGACCCCGGCCTGACCTTCCACGACAGCTACGGCAAGCGACGCCTGGTTGGACGTCGAGTTGCGCGCACTTTTGAATAAAAGTGTGGCATTCTGCTCGTTATCGCAGTCGACCACGACAGCGTCGAAGTGTTGGCTCATCAGCTTCTTGACTGCGGCGAAAGGCTCAAGGCAGGCCTCGACATTGAACTCAAGCTCGTTCAGGACTTGCGTCACTGTGCGAGCGGTTTTTTCGTCGGGACAGAAGAGAAGAGCTTCGTAACCCATACCAAAGTCATCCTAGGTACAGGCGTAAGCCGCGGCAAGTTACGGGGGTAATTCCCGATCCGACGATTTTGTGGCGTTTCGGGAATGGGACGTTCACCACAGAGGGCACAGAGGATCACAGAGGCTTTGGGGGGTTCCCTGTGTCCTCTGTGGTTTAGCCGGGTCTCGCATACAATAGCGGGCCATGCGGCTGCCTTTGTGGCTCAAGATTGCGTGGACCGGCTGGCTGCTGGTATGGGTGCCGGTGTACTGGCGGCAATACGGAGCGCAGAATTTTCTTTTCTTTTGCGACCTGGGAAATGTGCTGATTGGAATTGGCTTATGGCTGGAGAGTGCGTTGATTTTTTCCTGGGTGGCGTCGGGATTACTTTTGTTTCAGACTCTCTACGCGGTTGATTTTGCCGGAGCGCTGCTGACCGGACGGCATCTGATTGGCGGCACGGAATATATGTTCGATCCTGGGCTGCCGCTTACGATCCGGCTGCTCAGCCTGTTCCATGTGGTCACGCCGCCGCTGCTGTTGTGGGCAATCTGGCGGCTGGGATACGACCCTCGCGGCTGGAAGTTACAGACGCTGACGGCGTGGATCGTGGTGCCGATCAATCATTTCTGGCGCCCCGAGCAGGATGTTAACTGGGCGCGGGGGCTTTTCTTTCATGAGCAGCATGTGATGCCGGGATGGGCTTATCTGCTGGTGTATTTGACGGTCGTGCCGCTGGGGGTTTATTTTCCGACACATCTATTTTTAGAACGGCTTCGTCTGCACTGGCAGGACTACCATCCTCTCACTTAACTGCAAGGCCAGCTCTTGAATTGTCGCAAACTTGACGCCATAAGTACTCTGAAGCCAGAGACGGTTCCTCTCATCAAGAATGGAGCTTCCCCCGGCGCTTTTTCCTCTGTCTTCCGAGCAGAACACGTCGTTAACGTATGCAATGTGAGCAGCGATAGAATCACCATCTGCCCATTCTGCGATGTCTCGCGAAAATTGATTCTGTTCAGCGATGCTGAACGTGTCGCTTTGCCCCAAGAATTTCTTTCGACCCGTCCCGGAGTACAGTTGCTTGATGGTATTGCGAGCAGCAGCCGCTCCCACGCCGCGAAGCTCTATAGCCTCAATCACTTCCCCGGTACGCTCGTCGCGCTTGGCGGACGACGCGACGTCATGCTCATCCGCGTAGTGCTCGAGGTTGAGAAACGGCGCGGGAACAGGCATGCCGATGCGTGCGGCCCTCATAAGACTGATTCCCAGCGAGAATGCCGCATTGAGCCTTTCCTGCAGAACTGGTGCGAGGCCTGGATGTTGACCGTGGTCGGGTCCAATCTGTACGCTTGCTAAAATATTAGTTCCGCTGCGTTCCGTTTTCACATCCACGATCGGCTTAATCGAACTGAAGTACGATACTCTTCCCACGCACCTGATTCCTTCCAATGTCCCAACTGTTTCAGAAATAAAGCCTTCGATTCGTCTGGAGCGTAGTGCCTCGTGTACGATTACGAAATCGTCGTGACTCTTATTCTTCTGTGCAAGGTCGGGCTGCACGACGAATTGCCAGACATTGCTGTCGAAGGTCACGCGCATTTTTAGATTCCGCAAGCAGTCCGGTGCCTTTCCATTGATCTTACGGCATTAACGGCTAAGGTTTCTGGATCGCCCCCCCTAGCGGGGCTTGCCCGAGTCATCCTGCGGGTTGCGCACGGCGGACTCGGGCTGCGGGTATTCGATTGATCCCTTCAGCGCTGCGATATCGTCTGCGTGGAAGTCGGGGAAAGGTAGCTGTTTGCCGTCGCGCAGGTCGGCAATCTTTTTCACGGCGTTATCGGACTTTTCTTTCTCGACGCCGGAATCGCGGCTCAGGTAGAGCGTTTGCGAGGGAAGCGCGAGGCCGCCGCCGGAATCTTCCAGCACGTCCATGATGCGCAGCAGCAGATCTTCGCGGATGGCGGCGAATTCGTTGAAGTCGCGGGTCTGGATGTAGGCGAACACTTCCAGCGTGAGATTACTGCCCGAGATGTCGGTGAGGCGCACGCGAACGGATTTGGTTTCCACTTTGGCGTGGCTGTAGAGCAGGCGCCGGATTTCCGCGAGCACGAAGCGCACATGGTCGGTCTTGCTTTCGGGGCGCAGACCGAGTTTGGTGGTGAAAAGAATTTTGTCGCGGCGGCTGAGATTTTCGAGATTGATCGTGGCGACGGTGCCGTTGGGAATCGCTACCAGAGTGCGCTCGTCGGTGCGGATACGGGTGGAACGCAGGCCGATGTCTTCGACGACGCCGGTGCGGTCGCCGAAGCGGCAGGTATCGCCGACGCGAAAAACTTCATCCCAGAGAACGGCCACGCCGCCGAAAAGATTGGCAATGGTCTGCTGCGCGCCGAAGCCGATGGCCAGGCCTCCAATTCCGAGGCCGGCGAGCGCGGTGCTCATGTTGAAGCCCAGGTTGCCGAGGATGGCGAGAACGCCGGTGCCGAAAATAACTGCTTTGAGAATGCGCTCACCCAGCAGCATGAGCGATCCGGTGCCGGCGTGGCCGTGGGCCAGGGCGCGGCTGCGCACACGGCGCAGCGACCAGCGCACCACGCGCCACGCGATCCAGGTGAAGCTGACGATGAGTAAGATCGACGAGAACTGGAAATAATAGTGGCGCGGCAGCAGCGCGATGCCCAGGTAGCGAACGAAAAGCCGGTGCGCCTCAGTGCCGGCGAGCAGCCACACCGGTGCTGAAACCGAACGCCAGCTCGCGATCTCGACCTGGCCGCGGCGTTTCTCCCACCAGTGGAGAGGAATTCCAAGCAGTGCAAGCGCGAGCCAGCCGATCGCGGCGGCGACGGGTACGGCGAGCAGCAGGGCCAGCCACTGCCACAAAGGAAGGCCCGCGACCGAATGTTTCACCAGTATGCTCGGGAGCCGACTTTCGACCTGGCGGGCCTGGACTTGATCGTAGAGGTCGGGGACTTTGGCCAGAGAGTCAGCCGAGATGAGCCATATCTTTCCGGCTGCCGGATCCGATACGCGCACCAGTTCCAGATCGTCTTCGACGTCGCCCGAGGACATGGCGCCGAGTTTTTGCCGGCCAAAGGGCACGCCTTCCTGGGGAGTTCCTTCCATCTGCGTGAAGCCACCTATGCGCACGGTGGTTGCAGCAGGGCTGTTCAAGACCGCATAGAGTTGGGTGGCGAACTGCTCGCCTTCGGATTGCCGGCGCGCGGCGCTCATCTGCAGGAACTGAGCGGCGATGCTGTAGTTGCCGGACTGCGCGGCTTGCAGAAATCCCAGCACAGAGCCCGAGGGGGTGGTGCGGCCCAGAGGATCGGTGGGTGAGTTGGATGTGCTGCTGGGTGTAGAGGAAGACGGCAAGACGCTGCTGAGCGGCGACTGCGCCGCCGATGGGGATGCGGCAAGAAGCGCGGCAAGAATAATGAGAAACAAGAAAGATTTTGGCAATGAGGACATGTGTTCTCTTCTTCCCTGCTCGCCCTGCTTGGCTCTACGCCCGCTTCGGGCGGTAGATGTCGGTGCTGGTGCCGAAGAAAACTTCGGCCGACTCCATGACCGTTTCCGAGAGCGTGGGATGCGGATGAATGGTCAGAGCCACGTCTTTGGCGAGCGCCGCCATTTCGATGGCCAGTACGCCTTCGGCGATCATTTCGCCGGCGCCGGCGCCCACGATGCCGACTCCGAGCACACGTTCAGTCTGGGGGTCGATGAGGAGTTTGGTCAGACCTTCGGGACGGTCGATGGTGATGGCGCGGCCGGAAGCGGCCCAGGGAAACTTCGCGACCTTGACGTCACGATTTTCATTTTGCGCCTGAGTTTCGGTCAGGCCGCACCAGGCGACTTCCGGGTCGGTGAAGACGACGGCTGGAATGGCGTTGGGCTCGAAGGCGACCTTGTGTCCGGCAATGGCTTCGACCGCGGTGCGGCCTTCGTGCGAGGCTTTGTGCGCGAGCATGGGCTCGCCGACCACATCGCCGATGGCGTAGACGGAAGAATCCGTGGTTTGCAGTTGCTTGTTGACCTGGATGAAGCCTTTGGGTCCAAGGGTGACGCCGGTCTTTTCGAGGCCGGGGATTTCGGAGTTGGGTTTGCGGCCAACGGAGACGAGTACACGGTCGAAGACTTTTTCCTGCACGTTGCCATCCTGCGCTCTGAGGGTCGCTCGAATGCCGGTACCTTCGTCCTTGACCGAAGCGACCGTGGTGTTGAGCAGGATTCCATCGAGCAGCTTTTCGAGGCGCTTGTGCAGCGGGAGAACGAGATCGCGGTCGGCGCCGGGAAGCAAGCCGGCGAGCATTTCGACGACCGTGACGCGCGTGCCCAGCGCGGCGTAAACCGAGCCGAGTTCAAGGCCGATGTACCCGCCGCCGACGACCAGCAGGCTACCGGGAATATCATCGAGATTGAGAGCGCCGGTGGAATCCATCATGCGCGGAGTATCGAGCTTCAATGCTGGGACAATTGCCGGGCGGGAGCCGGTTGCGATGATGATGCGGTCGAAGGTGAGCGATTCTTGCGAGCCGTCGGATTTCGTAATGCGCAACGTGGTTGAATTTTCAAATGCCGCGCGGCCCTGCACATATTTCACCTTGCGCTGCTTGGAGAGCACGCCGAGGCCGCCGGTGAGTTTCTTGACGACATTTTCCTTGAAAGACCGCAGGCGAGCCAAGTCGATTTTCGGCGCGGCGAAATCGATGCCCCAGTTTTTGGCCTGCTCGGATTCTTCGATCAGCTTCGCGACGTGCAGCAAGGCTTTCGATGGGATGCAGCCGCGGTAGAGGCAGACGCCGCCGGGGTTGAGTTCCGGGTCGATCAGGGTGACGGACATTCCCAGGTCCGCAGCGAGAAAAGCGGCGGCGTATCCACCGGGGCCGGCGCCGACTACGGCAATGTTCAGATTGCTATCGGTCATAAGGCGTTAACCACAAAGGGCACGAAGGTTCACGAAGGAAGGCCAAGGCGTTTCCTGTTTCCTTCGTGGACCTTCGTGTCCTTTGTGGTTCATAGTTTTGTTTTGTTATCCCTGGACCGAGAGCAGGAACGGCTGTTCAAAGGCTTCGGCGATCCAGCGCAGGAAGCGAGCGGCGTCGGCTCCGTCAATCAGGCGATGGTCGTAAGAAAGCGAGAGCGGCAGAATCAGCCGCGGCTCGAACTTGCCGCCGTCTTTTTCCGGGATCCACTCGGGCTCAATGCGCGAGCGCGAGAGCCCCAGGATCGCGACCTCCGGGTGATTGACGATGGGCGTAAAGCCGACGCCACCGATTCCGCCAAGGTTTGTAATGGTAAAAGTCCCGCCCTGCATGTCCTCGGGAGTAATCTTCTTGTCGCGCGCTTTCTTGGAGAGCTGCGATAACTCGACCGCCAGTTCGACGATGTTTTTCTTGTCGACGTCGCGGATCACGGGAACGAGCAGGCCGCGGTCGGTATCGGCGGCGACGCCAATGTTGATGTATTGCTTGTAGACGATTTCTTCCTTCTCGATGTCGATGCTGGCGTTGAACTGCGGAAATACTTTGAGCGCAGCGGCGCAGACTTTGAGAGCGATGGCGGTGACCGTCATCTTGCCGCCGGCTTCTTCGGCCTTGGGCGCGAAGCGGGCGCGGAGCTGTTCGAGTTCGGTAATGTCGGCGCGGTCGTGCTGCGTGACGTGCGGAATCGTGTTCCAGGCTTCGGCGAGGTGCTCGGCGGTTTTGCGGCGAACTCCGCGCATGGAAACGCGCTCGACCTTGCCCCACTTGGCAAAGTCGGGCAGACGGGGCTGCGCAAAGTGGCCGGCTAGCGGCGGCGCCTGGGGCGCGGTTGCCACCGCCGAGAGCAGAGCCTTCGCGCAAATCTTGACGTCGTCTTCGCTGATGCGTCCGCCGGGTCCGGTGCCTTTGACTTCGTAGATGTCTACGCCGATCTCACGGGCTAATCGCCGCACATGCGGCGCGGCCGGAATGGCCTGGCGATTTTCGGTGCCCGCGACTTTGCCGAGTTGCGCGGGCATACTGAAGATGGGCGCGGCCGGCTGCGGCTGGTCGGGCGGGAGCGCCTGTTCTTCCGTCTTGCCCTCGGCGCGAATTGCGGCCTGAAAGGCGAGACGCGCGCCGTGTTGTCCGGAGACGTGTTCGACCGGAGCGTTACGGGTGGTTTCGGCTTGCGCCGGAGAGCCGCCTTCGAGGGTGAAGATCACCTGCCCAACTTTTATCTTCTCGCCTTCCTTCACCTTTACTTCTTTGACGATGCCGCTGACCGACGAGGGCACCTCGACGACGGCTTTGTCGGTCTCGAGTTCCATGACGGGTTGGCCTTCTGAAACCTTGGTGCCGGGGGCGATCATCAAGCGAACGAGGTCCCCTTGCGAGATATTTTCGCCGAGCTCGGGGAGTTTGAATTCGCTGGGACCGGAAGACGCGGGAACCGCCGCGACAGGAGCGGCTGCGGGCGCCGATGGAACCGGCGGCGCCTGCGCGGGCGGGGTGGGGACGGCGGCTTGAGCGGGCGGCGCAGCCGGGGCCTTGGCTTCGGTGCCGTCGACCGTGAAGATCACCTGGCCGACTTTAATCTTCTCGCCCTCTTTGACACGAATTTCCTGCACGGTTCCGCTGACCGACGAAGGCACCTCGACGACGGCCTTGTCGGTTTCGAGTTCCATGACCGACTGGCCGGCGCTGACCGTGGTTCCGGGCGCAACCATGAGGCGAACGAGGTCGCCTTGTTCGATATTCTCTCCCAGCTCGGGAAGTTTGAATTCAATCACCGGGTCGGTTCCTTTTCTAAGATGCTGAATTAGCTGATCGCCGGATTCGCCTTGTCGGCATTGATCCCGAGTTCGCCGATCGCGCGTTTCACCACGTCCGTGCCAATTTTGTTTTCTCTCGCCAGCGCTCCGAGTGTGGCCAGCACGATGTGCTTGGCATCGACTTCGAAGAAGTCGCGCAAAGCTACGCGGCTCTCGCTGCGCCCGAAGCCGTCGGTGCCCAGCGAGACGAGTTGTCCGGGCACCCACTTGCCCAGGCTTTCCGGCAAGACTTTCATATAGTCGGAGGCCGCGATGAACGGGCCCGGAGCGTCCTTCAACGTCTGTGTGACGTAGGGAACCTTTGCGGCCTCGCCGGGATGCAGCATGTTCCAGCGCTCGCAATCGTTGGCGTTGCGATACAGCTCCTTGTAACTCGTGACGCTCCAAACGTCGCATCCTACGCCATACTTTTCTTCCAGAATCCGCTGCGCCTTGAGCACTTCGAACATGATGGCGCCGCTGCCCAGCAGTTGGGCGCGCAGCTTCGCGTCGCTGTTGGAGGAAGCTCTGAAACGATACAAGCCTTTCAGCACGCCCTCGCGAACGTTGGCGCTGCTTTCGCCATTCTGGGGCATTCCGGGCATTGCCAGAGGTTCGTTGCCGACCGTCAGGTAATAGAAGATCGACTCCTGGTCGACGTACATGCGCTTGATGCCATCCTGAATAATGATGGCGATCTCGTAGGCAAACGCGGGATCGTAGCAGAGCAGGTTCGGAACCGGAAGCGCGAGCACATGACTGTGACCGTCCTGGTGCTGCAGACCCTCGCCGGCCAGCGTGGTGCGTCCGGCGGTGCCGCCTACGAGAAATCCGCGGCAGCGCATGTCGGCCGCGGCCCAGATCAAGTCGCCGATGCGCTGGAAGCCGAACATCGAATAATAAATAAAGAAGGGGATAGTGTTGATGCCGTGATTGGCGTAGGCCGTGCCCGCGGCGATGAACGAGCACATCGATCCCGCCTCGGTGATGCCTTCTTCGAGAATCTGCCCGTTCTTGGCCTCTTTGTAGTAGAGCAGCGTGTCCATGTCGACGGGTTCGTAGTTCTGGCCGACGCTGGAATAGATTCCGACCTGGCGGAAGAGCGCTTCCATGCCGAACGTGCGTGCCTCATCAGGAACGATGGGCACGATGAGTTTGCCGACTTCGGGATCGCGCAGCAGTTTCGCCAGCAGGCGCACGAAAACCATAGTGGTGGAGACTTCGCGTGCCTCTGTGCCTTTGTGAAATTCCTCAAAGAGCGCGTTAGGGATGGGTTTGAGCACTTCGGCGCGCACTTTGCGGGTTGGCATGTATCCGCCGAGTTGCTGGCGGCGCGCCTGCATGTATTTGATTTCGGCGCTGTCGTCACTGGGGCGGTAGAACGGCGCGTTGTGCAGTTCGTCGTCGGGAATGGGAATGCCGAAGCGCGAGCGAAACATCTGGAGCTCGTCTTCGTTTAATTTTTTTTGCTGGTGGGTGATGTTCTTGCCTTCGCCAGCCTCGCCGAGGCCGTAGCCTTTGATGGTCTTGGCCAGAACGATGGTGGGCGCGCCGGTTGTGTCGACCGCCGCGCGGAATGCCGCGTGAACTTTGATGGGATCGTGGCCGCCGAGGCGCATGCGCGAGAGTTGATCGTCGGAGAGATGTTCGACCATCTTCAGCAGGCGCGGATCGGAACCGAACAAGTTCTGCCGGAAGTACGCACCGCTCTCGACAAAGTATTTCTGGTACTGGCCGTCGCTGACTTCGCCCATGCGCTTGACCAGCAGGCCGTCGCGGTCGTTCTGAATGAGGCTGTCCCAGTCGGATCCCCAAATGCATTTGATGACGTTCCAGCCGGCGCCACGGAAAATGGCTTCCAGTTCCTGAATGATTTTTCCATTGCCGCGCACCGGGCCGTCGAGCCGCTGCAGGTTGCAGTTCACCACGAAGATGAGGTTGTCGAGCTTTTCGCGCGAGGCCAGCGTGATCGAGCCCAGCGATTCCGGCTCGTCCATTTCGCCATCGCCCAGAAACGCCCAGACTTTGCCGCCGGTGGTTTGTTTGAGCCCGCGATTCTCCAGATACTTGATGAAGCGAGCATGGTAAATCGCCTGAATCGGACCGAGTCCCATGGAAACCGTGGGGAACTCCCAGAACTCGGGCATGAGCCAGGGGTGAGGATAGGAACTCAGTCCGCCGCCGGGCTTCAGTTCGCGGCGGAAGTTTTCCAGCTTCTCTTTGGAAATGCGGCCTTCCAGATAGGCGCGAGAATAAATGCCCGGAGCGGCGTGGCCCTGGAAATAGACGACATCACGATCGCCGCTTTCGGTTTTTGCGCGGAAGAAATGATTGAAGGCAACTTCATAGAGCGTGGCGGCCGAGGCGAAAGTGGAGATGTGGCCGCCGATACCTTCCTGAATCTTATTGGCCCGCACCACCATGGCCAGCGCATTCCAGCGGACCAGGCTCTTGATGCGGCGTTCCATCTCCTGGCTGCCGGGAAATGGAGGTTGTTGCGAGGGCGCGATGCTGTTCTGATAAGGCGTGGTCGCCGAGAAAGGCAGGTTGACGCCAGCCTCGCTGCGCGCGTGCAGCGCCAATTGCTGCAGCAGGCGGCCTGCCCGATTGGGCCCGCCTTGGGAAAGAACATAGTCGAGCGAGTCGACCCACTCCCTGGTTTCCAAAACCTCTAAGCCGTCAGTTTCCGTCTGAGCCACGTCTGGTTTCTCCGTCGCAGAATGCGCAATACTCCATCATATTCAATCGCGCGGATTTTTGCAGGCGCGGGGATGGCAGGCGAACGGGAGAGGCGGGAGGAATTGTCAGCCACTACGCGAGTACTGTAAAATGACAGTTTGAGCGGGAGTAGCTCAGTGGTAGAGCGCGACCTTGCCAAGGTCGATGTCGCGGGTTCGACCCCCGTCTCCCGCTCCAGTTTTGTTCTGTTTTCAGCCTGCCCTCCGCAGATGGACATTTTCCTGCCGGAACGCTAACGTATGGAGCAGGGGCGCGGTACCCAAGTGGTAAGGGAGAGGTCTGCAAAACCTTTATGCGTCGGTTCGATTCCGACCCGCGCCTCCAATCTTTACAGTTCCTGAGCCCGGATCAGATTTCCTCACGTTCCAGCCTGCCGTGTCGATTTACATCATTGGGTCGAGCCGTTTCCAGGCGACCGAGTCTATGCGCCCATCTATGCGCCCAAAGAGCCGTTCGCGCCGCGGTCAGCAGTTCTTCTGTCTTTTTGCGTGCGTGGTATTTTTGGCATGCGGCGTTTCGGTGGGACAACAAGCTGAAAAGCCGCTGCCCGACGCTCCGAAACCGGGCAGCGCTGATTCGAAGGCGGCGGAGAAAAACAAATTCTTCACCCGCTGGGCAGACTTCTACCGGCAGGACTGGTATGGGCCAGCGTCATCTTCACCGGCGCCGGCGCGGCGCGGAGTTCCTTCGCCGCTGGATTCACCTCCCTTCCCTAATTCCGATTGGTCGTATGGCGGCTCGCCGGTGATTGGAGAGCCGGACACGAACAGCTATCCGCTGATGACGGCCATCAATCAGGCGAACGGCCGGACAAAGATTTATGGATGGATCGATCCGACGCTGAATTTCAGTACCTCCAGCAGTCGCAACGCGCCCGAGGCGAATGATGTGTACTCGAACCGGCTGGAGATGAACCAGATTGTGCTTTACGCCGAACGCCTGCCGGACTCAGTGCAGCGCGATCACATCGACTGGGGCTATCACCTGACGGCTCTCTATGGCACGGACTACCGCTATACGATTGGGAAAGGCTATGGGAGCAGCCAGTTGCTGAACGACCACCGGCAATATGGCTTCGATCCCACGCTGGAATACGTCGATATTTATATTCCGCATGTAGCGCAGGGGATGAACTTGCGGGTGGGGCGCTTTATTTCTGTGCCGGGGATCGAGGCGCAACTGGCGCCGAATAACTATATCTTCAGCCACTCGCTGCTGTATGCGATTGATCCGTTCACTGACACCGGGATGATGGCGACGATGAAGCTGGACGACCGCTGGCTGGTGCAACTCGGAATTACCGCGGGCCACGATGTTGCCCCTTGGACGACAGACGCGAAACCCTCCGGGACGGCCTGCCTGAGCTATACGAGCACGTCGGTGAATGACAATTATTATGTCTGCGCTAACGGAATCAATAACGGGAAGTACGCCTACAACAATCTGCAGCAGTATGACGCCACCTGGTATCACAAGTTCTCGAAGTCATGGCACATGGCCACCGAGACCTGGTACATGTATGAGCGCGACGTGCCTGCGCTGGGCGGCATGATTCAGCCCGAAGCGGGCGCGAACGCCGCCTATTGCCTGGCGGGGGAACAGCGTTGTGCAGCGCCTGAGTATGCCATCGTGAACTTTCTGCAGAAGGAACTGTCGGCGCATGACTTCGTGTCGTTTCGCAGCGACTTTCTCGACGACAAGAAGGGACAGCGTACGGGCTATGCGACGCGATATTCGGAAAACACGATTACGTGGTGCCATTGGATCGGCAGCACTGTCCAGATTCGTCCGGAAATGCGTTTCGAGCGGGCGTGGGATATGAAGGCTTACGACAACGGGCGGCGGCAGAATCAGCTTACGGTGGCGAGCGATTTGATCTTTCATTTTTAAAGTTCGTTTCTGAGCTTCGTTTCCGAGCTTGCATTGCTGACCCTGGGCGTTTCTGATTGGCGTTGCAGGAAAATGGACTTTATGACCGGCGTGCGGATGGACATCTGGCTGTGGGCAGCGAGATTTTTCAAGACGCGGCCGCTGGCGAAACGGGCTTGCGAACTGGGCAGAGTCTTAGCCAACGGACAGCCTGCCAAGCCGGCTCGCGAAGTGCGGGTAGGGGACCGCTTGCGCGTGAGCAATGAGGGCGGCGAGTTTCAGGTGGAAGTCCTGCTGCTGAGCGAAGTTCGCGGGCCGGCTGCGGTAGCGCAGGCGCTCTACCGCGAAAGCGAGGAGAGCCGCGAGTTGCGCCAGAAAGCGGCGGCGGAACGCAAGGCGCTGCGTGAATTCGAGACGCTGCCGGAAGGCCGGCCGTCGAAACGGGACCGACGGCGGATCATCCAGTTTCGGGGTAGAGGGTAAGGGCTAGAGAACCTGCTGTATGTCCCCCTTTTTCTTTTGTGGGGGGATTTCAGAACCTTTACCACAGAGGACACGGAGGGCAATCCAAGTCTTGGCTGGCCTTGCTGCGAGGCGCTTCTGCCGGTACACTCGTGGGCGCAAATCGTTGCGCCGAACACCCATGCACCCAAAAACTTTCCCTCCCTGCACTGTTTGTCTGATCTTCTTCTGTGTTTTCTTACACCTCTGCGCCGGAGCGCAAACTCCGGCGACCACGGCGGCCGTCTCTGCATACGTCAAAGCAGAGATGCAGCGGCAGCACATCCCCGGGCTCTCGTTGCTGGTGGTGAAGAGCGGCAAGATCGTGCGGGCGGAAGGCTTCGGATTGGCCAACGTGGAACTACAGGTCCCGGTGAAACCGCAGACGGTCTTCCAGTCGGGCTCCATGGGGAAACAGTTCACAGCGACCGCGGTCATGATGTTGGTCGAGGAGGGCAAGATCGGTCTCGACGATGCTCTGACCAAGTATTTCTCTGACGCAGCGCCAGCGTGGAGGAACGTGACGGTGCGCGAGCTGCTCAGCCACACCGCGGGCTTCGGCGACTATCCCAAGGACTTTGATTTCCGCAAGGACTGGACGGAAACCGAGGAACTCAAACTGATCGAAAGCATTCCTCTGGCGTATGCTCCGGGAACGAAGTGGGACTATAGCAACTTTGGATACGTGACGCTGGGAATTCTGATTCATCGCGTGACCGGAGAGTTCTACGGCGACTTTCTGCAACAGCGTATCTTTCAGCCACTGGGCATGCAGTCCACGCGCATTATCAGTGAGGCCGACATCGTGCCCAATCGTTCCGCGGGATACCGGCTGATGAAGGGCGAGTTGAAAAATCAGGAGTGGGTCTCGCCGGTGGTGAACACCACGGCCGACGGCAGCCTGTACTTCTCGATTCTCGACCTGGCGAAATGGGACGCGGCGCTGTACGGCGATAAACTTCTGAAACGTTCGAGCCTGGACCTGATGTGGACACCGGTAAAGCTGAAGAACGGGCGGCCGAACTCGGGCGGTTACGGCTTTGGCTGGTTTATCGAAGAGCGGAAAGGCCATCGGTGCATTCACCACGATGGATCGTGGCAGGGATTCGAGACTGCCATCGACCGGTACCTGGATGACGAGTTGACCGTGGTTGCGCTCACGAATCTGGCCGACGCGGAGCCGGGAAAGATTACGCAGCATGTCGCTGAAATGTACCTGGCCGACAATAGTGACAAGTAGCTAAGGCCGCGGCTCGCGTGCTTCCACTTGCATCTTCATCCCGAACTTGGGGCGGAGTGTAATGAGCGGCTCGGGCTCGACGGGGTGCCCGGGAACCAGCCGCAACTTCCACTTCTGTGCCAGCGTTGTCAGCAGCAGAACGCCCTCCATCCAGGCAAACGATTCGCCAATGCATTGCCGCGCGCCGGCTCCGAAGGGGAAGTACGTCAACTTGGTCCGGCGCGACCGGGCTTCGGGCGTGAAACGCTCGGGATCGAAGCGGAGAGGATCGGGGAAAAAACGGGCGTCGCGGTGGGTGACGAACTGGCTTATCAGAACCGTCGTTTTCGCGGGCAGGAAGAAATCCCCCAACTGGAAATCGTTGCGTGCGTACCGGCCCATGGCCCACGCAGGCGGATAGAGCCGCATGGATTCCGCCAGCACCATCTCCGCATAGCGAAGGCGGGGAAGGTCGTCGAAGGTGACCAGGCGGCCTTGCAGTTCACGATCAATTTCCTGATGGAAACGGCGTTCGCAGTCGGGATTTTGCGAGAGCAGGTACCAGGTCCAGGAGAGCGCGTTGGCCACGGTCTCGTAGCCGGCCAGAAAAATCGTGATGACCTGATCGCGCAGGGATTGCTCGGATGCAGGGCTTTGAAGCGCCGAGTCTGGATCGTCCGAGTCTGGATCGGGCGAGGCGGCCAGCATGAGGTCGAGCAGGCTGCCGCCGTGTGAGCCGCGCTGGCGGTGAGCGGCGATCATGCGGTAGACGACTGCGTCAATGCGTTTGCGCGCTCTGACAAACGCGGCCAGGCCCGGAGGCCGCAGGTGCACCAGCCATTCCGCGGCGGGCAACATCACCAGGAAATTGTAGAGGCCCATGATGCAGTTGATGGCGCTGGCCAATTCGTCAGCTTCCCCACGAAGATCGGTTGCAAACAGAGTTTGTGAGACCACATTGAGCGTGAGGTGCATCATGTCAATGGCAATATCGCGCTGCTCGCCCGAGCGCCAGCGCTCGCGCATGCGGGCGGCCTCCTGGACCATGGAGTCGGCGTATTCCGGAATGCGCTGGCGATGAAACGCGGGCTGCGCCACCTGGCGTTGCATGCGGTGCTGAGCGCCTTCGGCGGTGATCATGCCCGCGCCCAGCAGCATTTTTGTGCGCTGCACCGTGCGCTCTTTGATGAAGTTGTCGTTCTGCACGACCAGCACTTCGCGGATGTAGTCGGGGTGGTTCAGGAAGACGATGTGGTGCCAGCCAATTTTGTAGTGCGCGATGTCTCCATATTTTTCGGCCAGGTGCTGGAAGAGCAGGATCGGATTGGCCGGGCGAAACTTGCGGAAGGCGAACCAGAGCAGGTTGCGCTGGAAGCCGGGCGGGTAACGGTACGCCTGCTTGCCAGCGGGCCCGCGAACCTCGTTGCCGGCTGCCGTTGCCATGTTGTTAGTTTACTTCGTCCAGCGCGACCGTCTCTAGCGCTTCCCTGCTTCAGATTTCTGCAGCAGGTCGAGCTCCGCCAGGACTTCGGCGCTGTGCTTGAGCGGATCGACGGAGGTGTAGACCTTGGCGATCTTGCCGCTGGGATCGATCAGGAAAGTATGGCGCGCGGCGAACTTTACCAGCCCGAGATTGGTCAGCGAGCCGTAGGAGTCGGTCACTTTGTGATCAGTATCGGCGAGCAGCTTGAAGTTCAGGCCCTCTTTGGCGCAGAACTTCTTGTGCGAATCCACGCTGTCGAGGCTCACGCCCAGCACCACGGCGTTGCGCTCGCCATACTTTGGCTGATCCACCTGAAAGTTGTGGGCTTCGCGGGAGCAGCCCGGCGTCTGATCCTTGGGATAGAAATAAAGGACGACCCACTGTCCAACATAGTCCTTGAGGTGAACGGACGAGCCCTCCTGCGAAGGCAGCGTAAAGTCAGGAGCGCTGCTGCCCTCGGAGGGCGCGGACGAACGGGACAGCAGGCGCGGGACGAGCACGATCAGCACCAACAGCACGGCCACCAGCAGTACGATGCGCAACATAAGTCCTCCCAGGTGCGATGCAGAAACGCGCGACGAAAACAAGTTCGACACAAGAACGTGCGATGCAGAAATGTGCGAGCCATGAACGTCCGGCTACGCGAATTCCACTTGAATTTTCTTCGCGGCCTTGTCCAGATGTACGATGCGGAAACTGCGCACCTGACCGGCCCGCACAGGTTCAGCTTTGGGCGACTCGCCGCCGCTCTTCCAGCGTTGTTGCAGCATGGAACTCAGCGAAGACAGGTCAGCCTTCGATTCCTTCGCCGGCTCCGGTATCGCCGGCGGCGCCGCCGTGACTTTGCAGGTGGCGTGAATGCCTTCGCCCAATTCGACCCGCGCCTGGCCAGCAGATTCGTCCATGAGCCGGCCGGTGACTACGTCGCCTTCGTTGTGCTCGGCGATGTATTCATCGAGGCCAGTCGGAACGAGCTGCTTCATGCCCAGCCGCATTTGCCGCTTCTCGAGATCGATGGCGAGCACCTGCGCCTTAACGACCTGCCCGACGCGCAGCACGTCCGCCGGCTGGTTGATGCGCTTTTCTGCGCTGATGTCGCTGACGTGGACCATGCCTTCGATGCCTTCGGAAAGTTGCACGAACGCGCCGAACTTGGTCAGATTCGTGACCGGCCCTTCGACCGCAGAGCCGACCTGAAAACGTTGTGCGATGTCGGCCCAGGGATCGCCCAGCGCCTGTTTAAGTCCGAGCGAGATGCGGCGCTCGGGGGCGTTGACTTGCAGAATCACGGCCTCGACGGTTTCGCCCGGCTTTACAACGTCGCTGGCTTTTCTGATTTTTCCCTTCGACCACGACATTTCGGAAATGTGAATCAAGCCTTCGATGCCGGGCTCCAGTTCGACGAACGCGCCGAATTCCATCAGGCGTGTAACGGTGCCGCGCACGCGATCGCCCGTGGTGAACTTTGAGGCAACGGCATCCCAGGGATGAGGTTGCAACTGTTTCAGGCCGACGGAGATGCGGCGCTTGTCGGCATCGGATGCGACCTTGAGCACTTTCACTTCGACGGACTGCCCTACGGTGAGCACGTCCGCGGGCTTGTTGACGCGGCCCCAGGCGATGTCGCTCACGTGCAGCAAGGCATCCACTCCTCCCAGATCGCTTCCCAGAGCAACGAACGCGCCGTAATCGGTGAGGCTGCGGACGATGCCGCTCACGGTCTCACCCTCTTTCATCTGCGAATAAAATTTGTCCTTGGCGGAACACTCTTCTTCCTCGGCCACGGCGCGGCGATCAACGACAATGTCTTCCTCGGTGACGTCGAGCTTGATGATGCGGCAGCGAATCTCCTGGCCGACCAGCTTCTCCATGTCGACAGCCTCGCGAACGCCGCTGCGCGAGGCGGGCATGAAGGCGCGCACCCCTACGTCCACACTGAACCCGCCTTTGATGACGCCGGTCACCGTGCCGAGGACGGTCGTTTTGTCGGCGAAAGCTTTCTCCAGGGCGCTCCAGTCCATGGGGCGCTCGACCTTGAAGCGCGAGAGTTCGTAGTAGCCATCGAGGTCGCGGCCCTTCACCGTAACCAGGCACTTGTCGCCGGGCTTCAGAGTCTCGCCCTGCAGGGCGGCCAGCGGCAGGATGCCTTCGGATTTGTATCCGATGTCGAAGAACACCGACTCGGCGTTGACGGCGATCACCGTGGCCTGCAGTTGCCGGCTGCCTTCGGTCTTGCGGGAATTGTTCTTGGTGTACTGAGAAAGGATGTCACCGAAGGACTCGGCGCCGTCGACAGCGGTCTGGGTTGCGGGAGTTTCTGGGTTGGAAGTCACTGAGTCAGCCATGAAAGGGGTAAGACCTCATTGCGGGATGAACCATAAGGATATCATCGTCCGCGATGGGCTGGCCGTGCTACCCTTTTGGTCGGATCGGGTGAAATCCGTGTTGGCGGAGATCCCAGACAGATCCTTCGAGATGTTCCCATGAAATTCACTCATAGATTCTTGCCTTGTAACGCCGCCGCATGCGCTCTGTTGGGATTCGTTCTCGCGCCGTTCAGCGCCCATGCGCAGGATGCGGCCACCGCGGAGACGCACGGCATTGCCGTCGCCAATATGGACCGCTCGGTTAAGCCGGGCGACGATTTCTTCCGCTACGCCAACGGCGCATGGATCAAGCGCACCGAAATTCCGCCCGATCGCAGCTACGTCGGCATCTGGGACTCGCTCATCGACTTGAGCCGCCAGCGCACCGCCGGCCTGATTGAAGAAGCGGCCAAGGCCAAGGCCCCTGCCGGTTCCAACGCCCGCAAGATAGCGGACCTCTACCACTCCTTCATGGACGAGGCCGCAATCGAAACCAGGGGACTTGCTCCGCTGCGCCCGCGCCTCGACGCCATTGCGGCCATCCGTGACAAGCACGAACTGGCCCGCGCCCTGGGCGAAAGCCTGCGAGCGGATGTGGACCCGCTGAACAACACCAACTTTCATACCGCCAATCTTTTCGGGCTGTGGGTCGCCCCCGGCTTTAACGACTCGGAGCACTATGCCGCCTACCTGCTGCAAGGGGGCCTGGAATTGCAGGATCGCGAATACTACATTTCCGACAGCGAGAGTATGCGCGAGGTGCGCACCAAGTATCAGGTCCACATTTCCGCCATGCTGCGGCTTGCCGGTTTCAATGATACGGATAGCCGTGCCCGACGCGTCGTCGCACTGGAGCACGCCATCGCGGAAAAACACATCAGCCTGGCGGATGACGACGACATCCACAAGGCCAACAACACCTGGAACCAAGCCGAGTTCGCTGCCAAAGCTCCCGGGCTCGACTGGGAGGCGTACTTTCGGGGGGCGGGTCTGAGCAGTCAGGCCAGCTTCATCGTCTGGCAACCCACGGCTTTCAGCGGAGAGTCCGCAGTCGTTGCTTCTACTGCACTCGAAACGTGGAAAGACTGGATGGCTTACCACTTGATTGAGGAGTATGCCGGCGTCCTGCCCAAGTCGATCGCCGACGAGCGCTTTGCCTTCTTCGGCAAGACACTCTCCGGCACACCCGAACAGCGTCCGCGCTGGGAGCGGGGCGTCGGGCTCACCGGCGAAATGCTGGGCGACGCGGTGGGGCAGCTCTACGTGCAGCGTTACTTCTCCGCCGAAGCCAAGGCGCAGGCACAAGCCCTGGTTGCAAACATTATTGCCGCGTTCCGGCGGCGCATTGATGCCCTGCCCTGGATGGACCCAGCTACGAAGGCCGAAGCCCAGAACAAGCTCACCACTTTGTATGTGGGAATCGGTTACCCGGAGACCTGGCGAGACTACTCTGCCTACGAAGTCATGGCGGATGATATCTTCGGCAACCTGTGGCGCGGCAGCCTGTTTGGATATCAGCGCTCGGTCGCCCGTCTGGGGCATCCGGTCGATCGCAAAGAGTGGTGCATGTTTCCGCAGACGGTCAATGCGGTCAACCTGCCGCTGCAAAACGCACTCAACTTTCCCGCGGCCATTCTGCAACCGCCGTTCTTCGATCCACAGGCTCCTCTGGCGGTGAACTACGGCGCCATCGGTTCCGTCATCGGACACGAAATCAGCCATACGTTTGACACCGAAGGCAGCACGTTCGACTCCAAAGGAGGCGTTCGCAACTGGTGGAAGCCCGGAGATCTCGAACACTTCAACGCTGCGACGGCGAAGCTGGCCGCACAGTATGACGCCTACAAACCGTTTCCCGACCTGACTGTGAACGGCAAGCAGACACTGGCGGAGAACATCGCCGACGTGGCCGGCATCTCGGCCGCCTATGACGGCTACCGCGCTGCCGCGGGCAAGGCCGCTGGGTCGGAGAACAACCCTAGTGGGTTCTCGCCCGACCAGCAGTTCTTCCTCGCCTTCGCCGGCAACTGGAGAGCAAAGGAAAGAGATGCGGCCCTCCGCCAGGATGTTCTGACCGACGGGCACTCCCCTGACGAGTACCGGGCGGCTACGGTCCGCAATATTGACGCATGGTACGTGGCGTTCGATGTCGAACCCGGAGAGAAGCTTTATCTGGCGCCGCCTGATCGCGTGCACATCTGGTGAGGTCGAGATGGGCGGCGCTTAGGTGGGGAATGTTCCAGCCGGCGGCGTGGCGGCAGGGTAGCTTAGTGGCGCGCCCACTGCGGATCATCTTCCGGCTTCACGATCTCGCCATCGCGCATGTGGATGATGCGGTCGCCATACTCCGCCGCCGCCGGATTGTGTGTGATCATCAGCACGGTCTGACCCAATTCCTGGTTTGACTTTCGCAACATGCCGAGCACGACGTCAGAATTTTTGGAATCGAGGTTGCCGGTGGGTTCGTCGGCCAGCACGACGGCGGGCTTGTTGATGAGCGCGCGCGCCAGGGCCACGCGCTGCTGTTCGCCCCCGGACAGTTCGGAGGGGCGATGTCCCAGGCGTTTGGTCAGGCCGAGAAGGTCGGTGATGCGGTTGAAGTGCGCCGGATCAACGTTGCCGTTGCCCGAAATTTCCTGCGCCATCATGATGTTACTGCGGGCGTCGAGCGTGGGCAGCAGGTTGAATTTCTGAAATACAAATCCGATCTTGCGCTTGCGCATGCGGGTGCGCTCCGCGTCGGACAGGGTGGCCAGGTCTTCGCCATCGAGCACCACGCTGCCGCCGTCGGCTTTGGTAAGTCCGCCTAGAAGATAAAAGAGCGTGGACTTTCCGCTGCCAGACGGACCCACGACGCTGACGAACTCGCCTTTCTGCACGCTGAAGGATATGCCGCGCAGCGCCTCGACCTGAATTTTGCCCACGTGATACGTCTTGCGCAGGTCTTTGGCTTCGATGAATGACTTTTCGATGAATGCTCCGCCCATGCCTGATAGGAATCTTACACGAAGGGCGTCGCCGGGTGCGGACACGGGCTGTGTCACTATTCAAACTGTCCGGGTTCAAACTGTCCCGATTCAAACTGTCCCGATTCAAACTGTCCAGGTTCGAAGCCGTCCAGGGAAGCGGCAGCTCAAGCCGCGCCGATCTGGCGCGCCATTTGGGGAGAACGCTGCTGCATCCGCTTGGGTCCGCGCTTGCGCAGGAGCAAAAGCCGGACGCGCTCCAGCAGGTCAACCGGCGCGTACATTCCCTTGGCGAGAAAAACGTCCGCCTGCGAGTCGTGATCGTAGATGCGTACCTTGCTCGAGATGAGGATAGCGGGCGTTTGTGGCGACAGTTCCTTGACCTTGGCGATCAACTGCGGGCCGTCAAGTCCGGGCATCGCCATGTCGGCGATCACCAGGTCGATTCCGCCTTCCGTGAAGCGCGCCAGCGCTTCCTCTCCGCGGGAGAAGCTGGCCACGCGATAGCCGCGGGTTTCCAGCATGATTTTGCGGTGGGAAAGAGACTGTTCGTTGTCATCTACACACAAGATCGTGCGCTTTGGTTTCATCAGCCTTCCGCAGTCCGTCGGGCGCCAACCTCACGAGCGGGTCGCGACCCCAACAGAGGCTTTTCTCTATATGAAGAATGTCAGAGCGAGATGAATCCTAACGGGAAGCCCGCTCACTGTAAAGTAGCGCGCATGCTAATGGGACTTTCTGGCTATTGATTTTTCTTTCGTGCCGGTGGGCGGCTGTGTTTTCCGCAGCTTGCGTCCCCTGCACTAGAGAAAAACTTCGCCGCGCATCACTTCGACGGCGTTGCCGCCAACGCGCACGTTAACTATCCGGTTATCGCCGCTCTGATTCTGCCGTGACGCACACACGAAAATCCGGCTGGGCCGCCGCATTTCCACACCCTGTTCGATGAGAACACGCTGGTCGGGTTCGGCGACTCCGTGCGCCACCATCCACGCGGCCGTGCAACCCGCCGCCGAACCCGTGGCGGGATCCTCGCCGTTGTAGAACACCATCCGGGCGTGCAAACGAGCCGCCAGGTCGACGGTTTCACGCGCCACGAAGTAAAGGAATTTTCCGCCCGTCTTCTCCAGATACTCGCTGGCGCGGTTCAGATCGACGCGTAACTTCTGGATTGCGGCCAGAGACTTCAGTGGAGTTATGGTGTAGGCGAGCCCTGTCGACACCGTCTCGATGGGCAGCGAAGAGTCGAAATCTTCGATGCGCAGTCCGGTGGCCCGCGCCACCGCTTCGCGATCGTGCTGAATTCCGAACACGGGATCGATCTGCGTCATCTCGCCAAATGCAGGCCGGCCGGGCGCATCTTCGAATCGAATCGGGACTTTTCCCACGTTCAATTCGAGGACGATCTCTTTCGCGCCGGATTCTCCGCGCAGCGCGAACGCCGTGCCCAGCGTGGGATGGCCCGCAAACGGCAACTCTTCCTGCACGGTGAATATGCGCACCCGCACGCCGCGCTCGCGCTCGGTCTCCGCGTCGCGCGGCAGGATGAACGTGGTCTCCGATAAGTTCATTTCCTTGGCGATCGACTGCATCTCCGCGTCGCTCAACCCGCGTCCGTCAAAAAATACCGCCAGAGAATTTCCTTCCAGTGCCCGGGAAGAAAACACATCCCATTGCGCCATGCTGAACCGCTGCTTGCCATTCATAAGAATTCCCTTCAACAAAACGCCACCAGACAAACGATGAGACGCGCTGCCATGGCGATGCAGAAAGATTCCCGGCAGTCCGACTTGGTTCGCGGCATTCGTTTGACAGCGGCCGCCGGCGCGACCTATGCTAAGGCGCATGGTTCGTCCCTTTACCGCCGACGATACGGCCTGTTGTTGCCTGCCCTCGGCGTGTGGGTAGGGACTTTAGCCTTAATTTCCCCGACCCACCCAGCGCCCAGCGGGTGGGTTTTGTTTTGGGCCCGGACCTGGCTCCAGATGTAGGATGGTCCAATACACAAGTACTCTGATAGACTTTAAGGTAACGAGGAGAAAACCATGACCACCGCGACCGTACCCGAAACCTACAGCGTTCCCCGGATCAACGATACCGCCCCCGACTTCACCGCCGAAACCACGCAAGGGACCATCCACTTCCACGACTGGATCGGCGACGGCTGGGCCATTTTATTTTCACACCCCAAAGACTTCACCCCCGTCTGCACGACCGAACTGGGCTACATGGCGAAGCTGCAGCCGGAATTCGCCAAGCGCAACACGAAGATCATCGGCCTGAGCGTCGATCCCGTGACCAGCCACGGCAAGTGGGCGGCCGACATTGAAGAGACCCAGGGCGCGAAGGTGAACTACCCCATGATCGGCGACCCGCAACTCAAAATCGCCAAGCTCTACGGCATGTTGCCCGCCAGCGCCGGAGACACCAGCGAAGGCCGCACCCCTGCCGATAACGCCACCGTGCGCACCGTCTTCGTCGTCGGCCCCGACAAGAAGGTAAAGCTGCAGATCAGCTATCCCATGACCACTGGCCGCAACTTCGACGAAATTCTACGCGTCATCGATTCCATGCAACTCACGGCGAAACACAAAGTCGCGACCCCGGTGAACTGGAAGCCGGGCGACGACGTGATCATTACCGGCGCGGTTTCTAACGAAGAGGCGGCGCAGAAGTTCCCCGGCTACAAGACGATCAAGCCGTATCTGCGAGTTACGGTTCAGCCGAAGTAGTCGAAGCAGAAGCAATCGGGGAAAGCTGCCCGTGAGAAAATCGGCCACGGATTGAACGGATTAACACGGATCGCTTCGAGATGTTACGCTCGACCCTGACCCGCAAGAATCCGCAGAAATCCGCGGCCAACTCGTCTCTTGATGGAAGCGCATGCGGTCCGGTGATCGTCCCGGTCTTCAAAACCGGCGGGCGGCAGGCAATCCTGTCACCGGTGGGTTCGACCCCCACTCGCTTCCGCCATTTTCAATGAGGTGCCCTCAGCGCTGCGAGCACCTCGGCGTCAATGGACATCTTGCGCACCGAATTTCAGCGCGAGACACTCGCTGATCCTCAGCCCACGGCAACCGATGTCCGGACAAGTGGACATTACAGGCGGAGAAGACGTAGAGTCTGCACGTGATCAGCCGCGCCAGCCGAGAACTTCTTTTTGTTCACGCCCAGCGTCATGGCGGAAGGACGGCGGTCCTCGATTCTCAGGGAGAGGATTCGCAGGGGGCGTTCACTTACAACGATTTGCTCGATGCGTCGTCGCGCGTGGCCGCGGCGCTGCTTGCTGGCCGAGTTACTGGCGAAGTTACTGGCCAGCTTACAGGCGAAGATGATCTTCACGAAGAGCGTGTAGCGTTCCTGGTGACGCCGGGATTTCCCTGGGTCGCGGCCCAGTGGGGTATTTGGCGAGCAGGTGGCGTCGCCGTTCCATTACCGCTCAACTCTACGAAGCCTGAGCTGGAATACCTTATCGACGATACGGCGGCATCGACGTTAGTGTTCGATACACATGCCGCTCCTCTTTTGGCGCCAATCGCCGCTGTCCGCGGTATACGAGCGTTGTCGTATGAGCAGCTTCTCGCCTTCCAACCAGCAAAATTGCCAGAAATCAACAGCGAGCGGCGCGCCATGATTCTCTACACCAGTGGCACGACGAGCCGGCCGAAGGGCGTCGTCACTAGTCATGCCAATATTGCGGCGCAAATTGTCAGCCTTGTGGAGGCCTGGGAGTGGTCGGCTGACGATGCGATTTTGCTCTGTTTGCCCCTGCACCATGTGCACGGGATCATCAACGTGGTGTCGTGCGCACTCTGGTCGGGAGCGACCTGCCAGATGCTGCCGCGCTTCGATGCCAATGCAGTGTGGGATCGCATCGCCGGCGGCAGCATCACTCTGTTCATGGCGGTGCCAACCGTTTACGCTAAGCTCATCGCGGCCTGGGACGCGGCTTCGCCAGCGCGCCGCTCGGAGCTGGCACAGGCATGTGCCAGGTTGCGCTTGATGGTGTCGGGTTCGGCGGCGCTGCCGGTAAGCACGCTTCGGCGCTGGAAGGAAATCAGCGGCCACACTTTGCTGGAGCGCTACGGTATGACGGAGATCGGCATGGCGCTGTCGAATCCGCTGAGGGGGGAACGTGTGCCTGGAAGTGTCGGTACGCCGCTTCCGAGCGTCGAAGTTCAGCTGGTCGGTGAGAATAGCAAACCGGTTCTTCCGGGAACACCGGGCGAGATCGAAGTTCGTGGTCCAGGCGTGTTCGCGGAATACTGGGGCAAGCCCGATGCAACCCGCAATGCTTTCCGCGACGGCTGGTTTCGCACCGGCGATACCGCGGTGGTCGAGAAAGGTCGCTATCGCATTCTTGGGCGGACCAACGTTGACATCCTCAAGACCGGCGGACATAAAGTGTCAGCCCTGGAGATCGAGGAGGTGCTGCGGGAACATCCCGCGGTGGCGGAATGTGCCGTGGTCGGCGTGCCCGATCTGGAGTGGGGCGAACGCGTGGCTGCAGCCGTGGTGCTGAATGAGGGCGATGTCCTCGATCTGTCGACCTTTCGCGCGTGGGCCAAGGCATTCCTTGCAACTCACAAACTGCCTTCCCGCCTGCTTGTGTTGGATACGCTTCCGCGCAACGCGGTCGGCAAGGTCATGAAGCCCGCAGTGGCCGCGCTGTTTCAGACCGCCGGCGGCGATCCCGCCAACTAGACCAGCTGGTTGACAAGTCGTGTTATCCTCCTGCCCGAGAAAGAGAACTCTAATGGCCAAGGACACTGTGAATCCCCCAGTCCATACCAAGCTCTCGCGCCAGCAAATCACTGGATTCTGGGGAGCATGGGCGGGCTGGACGCTCGACGGCATGGATTCGGTGATCTACGCACTGGTCCTCAGTCCGGCGCTCACGGAACTACTTCCGAAATCGGGGTACAAGGCTACTTCTGCCAATGTGGGCTTTGCGGGATCGCTACTGTTTGCACTCTTCCTCGTAGGATGGGGACTGTCGCTGGTTTGGGGACCGATTGCCGACAGGTTTGGCCGCAGCCGTGTGCTCGCCGCCACCATCTTTGTTTATGCGATCTTTACCGGAGCCGCCGCACTGTCGCAGACAGTGTGGCAACTGGCATTGTTCCGGTTGCTGGCAGGGATTGGAATCGGCGGCGAATGGGCTCTGGCGGGAACATATGTCGCCGAAGCCTGGCCGGAAGATCGCCGCAAGATGGGCGCCGGATATTTGCAGACTGGCTATTACGCGGGATTCTTTCTGGCATCGGCCCTCAACTACACGGTCGCAGCACGCTATGGCTGGCGTGCCATGTTCTGGTGCGGGCTAACGCCCGTCGTCGTGGCCGCCGTGGTTCTGCTCCGGGTAAAGGAGCCTGAGCGCTGGCAACAGAAGGCAAAGGTGAAAGCCGAAGGTGGACTTTCGTCGTTGCGGCGAATATTCAGACCGCCCTACGCGCAGCGAACGCTGGTGAATACGGTCCTGCTGGCGTCAGCGATCTGCGGACTGTGGGCAGCCGCAGTGTACGCACCGACGGCAATCATCGGCCTGGCGAAACGCGAGGGCATGTTGCAGCCGCAAGCGGTGCGCATGTCTTCCTTCGGCATGGGCTTGCTGTCGCTGGGAACCATCCTCGGATGCCTGGTGGTCCCTCCGCTAGCCGAACGGATCGGCCGCAAGCGAACTCTGGCCTTCTACTTCTTCGGGATGGCAGTTTGTATACTGTTGAGCTTTGGATGGGCGTTCTACCTGCCCAGCGGACTTCATCCGTTCATCGCGGTGCTGTTTTTCTTAGGCTTCTTTGGGGGCAACTTCGCCATCTTCAGCCTTTGGCTGCCGGAACAATACAGCACCACGGTGCGTGCGACCGCGTTTGCCTTCACCACTTCGTTCGGACGTTTCATCGCCGCGGGAGTCAACTTCGGAGTGGGAGCCTTGGTCAGCCGGATGGGCACTCTCGGCAAGCCCGTTGCATTTACTGCGGTTGCCTTTGGGATCGGCTTGCTGATCATTCCCCTCGCCGTGGAAACCCGCGGAAAAGCACTGCCTGACTGAATACTTTGCGCGTTTGGGGCTCCGTCGGCCCTACCCATGCACGGGAAAGAGTTTGCCGGATATCTTCCAGCTCGAGCCTCACCCATCGACCCGATGGTTACCCTTCGTAATAACCGAGAGAGAGAGAGATTAGAGGTCCTGAAATCGGGCCCGTGTCGGACACGCAAGGGTGCGCGCCGATTTTGATCTCTCCTAGCGCCGCGCGACCCGGACTACTGGCTAGTCTGTTCGGAGCGCCTGCATAGGATCAATCGAAGCGGCTCGCCGCGCAGGCAGGTACGATGCCAACAAGGCTGCGAAAAACAGGATCACGGCAACGGATACAATCACTGAGAAATCCATGGCACCAACGCCGTACAAGGTCGTTTGCATGGTGCGGCCTATCAGCACCGAGCCGGCTAGGCCAATCCCAAGCCCGATTACGGCGAGGAGGGAGGCTTCCTTAAGGATGAGCCAGATCACGCGCTGCTTACCGGCGCCCAGCGCGAGGCGCAGACCGATCTCCTGAGTTCGCCGGGAAACAGCATAAGCCATCAGCCCGTAGATGCCAACGGCCGCGAGCAGCAAGGCCACAATCGCGAAGCAGGCAAGCAAAACCATCGTATAACGGTCTTCACCGAGGGATTCCGTCTTCACTTGGTCCATGGTGCGGAGATGAGCCAACGCGATCTGCGGGTCGACCGAATGCACTGCCGCAGCAACAGTCTGGGTCATGGCCGCAGGATCTTCGACGGTGCGGATGCCAATGGTCACGTGCGGGGACAGAGACTGCGTGAAGGGCACATCAATCTCGGGATTGTCGTCGCGGAAATTCCCATACCTCACATTATGAATAATACCGACGATCTGCCACTCGACCGCGGGACCTAGTTTCGGCTGTCCAGGAATAATCTGCTCAATCGACAGGCGCTGTTGGAAGGGGTTCATACCTTTCAAATAATGATTGGCGAAATCCTCGTTGACAATCGCCACTTTCACACTCGATGCCGTGTCCTGGTCGTTAAACGAGCGCCCTCTGAGCACCTGAATGCCAAAAGTCTTGAAGTAGTCGGGCGAGACCGATTGGAAATCCGAGCCGGGCCGCTGCGATGGATCCTCATAGGTCGGGCCTCCAACAATAGTGAACGGCATGCCGTCGCTGTGGAACCGCAGTGGCAGACCCGTCACCGTGGCGGCAGAGGAGACTCCCGGTACGGAACGAAGCACGCTCAACATCTGCTGGTTGTAGATGTTCATCTGTTCGGGATTGGTGAACCGTCCCTGCGCCTGCTCCAGCCGAAAGGTGAGCACATGGTCGGTCTGCACTCCAAGATCGATACGGGTGAGATTCCAGAAGCTGTGGATCGCCAGCCCCGAGCCAGCCAGCAAAGACAAAGCAAGCGCGAACTCACCGACAATCAGTCCTCGACGCAGTTTGTGACTGCCCGTGCCCGCACCTGAGCGCCCACCATCCTTCAGCGATTCTCCCGGATCGACGCGCGAGGCGTACCAGGCGGGGGCGCAGCCAAAGAGAAGTCCGGCGAGCGTGGTCGCGGCCAGGGCCACCGCAAGCACATGAAGATCAAGCTGGAAGTTTGCTTCGGACGGCAAGATTCCGTCGGGCACAATGCTCAGAATTGCTCGCAACAGCGCGATGCCGAGTGCGATGCCGAGTCCGCCGCCGATCAGGGCAAGAACCAGGCTTTCGGTAAGAAACTGAGCGAAGACTTGCCGGCGAGTTGCTCCTACGGAGCTACGAATGGCAATTTCTCTTTGCCGCGCCGCGCCCTTGGCCAGCAGCAGATTCGCGATGTTCAGGCAGGTGATGAGCAGGACGAATCCTACCGCGCCGAGAAGTAGCCACAAGTTGTGAATGCGCTCGCGAGGCATGAAGTCATTCTTGAGAGGTTCGACCGAAGCGCCCCAACCCTTGTTGGAACTGGGGTACGCCTCCGCAATGTGGGCCGTGACCGCATCCATGTCAGCCTGCGCCTGTTGCAGGGTGACCCCATTCTTCAGACGCCCCATGGTCAGCAGCCAATGGTAGTCATGATTGATTTGTTCCGGCCGGAAGGCTAGCGGGGCGGCTAACTCGAAGGTGAAGCGGTCTGCTACTCCCGGCGATAAAACCCCCACCACGGTGTAAGGTTCGCCGTTGATGCGCAGCGGCTCACCGACAATCCGGCGATTCGCACCCAGACGGTTCCACAGTTTGTAAGTAAGAACAATGGCGTGATCCTTGCCCGAAATACCTTCCTCGGGAAGGAAGTCACGCCCCATGAGGAACGGGATTCCCTGCATGTTGAACCAGCCGGGGGTACAGTGCATGCCGTCGATCTGCTCAGGCTGGTCCTGCGTCGCCAGGTTGAAACTGCCTCCGTTGAAGGCGGCCAGTTGCTGGAAAGACTTACTCTGTTCCTTCCAGTCGAGAAAGTCGCCGGCCGACATACCGTTGTCGCCACCGTTCACCTTCGACCAGACCATCACCAACTGTTCGGGATGAGGATAAGGCAAGGGCGCGAGCAAAACGGCGTAGACGACTGTGTAGATGGCGGTTGTGGCCCCAATGCCAAGCATCAGCGTGACGATAACAGCAGCCGTCAAACCTGGATTCTTGCGCAACATGCGCACGCTGTAGCGAAAATTCCTGATCAGAGTCAGCACCGTCCACCTCGTTCAGCAAGAGAGATGTTTCAACACATCCGGCGACGTTCCTGAATCGCCACAGCGATCAATCCGTCCGCAGCGCTTTCATCGGTTCGATGGAACTGGCCCGACGCGCGGGCAGCATCGAAGCCGCCAAAGCCAGGATCAGCACCAGGAACGAAGCTAGTATCAGAACCAACGGGTCGAAGGGGCTCACATCGAAAACGAGCGACCGCAGCAGATGCGAGGCGGCGACAGCGCCCAGCAATCCCAGGGCGCAACCTGCGAGGGCAAGCTTGGCCGCTGATGGGAGCCGTGACCCCAGCCTCGCCGTCGTCTCCCACATCCGCGCCCTGCAGAATGTCGCCCAGCGAGACCAGCCTGTCGGGATGGGGAAACGGCAGCGGCCGCAGCAGGACGCTCTCCAACACGGAGAAGACGGCGGTCGTGGCGCCAATTCCGAGCGCGAGCATGAGAACGGCCGTCGCGGTAAAGCCCGGCGACTTCGACAGATGACGAACCGCGATTCTCAGGTTGTGGAAAGGCATCGGCACCGGCTCCCTGCGAGGTGAGTGAAGGAACAGGTAGCACGCACGCGCCCACATTACTAATTCGGATAAGTGATTGTTCCCACAAGGCAAGCAGTGTCAGGTTTGAAGGAGCGGTCAATAAAGGTGTCCAGATTTCGAAACCCCCTGTCCGAGACTGGACAGACTTCCTCCATCCACAGCGTGCCGCAAGTGGTGTTGTGCACTGCCCGTTATTGGACACCCGGGTTCATCAACGGACAATCCAGGATCGGCAAGCCGCCCTGAGGCGGTTGCTAACCTATCGTGTTTCCAACACTCTAACGCAGCAGAGCCGTTGGTGGATGGGTTGCACACGATAGCAGAGATGGATATCGCGCGCCCTGAGTTCAAGCTCCAGAAACGCCGCCGACAGGCGGCCCTGATCGTCGTTGTCGTAGTTGTGGTTGTGGCAGCGGCGGTTGGGGTGTCCCGTCTAAGGCCAGCAGCTCCTTCCGTGGAGCGCGGAACGGTGTGGACCGACACTGTGAAACGAGGATCCATGTTGCGGCAGGTCCACGGATTGGGATCCTTGATCCCCAGCCAGGAGTCGGTTCGCCAGATTCCTGCTGAGACCGAAGCTACGGTAGTGCGCATCCGAATGCTTCCGGGATCGCAGGTGAAGGCCGACAGCGTTTTGCTCGAAATGAGCAACCCTCAAGTGGAGCAGGCCGCGCTGGATGCGCAACTCCAGTTGAAAGCGGCTGAAGCCGAGTACCAGAGCCAGAGGGTTACGCTCGAAAGCAATCTCATGAACGAGAAGGCCGGAGCGGCCACCGTGAATGCTGACTACAGCCAGGCGAAACGGCAGGCCGATACCGACAAAGCCTTGTATGACCTGGGCGTGATTTCTGGCCTGGCTTACAAGGCGTCCAAGGGGAAATCCGACGAGCTGACTACGCGAAATGATCTGGAAATGCAGAGGCTGGTGATCGGTCAGAAAGTGATTGAGTCTCAACTCGCCGAGCAGCAGGCCAAAGTTGACCAGATGCGGGCTCTGGCCGCGTTGAAGCAGAAGCAACTCGCCGCGCTGCAAGTGCGGGCGGGGATTGACGGCGTTTTGGTGGACCTGCCGCTGCAGGTGGGCCAGCACGTTCAGCCCGGAACCATGCTCGCGAAAGTCGTACAGCCGAATCATCTGATGGCGGAATTGAAGATTTCAGAAACCCAGGCGCGCGACGTGCAGTTCGGCGAGCCGGCAGCGATCGACACGCATAACGGAATCGTCAGCGGCACGGTGATGCGGGTCGATCCGGCCGTACAAAATGGAACGGTCACCGTGGACGTCAAACTCACCGGCGAACTCCCCAAGGGAGCCCGTCCTGACTTGAGCGTGGATGGGACGATCGATCTGGAGCGCCTGGACAACGTTCTTTATGTAGGACGGCCGGCGTTCGGGCAGGAAAGCAGCACCATCAGCTTGTTCAAGCTGGATAGCAACGGCAAGGAGGCTGAACGCGTCCCGGTGAAGGTGGGACGGGAATCGGTGAATTCGATTCAAGTTCTTGAAGGCTTGCGCGAAGGCGACACCGTGATTCTTTCCGACATGTCGCGCTGGGACAAAACCGACCGCATCCGGCTGGAATAACGAAACTGAACCAAAATAAAGGTAACCAAATTATGACCGAAGCAACCCAGGCATTGATCCAGATCCAGGATATGACCAAGGTTTTTTACACCGACGAGATCGAGACCCATGCGCTTTCGGGCGTGCACCTTTCCATCAGTAAAGGCGAGTACGTGGCGATGTCGGGGCCATCGGGCTGCGGCAAATCGACACTGCTCTCGATCATCGGTTTGCTGGATACGCCGACCGATGGCAGCTACTCGTTAAATGGGAAGCCCGTGGAGAACCTGGATTTTGCCGAGCGCTCGCGTATTCGTAATCAGGAAATCGGGTTCATCTTTCAGAGCTTTAATTTGATCGGCGATCTCACCGTGTACGAGAACGTGGAACTGCCACTTACCTACCGGCAGAAAATGCCGGCCCCCGAAAGGAAAAAGCGAGTCATGGAGGCGCTGGAGCGCGTGGGCATGGCGCACCGCGTCCGGCATTATCCTTCGCAGCTGTCCGGCGGTCAGCAGCAGCGTGTGGCGGTCGCGCGCGCCCTCGGAGGCAAACCATCCATCCTGCTGGCGGACGAGCCGACCGGAAATCTGGATTCGCGCAACGGCGAAGCCGTGATGGAACTGCTGCAGAACCTGCACCGCGGGGGAGCGACCATCTGTATGGTGACGCACGATCCGCGTTTCGCCAAACACGCGCAACGCGAAGTGCATTTGTTTGACGGCAAGGTGGTAGCCGAAGAAGAGCTGAAGAAACTGATGGCGGAAGTGCAGGCGTGAACGGCCTGCTGCACGACGTTCGCTATGCCTTGCGGCAACTCCGCAGAAGTCCCGGCTTTACCGCTGTAGCTGTGCTCACACTGGCATTAGGAATTGGCGCGAATACGGCGGTTTTCAGCGTGATGAACGCAGTCTTGTTGCGCACGCTGCCGGTGCGCGACCCGCAGCGTCTCTACTATGTGAAGATCGCCAGCGGGAGCCAGCCGCGGGGCGCCATCAATACAGGGAACAGCGATAACTCGTTCTCGGAGCCGGTCTTCGAGGCGCTTCGCCAAAGAACCGACGTCCTGGAGGACCTGATCGCCTATGTTCCCCTCAGCATTGGCAAGGTTGCCGTACGTTACGGGGATGTGCCCGAGGAGGCCGAGGGCGACGAAGTCAGCGCTAACTTCTTTTCCGGCTTGGGTGCGCAGATTGCTCGGGGCCGTGGCTTTTCTCTCCCGGACGAAAAAGATCACGCCCAGGTAGCGGTGATCAGCTACGACTATTGGACACGGCGCTTTGCGCGCGACCCGGCGGTGCTGGGCGAGACCTTCTTCGTCAAGAATGTGGCGTTCACGATTATCGGCATTGCGGCCCGCGGTTTTCGCGGACTCGAGCCGGCGATTTCCACGGATTTTTGGATTCCTCTGCAGACTCGTCCCGAGCTGAACGCGTGGGGTTTTTCCGCCAGCGACATCAGCGTTTATGGCACCCCGAAGTGGTGGTGCCTGCCCTTGATGGCACGTTTGCGTGCGCACAGCACTCCCATGCAGGCACAAAATGCGCTGCAGTCCACATTCGGCGAGGCGGCGAAAACCGGGATCGGCGCCATTGATCCAAAACAGTGGAAACCGCTGCTGCGCTTCGATCCCGCCAAGGGAATCCAAGGCTATAACCAGCAGTATCGTGAGCCGGTGCAGATACTGATGGGGCTCGTGCTTCTCGTCTTGCTGATCGCCTGCACCAACGTCGCCCTGCTGATCCTGGCCCGCAATGAAGCAAAGCAGCGCGAGTTCAGCCTGCGCATGGCGATCGGAGCGGAGAGGTCGCACCTGTTCCGCCAGCTCCTGACAGAAAGTTCGTTGCTGGTGGCGGCCGGAGCAGCTCTGGGCTGGGCGTTTGCTTTCTTCGCCACCCAGGCGCTGGCGGCGTGGTCGGGAATCGAGACCGGACTCGACCCCGACGTCAATGTATTGCTCTTTACTCTCGCCATATCTGTGATCAGCGCTCTCGCCTTTGGCCTCGCACCGCTGTGGATTGTATTGCGCGTCCCGGTTTCGGGCGTGCTGCGCGCGACTGCGACCAACATTACTCAAGGGCAGCACCGGTCTCTCGGCGGCAGGGCGCTCATGGCGTCGCAAGTGGCGATTTGCCTGTTACTTCTGGTGGCCTCCGGACTCCTGTTGCATACGCTTCGCAAATACGAGACCCAGGACCTGGGAATGCAGGTGGATGGACTGCTGGTTTTTGGGATCACTCCGCAGCATGCCCAGAGCGCGCCGGAGACGCTGGCGTTCTATCACTCGTTGCTCGACCGCGTTCGCGAAATGCCGGGAGTGGAAACTGCGACTCTCATGGACAATCGCATCGGCTCAGGCTGGAGCGACAACAATGACGATGATGATCTGGACGGCACCAAACTGAATGAGAAGTTTTCCTTCGATACGTTGGTGCGAAGCAATCATGTCGGCCCCAACTACTTTCACGTGCTCGGAGTTCCGATTCTTGCGGGCCGCGACATTTCCGACAGCGATACTCCGGCCTCTTTGCCCGTCGTCGTTGTGAATGAGACTTTCGTAAAGAGGTTTCTGCCGAACACGAATCCGCTGGGGCACAGGTTTCACAACAACCGAACCATTGTTGGGATTGCGAAGGACAGCAAGTACAGAGCGGTCGACGAAAAGCCGTTGCCCATGGCCTATTACCCCATCTTCCAGGATCTGAGCGCCGGATCAACCTTGCACGTCGAGGTACGGGTAAAGGGCGAACCGCTGAATCTGCTGCCCACGCTGCGTTCGGTGGTCCACGACCTCGATCCCGGCGTGCCACTGGAAAAGCCCACGACGCAGCGCATGCAGTTCGAGGA
>Ga0302326_10002721_pt1 | contig 42635 bp, 30 predicted proteins | sample Palsa_T0_3_FD_202264 | JGI IMG/M metagenome (GOLD analysis project Ga0302326, IMG submission 202264) | Peat permafrost microbial communities from Stordalen Mire near Abisko, Sweden - Palsa_T0_3 | ecosystem: Environmental > Terrestrial > Soil > Palsa > Peat permafrost | place: Sweden: Abisko...
ATCGGGCAGTCGTCAGGTTGACGAAGTTGATACAGGCGATGAGCAGGATGAAAATGCCGATGATGGAAAAGACCATTGCGTTGGTCCTGCTGCCATTGACAAAGCCGCCGCGGGTGGACCAATATGTATCTTTCAACGGCTCGAGGAAAAGGACATATTCTTCCTGTTGTGCCTTGAAGGTGGGTCCGAGATGTCTCTCCATGAAGGAGGGCAGCTTGGCTTGCAGCCCGACGGGATTGGCGCCCGGTTTCAGCAGCAGGTAGGATTTTTCTCCGAAGTTGCCCCAGCGGTAGTCGAGGCTGTCGCGGAACCTTTTGCGGGTGGACATGGAGACGAACAGGTCGGCCTTGATGGTGGAGTTTTCCGGGAGGTCTTGCATGACGCCGGTTACTTTTGCATTATAGCCGCTGTCGGTGAACTGCATGGTCTGGCCGATGGGGTTGGCATCGCCGAAATATTTTTTTGCGGTTGACTCGGACAGGACGACGCTGAAGGGTTCTTTGAGGGCGGTTGCGGCGTCGCCTTGCAGCATGGGGAAGTTGAAGATGGCAAACAGAGAAGAATCGGCGAAGATCGTCTTCTGCTCCTCGAACTTAATATCCCCCCTTTTCAGCAAGGCCGTCATGCCGTGCAGCCGGACGATGTTTTCCACTTCGGGATATTCGGCCTTTATATTAATGGCCATGGGCATCGAAGTGCTGGACCAGTGGAGGGTGGCGGCGGAGGACTTCAGATCGGTCACGAGCCGGTAGACGCGGTCTTTTTTTGTGACGAAGTCGTCATAACTATGTTCAAAACGGACATACTGCTCAATGAGGAAAAAGGCTGACATGCCGATGGCGAGGCCGGTCATGTTGAGGAAGGTAAAGGCTTTGTGGCGCCAGAGACTGCGGAAGGCAATCTTGAGATAGTTTTTGAGCATGGTCGGGCTTTTGATTGGTTTTGCCGCGAAGGAGCGGCGGTAAACTAATCCATTAGGAGCATATTCGGTGCCAGAATTTATTTGCTTCGAAATCATTTTGTTGTGAGCAAGAGTGGGCTGCGGGTGTGCGATTTCGATACAGCGGGTGTCCGGTTATTTTCGGGGATGGCGTTAAAGAAGATCCTTAATCGTATTTCGAAATTCATCCAGCTTCATTACATTAACCTTCGGAAAGTTAATTTGCCGTACAACCGAGAAGTGCGAATCGTGCGATAAAAGATAATTTGCACCAGCCGCAACATAGCAATCTACAAATTTATTGTCGTCAGGATCAGCTATCAGATTCCAGCGAAAATAGACATGGGCAAAGTGAACGTTTGGTAATTCTTTCAACGCAGTAAGAAAATCGGTAGCGACGCGGTCGGAATATTTTGCCTTTAAAACTTCTTCATATTCAAATAGGATTTCATCGGTAATGTATAAATCAAACTTTTCTTCCAATAAAAGCTCGATTAACCAGTGATAATTTGATTTTGAAGAGAGGGATGAAACAAGGACGTTTGTATCAATGACTATCTTTAGTTCCATAAGGAGTTTCGTCTTCATTTAGCCATTGGGCCATTGTCTCGTTCGTATATCCTTTCTTATCCCAGATTTCGTCGGCCTCTCCAATGGCCTTGAAGGCGAAATACCTGGCGAGATAGCGTTTAATGTGCAGCAAATCAGCCTCCGTTATATCGGAAGAATAGAGTTTCAGGAGTTCCTGCTGAATATTACTTAGTGGATGAGCTGCCGACATATTTGTTAATTTCCACTGCTAAATTAGCAAAATTCTAGTCAAATTTCAGGGAATTTTCGACCGGAGACCGTCAGAATCCGGCGGCGGCGCAATAATAATCAACTGATTATATAAAATTTACATTTTTTACAAAAATCCCGACCGTTTTTGATCGTCCATACGTCCAAAAGACAAACACGATCAAAATGGAGACGTTAAAAAACAAAGTAGCAGTAGTATTCGCAGCATCGGGAGAAATTGCCGGAGCAGTTGCCCGGTCATTCGCACAACACGGCGCAAAAGTGTATGTCACCGGCCGTAACCTCACCACCGTAAAAGCCCTTGCCAACGAGATCAAAGCTGGCGGCGGCCAGGCCGAAGCAGGAAAAGTGGACGCGTTGAACGAGACTGAGATCGGGACCTATTTAGAAAAGGTCGTTGCCGACAACGGGAAATTAGATGTTGTATTCAATGGCATCGGGAGCTACTACAGGGATGCCGGCAGCGGCACGCCCTCGACAGTGGCTACTTTCGAGCAATTCCTGAATCCCTTGCAAAGGATCTGTGGCTCGCAGTTCCTTACTTCGAGGGTCGCCGCGAAGTATATGATCCAATCCGGGTCTGAAGGCACCATCTTACTATTCAATGCATCTATGGCGAAGACCAAGACCCCCAATATGGCCGGGTTCGCCTCCGCCTGCGCGGCTATTGAAGGATTGACGAGGGTAATGGCTGCCGAATTTGGCAAGCATGGGATCAAGGCGATCTGTATTTGCTCCGGCGCCATTTATGAATCACATAAGATCTCGGAAATGATCAGTGATTTTTCCCAACACGTAGGCATTTCCCGGGAAGAAATGGCTGCGCAATACAGAAGGAATGATATCCTGAAATCAGAGCTGACATTGAAACATGTGGCTGAGACGGCTGCCTTCCTGGCTTCTGAAAATGGGGTAGTATTCAACAGCCATATTGTTGACGTGGATTGCGGAAAATATAATTTATTGTAGCAGACTAAAACAATTAAAAAAATACAGTATGAAAAAATTTATCTTCTCAGTAGTTATATGTTCCCTGTTTTTTTATCAACAGATGTTTGCGCAGGAATTGAAATCTGAATTTTTATTTGGTTTGGAGATCGATCTCAAACCACCACAGGTAGTCGGACCTGTATTGAAGGGAATGCGACTGATTTCTCCGTTCAGGGATGGCTTTGTAAAAAGCGACAAAATAAATGGTAAAATATTAGAATGCAGCGGAGACTGGGGGCTTCTTATTGATTCCACAACCTTCAGAGTAGACAGTCGCGCAACTATTGAAACAGATGATGGTGCTCTTATCTACATCGCATACTCCGGATATAGTCACTCGAATGCAAAAGTTGCCGCTTTGATAGGTGCCGGTAAAGGAGGTGAACTTTCCCCTTCTGACTATTATTTCAGAACAAGTGTATCATTTGAAACGGGCTCTCCCAGGTATGCGTGGCTTAATCATACTGTTGCAATAGGCGTAGGCCGTTTTCCTGCTGCCGGGAAAGTCGCTTTCCGGATTTATGCAATTGAGTGACAATGGCGTTGCGTTCGGGCGGCGGGATCATCCCGGCATCGATTTCAAAAAAGTGTTTTTGTATAGTTTGCCGACAGGGATTTTCATGTCCCGGATCTCGATGCTGTCAGGGGTAAAGGAATTTATTTTAGTTGTAGCAACTATATAAGAACGGTGAACGCGGATGAAAAGACCTTCGGGCAGCATCGCTTCCATCGCCGACATGGAATTTTTTATCAGCAGGGTGCCGTTCTCGGTGAGGATCTTGACGTAGTTCTTCCTTCCTTCGATGCAGAGGATCGTATCCAGCATCAGCCGGACCATTTTTCGGTCAGTCCTCAGATAGAGATAGTCTTCTTTTTTTGAATCGGGTCTGGCAGGTGACGGGGCGAGGTAATCGGGCTGCGGGACGTCGTGTTCCGACGGCGCTCCTTCCTGTTTGAAGAGCTTATCGATCGCTTTCAGAAATCTCTCGAACCGGATTGGTTTCAACAAATAATCCACTACGTCGAGGTCATAGCCTTCCAGGGCATATTCGGCATAGGCGGTGGTGATGATGACTTGCGGAGGATGCTGAAGTATTTTGATCAGATCGGTCCCTAATAATTCGGGCATACGGATATCCGCGAAAAGCAGGTCCACCTCCTGTTGCTGAAGGATCGTCAGGGCCTGGATGGCATTTTCACATTGGGCGACCAGCCGGAGGGAAGGGATGCGCTGAATATAACGGGCAATGACTTCCTGGGCGAGCGGTTCGTCATCCATGACGAGGCATTTGATGATTTTGGGAGACTTATCCATGGGACTGCTGCTCATTTTGTAAATCGATCTTACAATTTACGATGTAAACGTCTTCTTCTGCCAGGATCGAGAGTTCATGTTTGCCGGGATAAATCAGGTCCAGCCTTTTTTTCAGATTGTTCAGTCCAATGCCGTCCTTGGCATCGGCCGATGTTTTCGATGGCGGTTTTCCATTGATCAGTTTGACGACCAGGATGTCGGCTTTCAGTTCAACCTGGATCTTGATCCAGGGTTGCCGGAGGACCTGGCTGGTACCATGTTTAAAACAGTTCTCGACCAGGGGCAACAACAGTAAAGGGGCAATGAGGGCGTGATCCGTCTCCTGTGGCAACAGAACCGAGCAATCGAGTTGTCGGTACCTCATTTTTTCAAGCGCTATATAGTCTTCGATCATTCTGCATTCCTGTGAGAGTGTTACGAAAGGATGATTGCATTCATACAGCATATACCTCAGCAGGCCGGACAGCCGCATGATCATGTCAGATCCCAGGAGGGAGGTGTTTTCAGTAATGGAATAGATATTGTTCAGTGTATTGAACAGAAAATGAGGGTGCAGCTGGGCTTTCAGCGATTGTAATTCGGCATCCAGCTTTTCGCGTTGAAGGACGGTGTTGCGGTATTCTTTTTCATACCAGTACTTCATCAGCTTGATAGCGGCTGCAAAGCCCGCGACATTGAGGACGGCCCGGAAGCCAGATGCAAATCCATATGGGATATAATCGAGCATGGGGGCGCGGTCGAATGGCATGTTCCGGAAGACATAAAAATGTGCCCGGACGGTATCGAACAGGGTGGCATACATAACGGCCGCTATGGCCGACGACAGAAATACTAACGCCAGTGTCCACAGGAGTGCCTGTCTGTACCGGTACTTCAGGATGAAGCGGGGGATCACGAAATAGAGCAGCGAATAGACCAGCAGCAATTGGGCGGGTAGGTACAGGACGGGGACCAGGAAGTATTCAGTTAAAGTGTTGTCACCCAAACCGAAAATGAACCTCGGTAACAGGCTCAGCACCGATGCCTGCCCCAGGTACAGCACCCCCCAGAATACGATGTGCCGGCACAGTCTTACGGGCAGTCGATTGGAAAATACAAACGGCAGATTTTGCATGCCTGAAATTAGTGAATAGGATTCTCTCCCCCGCTTCCGCGGCCTTTATTTATACCAACGCATCGGTTTCGGGGACGAAAAACTTTGGTTGACGAAAGGAAGCCCCTGGTGGAATAGGCGAAATAATGCCGGGATTATTTGTAAGATTTGTCCATGCGTAAATTTATTTTCCAGGTGCACCTATACATCGGGCTTGTTGCAGGCCTTTTTTTGGTGCTGATGGGCATTACAGGCAGTATCATGGCTTTCGAGCCTGAGATCGACCATCTGTTGCATCATCGGTTGTCGTATGTGGATCCGGGCGATAAAACCCTTTCCCTTGCGGAGATTGGTCGGATCGTCAAGACCGCCTTTCCCGCAGACACTATCGCCGGGTATAGGATCGAAACTTCGCCGGACTTGTCGTGGCAGGTTGGGCTGGAGGATAAGGTCGTATTTGTGAACCAGTATAGCGGGGTTATCCTGGGCTCGCTGGTCCGGCCCGACCATTGGGACGATTGGCTAGGCTTCATTCATTCGCTGCATTTGCGTCTTGCGCTGCGGATGGCAGGAAACCCCGGAAAAAAAATCGTCACCTGGGCTGTCGTCGGATTGCTGATCCTTCAACTCACGGGATTATTCCTTTGGTGGAGGCAACGAAGGATCACGATGCAATGGAAAAGACCGTCAGGATGGGCATGGTTTGACATTCATACTACTGTAGGGATCGTGGCGTATTTGTTTTTGTTGGTGTTGACGATCACGGGACTGGTGATGGGCTTCGAAGAACAGACAAGGCCCTTCTTTTACCGGATAACAGGTAGTCAACCGGGAAACGGGCCTGATCTCAGTGTGCCGCTGTCGACAGGCGCCGCGATCTTACCTGCAGACTCGGCGGTCGCGATCGCGAAGAGAGCCCTTCCGGGCGCTTTACCCTTCAATATCCCGCTGCCCGGGCCAGGCGAAATGTATGAAGTCCGGTGTCGTTTTCCGGAAGACCGGACGCCCGGCGGAAGAAGCATGGTCTTTATCGATCCTTATTCTGGAAAAGTGTTGGATGCGGAAAGTTCACGGACGGCGCCGGCGGGAACCCGGATCATCAATTTGAATCGTGCCATTCATACCGGGGATCTGTTCGGGATACCTTCAAAAATAGTGATGTCACTCGCCAGCCTGGCGTTGGTTCTGCTGTTCGTGAGTGGGGTGGGTATGTGGTGGAAAAGAGGATCGGCGGGCAGTTGATGCCGACGAAAAGAAAGGAATGTTTGATGGTTTGTCGTATATTTATTCCTGCATCTTACTACTTATCCTGCATCTTTTTATCACCACTGCCTGGAGGAAACAATTGGAGGAAACAGGAATAAATACGGATAAGGCCCTATTTGAACGCATCGCAACAGGCGATGAAGCTGCGTTCAGCATTATCTTCTTTCGCTATACCGCCCGCCTGGCGCCATTCGTCACCCAGTTATTGCAATCGGACAGCTGGTCGGAAGAGATCGTTCAGGATGTCTTTCTCCGGCTGTGGCAGAGCCGGTCGCAGTTAGCCACGATCGAGCATCCTTCGGCCTATCTCTACCAGATGGCGTCCAACCGGACGCTCGACTATATCAAGCGGAATGCCCGCGACGTGAAGCTGCAATATTATGCGGCGCGGTGGCTCGCGCCCGGTGCGAATCACCCCGAGACGGACCAGGATTTCCGCGAAGTGGAGGCCTTGCTCAAAGAGGCCGTTCAGCGCCTGCCCGTCCAGCGGAGAAAAGTTTACCAACTGGTCCGGGAGGAGGGACTCTCCCATGCCGAGATCGCCGACCGGCTACAGATCTCCAAACATACCGTGCGTAATCATGTGGCGGAGGCGCTGCAGGAGATCAGGATCTACCTGCGGGAGCATGGAGTGATGGTCATGTTCCTGCTGGGGCTGGTGGATCGGTGAGGCGAGCGGGGCAAAAAACTTTTTTCGGCGACGGGTAGTAGTTCTTCTTCGGGGCGCAGTCTTATACCCTGAAGCATGAATACTATCAACTCACGAATCATCTATCTCTGGCAGCAATTCAGTGCTCGTCAGGCCACCCGCGCCGAACTGGACGAACTGATGGAACTCCTGTCCTCCGGCAGCCATGATGAAGAAAGCCGCCAATACCTGCAACAGCTATTGGCGGACACACCGGCCGGCGAGGAAGATCCCGCCCGCTGGGAACCTATCCTTCAATCCATTTTGCATCCGGTCAGAACGCTTGAGGCCTACCCGGCGGAGACCGGTAACGCTTCGGTGGCGGGTCGACCTTCACCTGTCCGTCGTTGGGTGCGCCGTGCGATGACGGCGGCGGCGGTCGTATTGCTGTTGGTCGGCCTGACGCGGCTGTGGCGGACTTACCGGGCGGAGAGTCCTGTGCAGGCACCCGTTGTTGTAGTGGCGCCAGGGGGCAACAGGGCCGTACTGACGTTGGCGGGCGGTCAACAGATCATCCTCGACAGTGCAGCGACGGGGATCTTAGCCGAACAGGGCAATACGCATGTGCAGAAACTGGGAGATGGGAAACTGGCGTATGAAGCGGGAGGACGAGGGGACAACGGGACCAGGGGCGCGGCCTCATCATTATATAATACACTCACTACCCCACGCGGGGGGCAATACCAACTGACCCTTCCCGACGGTACAAAAGTCTGGCTGAATGCGGCCAGCAGCATCACTTATCCTACTGCCTTCACGGGCAACAGCCGGTCGGTCGAGATGACGGGTGAGGCCTATTTCGAAGTCACCCATGATAAAAAGCACCCCTTCACTGTCAAAGCCGGCGGCCAGGTTATCCAGGATATCGGCACGCATTTTAATGTCAATGTCTATACAGATGAACCTGCACAGGTGACGACCCTGCTGGAAGGCGCGGTAAGCGTGAGCGGGCATCTGTTGCGGCCGGGCGAAAAAGCAACTATCACCGGCGTGACTGCCACCAGTGCAGGGGATATCCGGGTAACGCAGGGCGACCCCGACCAGGCGGTCGCGTGGAAGAACGGACTGTTCAATTTTACCGATGCCGGGGTGGAAACCGTGATGCGGCAGCTGTCGCGCTGGTACAATGTAGACGTGACCTATGAAGGTAATATCCCACACAGACAGTTCCAGGGCATGATCGGCAGGTCGCTGACCCTGAACCAGGTGCTGAAAGGCCTGACGAAGGAACAGGTGCATTACCAGATTGAAAAAGGCAACCGATTGATTATAACACCATAAACACCTTTATTATGTAAAAAAACTGCGTGAGAAAACAATGGCATGACCCGGGAGGGCATGCTCTAAAGAGAAAATTGACTGTATGGATCACGCTGGCCTATAATGAAAAACCGGGTGCAAGATTGGAGCCTTTACCCGGTGTTCGTTCAGGTCAGTCATTAACAGAAGTGTAACCACTGCTTATTCATTAACCCAAACAATGTGAAGGTATGCAAATCCAGGCGTTTTGCAAACAGCGACCTTATGTCGATAAGGAGCGCATGTCCCTGCTCACCAAAACTTTTTTAGTGATGAAGTTGTCGGCCGTTTTAATCCTTGTCGCTTCCCTGCATGTGGCGGCGAGGTCTACCGCCCAAAAGGTGACCTACTCAGCTAAGGATGTAGAGTTGCCGGTCGTTTTATCCGTCATCCGCGAACAGACGGGTTACGTCTTTTTCTACGACAAAAAGGACCTGAAAGACATCGAACCGATCTCGGTCTCACTGAGAGACGTGCCGGTAGAGGATGCGCTGCGATCCATCCTGCTGGGCCTGCCCCTGGAGTTCGAACTGCAGGGCAATACTGTTTTTATCACGCGCAAAGGGGTTACCCGCAGAACCGAGGCCTACTCACCCGCGCCCGAAGCCTTACCCATCGATACCATCCGGGGCTATGTCCGCGACAGTACGGGCGCCCCGTTGCAGGGTGCTACCGTCACGATCAAGGGCACCAGGGATGGCTCGGTGACGGATCTCAAAGGCGGCTTTGGATTGATCCACGCGAAAGCCGGAATGGTGGTCGTCATCTCCTACACGGGGTTCAACAATAAAGAGATCGTCATTACCAGCACTACCCGCACGCCCATGTTCGTCATGCTGCAGCGTAGTCAGAGCGCACTGGATGCCACCATTGTCCAGGCCTATGGCACAACTTCCCGTCGCTACACCGTAGGCTCGATCGCGACGGTCGATGCGGAGACGATCGAAAAACAGCCGGTGACCAATGTACTGCTGGCGCTGCAGGGGCAGGTGGCTGGTCTGGCTGTCAATGCCACCAGTGGTATTCCCGGCTCGAAGGTGCAGCTGCAGGTCAGGGGACAGAACACGCTGCTGGCCAATCCGAACGGGTTTAAGCCTTACGATCAGCCCTTGTTGATCATCGATGGCGTGCCTTTCGCGCCGCAGAACAACAATGTCAACCAATTTAGTTCGCTGACCAATCAGGAGGAATTCAATGGCGGCATCAGCCAATACGGTGGCATCAGTCCATTTGCCACCATCAACCCTGCAGATATCGAGAGCATTACGGTGCTGAAAGATGCCGATGCGACCTCCATCTATGGTACCCAGGGTTCGAATGGGGTGATCCTTATCACGACCAAGAAAGGCAAACCCGGGAAGACGGTATTCAACCTGACAGCCACGACCGGTTTCAATAGCGATGGTCGCAATATCAAGTTCCTGAATACGCCGCAATATCTGCAGCTACGGCAGACGGCGATGGCCCAGGACAGCCTTACACCGAGCAGCAATCCGAACGACCCCGGGTATGCGCCCGATCTGACGCTCTTCGATCAAAATAAGTATACCAACTGGGAAAAGCTGATCTATGGGAGGACGTCCAACAATACCAGCGTCCATGGACAGTTATCAGGTGGATCGTACAACAATACCTTCATCGTGTCCGGCGGCTACGCCCGGTCCGATTTCAACTATCCCGGTCATTTTTCGGACCAGCAGTTAACTGAGCATAGCGCTCTGCATCATATATCAAACGATAACCGGCTGACCCTCGATTTCGGGGTGGATTTCGGTTATGACCAGAACTATTCAGCCAGCTTTGGCGGCAACAGGGACATCGTGGACCCGCCGAACCTGCCGAACCTGAAAAATCCGGACGGCAGCCTGGTATGGAGCTATCAGGGGTTTGACCTGAGCAACTACCAGTTCTATGCCAACCTACTGGTCCCCGTCGACCTGCAGACCTATAATTTCAACAACAGCCTGCATCTGACCTACAAGATCCTGTCGGGGTTGAGTATAGGCGTCACCGCAGGTTATAGCCGGAACACGTCCAATGAAACGACAAACTTTCCCAGTACCGCCCAGGACCCGCTGTATATCAGCCGCAACGCCCAATTCGCGGAAACTAATTTCCAGACCGTGAATGTCGAGCCCCAGATCGATTACAATGTCAATATCGGCAAGGGCAATCTCTCCGCGCTGGTAGGGGGTACCTACAAGAAAAACACCAGTTACCAAAACACGCAGGATGGATACGGTTACGCCTCTGACCTCTTTCTCGGTTCCATCAACGGCGCGGCGACCATTTATGCCTACGACCAAACCAGCCTGTACAGATACAGCGCCGGTTTCGGACGGCTGAAATATATCTATGATAAGGAGTTTATCCTCAGTCTGACCGGCAGGCGGGACGGGTCGAGCAATTTCGGTCCCGGCAGGCAATTCGGGAATTTCGGGTCCGTCGGCGCCGGCTGGATCTTCACCCAGGAGAAGGCATTCAGGAACAGTATCCTCAGCTATGGCAAGTTGTCCGGCAGCTACGGGACCAGCGGTTCTGATGGCGTTGCGGCTTATTCGTACCAGGCCTTCTGGCAGGCGTATAGCTATGATCCCGCTTTCCAGGGGACTCGTGTCGACATACCGCAGAACCTGTACAACCCGAATTATTCCTGGGCGACGAAGAAGTCGCTGAATATCGCCACGGACCTTGGCTTCTTCCATGACCGGGTGTTGTTGAACATCACCTATTATCGCGACCGGGAAGGCGATCAACTGGGCGGCTATCCCCTGGCGGCACAGACCGGGTTTAGCCAGGTGCTGGAGAACCTGCCTGCCGACGTGCAGAACCAGGGATGGGAGTTTGGCTTTAACTCCAGTAATATCAAGACCAAACATTTTTCCTGGAACAGCAATTTCAACATCACGTGGAACCGGAATAAGCTGCTGAGCTTCCCCAACCTGGCCGCTTCTCCCTATGCCACTACATACGTCATCGGCAAACCGACATCCGTTGTATTCGGCTACAGATACAAGGATGTCAACCCCACCACCGGGTTATTCGAATTTCTGGACTCGAAGGGACAGCCTACGTATGAACCGCAATATGGATTGCCCGCTACCGGAGGAGACTATGCGCCCATCGCCAACCGCGAAGTCAAATATATGGGTGGGTTCGGAAATACCCTTACCTATAAGCGGGTCAGTTTGTATTTCTTTTTCCAGTTCTCGAGTCAAACGGCGCCCAACTGGTTGTCTACATTGTACGGGAACTATGCCCCGGGATTCGCAGAAACTAACTCGCCGACCGCGGTCCTTGGAAAATACTGGACAGGGCCCGGGGATACGCATGCTACCCTGCAGCGGCTCGCCACCAGCTATAGCTCCCAATCTTTCAACACCGCAGGGTACTTTATAAGTTCCTCCGGCGTTTATGGCGATGATACCTATGTACGGCTCAAGACGGTGTCCCTGTCTTATGCGTTGTCCGACGACCTGGTCAAGCACCTGCATATCCACGACGCCAAGATCTATTGCAACGCGCAGAACCTGCTGACGCTGACCGACTATAAGGTATCCGACCCGGAACTGTTCAGTGACTTTACAGCCTTCCCTGTGCAACGCATCGTGGCGTTCGGGTTGAATTGTAACTTTTAAACCCTCATTATCATGCAAAAGACATTCTTCCACCATCATATCATTACGGCGGCGCTCCTATTGACGGCGGCACTGGCCGGTTCCTGTAAAAAGTTGATCGAGATCCCGCCGAGTCCGCCTACGGAGATCTCGCAGTCCGAGCAATTTGCTGACAGCGCTTCAGCGATGGCGGCGATATCGTATGTATATAGCTACGACGCGAATACCCTTTCAGGTGTCGGCTATGCGGATGGTCAACTCACTATGTCTACCGGGCTTTCTTCAGATGAGCTGACCGATGCCAACACGTATGACGCCGCCGGGGTGGAGTTTTACAATTATTCGCTGACTAACATTAATGGCGAAGTCAGCAGTTTATGGACGAGTCCCTATACCTCACTATACGTCGTCAATGCCGTGATATCGGGAGTGAGCGGCAATGCGGCAATGTCGCCTGCCTTCCAGACGCAGATCACGGCGGAGATGGGGGTGATGCGGGCATTGTATTATTTCAATCTGGTGAATTTATTCGGTGGCGTTCCCCTGGCGACCACTACCAATTACCAGGTCAATGCCGTTTCGCCGCGGGCTTCCGCCGACTCAGTATATGCCCAGGTCATGACCGACCTGACGAATGCACAGCAAAACCTTTCGGCAAGCTATCCTTCTCCCGGGCATTATCGTCCGTGCCAACTAGTAGCGACGGCGTTCTTAGCCCGCGTCTATCTCTACCAGCAGCAGTGGCAAAATGCCTATAATGCGGCCAACACGGTGATCAGTTCCGGTCAGTACAGCCTGGTGACTGATCCGAACCAGGTCTTCCTGGATGGGAGTACCGAGGCCATCTGGCAGGTGCCCGCCACCGGTCCCAATGCCGTGACGGCTGAGGCGGAGATTTTCATCCCGCAGTCATCGGGTACGATACCCAACTATCCGTTGACTACCTGGCTGGTCAATGCTTTCGAGTCCGGCGACCTTCGGATGCAGGATTGGCTGGGGCAGGTGATTGTCAATGGGGACACGCTGTATTATCCTTACAAATACAAGAATGTGAATCCGACCGGCAATGCAACGACCGAAGACTATATGATCCTCCGGCTGGCCGAGCAGTATCTCATCCGGGCTGAGGCGTCGGCGGAGCTGGGCAATGGCGCCGCGGCGCTGGCGGACGTAAACACCGTGCGTGCCCGTGCCGGGCTGGCCCCCAGTACGGCCAATCCAGGCTCGCAGGCTGCTGTGCTGGCTGCGATCATGCACGAAAGACAGATCGAGCTGTTCACCGAGTGGGGTAACCGCTGGTATGACCTTAAGCGGACGGGGGCAGCCGCCTCTGTGCTGGGTACCGAAAAGACCGGCTATACAGCGAATGCCGCATTGTATCCTGTTCCGCTGACGCAGCTGCAAGATGACGTGAACCTGAAGCAGAACCCGGGGTACTAGCGCGCAGTGCAAGCTGTGTAGAACAAGCTGGTGCAAATCCAGTACTGCCAATTTCCTATTCAGGCAGTAAGATGACAAGACAGGGTGGGGCCGTGAGGCGCCAGTCTGAAGCTCTTTAAATCAGTGAGTGAGCCGTAATGCGCAAGCGTGAACACGTTAGCTTCGTTACATAAGACAGTAGTCGGCCAGCTAGTTAGTATATGTGAAGCCTGCTACCGTTGCAATTTTAATAGGAGGATGGTTGCAACGGGACTACCGGAGTTCTAAGTGATGGCGCGCTCATAAATGGTTCTACATGGAACACTGGAGACCTCTGCTGTTATAGACGGCAACTATAAGTGGTATATATAAGCAGCGCGCCGAAGTTATACCAGGCAGCAGAGGGATCGGAGATGCTCATAGTAGCGATAATTTGCAGGACAACATAACCTGTAATAGCGAAGGGGTATTATTGTAAAAATGTGATCAAAGAAGAAACGTATGCAGTCATTGACCAAAAGTCTACAAAACAGTCGAACACCGGTAATAAGTACCGATGAGCGGGTACGTATGCTTCAGCGAAAACTTTATCTGAAAGCCAAACAAGACAAAACGTTTAAATTTTATGTATTGTATGATAAGATACGGCTAGAATACTTTCTATGGGAAGCTTATCGCAGAGTCAGAGCCAACGGAGGCGCACCGGGTGTAGACGGGGTCACCTTTGACCGGTTAGAGAAGTCTGGATTACCAGAGTTCATCAACGGTATAAAGGAAGATCTTGCGAACAATACTTACAAAGCGCAAGCAGTAAGGAGAGTGTATATCCCGAAGGCAAATGGCAAACTGCGTCCGCTGGGTATTCCTACGATCCGGGACAGGGTAGTGCAGATGTCCTGTAAGATGGTGATCGAACCGGTGTTCGAGGCGGATTTTGGGGAGAACTCATATGGGTTCAGGCCAAAGAAAAGTGCCAAAGACGCTATGGTCAAAATCAAGACCTATCTGAAGGAAAAACGCACCCATGTGCTGGATGCCGACCTGGAAGCCTATTTTGACATGATACCGCATGACAAACTAATGATTGCAGTGAAACAGCGTATAGTTGATAAGAATGTGCTGTCGTTGATACTGCAATGGCTTAAAAGCCCGGTGATCGATAGCGAAAACAGGACTACGGGCGGAAAGAATAACCAGTTGGGCACACCTCAGGGCGGAGTCATTTCTCCTTTACTGTCAAATATCTACCTGAACTTGCTGGATCGGATCATTGAGAATCCGCGAAGCGAGTTCGCACGGGCGGGTATCCGGATAGTCAGGTACGCAGACGACTTCATATTGCTCGGTGGCCATATCTCTGATAAGATAAGCGACCAACTTGAAAGTATCCTCACCCGGATGGGGCTTCGATTGAATAAGGAAAAGACCAGTAAGAAGCAGCTATGGAAAGAGTCCATGAACTTCCTGGGGTTTACCATCAGATGGGCACGGACGCCCTTTAAGGGATCAGTGAACAAATTTTGGAACATCTTTCCATCGAAGAAATCGGAGAAGAAAATTCGTCAGAGCGTCAAGGAGATTTTGAGAATCAGTTTACACAGGAAACCTGCGGTGTACGTCTATAAATTGAATACAAAGCTAAGGGGCTGGGTAAATTATTTTAAGATCAACGGGGTGTCTCAGATGTATACCTCCATCAGCTGAGTGGCCGGATATCTCGGTCAGACAATTTACAGAATGTTTAGGCGCAAGAGCCAGAATGGTTGGAGCAAGCGTTATCGCCAATATGCTTATAAGAAATTCATTGCCGAACACGGCTTGATCGACTTATACAAATGCTTAAACCAGAGAGCCTTGTGAATGCTAAAGATCAATTTTACAAGATAGCCGTGTGCGGGAAAACCGCAAGCACGGTTAGAAGAAGGGGGATAGGGCCTCGGCCCTGTCTCTACTCTACGCGGTCGTTCGGCTACGGTCGGCGAATGAATTTTATCAAAATTTTCCCTATTAAATATGAACCACCCCATTGTAAAAATCGAGCGGCTGTCCCACAAATATTCCACGAGCTGGGCTATCCGGGACATCAACATGGAGATCGACCACAGCGGCATTGTCGGCTTGCTGGGCTCCAACGGCGCGGGCAAGTCCACGACGATGAACATCCTGTGCGGGTGTCTGAACCAGACGGAAGGCAATGTCTATGTCGGCGGTATCGATATGCGAAAGAACCCGGAGGCCGCCAAACGGCTGATCGGTTTTCTGCCGCAGAACGCGCCGTTGTATATGGACCTGACGGTCGACGAATATCTCGTGTATTGCGCCAATCTGCGCAAGATGGCAAAGAAGGATATCCGCCCGGCCGTAGAAGACGCCAAAGAACGCTGCGGCATCGCACACTTCAGCACCCGGCTGATCCGGAATTTGTCCGGCGGCTACCGGCAGCGGGTGGGCATTGCGCAAGCGATCATTCACCGGCCCCAGTTGGTCGTGCTGGATGAGCCGACCAATGGCCTTGATCCTAACCAGATCATCGAGGTGAGGGCTTTGATTAAAGAGATCGCCGCCGACCGGGTGGTGATCTTTTCTTCCCATATTTTGTCGGAGGTGCAGCTGTTGTGCAAGGAGATCAAAATGATCGACAATGGCCGGATCGTGTTTGCCGACACGATGGATGCTTTCAACAATTACCTCGAGCCGCATAGTGTGCTGATGTATATGGATAATCCGCCGACGGAAGAAGAATTTCTCCGGACGCCGGGTGTCACGAAGGCCGATTTTCTCACGGAGAAGCAGATCCGCCTGTACTTCAACGGCGACCACGAGATCACCGAGCGTATCATTGCCACCAGCGTGGCGCAAGGGTGGCGGCTGCGGGAGATCAGCCTGGACAAGAGCTCTCTCGACGAAATATTCGCACAATTATCCAGTCATAACGGCCGAACAAAATAAATCTCATGAAGACAATATTGAAAATCGCCAGGACAGAGCTGGCGTTATTATTCTATTCCCCGATTGCCTGGTTCCTGCTGATCGCCTTTATGTTCCAGGCCGGACTGGCCTACACCAGTGAGATCGAGGGTATTTTGACCAGCCAGGATATGGGCGGCAGGAACCTGAAATACCTGATGTTCCTGACGTCACGGACCTTTGCGCCGCCCTTTGGTATCTGGCCGCAGCTGGTGGGTAAGCTCTACCTCTATTTACCCTTGCTGACCATGGGATTGATGAGCCGGGAGATCAATGGCGGCACGATCAAGCTGCTGTATTCTTCGCCGATCAAGGTGCGGGAGATCATTTTCGGCAAGTACCTCTCCATGATGGTGTATAACCTGGCGCTGGTATTGGTGCTGGCGATCATTGTGCTGTTTGGGTTATCCGATATTCAGCATGCGGATGCGGGGATGTTGTTCGCCGGATTGCTGGGTGTCTATCTCTTGTTATGCGCCTATGCCGCGATCGGGTTGTTCATGTCCTGTCTGACGTCATACCAGGTGGTCGCAGCATTGAGCACGCTGGTGTTGCTGGCGGTACTGAGCTATATCGGACAGTTGTGGCAGGATATCGATTTTGTGCGTGACCTGGCATATTTTCTATCGATCCAGGGACGAGCCGATCACATGCTGATGGGGCTCATCACGACAAAGGATATCATCTATTTCATGGTGATCATCGGCATGTTCCTGAGTTTCGGCATCTACAAGCTGCAATCCGACCGCGAGTCCAGGCCGCTGATCGTGAAGATCGGCCGGTATGTGGGCATCGTGGTGCTGGCGCTGGCTATCGGCTATGTCAGCGCACGACCGGGTCTTGTCGGCTATCTGGATGCTACTGCCAATAAGACTATGACGCTGACTGTCGGTGCGCAGAAGGTGTTGAAGGAGATGGGGGATACGCCCCTGGAGGTGACGTCGTATATCAACCTGCTGGACGGCCGGTTCTACTACGGCAAGCCCGATCAGCGCAATGCTGATATGGGCCGGTGGGAACCCTATCTCCGGTTCAAGCCTGATATCAAATTCAAGTATGTGTATTTTTATGACAGTACGGGGGACAAGAATTTGTTCAAATACAATCCGAACATGACGGTGAAAACGCTGGCCGAGCGGTATGCCAAGTCCATGAAGGTCGACCTTGACCGGTTCGAGACACCGGAAGAGCTCCGCAAGACGGTCGATCTGCGGCCTGAGGAGAACCGGTATGTGATGGACCTGCATTATAACGGCAGGAAAACTTTCCTTCGGCTTTTCGACGATCAGATGGTCTTTCCATCGGAGACCGAGACGTCGGCGGCGTTGAAGAGGCTGATGCAGGCCAAACTGCCGATGATCGCTTTTGTGCAGGGCGAGTCCGAGCGTAGCATCGACAAATTGGGGGACCGGCATTTCAAGTACCTGACGAATCAGATCACCTTCCGGAATTCATTGGTCAACCAGGGTTTCGATGTGGAGAAGGTGTTCCTGAAGGACGAGGATATTCCCAAAGACATTACCGCGCTGGTGATTGCCGATCCGAAAATTGCCTTTGATTCGGCGTCCATGCGGAAGATCCGGCAGTATATTGCCGATGGCGGTAACCTGCTGATTGCCGGCGAGCCGGGCAAGCAGGCTATCGTTAACCCGCTGTTGGAGTCGTTGGGTGTTCAGCTGATGGATGGTATGATGGTGGAGCGGAACAGGGATTTTTCTCCCGAGCTGGTGCAGCCCTATCTGACTGCTGCTGCAGCCGGCTTTACCAAGAAGCTGCATGAGGATTTCGACGACAGCCTGGTGATCGCCATGCATGGCGCGGCAGGGTTGTCTTACACGACGGGCGGTCCTTTTACGATCACGCCGCTGGCGATGACATCGGGGAAGAAAAGCTGGAACAAGAAGATCAAGCCTGATGAGAGTATGATCGAGCTGTCGGAAGATCAGGTAGAAGGGCGCGGCTTTGGGAGTGGAATCATGATCGTGGGAGACGGGCCTGTTGCGGAAGATGCCCCCAAGACCAAGCCAAAAAAGGTGGTTGTTCCCAAGACACCGGATCCTGATCCGGATATATTGAACTTTGACGCTGGCAAGGGCGATCAGCAGGGACCGTTACCCGCGGTACTCGGGCTAAGCCGGACGATCAACGGGCGGCAGCAAAAGATCGTCGTGGCGGGGGATGCGGATTTCCTCAGCAATGCGGAGTTGGCGCGGTTCAATATCCAAACCTGCAACTTCGATTTCAGCACGGCCATCTTCAGCTGGTTCGCCAATGGTGAGTTCCCGATCGATTCGTCGCGTCCGCCTTCGAAGGACAAGCGCCTCAATCTGACGGACAGCGGCCTGACTTTCCTGAAGGTATTGCTGATGGGCATTTTGCCGGGCTTATTGCTGATCCTGGGCAGTATCCTGCTGATCAGGCGTAAAAGAAAATAAATTTTTCCCGATGCATTTTACGACGGACAGGCAGACGATTGAAGACCTGAATATTTTCGGGAAGCGGGGGGATGATTCGATCTACAGTATTTTCAATCATACCCAGACGCGCGGCGGCGCGGTACTCCTGGAACAGCTGTTTCATGAACCCCTGTCACGGCCCGAGGCGATCCGGAAGCGGATCGGCATCATCCGGTTTTTCGCCGGTGCGGGTTTGGCCTTTCCATGCAAACCGGAATGGTTCGATGCGATCGAGCAATACCTGGCTAACACCGATGAGCGTACGAAGCTGTCCCATGAAGACAGCACGATTGGACGACGGATCAGCGGCATGATCACGTTGAATACCGAGCAGGCCATTATCCACAAGGGGGTGGCTGCTGTAGTAGAGATGGTGCATGCCTGCCGTGATTTCGTATCGACGATGGCGGCGGATGCGAGGGGCGGGAAGGACGGCACGGACGGCACAGCATATGTGGATGAGAGGACGGCGATACAAACCCTGTTGAGCGATGCTGCATTTACCGGGGTGCTGCAGCAGTCGCCGCGGAAGAAACTGGCCTTCGAGCAGGTCGCGGCCTTTGACGAATTGCTGCGTTTCCGGCATCGCGGTCTCATCCGACGGTTGCTGGAGAGGATATATTACCTCGACCTGTATCTGACTGTTGCGCGCGTGGCGGCTGCCCGCAAGCTGACGTTTCCGACGGTGCTGGAGCGCGAGGCGCATAGTATTGCTATAAAAGGGTTGTATCATCCGGGGCTGGCGAACCCTGTATCTAATTCGGTCCGTATCACGCCCGACAATAATGTCGTGTTCCTGACCGGCGCGAATATGGCGGGGAAGAGCACCTTCATGAAGTCATTGGGGATCGCTATGTATCTCGGTCATATGGGGTTTCCGGTGGCTGCGGCGGAGATGGAGTTCTCGGTACTGGACGGGCTGTTCACGACGATCAACCTGGCGGATAACCTGGGGATGGGGGCAAGTCATTTCTATGCGGAGGTATTGCGGGTGAAGAAGGTGGCCGAGGAACTGAACCGCGGCAGGAACCTGCTGGTGATCTTCGATGAGCTCTTCCGCGGCACGAATGTCAAGGACGCGTATGAGGCGACGATTGCGATCACCGAGGCCTTTGCGGGAAGGCGGACGAGTATCTTTATCATCTCCACGCATATCATTGAGGCCGGGGAGGTATTAAGGGAGCGATGTGACAATATAGGGTTTCTGTTCCTCCCCACCCGGATGAAGGGTACACAACCCGTGTATACTTATCAGTTGGAGCAGGGCATTACCGATGACCGGCATGGGATGGTGATCATCCGCAATGAAGGCATCCTGGATATTCTTGAAAAAGGCAATTGGAACGAATCATGAGCCAATCTGAACAACCATGAGCTTTATCACTGATCAACAAACGCTGAACGATCTGAACCTGCTGGGCAAGCACCGGCGTGGTTCCATCTTCAGTCTGTTTTGCAAGGTACATACGACGGGTGGCGAGCGGCTGATGGAGGAAATGTTCCGTCATCCCCTAACCAATGACGAAGCTATCAATCAACGCAGCGGGCTATTCCGGTATTTTGCCGGCCAGGGCCTGGTCTTTCCGTTGAGCGGTGCGCAGGTCGAGGCGATGGAGAGTTACCTGGAAAGTCCCGGACAAGGGAATTTGCCTGCTGCCGTGTGGCATAGTCTGCGACGGAAGACAATGGAGGCGGTGGTACGGGACGAGACGTATAGGTTGTTGCGGGAAGGGCTGCTGGCGGCAGTGAAGGGTTTGTACGTGCTGCATGTGTTCCTGCGGGAGCTGGTGGCGCGCGATCCCATGGGACCATATACCAGCCAGGCTAAGACCGCGATGGCGGTGCTGGAGGACCGGCGGCTGGCGGTGGTACTCGGCGACAACCGGCCGGAGGACTGGACGCTGCTGACCTTGGCCCGGCTTGATCATTTGTTGCGGACGCGGCTCCGGTCCGGGCTGGAGAGCGTCAGGAATGTCCTGCGCGAATTGGATGTGTATATCGGCGTCGGCAATCTGGCCCGCTCCAATGGCTGGGGTTATGCGCGGGCGTTACCTCCGACGGATAATATCGTCTGGATCGAGGGGCTGAAGCACCCCGCGGTCAGCAATGCCGTGGGCAATTCCATCGTGCTGGGGAAAGACACCAATATGTTGTTCCTCACCGGCGCGAATATGGCCGGGAAATCCACTTTCATGAAGGCATTTGGCGTGTCAGTGTACCTGGCCCATATGGGATTTCCGGTCGCGGCGACGGAGATGGCTTTCTCCGTGCGGGATGGATTGTTCAGCAGCATCAATGTGGCTGATGACCTGAGCCAGGGGCACAGTCATTTCTATGCCGAGGTGTTGCGCGTCAAGAAGGTTGCGCAGGCGGTGGGCGACGGCAAGCGGCTGGTAGTGCTTTTCGACGAGTTGTTCAAGGGGACGAATGTGAAGGATGCATATGATGGGACACTGGCGGTGACGGATGCTTTCTCGCGGTACAGGCGTTGTGCTTTTATTATTTCCACGCATATCGTCGAGGCCGGTGAGGCGTTGCGGAAGAGGCGGGACAACCTGCGGTTTGCCTATCTGCCCACTGTGTTGGAAAATGGACGGCCGCGCTATCCTTATATCTTGCAGGAAGGAATTGCCGCCGACCGGGTCGGGATGATGATCATCGAGAATGAAGGGATAATAGACATTATTAAAAAATAAATTAAGCCTTATGTTAAGAGCTTGCCGGCGCATTGCGCCCTTATTATTGGTTCCTTTCTTTCTTTTTGCGAGGGATGGGGGTATACTGCAGGTGGGTGAAACGCTTCCGGCTTTTTCGCTGAGCACTCCGGATGGAAAAGTGCTGAAAAGCGAGGCGTTGAAGGGAAAAGTGCTGCTGCTCGATTTTTGGGCTACGTGGTGCGCTCCCTGCCGGAAGCTGACGCACGAGATCGACAGTACATTAGAAGTGTATAAGGACAACAAAGATATCCAACTGATCGGGGTCGACTTTAACGAGACGCGGGTCAGTAATAATGATCCGATAAAATATTGGAAAGACCATGGATATGGCTTTCCTATGACCCTTAACGACACCGCGTATGGAAATTCCGTCGGTGCGGGTAATCCTACCGTGCTGGTAGTAGACGGGGCCGGGATCGTCAGGGGCAGATGGGACGGCAGGACCGCACAGACGGCGGCGGAGATAGCAGCGCTGGTAAGCCGGTTGCTGAAGGACGATGACCTGGTCCCTTCTACGGGGTTCCCGACATTCCCGCGGATCACCAATACGGCTATCCCGGGGGCCCCATTGCTCGGCCAACCTGTGCTGGTCACCGGTACAGAGCGCGAGATCCGCACCGAAAAACATGGACTGGCCTATCCGGCTTTTTACGATTGGAACCACGACGGAAAGATCGATCTGCTGCTGGGAGAGTTTGAGACTGGACAGACAGGCTCTGACATCAAGGTCTATCTGAATACAGGGACGAACGAGCAGCCCAGGTATAGCGGAAAATATTTTTATGCCACCGACGTGAAGGGCGATACCATGACCTCCTACCAATGGTGCTGTATCGGCACCCATCCGCGCCTGGTAGACCTTGATCAGGACGGGTATGCCGACATCCTGACGGGTCAGTATAATCCCGGGCAGATCAACTGGTGGCGGGGGTCGAAGGACGGTTTTCTGCCCCGGCAATTCGTGGACCAGCTGGGATATAAAGGTGAAATGTATGGTGGCTCTATTGTCGAAGCGGAACCGGATGAAGACCCTGATGCATTGGAATATTGGAACTACACCTCAGCCGGGTTCGCGGACTTCAATGGCGACGGGCTCACCGATCTTTTTGTCGGGGGGTTCGATGAGTTGCGCGTGGCATTGAATATAGGTACGAAAGAGAACCCCCGGTTCGGGCTGAGGAAATATCTGCTGGGTATCGATGGCTATCCGCTGTCGATTGTTGCGCCGAATGAGAAGGAAGTGGAGCAAGCCCATAAAAGATTTGAGAAACCGCACTATTCGGGTGTGATGAAGGCCTTTATCACCCCGGTCGATTGGGATGGGGATGGCGTGCTGGACCTGTTGGTCACGCATCTCTATGCCAACAAGAAGACGAAGGACCCGGTCGTTTTTTTCCGCGGCGTACAAACCGACAAGGGTTTGCGTTTTGAGCCGGCGCGTCCACTTTTCACCGCAGAAGCTGTCCGAAAAACCTTTCCGGGTTGCCAGCCGAATATCTATGTTACCGACTATAATCATGACGGGGTCCCGGATCTCGTGATCGGTTTATCTTTGCCGACCGTGAATGGATTCAATATCGATTCGCTGGTTGCCTTTAACTACCTCGATGACTTTGGGTTGGAGTCGCCGGGAAAGGATGCCGGGCGGCAAGTCGAATGGGAGGGCGGTCTGGAAAAGCTGAAAGCACGCATCCAGAAAGACTCGGGCATGAGGAGATTCGTCATGGGAAAGATGACGGACGAGAAATACCTGACCCTCCGGCATCGGGGCTATGTCTATGTGATGCTCGGTGAGCGAAATCCACAAAAGGCGGTGGCCCGCAAAGGCGTTATCGCGCAGGACGAATTCAAGGTTCCGGAAGCCCCGAAAACCAAAACAGGTGGAGCAGAGGGTCCGGTCAGTTATGAAGTGAAGGCGCCGGCAGTGATCGGGTCGGATCCCGGCATAATAGAGGTTGCGCTGAAATTTAAAGAGGGATGGTATGGCTATGCTAATACCCCGGGAAATATTGCGGGTGGGTGGATCCCCACCAGGGTGGAATTTAATTTACCCGAAGGGTTTGATAAAATGAACACTCCGATCATCCCCGATCCGCATGTCAAGAGCGGTGGGGCCATGGTCTATAGCGGCGACAGTGTGATATTCCGGCAGCAATTTGTGAAGAGTTGGCGAATGAAAAATGGCGGCACACTGGCGCCTGGCGAATATGCGATCGGGGTGACTATCCAGTATCAGACCTGTAATGAGGAGCGGTGTCTTCCGCCGGTGACGAAAAAATTGGATATTAAGGTGAAGTACGAAAAAATGTAAATGAATAATATGAAAAAGAATGTTTTGGTATTGGGGCTGATGTTAGGGATGTACATGGGGGTGATGGCGCAGGGTGGCGGGAATACGTTTCGCATTAACGGGCAGCTGAAAAATTTACAAGCGACCCACGTCTATCTGATCTATATCAACGACAACAAACAAATACTCGATAGCGCGACTGTCACTAACGGAGCGTATGTGCTGACCGGGGAGGTGGCGGAAGGCGGTCCGGCGACATTGCTGGATGTATCACCCATGGGCGGTAGGCCCGCGCCGCGGGATATCGCCAGGATCTTCCTGGGGCCGGAGTCTTTCTCGGTTACGCATGTCGATTCCTTTTCGAATGCCGTTGTGACCGGCTCCACCGCGAATACGGATTATCAGGAGATCACGGCCGCGGAGAAGCCTTATGAAAAGCGTGAGATGGCCATGATGCCCGCCTATCAGGCAGCCCGGCAGGCGAAGGATGAGGCAACGACCAAGTCGATCGAGGCGCAGGCGAAGGTCATCGATAAAGCAGTGGAGGATTCCGTTTATGCTCCCTTTGTCCACAACCATCCTCAATCTCCATTGGCCATCTATGTCCTGCAGTCGTATGCGAAAAACGACCCGGATGCTCCGGCATTGCGGTCTTTATTCGACGGGCTAAGTCCGGCGGTGAAGGGGTCGACCGGGGGCAAGGCCTTTGCGGAAAAACTGGCGATTGCCACAAAGACCAGCGTGGGGGCGACGGCGATGAATTTTACCCAAAACGATACGGCCGGCAAACCGGTTACGCTATCGGCGTTCAGGGGTAAGTATGTGCTGGTAGATTTCTGGGCCAGCTGGTGCGGGCCCTGCCGGATGGAGAATCCGAATGTAGTGAGCGCCTATGCCAAATATCATCCCAAGGGTTTCGACATTCTCAGCGTGTCGCTTGACAGAGCGGGAGATAAGGACAAGTGGTTGAAGGCGATTTACGCCGATCGGCTGGCGTGGACGCATGTCTCGGATCTTCAGTTCTGGCAGAATGCGGTGGCGGTGCAATATGGCGTGGGGTCGATCCCGCAGAATTTCCTCATCGACCCGCAGGGAAAGATCGTCGCAAAGGGGTTGCGCGGCGAGGATCTGGAGAAAAAGCTCGACGAAATATTTATAAAGCAGAATTAAGCACAAATAAAACTGCTTTTTCCGAATTATTTCCGGATTGCTGACCAACAATCGTTTTTAAAGATTGGCTTTTTGATCTTTGACCTTAAATGTATTCAATGGCTAAATTTTTTCTATCGGGTTTGGTTTTCTTCTGGATTGGCCTCACGACCGTATTTGGGCAGGCGCTCCCGCTCGACACCGCAGTGAGGACCGGTAAACTGCCCAATGGGCTGACCTATTTTATCCGGCATAATACCGAACCTAAAAACCGGGTGGTCCTCTACCTGGTGAACAAGGTGGGCTCCGTACTGGAGTCGGAAGACCAGCGTGGCCTGGCCCATTTCATGGAGCACATGAGTTTTAACGGGACCACTCATTTCCCGAAGAATGACCTCGTCGATTACCTGCAAAAGTCGGGCGTACGTTTCGGCGCGGACATCAATGCCTATACCAGCTTTGACGAGACAGTCTATGAACTGCCCATTCCGTCAGACAAGCCTGACGTGTTGAAAAACGGTATCCAGATCGTGCGGGACTGGGCGCAGGATGCAACCCTCGACCCGATAGAGATCGATAAGGAACGGGGTGTGGTACTCGAAGAGAAACGATTGGGCAAAGGTGCAGGCGAACGCATGCGGCGCGTGTACTGGCCGGTTATCCTGAATAATTCCCGGTATGCGGAGCGCCTTCCCATCGGCCTGGATACGGTGCTGAACCATTTCAAGCCGGAGACGATCCGCCGGTTTTATCATGATTGGTACCGCCCGGACCTGCAGGCGGTGATCGTGGTGGGAGATATCGATGTGGACCAGATGGAGCGAACGATCAAAGAAAAATTCTCAGACCTGAAGAACCCGGCAGGCGAAAGGCCGAGGCCTAAGTATACTGTACCCCTGACCGGCAAGGATCATTTTGTGGCCGTGACGGATAAGGAAATGACCTCCACGGAAGTTGAGGTGCTGATCCAGCACAAGGCGCTGCCTTTGAAGACGGATGCCGATTACAGGAACAGCCTGATGCAGGAACTCTTCAACCAAATGATCGGCCAGCGTTACGGGGAACTGTCCCGTCAGTCCGACCCCCCTTTTGTACAGGGAAGTGCAGGCATCAGCGATTTCATGGGTGGTCTGGACCTCTATGATGCCAGCATGACCGCGCGGCCGGGAGAAGTAGAAAAAGGCGTCAAGGCTATGTGGAGGGAGACCGTTCGGGTGAAACGGTTTGGCTTTACCCAGACCGAGCTGGACCGGGCGAAGGCGAGTTACCTCAGCGCCATGGAAGCCGAGTTGAAAGAAAAAGACAAGACGCAGTCGGAGGCCTATGTGAAGGAATATCAACAATATTTCCTGAAGGGCGTGGCGGCGCCTGGAATTGAAAAGGAATACGCTCTGGTCCAGGGAGACCTCCCTGGCATTACCCTGGCTGAGGTGGATGCATTGGCCGGAAAATATGTGACGGCGACCGACCGGGACATCCTGTTGCTGGCGCCGGAGAAAGATAAGGCAGCGTTGCCGGATTCGGCTGTGGTAACCGGATGGCTCCGCGCGGTAGAGGCTGAAGACCTGCAGCCGTATAAAGACGAGATGAGCAGCAAGCCCTTCCTGAGCAGTCAGCCCGTACCCGGAACTATCACGGCGGAGCAAGTGGACACGGCATTGCACGTCACCACCCTGACCCTCAGCAACGGCGTGAAGGTGGTGCTCAAGCCTACGGATTTCAAAAATGACCAGATCCTGTTTAGTTCCTTTGCACCGGGCGGAACCTCGCTGTATCCTGACGTGGATTATCAGTCGGCGGCCAGTGCGGCGGGGGTCATAGCGGCAGGCGGCGCGGGGAATTATAATGTGACGGAACTGGGAAAATACCTGGCCGGCAAACAGATCAGCGTCAGGCCTTATATAGGGGAGCGTACCCAGGGCATCGGCGGAGGCACTACGCCGAAAGATCTCGAAAGCGCATTGCAACTGGTGTATGCCTACTTTACGGAGCCCCGGAAGGATGAGGATGTTTTCAAGAGCATCATCGGGCGGTCGGAAGCGGGTTTGGCCAACAGGGGCAATGACCCGAATAGTGTCTTCGGCGATACGGTCAGCGCCATTCTCGGTAATTACAATATCCGCAGGACCGGCCCTACGCTGGAAAAACTGCACCAGGTCGATCTCGACAAGGCTTTCCGGATGTATAAGGAACGCTTCAGTGACGCGTCAGGCCAGACCTTCACCTTCGTGGGCAGCATCGACGTTGCGACGATCAAACCGTTGCTGGAAAAATACCTGGGATCGCTGCCGGCGACGCATGCAGGCGAACAGGCCAAAGACCTCGGCATTCATATCCCTGCGGGCCAGCTCACCAAAATCGTGTACAAGGGTACGGAACCGAAGGCCACCGTCTACCTGATCTTTTCGGGGACATTCGATTACAGCCCGGAAAACCGGGTGAGGCTGGACGCGTTGAAGGAAGCACTGCAGATCCGGTTGATCCAGCGGCTACGCGAAGACGAAAGCGGTGTCTACAGCCCGGGTGTGCATGTCAATATGGGCAAGCTGCCTGAGGCGAGGTATGCCTTCATCATCAATTTCGGCTGTGCTCCGGAGAATGCAGACAAGCTGGTGGCCTCTGCCCTGGATGAAGTCGGCAAGCTCCGCACGGCGGGACCGCTGCAGGAGAATGTGGACAAATGGAGGGCGGAAGATAAAGCGTCGAGAGAAACACAGCTGAAGACCAACAACTGGTGGATGGGCTATTTGAGCGGACAGCTGGAAAACGGGGAAGACCTGCATCAACTGGACGGTTACTCGCCAATAGAGGACGGGATAACGCCTGCCGGGCTGAAGGAGACGGCCATTAAATATTTAAGCGGTGACAATTACATCCGCCTGGAATTACTGCCGGCGGCAATAAAGAATTAACCGGCGCAACGCGGACCGGTACAACGATAGTTTTCTCATGTGATGTGATTCCTACGGAGAGGGTTTTTACCCTTTCCACGGATTCACTTATCGACCGGCGGACGCGTATAGATCCGCGCACCTTAATTAAATGAAGCCCTGAATTCCAGGGGTGAAAGACTGGTCTTGGCCTTAAACATTTTGCTGAATGATTGCGGGTGCTCAAATCCAAGCCCATAGGCTATCTCGCTGACGGAAAGATCGGTTGTGGACAGCCGCTCTTTTGCTTTTTCTATTACTTTGTTTTGAATATGCTGTAAAGTACTTAATCCGGTCAGTTCCTTGAGGAGACCGCTAAGATAGCTTGCCGAGACATTCAGCTCTTTCGTGATATATTGTACGGTAGGAAGTCCTTTGTCCGACAAACCATCGTCATTAAAATAGCTGGTCAGAATATCTTCCAGCCGGTCGAGTAGCTTATGGTTGGTTACTTTCCGGGTAATAAATTGTCGCTGGTAGAATCTTTGGGAATAATTGAGCAAGGTTTCGATCTGGGAAATGATGATATTCTGACTGAATTTATCAATGTTCCGCTGGTATTCCAATCTGATATTTTCAACGACATTGCCAATGATGGACTCCTCCTGTTCTGAAAGGAATAACGCTTCGTTGACAGAGTAGTCAAAGAACTCATATTGCCTAATGCATTTGGCTAAAGAAGTATTCCATAAAAAATCTGGATGGACGAGCAACATCCACCCCGATCTGGTTTTTTGTTCCGGGTGAGGAGCTTCGATACCGTATACCTGACCGGGGGCAATAAAAAACATCACCCCATCGTCAAAATCATATTGCTGCTGTCCATATCTTAGCTTGGAAACCAGGCACCTCTTGAGAGATATATTATAAAACTCGCTTACCCAGTTGACATTATAGCTTTCCGGTGAAAGCTGTATGGAAGCATACTCCACCACACTGATCAACGGGTGCTGTGGTGACGGCAAACCTCTTGTGCGGTGAAATTCGACGATCGATTTTATCCTGCGTACTTCTTTCATTTGGTTCTTGTTTTAATTACTACCAGGGAACTTCGCCTTCTTCTCTGAAGAACTTCCCGGAGGGCCCGTCCGGACGCATTGTAGCCGTTCTTACGATTGGCTGCGCACCCTGGGCCGCCGTTTTAAACCCTGCAAATCCATTCAGGTCAGTGGCTGTATAACCAGGGGTAACACTGTTGATCCTGAATTTGGTGTTTCTGAGCTCATGTGCCAGCAGAATGGTAAAGGTATTCAAAGCGGTCTTGGTAGATCCGTAGACATGGAAATTGTCCCAATTCGGATTTCGCGTTTCGCTGGTCTGCATGGCCAAAGATCCCAACTCGCTGGAGACATTCACAATGACGGGTTGCATTGACTTTTCCAAAAGGGGAAGCATCGCCTGTGTCGTTTGGATGGCGCCAAAATAATTCGTGTTGAAGACCTCCTTTAAAACTGATATGTCACAAGCGGAAATATTTTGTGGTTGGTCACCCGCAATGGCCGCATTGTTGATCAATATATCCAACGCATCGATTTTTGACGCGAGTTTGGATGCCGCTGCTTTAACCGAGTCCAAATCGGAGACATCTATTTGCAGCAGCTCAACGTTGGAAATATTTAGCTGCCTCAGATTGTCGATCGCTTCTGATCCGTTCTGCTCATTCCGGGAGCCCAGATAAACGAAATAGCCCAATTCCGCCATTTGTTTAGCCACTTCAAAACCTATGCCTTTATTAGCGCCGGTCACCAGTACATTTTTCATCTTTCATTGCTTTTGTTAGGGCAAAGGTCATACAATATAATGAGTCAGATGTATCCCGATCTACTTTTGTTGTAACCAAAAATGAAGTACTTTTGACACGATTTGAACCGCAGGACACTATACGGCCAACTAATTGTAATCCTCTTTCTCGCATCCTTTCTTGCGCAGACATACAGCCGGTTTTTCATCATTGCGGACTATTACGCCAATACGGCTAAATATGCTGCCCTTTGTGAGAACAAGGCTATCCTCAACATGCATTGCAACGGGAAATGCCAGATGATGAAAAAGCTGAAACAGGACGAAAAAGATCAGCAGGAAAATCAGGAACGGACGGTGAACAACAGGAATGAAGTCGTCTTTTTCTCCCCCTCCTCCTTCTCGCTTGCCGAACCTGTCACCGATCTGAGCCCGGCCGAAAAAAGCACCCTGCAATCCTACGGGCCTTCCCTCATCCTTTGTGTCGATATCTTCCATCCCCCCAGAGCCTGACAGTCCTTCCCTGCCAGTCAACTATTTGCGTATCTAAATTATTCCGATGCGAAGGATTTTCTTTTTGCTTCCGGCATTACTCGCCGGATCGTGCCTGTGCGTGCGGGCACAATCGACGGACAGCGCACGCGCAAGCGACACCATTACTACATTAAAAGAAGTGCTGATCACTTCTCCCGGTATTACGACGACCATCCGGCGGACCCCGATGGCGGTGACCCTGGTCACCCACGAGATGATGCTGCATGAAAGCTCCAACACAGTCATCGATGCCCTCGCCAAACTGCCCGGCGTCAGTGAGACGACGGAGGGAGTCGGGACGACTAAGCCCGTCATCAACGGCCTTGGCTTTGACCGGGTGCTTGTCCTCACCGATGGGGTGCCACAGGAAGATTTTCAATGGGGCGACGACCATGGGATACTGATCGACCCCTATGCCGTTCAGGAGGCAGAAGTGATCCGGGGCCCGGCCTCGTTACAATATGGCGCCAGTGCGGAGGCCGGCGTCATCAGCTTCAAATCCGCCCCCTTCGTTCCCGATGGCACGACACAGGGCAGCTGGCTGTCGGAATATCATGCCAACAACGGCTATATCGGCAACTCTTTCCATCTCGGCGGCAACCATCATGATTTCGTGTATGACCTGAAGCTGAGTGAGGAGCTAACGCATAGCTACTGGAATCCCAAGGATGGCTATGTCTGGGGCAGCGCCTATAACCAGGGTAACGCCAGGCTGACGCTGGGAGTGAACAAATCCTGGGGTTATTCCCGGCTGACATTGAGCGGTCTGTACCGGCGGATACAGGTCCCCGATGGGAATCGTGACAGCAGTGGACATTTCCTGTTCGATACTCCGATAGGCGAAAAGGTGGCACCGACGCTGTCCAATTTCCTGTCGTACAATGCGACTATCGCCGGTGACAAAGTGCTGGATGAATACCAGGCCTGGTGGCAGAACAGCATCAATGTAGGCAAGGGGAATATCGGGCTGGATATAGGCTTTACGAGCAGTGTTCACCATGATATCGATTCCGGTACGCTCGGCGAGAACAATATGGTCGTCTATGATATCCCGTATAACCTGCGGTACCAGCTGACGAATGGAGACACGGGATTAAAGATCACTGCCGGGTTCAACGGGCTTTATGAGTTTGAGCATAATCTGGCGGCGCCTCCCGCACCTTATGTGCCTGATTATGAGATCCCGAACTATCGGAATTTCGAGATCGGGGCATTTGCTATTGTGGAAAAGAATATCGGGGCATTGACGCTCAGCGGTGGTTTGCGCTACGATATCACCAATTTCGTTGGCGATGCGATGTACCAGTTCACCCCTTTCAATAATACCTATTCCGGCTGGTCCGGGAGTATCGGGGCTTCTTATCAGCTGCCGCACAACAACTACGTTAAGCTGAATGTCAGCAAAAGCTTTCGCGCCCCTGCTATTAACGAGCTAACCAGCAATGGCCTGAATATCGGTTCCAATGCCTATCAACTGGGAAATATCAACCTGAAGGCCGAGCAGGGATACCAGATCGACCTGGCCTATGGAAATAACGGGCGGGATGTGAGCTTTGAAATCGACGGGTTCTACAACCATATCAGTAATTTCATCTTTGCGAACCGGACTGACTCCGTGTCGCAGGGCTATCCCGTATTCGAATACGTCTCGTCCAATACCGCCATCCTTACTGGTGTATCGGTTACGCTGGGCGTGCATCCTGAGGCTGTCAAATGGCTGGAATGGGAAAACATGTTCAGCTATATGTACACGTGGCTCCCGCATCAGACGGATTCGACCGATCATCTGCCCTGGATCCCGGCGCCGCATTGGAACAGTAACCTGATCTTTAGGCTAAATGACCGGAAAGGGTCGGCATTGCGGAGCACCTATTTCAGGGCGGGTATCTCTACGTATTGGGCGCAGAATGATATTTACAGCGCTTTGTATACTGAGCTCGCATCTGCACCCTATACCATGGTCAATGCCGGACTGGGCACCAACCTTGTCGGTCCCCGCAGCGGGCGCGTGATCTGTTCGTTGTTCGTTAACTGTACCAACCTGACGAATATTGCGTATGCGGATCATCTGAACCTGGCGCAATACTTCTATGCGGTGAATGGCAACCTGGTCACTGTTACCCATCAGCGGCAGGGGGTGTATAATATGGGGCGGGACGTATCGGTCAAAGTGGTTTTTCCTTTTGGAAGTAAATAAAATCAATCAATATGAAAAAGAGCATTTTTTGCGTGGGGGTGATGTGGACGATGGCCGCTTGCCATCCGGGTGGGCAGTCGGCTGATGCCGCGCCAGGTCGCCGGGCCATGGATAGCACTGCCCGGGCTACGGTGGCCTTCAAAAAGACTGTCATTTCCCTGGTCGATTATAAAAAAGATCCGGCCTGCGGCATGCCGCTGACGGCAGGGTTGGAGGATACGGCGAGGTATAAGGGCAAGTTGTACGGATTTTGCTCCAAGGAGTGCAAGGCGGAATTCCTGAAGGACCCGGACGGCTATTCGGCGAAAGCGAAGTAACACGGAGGCCGCGAGGCGGCCCGGCCGGCGGCGACTTGGCCTCTGCTGCTAAAACTCTATATGTCCCCTGAAGGCAAACGCATGGACGGGCCCGTGCCTGTCCTTGTTATATCCGGGATTGGTGACATATTGATAATCGAAGGTGAAGTAGCAGTGGTCATATACCCTGGCGTTATAGTAGGTCTCGATGATCGACTCGTGCCCATAGTTCAGGTTGCCATCCCCGATGATGAACCCGTAGCCGCCGGCTTTGAGGAAGGCCTGGTGCGCTGCGGAGATGCCATTAACCACTGCGGCGACGCCGACCACGTCATCGGCCCTTTTCCACGGATTGCCTTTGAAGGACAAACCTGCGCTGGCGGTCTGATCGATCTCGGTAAAAGCCCAGGTAGCATACTGGCCGTCATTCCAGCCTACGCGGGCGAAGGCGCCGATATTATCGGTTATTTCCTGGTCTGCATTCAGGCCAATGCCGGTCTTATGCCCGCCATACGAAGTGCCTTCGCCATTGCCGTCGATGACTTTCAGCAGTGCGGTATCGTTTACCTTGACGGCTTCGAGGCCTGCTTTATAAGAAGGCGCCCGGGACTGGGTATAACTGAACAATAGCCGGATAGAGCCCGTATGGCTGCCGATCTTCGTCTCGCGTTCCAATTCGACCGTCTCTGACTGGGCCTTACCGAAGACATATTCCATTTTCGGATGGTTGGCAATAACGGGTACGGACACGGAGGCCAGGCGTATGGCCCAATTGGGCGAATACCATTCTACGACAAGTCCTTCCGTATATCCTTTGGTATCGGCGGGATAATCCCATGCGCCATTGCTCATGAGGGACCAGTTCAGGAACTGGCTGCGGGGGTCGTGGCTATAGGCGTTATTATCACAAAAATCGGACATCGCATATTTTCCGGCGCTGATGGTAATGCGGTGGGCAGGAATATGGTCGGCGACCTGGTTGCGTGCGTTCGGGGTGTCTATATAGTCGGTATTCCCGAGGGGAAAAGTTTGTTGGAAATAGGCCCGGGATAAGGACAGGACGGGTTCGGGGTTGCCGATACGATAGGTCTCACCGTTCAATGCTCCGGCTACGCCCACGGAATAGCTCAGTCCGCGGCCGCCGGATACTTCGGGATTGACATAGATGGCGGCGCCCTTCCAAAGCTTTCTGCCTAAAAATAAGGTCGTGGTGATGCTGGTAGCTGCGGGCTCTACGCTATCGGACAGGCTGTTCATCCCGCTGTATTTCGCATGAAAGCCCGAATGGATCTGGTTGATGACGGTCAGCTGGAAATGGCTGCTCCAATCACTCGGTTTGGTGCTGTCAGGGGGCTGAGCGGTAACGTTGTGGGCAGTCAATACATACAATACAATACACAGTAGATATTTTCTCATAACCATTCATGAAATTTACGGATAAACCAGACCTTGACCAACTGGGTCAATATGCAATAGACAAGCAGGATCGCGAACAGCCAGGGAAAATAGCTGAGGGGCAAAGGTACCATCTTCAGGGCATCGGCAAAACCCGAGAAGGGAATGAAAATGCCAAGGGCCATGATGGCCGTCGTCAGCGCCAGTACCGGGGCCGTGGCCCAGCTCTGGATGAAGGGGATCTTTTTGGTACGGATCATATGGACGATGAGGGTCTGGGACAGCAAGCCTTCGACGAACCAGCCGCTCTGGAAAAGGCTTTGGTGGGCGGGCGAATTGGCTTTGAATACATACCACATCAACCAGAACGTGGCATAGTCGAAGATCGAACTGATGGGCCCGATGAAGATCATGAACTTACTGATCCCGCCGGCGTCCCATTTGCGGGGCGTCTCGATATATTCGGCATCCATCCTGTCCCAGGGAATGGAGATCTGCGAGATGTCATAGAGCAAATTCTGAATCAGGATCTGGATCGGCAGCATCGGCAGGAAAGGTAAGATGGCACTGGCGCCGAGCATGCTGAACATGTTGCCGAAATTGCTGCTGGCGGTCATCTTGATATACTTGATGATATTGCCGAAGGTCCGCCGGCCATAGATCACCCCTTTACGCAGGACCATGAGGTCTTTTTCGAGGAGGATGATATCAGCACTTTCCTTGGCGATGTCAACAGCGGTATCGACGGAGATGCCTACATCGGCGTCGCGGAGGGCCGCGGCGTCATTGATCCCGTCGCCCATAAACCCCACCGTATGCCCTTTGGCCTGTAATACTTTTACTACCCGGCTTTTCTGGGCAGGGCTCAATTTGGCAAAAATAGTGATTTCGTCTATCTGCAATGTTAACTCTGCGTCATCGATTTTTTCGAGTTCATGACCCAACAGGATGTTATTGATGGGGATGCCAACGTCCCGGCAGATCTTTTTGGTGACGATCTCGTTATCGCCGGTCAGCACTTTGAGGGTGATCCCCAGCTTATGCAAGGCCTCGATGGACGGCTTGGCGGAGGGCTTGGCGGGATCGAGAAAACCAATGAAGCCTACGACGATCATGTTGCTTTCATCTGCGATCGTATAGGTCAGGGGCCGTTCGTCAAACTCCTTGACGGCGACCAGTAAGACCCTCAGCCCTTCCTTGTTCAACTTTTTGGTGGTGTCCAGGATCGTCTGCCTCATCTCCGCATCCAGGGGGATGATATCATCCGAGTCGATCTGCAGTTTCAGGTCCTCACCGGGATCGAAGACACGGGGGCAGAGGTCGAGCATTTCTTCGACGGCGCCTTTGCAGATGAGGAGGTGTTTGTGATGATGTTCGAGGATGACGGACATGCGGCGGCGTTGGAAATCGAACGGTATTTCATCCACCTTATGATAGTCTTCCACTTTGAGGGAATCATGCAGTTCGCCGTGTTCGAGGACGGCGACGTCGAGGAGGCTTTTCAGACCTGTCTGGTGATAGCTGTTGAGATAGGCCCATTGGAGGACTTCTTCGTCTTCTTCGCCGAGGACGTTGAGGTGTCGTTCGAGTACGATCTTGTCAATGGTCAGGGTACCGGTCTTGTCGGTGCACAAGACGTCCATCGCACCGATATTCTGGATGGCATTGAGTCGTTTGACAATGACCTTTCTCTTGCTCATGTTCACTGCGCCTTTGGCGAGGTTGGCCGTGACGATCATGGGCAGCATTTCGGGGGTTAGCCCGACGGCGACGGCGATACCGAACAGCAGGGCTTCGAGCCAGTTGTGTTTAGTGAAGCCATTGATCAGGAAGACAAGGGGGACCATGACGAGCATGAACTTGATGAGCAGCCAGCTGACGCTGTTCACGCCGCGGTCGAAGCTTGTCTCTGCCCTTTTGCCGGTGACGGCCTTGCTGATAGACCCGAAATAGGTCAGGCTGCCGGTGGTGACGGCGATGGCCAGGGCGGTACCGCTGACTACGTTGGTGCCCATGAAGCAACAATTCTCCAATTCGAGGGGCGACCTGTTGTCGGCATCGGGAATGGAATGATCGCGCTTTTCGACGGGCAGGGCTTCTCCTGTCAGCATGGCCTGGCTGATGAAGAGGTCTTTGGACTGCAGGATACGGCAGTCTGCGGGGATCATGTCGCCGGCGGAGAGAAAGATGAGGTCTCCGGGGACGAGTTGTTTGATATCGATCTCCTGGCGGGTTGAGGCGGCGGCGGCGCGGGCTGAATCGGCGTCATTGCGGGTGGAGTCGGCGTCCATTCGCCTGAGGACGGTAGCCGTGGTCCGGACCATGCTTTTGAGCTGTTCGGCAGCCAGGTTGCTACGGAATTCCTGCCAGAAGCGCAGCAGGCTGCTCAGCATGACCATGATACAGACGACGATGAGGGTTTTGTAGTCCCGGTCTTCAGGGGCGGCAAGGAATACATCGGTGATCAGCGACACGATGGCGATGACGATGAGGATGCCGATGAAGGGATTGATGAAGGCCTGCAGCAGCTGGACGTACCAGGCGGGGGCTTTTTCGTGGGCCACTTCATTAGCGCCGAACTGCTGTAGCTTTTCTTCGACCTGGTCTTCGGTGAGGCCGGTTTCCTGGCTGACCAGGAGGGCAAAGACGGAGGCCTTGCCGGCCCGGGATACGCTTTTTAGTTGGGCAGCCGCCACCGCGTCGAAGTCGTGTGCTGATTTGTCGTTGTGGTTGGGGTTCAGCGACAGGATCTTCCTTTTAGCTTCTTTGATATAGGCGTTCATGGTGTTCCCGGTTGAGGCGGCAAAGCTAGGCCGGGGCGCCCGGAGGAGCAGTTAGAGGGCTATTATAAATTTATTAGAAAATTATTAGAAACTCACTCCCATGACAAACCCGACGCTCCATCCATTTAAATGGTAGGGCGTGGCTTTTACGGGTGCATCATTGTATTGCACCGTCAGCAGGTTGTCATTTAAGGCTTTGACGGTAACCTGATGGTCATCGTCCTGGTTGAAGTAGACCTTTCCTTTTTCACTGACCGCAAGCGTATAGGCAGCATAGATCTCGATATAACACCGGTGACGGTAAGGATTTGTGCCAATGGCTATTTTCGGCTGCAGGGACCATTCTCTTTGGCCATAATAAATGTTCAGTGAATTCGTGGAGTCGGTATAGGTATTGGTAGACCCGGCTTCATACCAGCTGCCGGTAGTATACGAATAAGTCGGTCCGGCTGTCATTCCGCCAAAGGTAATGCTGCGGTCTTTGTTGTCAATGGCGCCAAGATAGGTGGGACTTTTGGAATCCGTCCCCTTATAATTCGCATACAGGATATTCATCGAAGGCTTCAGTACAAAACGTTTTTCGGCCCGGGTTGATTTTAATGGCCAATCGAAGAACAGGTTTCTTCCATAGCCAAAAGAAAATGTCAGGTTCTTACTGACAGTCCCTTCTCCCATCAGCACCGGCGAAAAATGAACACTCGCGAACTGATGCCTGTCGCCAAAGTCAACGCCTAAATGAACAATATAGACTTTAAGCGCCGAAAACGGATGGATAACCCTGGAATGAAAGACGCTGTCGGCCGTACTACCCGAGGGACTGATGACCTGGTAGGGGAAGCTGACCGTCAGGCCGCCTTGTTTTTGATCAGAGAAAAAGGGCTCTGCGGCTGCAAGGCCGGTGATGGTACAATAGAAGTCTTTTTGGGAAGGCTGCGCATTGACGGCAATGCAGGATAGCGAGCCGGCTATGAGTATTAGGGTGCTTTTCATATTGGGGGTTATGCGAAGACTAAGGTAAGTTCCCGATGCAATGCCTTTCGTTTAGGAATTGTTAAACCTGCCGGTCTTAGCAAACCGTTCACAAATGAGGCAACTCTACGGTAAAGGTCGTTCCTTCGCTGACGCGCGATGCGACGGACAATGATCCCTGGTGGAGATGGATGATCTTATCGGTGAGGGACAGCCCGATGCCATGTCCTTCGGCATATTTTTTATTGGCGCCGCGGTAGAAGGGCGTGAAGATACTGGCAATATCCTCGGGTGAAATGCCAATGCCGGTATCGGAGAAGCGTAGAATGACATTTTTGGCGTGAAAGCTGATGGCGACGGTCGACTCCCGGTCATCGGAAAATTTACAGCCGTTATCGATCAGGTTTGTAAAAGCAACTTTGAGCAAGTATTCATTCCCCCGGACCGAAATGAAATCATCCTCTTCGATCTCGCGTTCGAAAATGATATTGACGCCATAGTCGGGATTCGACTTCAGCACGGCCTGCCGGGTATCCAGCAATAGTTCATCCAGCCGCACTTCTTTGAAGGCGATCTCTGCCTTGTCGTAGCTGGCCTTGGCGAGGTCCAGCAGGCCATTGGAAAGCTTGACGAGCCGGTGGGCATCCTGCAGGATCAGCCGGGTCAATTCCTCGTATTCGGCGGGGGTCCGGCCTTTTTTTGCCGCAATCTCCAGTTCGCCGATGATAGTGGCCAGGGGAGTGCGCAGTTCGTGAGAGATATTCGACACGAATTGCCGTTGTGCTTCGAAGGAGTTTTCCAGCCGGTCGAGCATGCGGTTGAAGGTGATGGCCAACTCGGCAATTTCGTCTTTGCCCCGGCCTTCGCTGATCCGCAGGTCGAGATGGGAGGCGGTGATCTCTTCCACTTTGTCGACCATTTGAGAGACCGGTTGCAGGGCCTGGCGGGAGAAGAGATAGCCGGCGAGAAAGGTCAGCAGGATGGCGACGATAAAGCCGATTAGCAGGGCGATCCGCAGGTCGTGTAATTTGGCCAGTCCGTCGATGTCTTTGGCGGCGGCGGTGACGACATAGTCTTTACTGTTATAGGGATACAGGAACCCGATGGCCTGCAGGTCCTGGACATAGAAGTGAATTTCATGTTGCCGGACGATGGTGTCGATCATACCTCTCGTCTCCTTCACCCGGTCAATATATACGGCATCGTGGTACAGCAGATGAAAGGCTGTGTCGTACACCGCCACTTCTTCCTGTGGGAGGGAATTCAAGGAGTTCTTGTAGATGAGTTGGAGGACGGTGGGCTGCACTTTGGCGCCCAGCAGGAGGTTGGTCTTGGTGATGGCCTGTTGCCGGAGGCGTTTGAAATATTGGTCTTCCCGGTCGCGGGCATTCGAAAAGTAGATGACCAGGCAGAAGACCAGCAACAGGGCGGCGAACAAGGCCGTGAACAACAATGTCAATTTTAGCCTGATCTTCATGTCAGCTGCCTTCTTTAAAGATGAATCCGATGCCTGCCCGGGTATGGATCAATTTGACGGGATAGTCTTTATCGATCTTTTTCCGCAGGTAATTGATGTAGACGTCGATAAAATTGGTGCCGGTGTCGAAGATGGTCTCCCAAACCTTTTCGGCGATTTCCGCCCGGGACAGCACGCGGCCTTTGTTCTGCATCATATAGAGCAGTAACCTGAATTCTTTGGGGGTGAGGTTGATCTCTTTTCCGCCGCGCGTAACGACGAAGGTGCCGGCATCCAGTTCGAGGTCGGCGATGCGGAGGATGGAAGGTGTCTGTGGCTGTCCCTTGCCCTGCCGCTTGGTCAGCGCTCTGATCCTGGCCTGCAATTCCCTGAAGTCGAAGGGTTTGACGAGATAGTCATCGGCCCCGGCGTCGAGTCCTTCGACCTTGTCGTCTGTCGTGCCGAGGGCGGTCAGCATAATGATGGGGATATCGGGTTTGACGAGCCGGACTTCCTTGCATAGGTCGATGCCATTGATGCCGGGCAGGACGACATCCATGATGATGATGTCATAGTCACGTTGGAGTGCCAGCGCTTTTCCTGTAGTGCCGTCGTGGCTAAGCTCTACGGTGTAGTCCTGATCTTCCAGTCCTCGTTTGATGAGGTCGGCCACTCTTTTTTCGTCCTCTATGACTAATATTTGCATCTGCAACTGATGGGTTGACGGCAATTTAGGGCTTTCGCGGAACATCGCAAGAAGCGGGTTGTGGGCACGGCGGGGAAGGATCAATTTTGGGGTAATAAATTTTTATCCATGCATCAAATCAGCGATCCTTCTATCTTGTATTTCGGCACCCCGGTGGTGTTGGTGGGCACCAGCAATGTGAATGCGAGTTATAACCTGGCGCCCATATCGTCCGTGTTCTGGCTGGGCTGGCGGGCCATGATCGGGATATCCGCCTATTCCAAATCGGCGGAAAACCTTTTGCGGACGCGGGAATGCTGTCTTAACCTACCCTCTGTCCGGGAGGTCGGCGCAGTCAACCGTCTGGCGCTGACGACCGGTTCTGATCCCGTGCCGGAAGCTAAGCGGTTGAGAGGATACCGTTATGAGTCACGGAAATTCGAGCTGGCCGGGTTTACGCCGCAACCTGCCGACCTGGTCAGTGCGCCGCTGGTCAGGGAATGTCCGGTGCAGATGGAGGCGACCTTAATGGGTATTCATTCCATTGCCGATGACAAAGAGGCCCAGCGTGGACGGCTGCTGAGCCTGGAGTTAAAGATCGTTCGGGTCCACCTGGACGAGTCGATCCTGATGGACGGCCATCCCAACCGCGTAGATCCGGACAAATGGAGGCCGCTGATCATGAGCTTCCAGGAGTTCTATGGGCTGGGGCCCCGCGTTCATGCTTCGGCGCTGGGGCAGATACCGGAGCGGCTTTACCGGACGCCGGATATTGAAGAGGCTGTGGGGATGGCCGGCGGGTCAAAGGGCGGGCTGTAACATTTTGGGCGATCGTGCGACAAATGAGAGTATAAACTCAATCACATGTCTGCTCACCAGGTATTGGTCCTCATAGCGATCCAACTGGCTATCCTTTTGTTGCCTGCCTATGGGCTGGCGAAACTGTTCGTCAAGGCCGGCGTACCCGGCTGGAAGGCGTTTATCCCTTTTTATAATACCCGGGTGATGCTGCAATTGGGGGAGCGGCCCATGCATTGGCTCTACTGGCAGGTGATCCCGATTGTGGGTTGGTTTGTGTCGATGGGGATCTTTGCGGAGTTCGTCAAACTGTTCGGCAAGTTTAAATTGTACGAGCACGCACTCGCGGCGCTGTTACCGGTCCTTTACTTCCCTTATCTGGGGTTCGATCCGAAGGTGAAATTTCTGGGGCCAGAATCGGCGCGGCAGTATAAAAAGACAACGGTTCGGGAATGGGTAGATGCGGCGGTCTTTGCAGTGGTGGCGGCGACGCTGATCCGCACCTTCGTATTCGAAGCTTATGAAATACCCACGGGATCGATGGAGAAGAGCTTATTAACCGGGGATTATCTTTTTGTCAGCAAGATGTCGTACGGTCCCCGGATCCCAATGACGCCGCTGGCTATCCCCTTCGTACATAATTCTCTACCGGTCGGTAACTGGAAGTCTTATCTGACCTGGGTGCGGTTGCCTTATATTCGCTGGTGGGCGAGTCCTATCAAGAGGGGTGATGCCGTGGTCTTCAACTGGCCGATCGGGGACACGGTGATCAATTTACCGGATTACCAATCGGCGAGACCTTATTATGACGTATGCCGTGAATTGGGTGGGGGGAATATCGATTCTGGCCGTGCAATTGTGTTGCAGAACCCGGATCAGTACCCGCTGGCGATTCATCCTGTCGATAAAGAGGAGAACTATATCAAACGATGCGAAGCGATCGCCGGCGATACGCTCGAGATCCGGGATGAAGTTGTGTACATCAATGGGAAGGCCCAGCCTTTTCCCCCTGAGTCTGAAACTTATTATATAGTGACGACGAAAGGACAGCCGTTGGATGACCAGGCGATGAAGGAGGATTATGATGTGGATATGAACGAAGGCGAAGAATTTATGCCGGTAGGCACGGTTACAGCGTCAACGAGTACGACAGGCGCCGCGACGAATCAATATCGGATGCTACTGACCTGGGCGGCTCATGAAAAGATGGTGAAGAACGGACTGGCGGTGAGTATGGTGCGCGAGATCGACAGTAACCATAGTGTTTTTCCCTATTCTCCATTACTGCAGTGGAGTCAGGATAATTATGGGCCGGTCTTTATCCCGCGCAGGGGTGCTGTCATTCCGTTGACACCCGTGAATTATGCGTTGTATGAGCGGGCTATCCGAATCTATGAAGGGAATGATTTTTATACGAAGGATGGGAAATATTTTCTGAATGGACAGGAGGTGACGCAGTATACTTTTCGAATGGATTATTATTGGATGATGGGGGATAACCGGCATGGGTCGCAGGATGCCCGCTACTGGGGTTTTGTGCCGGAAGATCATATCGTGGGCAAACCGGAACTGGTATGGATGAGTTGGAACAAGGGGGTGCGGTGGAGCAGACTATTTAATAAGATCCGCTAGAACGGGATCCGCGAGGGGCACGCGGCTTAGGAATTCTCCCAATATGGCTGGTCATTCCCCCCGATCCGGAGTGGTGGCAATCCAAACACCGTTCATGTCCGGTTCGTTGTCGCGCTGCCGAAGGAGCAGCAACAGTTTTGGACCGTGATAGACGGCGAACATGCCGAAAAAAGGTTTGGTAATCGTCTTGATCGGCAGGAGATAATCGAAGAT
>Ga0302326_10002723_pt1 | contig 42616 bp, 36 predicted proteins | sample Palsa_T0_3_FD_202264 | JGI IMG/M metagenome (GOLD analysis project Ga0302326, IMG submission 202264) | Peat permafrost microbial communities from Stordalen Mire near Abisko, Sweden - Palsa_T0_3 | ecosystem: Environmental > Terrestrial > Soil > Palsa > Peat permafrost | place: Sweden: Abisko...
AGGCGCAGGGATGGTCGCCAAAGGTCAACGTCACCTCGTCGCCCGTGAGAAAGCCGCCCCAATGTGTCGCGATGGCAAGATCGACAAAACCGAAACGTCCGATCTGCGTTCCCGTGCGCGGCCGCTGCTCGCCGGTGACGGGATCGATGACGAAAGGAATAATGTTGGGCCGGAAATGATAACGGCCGAGCGGGCAGGCGCGGTGCGTCGCATTCACCATCTCCGTCATGCCGTAGCCCAGCCGATAGGATTCGACACCGATGAATTCCGCGATGCGCGCGTGACAGTCGTCGGGGAGCGCGCGGCCTTTCGTGCCGCCGGCGATATGGACCAGCGAATCGGGCGCGAATACACGCGTCACGCCGTTTTTCCGCCCTTCTTCGGCAAGGTCGAACATTTGCGGCACCGTTCCGGAAATGACGATCCGCCGGCCGCGCAATCTGGTCGATATATCCGCATAGAATGCGCGCGTGCGTTCGCCCGCTGCGGCCTGTTCTTTGATGAAGGCGTCGCGCCGCGCGAGCAGAGCGGGTGAGATTTTGAGTTTGCCGAGCTCGCCGCGCTGTTCCGCGCCTTGCAGCCGGCCGCCGATCGACAGCACATCGGCGCTGAGTCGCCCTGGATTCGAGGTGGTGACCCAGCTGTCGTCGCCCGCGTGGAAATATTGGACGAGCGCGTCGAGCAGTCGCGCTTGCCCCATTGCGCCACGGCGATAGCCGGCATGAACGATGGGCAGAGATTCGAAATCGTCGAGCTTCGCATCTGGCTCGCCGCCGAAGCCCTGGAAATAGCTTCGGAAGCCCTTGGCGACGGTGTCCATTTCGGAAAGGCTGCGGGGAATGAAGGAGAGTTTGCCGGTCGTGCCGGACGAATGCTTGATGCGTATCGGCGTGTTCGCATCGAGAAAATCGATCCATTCGTCGATGCTGCCGCAATGCGAGGCGTCGAGCCCGGAAAGATCATGCGCTGTCAGCTTGTCGAGCCAGCGCGTGAGCTGGTCGAAACGGCCATTCTCGAGCACCGACAGAGGATAGGATTTGTACACCGAGTGAGCGAGAAGCAGCGGCGCCGCATCGGCAATTTCCGCAATCTCGTGAATGCCCTGATCTTCCGCCAGCCGCGTCAGCGCAGGCACCAACGCAACCATTTTCCGAAAATGGTTGTGAAGCGCCTGCAGATGGATTTCCTCCAACGTGTCCCCAGGAACGGAATGCATCTGCGTGATGGTAAGGTCGAGAAACCGCTCGGGCGCCGCCGCTAGCTCGTCGGCAGAGATCAGGGGATTTGTCATTTGCACATTCATCGCGGCGCCCTCTCCTTGCCGATCCAACTTCAATTTCCTGTTGGCGTGACCGTCTTCGCAAACACGACCTCAATGCGTCGCTGCTGGAAGAGCAGTTCGTCGTTCCGGAACAGGAATTGATCGTGATAGGCGCCGCGCGAGGTGCTGGCCCAGCGTCCATCCATATCCTTGAAGACCATGAAATCGCTGATGGCGGAGAGCGGACCACCTTCGTGCCACGTGACAACGTGGTTGCAGACCATATGCTTTCCCGCCGGTCCGTAGCTGTCGAGGCTATTGAGCCAGCGCCGCGCCTCGGATCTGCCGCGATAGGTCTCGCCCAGCACGTCGAGCATGGCATCTTCCGCGAACAGCTGCTCGCATTCGTCCATGCAGCGGGTGTCGACGAGATGGGCGTAGCGGCCGAGAAGCTGGCGGACCGCGAATTCCGCGGCGAGTTTCTTCAGCATGTCCATTTTCGGAATGCTCTCCCATCCGCGCCCGGTTGGCACGCAATATTTATTGTTCGCTAGCGTATAGACTATTCAGTCTATTTCGTCAATTGCCTGCGGGGAAGAAATATGTCGCTTGGATCGTCACACTAGCGGGCCTTGCGACGCAGGCCCCGCGCAAAGACCCTGACGACTTCATCGATGAACGCCGCGCGCCTGCGATCGTCGCGGTCGATGCCCAGTCCGAAAATGTAGCGATAACGGGCATGGCCGACGACGGCGCCGAAAAAGCTTTCGGCGATGATTTCCGGATCGGCAGGTTCGATATTGCCGGCCTCCATCTGCGCCCGCAGATAGTAGGCGAGGGCGGGAATGGTGCGCCTGGGGCCGGCGGAATAGGCCAAAGGTCCTAGCTCAGGAAATTCCTTTACGGCGCTGGAGATCATGCTGGAAAGGGCCAGAGATTCCTCGTCGAGCGCGCCTTCGACATAGAGATCCGCGAAACGGTGGAGCATTTCCGGCAGTGGGCCATCCGTTTCGATGTGCAAAAGCGGCCGCATCGTCCGGTCGACCACGTCCTCCATGACTGCAAGAAACAGGTCCTTCTTGCCGGGAAAATGGTTGTAGAGGGTCTGGCGTGCAATTCCCGCTGCGGCGACGATGGTATCGATGCTTGCCCCATAGCCGTCCCGCAGGAACACAATCTTGGCAGCTTCGATGATCTGGTTTCTCATGCGTCTCGCCTTGCTCCACGCGGCATATTGTCGAAAGGGAAGGCGCGCAGCTTGCGTCGGCCGAATGGTTTTGCCAATCCTCGACGAAGATAGTCCGAGACTTCCCCATGCTGGTGAGCGAAGCCGTCCGCAGCCGTAAGACCATTCGCGCGTTCGATGCCCGTCCAGTCGCGCCGCATGCCGTCAGGGAAATACTGGAATTGGCGACGCGCGCGCCATCCGGCGGCAATTTGCAGCCCTGGCGGGTCTACGTTCTGACCGGCGCGGCCCGAGACGAACTCGTGCGCCGGGTTCACGCGCGCATGACGGACACGCCTTTGGGCGATACGCCAGAATACCACATCTATCCACCGGGCCTCACGGAGCCTTACAAGGCGCGCCGGGTGCGCGTCGGCAAACAACTCTATACGGCGCTCGGGATTCCGCGCGGCGACAAGGCCGCGATGCTGGCCCAACTCAACCGGAACTTCGAATTCTTCGGCGCGCCGGTGGGGCTGATTTTCACTATGGACCGTCAGATGCAGCAGGGCCAATGGGTCGATCTGGGCATGTTCATGCAGACTATCATGTTGCTGGCGCGCGAGCGCGGATTGCACACCTGCCCGCAGGAAGCCTGGGCGCGATGGCATCGCGCGATCCGGGAATATCTCGAAATTCCGGGACATGAAATGATCTTCTGCGGCATGGGCATCGGCTACGCGGAAGAAGACGCGCCGGCCAACAGTTTCGCTTCCGAGCGTGCGCCGCTTGCAGAAATTGCAACGTTCCGCGATCGGCCGTGAATATCGTACCGACACATTCGCGTTCTACCATCGTTGCGAATTGCATGGGCCGCCGGCGATGATGGATTCGCAACGCATTGTCAGGATAGAAGGCGCGCGCAATCTGCGCGACCTCGGCGGCTACGAAACTGCCGACGGCGGCCGTGTCAGATGGCGAATGCTTTTCCGCTCCGGTACGTTGGGGCCGTTCGACGACAAACATCTTGCGACGCTGCAAGCGCTGAACATCAGGACGATCTGCGACCTGCGCACGAACACGGAGCGCCGACGCGAACCCTTTGCATTCAATGACCTCGTCGCCGCCGAATCCTATCTCGCCTGGGATTACGACACGGTTCACGAATGGGCGCGCTCGTTCGGTCGGGATCCTTCACCCGCGACCGCGCGCAGGGTGATGTTTGAGGTCTATGAGAGTCTGCCGGGCCGCTTTGCGGACCGGTTCGGGACGATCTTTGGCAAACTGGCCGCGGGCGAGACGCCGTTGTTGTTCAATTGCTCGGCGGGAAAGGACCGTACGGGGATTACGGCCGCGCTGATCCTGACGGTGCTGGGGGTGCCGCGCGCGACCGTGCTGGAGGACTACGCCCTGTCCGACAAGATCGTCGACTACGAGCGCGAAGTGGTACAGCCGAGACTGGCGGCCGGCGACAGCGCGGCGGCAGGCTTTGCCGAGATCGCGGCGCTGCCGCCATTCGTTCGTGCGCCGTTGCTGGCGTCCGATCCTGACTATCTGGACCATGCGCTCGCGCATCTCGAACGAACACATGGAAGCATCGAGCGATTTCTCGACGAGGCAGGCGGCGCGAATGTGGCCCTGATTGCGGAAACCCGAAAACGTCTCATCGAATATTGAAGGTTAGCGTCCCCGCCATCGGGGCGGTCGTTTTTCTGCGAATGCGCGCGGTCCTTCGAGCGTGTCGTCCGCCGTTTTCCAGGCCGCGAATGCGGGATAAGAATTCTGGTTTTTCATCGCCGCAGCGAGGCTCGGCTCGTCGAGCCCACGCAGTACCGTTTCTTTTGAGGCGCGGATCGCGAGCGGCGCGCATTTGAGAATGCGTTCGCACCAACTCCCGACGGCCGACTTCAGGTCCGTAGCCGACACGATCTCGTTGACGAAGCCCAGTTCCTTGCCTTCGGCAGCGGTCACGCTTTGCGCGCCGAGGATCATGCCCATGGCCTGCTTGAGACCGATCTGCCGCGCCAGGCGGTGGAGGCCGCCGCCGAGGGCGACGGCGCCGACAAGAGGCTCCGGCAATCCGAATCGCGCGGTCTCGGCCGCAATGATGACATCGCAAGCCAGCGCGATTTCAAAGCCGCCGCCAAGCGCCACGCCGTTCACAGCGGCGATGAGCGGCTTCGAAAGATCGAACCTTTCGATCAGGCCCGCATAACCGCTTTTTGGATAGGCGCGCCCGGAAATGCCCGATTGAGCCGCGGCTTTCAGATCGCTGCCGGCGCAAAAAGCCCGGTCACCCGCGCCGGTGATGACGCAGACATACTGGTCCGAATCCGTAGCGAATGCGTCGAGGGCCGTCTGCATTTCGGCGTGCATCGGCGGATGGATCGCATTCATCACCTGCGGCCGGTTCAATGTAATGGTGGTGACGTGGCCTGCAGTTTCGACCTCAATATATTCGTAGTCCATCGGATTTCCGTTGTTGACGCAGCTACGTCTTCGACGCCAGGGGCACCTGTTCCGGCGCGTATTCTTCCTCGACAATCCATTTGCACATGCGCCGCAACGGCTCGATGCCGTCATGCGGCCCGATATTGGCGAAGCGGCCAGCATAGCCGAGCGACACGAGCCTCTGGCCGCCGTGAAACGCCAGACGATCGCGCAATTCCTTCTTGAGGGAATCGGGGTAGATGCCGATCGTCTGTGTATAGGCGTTCGTGGAGCGGATCGGCGTTTCCACGCTGTCGAAAGGAACGAGGTTGGCGACACGGTTGGTGAGCAAGCGCGCGAAATCCACCGGCTCGTCGAGCTGCGAGACGATCACGGCGCCTTCGCGTCCGCCGCCGATCACGTCGTAATAGCCCATCGACATTTTCAATGCGCCGACTTCTTCGGCCAGCGCAGGATCCGGCGATATGGCCGGTCCGCTGATATGCGGCGGAAGTTTCTGGATCTCGTCGTAGAGGAATTTTCCGAAACGGTTCGCCTTGTTCAGTCCGTCTTTGTCCGTTCCGGTCTGGATATAGACGACGCGCGCATTGTGGCACGCCTCCTGATTGCGATGGCCGATATCGACCGCGGCACGCTCGGCGACCGCCTGCATCGCGGAGTCGCTGCCGAACGCTTCCTTGCCGATGATCGTGGAGCTCAGCTTGGGGTCGAGCGTGATGACGTCGATGCCGGGCTGGATGTATTTCGCGATATGCGCGATCGAGGCGAGGCCGCCCCAGGCGACGATCTTGTCGATGCTTCGAGGCGTGTAGAGCGCTTCTTCAACCTCCTTGTCGCCGCCTTTCCAATAGGCGACGGAGACGTGTTTGGTGATGGGGTGGTCGGGCGCCATGTCGATCATGGTGCGCGCAACTGCGGTGGCCGTGAGAGGGTCGTTTGACGGCGTCTTGACGATGATGTCGCTGCGAATGATCGCATTGCGCATGATGCTCATGGACGCCACGTTCGGTATGTTGCCCGCGATGATGTGAACCGCGCGGGCGCCTATGGCGCGCACCCAGGCGTGACCGCCCGTGTCGAGCTTCGTGCCGACCCAGCCTTCGAGATAGGGTATCCCGATGGATTTGTCGGCGGTCTGATGGACGACGGCGCGGCTGAAGCCCTGGCCCAGCGTCTCATAGATGCCTTTCAGAATGTCTGGCGACAGACCCGAGGTCGTCACCGACAATTCATAGGCTTCCTGCAAATAGGCGTTTTGCCCGAACGACAACCGATCGCCGAGTTCCTGCAGATAGTCGGCAATGTCAGCGAAAGTCAGCGTGTAGAGATCGCCCAGCGCCGACGGCACGGTCAGTGCCAATGCGTTGAGGTGTTTCTTAACGTCGGGCGTGGTGAAGCCGGAGCCGCTCCGGCGGCCGGCGAATTCGACGTCCTTGTCCTCGATGACCTGGCCGCGAATGATGAGAGGAACATGGAATTTCGTCATGCGCGTTCACCCCACTGCCTGGGCGATGAAATCGAGCGCCTTGTCATGGGCGTCCATCGCGCCGGCGCAGGTGATCTTGTCGTCGCCCCCCTCTATTTCCGAAAAGCGTCGGATTTCCGGATGGATGATGGGCCCTTCGCGTCCGCAGGCGCACGGTTCGTCCCAGGTCATCGTCACCTTGTCGCCCGACAGGAGCCCGCCCCAATGGGTTTTGATGGCAAGGTCGAACCAGCCATAGCGGCCGGTCTGCGTGCCCTTGCGGGGCAGCAGCTCGCCGCTCCTGGAATCGAGCAAAAACGGAATCAGGGTCGGCAGCGGATGGATATTGCCGAGCATGCACATGCGTGACGCACCGATGCACATCTCGCTCATGCCGTAACCGTCGAGCGGGTAGCGTGGCATGCCGACGAATTTGCAGATGACCTGTTTGTAGTCTTCTTCGAATATGCGGCCCTTGGCCCCTCCGCCAAACATGGTGAGCGAGTCGGGCGTGAAAAGATCGGTGAGACCGTTCCGTCGCGCTTCGATGGCGAGATCGTAGACGGCCGGCGGCGAGCCGACGAGGATGACACGCTTGCCTCTGAAGCGTTCCACGATGTCGGCGAAGAAGTGACGCAACCGCTCCGGCTGCGCGGCCTGTTCACGCATGAAGGCGTCGCGACGGGCGAGCAAGGTCGGCGACACCTGCATCTGCCCGAGTTCGCCTTTTGCCTGTGCGGCCTGCAGGCGTCCGCCAAGCGAGAGGACGTCCGCACTCATGCGGACGGGATTGGAAGCCAGGATTTTGCTCTCGTCTCCCCCATAGAGCCAATGGACGGCGGCATCCATCATGCGCGGATAGGCGAGCGCACCCTTGCGATAGCTGATCAATATGACGTGGAGATCCTCGAAACCCTCGAGTGCATGGGCGTGCGGCTCGTCGCCAAAGCCTTCGAACGAGCGGCGCCATCCTTTAGCGGTCGCTTCCGTTTCGCCCAGCGTGCGCGGCACGAAGGACAGTTTTCCCGTGGTGCCGGACGAGTGTTTGATGCGCAATTCTGTCGTCGTGTCCATCACGTCGAGCCAGTCGTCGATGCCGGCGCAGCCTGAGGCATCGACTCCGGAGAGGTCGATGGAGGTCATCGTATCGAGCCATTTCGTCAGCAGGTCGAAACGGCTCTTTTCGAGGAGGGAAAGCGGATAGGATTTGTAGAGCGAGTGAGGGAACAGGAGCACGGCGGCGTCGTGAATGTCGCGGATTTCGCGGGTGCCCTGAGTCTCCGCAAGTTTTTGCAGGACCGGAACCTTATGGACCAGATGGTTGAAACGATCCTTGAGCACCGCGAGCTGGATGTCCATCACAGTGTCGTAGGGGATCGTGTATTGCTCGGTGACGGAGAGATCCGGGTACCGCTCCGGATGCTGTTTCAAGAGTTCGATATCCACGCCCTGCATCGCTATTTTTTTGTCCATGGGACTTGCCATCCTCGATGATACGCTAGCTTACTATAGACTATGCAGTCCATCTCCGATTGCGTCAACAACGAAAGGCGTGTTGCAGCGGTAAATGGTACACAAGCTCACTATAAGCATGTTAAGAGATCAGGGCAGGCGGCAAACCGGCAAGAAAGCTGGATGTCGAGGTTCCAGGAGGACGATGTGTCGAAATTGCGTCGCGGCGAACTTTGCGAAGGCCTGAAAGTCGTCGATTTCGGGACCGGCCTCGCCGGCGCACTCGTCGCCAAGATGTTCGTAGAAGCGGGGGCTGCGGTCACGCGCATCCTGCCCGGCCCCGATCCGTTCGCGGCCATCTATCCGGCGTATGAGGTCTGGCAGCGGGGCAAGACGGTCCTGAATGTCGATGGCCCGGTGGACGCGGCGATGGACACGGCGCTGGCGTCCGCGGATGTCTGCATTCTCGGCGGCGAGGACCATCCCGACGCGTCGCCGCGTCCCAAGGGCAAGCTGCTTGCCGCCCGTTATCCGCGCCTTGTCGTGCTCGAGATTTCGGCCGAACCTGGAAACACCGAACGGCCTGCGATCGAAGCGCTGGCCCAGGCACGGTCTTTCGCATACGAGCATTCCGCGGCGCGCCCGATCATGTTCGCTTTTCCGCTCGCCTCCTATGGCGCGGCCATGCAGGGAACGATCGCCGCTCTCGCCGCGCTTTGCGAACGGCAGGAAAGCGGGCTCGGTCAGCTTGTCAGCACGTCGCTGCTCGAAGGCGGCATGATGTGGTGCGCGCCGCTCTGGTTTGAGGCTGAACATCCCGACGCCGCTCTCATGGCGGACATTCCGCGCGACGTGCAGCCGCTGATTTTTCGCTGCGCGGACGACCGCTACATCCATTTCATGATGGGCACGCCGGGCGCGCTGGCGAAGCTTTATCGCATTCTCGGGATCGACGACCCGACTGTGGATCCCAACGATCGCGGCATGCCGACAGGCAGGGGCGAACGGAAAAAATTCTGGGGCGACATCGAACGCATACAAAAACATATCGTCCACTTCAGCAGCGGCGACATATTGCAGGCGCTCTGGACCGAAGGCATGGGCGCCGAGATGGTGGAACCGCCCGGCGCGTGCTGGAACGATCCTCAGGTCGCGCACAACGGCATTCTGGCACGCTCCGAAAGCGGCACCCGCTATGTCGGATTTCCCATCGCAAAAAGCATATCGCCGCCGAAACCCGTTCCGATCGCGCCGCCTCGCACGGCTAAAAGAGGACCGCTGGCGGGACTCAAAGTCCTCGATCTCGGAAGCTTTGTGGCCGGGCCCTATCTCTCAGTGGTTCTTGGCGATCTAGGCGCGGACGTCATCAAGATCGAGGCCACGGGAGGAGACGTAAATCGCGTTCTTCTGCGGGCGTTCGCCTGCACCAATCGGGGCAAGAAATCGCTCGTCATGGATTCGAAATCGCCGGCCGGCGCGGAAATCCGCCGCCGCGCCTGCCTGTGGGCCGATGTCGTCCACCACAATTCCCGGCCCGGCGTCTCGACCAAGCTCGGCATCGATGCCGCAACGCTTCAGAAGGCGAAGCCCGAACTCGTCGTGGAGGAAACCTCCGGCTACGGCCTCGATGGGCCAAAAGCGCAGCGCGCCGGTTTCGACATGCTGTTCCAGGCGTTTTGCGGCCATGAATTTCGCGGCTCCGGTGAAGGAGACGTGCCGCTGTGGAATCGCTCCGCGATCGTGGATTTCGGTGCCGGCATGCTAGGCGCAATCGCCGCGCTGTTTGCGCTGCTCAAACGCCGCCAGGGCGAGCAGCCGCCCGCGATGTTCGTGAATCTGCTCGACACTGGCCTCTATCTGATGTCCGAACTGGTCCAGACGCACAACGGCCTCTTGGCAGGCGCGCCGCGCATGAATGCGGCGTTGACGGGTCAGCATCCGGCGGAACGGCTCTATCAGGCCGCAGACGGGTGGCTCGTACTCGCCGTGCGAGGCGACGCCATGGCGGCCCGGCTCGCGCAGGCTTTTGAGATTTCCCTTCCCAAGCACGTCGCGGACTGGGGAGAGGCGGAAGGCCAGATCATCGCGGCGACAATTGCCGCGCGCAGCCGCCAGGAACTCTCGGCCCTCCTGAAGAAGGCCGATGTGTGGCATGAAATGTGCGATGCGGATCGACGCGATCACGCCATGACCGATCCGGTCCTGCAGAAAGCCGGCATCGTTCTGAAAACCGCCGATCCCAAATATGGCGACTTCCGCCAGATCGGACCCGCTTTCCGCTTTTCACGCACACCTTTGGTGCTGGAGGCGCGCGGCGAAATTCCGGGATGCGGCCAACACAGCAACGAGGTTTTGCAAGAACTCGGCTATTCGCAGGCCGAAATCGAAAACCTTGTCGCGCAGAAGGTAGTCGGCTGAAGCCAGACGTTCAGGACGATTTGGGTTTGGCGATCGCCGCCATGGGATTCACCGCGAAGCTGCGGCCGTTGATTGTCATGCCGCCGTAAGTTGCATTCCAGGTGTTGGGAAGGAAATGCGCCGGGAAATTGAGTTTCGGACTCGATACGGCGTCGAGCGCCTCGATGTCGTCATGTTCGAGCTGGACTTCGAGCGCCGCAAGATTGTCCTCCAATTGATTCATCGTGCGTGCGCCGATAATCGTCGATGTCACACCGGGGCGTGCCGCGACCCATGCCAGCGCCACGCGTGCCGGCGTGGCCTCCCTTTTTTTGGCGACATTCGCCAGGACGTCGAGAACCGAAAAGGTGCGTTCGTTCACATTGCGCGCGACCCAGGCAGCGCGCCCCGCCGATTCGGCCTTCATGTTGTCGCGTGTGTATTTTCCGCTCAGCACGCCCGACCGTAGCGGCGACCAGGGCGTGACGCCGAGTCCCAATTCACGCGCCATGGGAATGAGTTCGCCCTCTACAGTGCGTTCGAGCAGGGAATACTCGATCTGCAGCGCGATGAGCGGCGCCCAGCCGAGAAAGCGGGCCGTCACCTGCGCCTGCGCGACTTTCCACGCGGGCGTATCGGAAAAGCCCAGATAGCGTACCTTTCCCGCCCCGACGAGATCGTCCAGCGCACGCATGGTTTCCTCGACCGGTGTGAACGGGTCCTCCCAGTGCTGCCAATAGAGGTCGATATAGTCTGTCCGCAGGCGACGCAGGGATTCTTCGCAGGCCGTCACGATCGATTTGCGGTTGGCGCCACCGCCGTTCGGATCGCCGGAATGCATGTTGGCGCTGAATTTGGTTGCGATGACGACGCGATCGCGTTTGTCGCGGTCGTGCCCGATGTGATCGCCGATGATGCGTTCGGAATGTCCGCGATTGTAAGTGTTGGCGGTGTCGATGAAATTGCCGCCCCGATCGAGAAAACGATCTATGATCTGCGCTGAGGTTTTTTCGTCGGAACCGAAACCCCATTCCTCGCCGAAAGTCATTGCGCCCAGGCAGAAAGGACTGACGCGCAACCCGGAACGGCCAAGCGTCACATAATGGTCAAGAGGCATCGCAATTCTCCAGATCCCGTTTCGACTGTGCGCTACGCGTGGGCGCCGGAACGGGCCGGCTCGCGAGCGGGTGTCGCATCAGGCCAGGGCCAGTAGGGCACGACGGAAGAGTCGTGCACTTCGTTCAATATCCATTTGCACATGCGCCTGAGCGGCTCGATCCCGTCCTGCGGACCCGCGATGGTGCGCCTGGTAGCGACGTATCCCAATGTCACAAGCCGCTGCGCGCCATGAAAGGCAAGGCGGTCCCGGATTTTGGGTATGAGATCGTCCGGGTAGATCCCGATCGTCTGCGTGTAGGCCGTCACGGCGCGAATCGGGATTTCGAGGTCGTCGATGGGAACGAGATTGGCCACGCGGTTGGCGAGCAGCGGCGCGAATTCGACAGGTTCGTCCGTCTGGGAAACGATCACTGCGCCGCGCCCGTCGCCGCCGAATAGCCTGTAGCTGTCGCCTGCGAAACGCAGCCCCTCCATTTCTTCCGCAAGCGCGGGATCGAGTTGGCGCACGGGATTGCTCAAATGCAGCGGAATCGCCTGAATCGCGCTATAGACCAGTTTGCCGAACCGGTTCGCGGCCTCGATACCCGCTCTGTCGGTGCCAGTCTGAACATAGACGACGCGGGCATTGAGACAGGCCTGCTGGTTGTACACTCCGATATCGAGCGCCAGCCGGCGCGCGACTTCGAGCATCCGCGCATCGTCGTCGAATGCGTCGCGGCCGATGATGGTCGAACTCAGTTTCGGGTCGAGCGTGATGAGGTCGATGCCCGGCTGGATATATTTCGCGATATGTTGGATGGAGGCCATTCCACCCCACGCCACGATTTTCTCCACATTGCGCGGCTGGTAGAGGGCGTCTTCGACACGCGCGTCCCCGCCTTTCCAATAAGCGACGGAAAGGTGCCGCGTGATCGGATGTTGGGGCGCCATGTCGATCATCGTCTGCGCGATCGCTGCGGCCGTAAGCGGATCGTTCGACGGAGTTTTGACGATCATGTCGCTGCGCGTGATCGTATTGCGTGCGATCGTTAGCGCCGACACGGTCGGCACATTGCCGGCAACGATATGTACCGACCGCGCGCCGAACGCGCGAACGAACGTCTTCGTGCCGCCATCCGTGCGAGTATTGACCCAACCTTCAAGGAACGGAATGCCGATCTGTATGTCGGCCATTGCGCGGACGTTTTCCGGCGCAAAGACGGAACCCAGGTTCTCGTAGCAGGCACGCAGGATTGCTGCGCCCAATCCCGATGTCCTGACGGTAAGCCTGAGCGCCTGTTGCAGGTGTTCGTTTTTGTCGAAGGCGAGCCGCCGCCCAAGTTCTTCGAGATAGTCGACGATCTCGTTGAAGGAAACTGTGTAAAGGTCCGCCAGTGAAGACGGCGTTTCGAGCGGCAACCGGTCCAGATATTTTCCGACATCGACCGTTCTGAACCGCGTTTCCGGATTTCGTCCGCCGAATTCGACGTCGGTCCCGGCGATGATTTCGCCGCGAATGATCAAAGGCGCTTTGAAATCGGTCATGGGCTTCAACCGATTGACTGGATGATGAAATCGATGGCCTTGTCGTGCGCGTCCGGCGCGCCGGCGCAGGTGATCTTGTCGTCGCCGCCCTCCGTCTCGGAGTAGCGTCTTATGCCGCGATGAACATAGGGACCGATGCGGCCGCAGGAGCAGGGCGCATCGTCGCCCCAACTCAGTGTCACCTCGTCGCCCGTCAGGAACCCGGCCCAATAAGTTTGCGCGTTGAGATCGAAGGCGCCGAAGCGGCCCGTCTGCGTCCCGGTGCGGGGATATTGCTCGCCGGTCGCGGGATCGAGCAGGAACGGAATTTCCCAGGGCGGCAAATGATAGCGGCCCTGCGGACAGGCGCGTGTGGATGCGACCATCTCCGTCATGCCGTAGCCATCGCTGAGCGGCGCGCCGCCGAAAAAACGGTCCACGGTCTGGCGCCAGTCATGGGCAAGCGTGAGGCCCTTCATGCCGCCGCCCGCCATGATGAAGGATTCGCGCGCGAACACATTCTCAATCCCGCGCTTCAATCCTTCGGTGGCAACGTTAAAGAGCATAGGCACATGCGCCAGGATGGATACGGGCTTGCCGCGGAAGCGCGTGTTCACGTCGTGCAGGAACGCATCCATGTAGCCTGCGGATTTTTCCTGCTCCTTGAGGAAAGCCTCGCGGCGTTCCATCAGTTTCGGCGAGATCCGAAGTTTTCCAAGCTCGCCCTTTGCCTGCGCGACCCGCAGGCGTCCGCCGATAGACGCCGCATCGGCACTGAAGCGCGAGGGATTGGTGGTAACGATTTTGGTGGCGTCGCCGCCATAAAGATATTCCTGCAGATAATCCAGCAGCCGGTGCTGGGCCATCCCGCCCCGGCGATATTGCACGAAGATGGTAGGCGCATCTTCGACCGCGACTCCCATGCGGGGCGGTTCGTCGCGATAGCGATCGAACATGCGCCTCCAGCCCGTCACCATGATTTTCATTTCGGTCGTGCCGCGCGGCAGAAACGAGAGCTTGCCGCTGGTACCTGTCGAATGGAGGACGCGCACATCCGTCTTCGCGTCCAGAAGGTCGAGCCATTCGTCGATCGAGTCGCAATTCTTTGCATCCAGACCGGAAAGATCGTGGGTGGTGAAGCCGTTGAGCCATGCCGTCAGCCGGTCGAACTGGCTCTTTTCCAGATACGACATCGGGTAGGATTTCATCGCCGAATGCGGCACGAGCAACGGGCCCATATCCTCGATCGTGCGTATTCCGGCGATGGACTGTTCCTCGGCGAGGCGCTTGAGAACGGGAATACGCTCGACCAGCTCTTCGAAGCGCCGGCGTGCACCCGCCAGCTGAAGAGCCGCCTGTTCCGCCAGTGGGATCGCGTACATCTCCGCGGTCGAAAGCTCGATGATGCGTTCAGGGGCCGCGTGAAGATCGGACTGGGAAGCGAATGGTTTGTCCATGGCTGCGACCTCCGTTGTCGAACGCGGTGGTTCCGCGCTGTATCATTTTAATGTACTTTAAGGTACATAATTATCATCGTCAACGACGATCCTACATTTCGCAATGCGTTGAGCATTCAAAAGAAACGCGATCTGTTTGGGAATTGTTGTAATGATAATAGTTGGACCGCATACTATATATTTGAGAATCATGGCCGCAGCGGATTGAAGTAATTCCGTGACAAAGGTACGCCGCAAAACGAAACCGCGTCGCGGGCCCGACGAGATCGCGTCCGCCGTCGTGGCTGTCATGCAGCAGATCGCGGCGGGCCGCTCGGTCGCTGCCGCTTGCCGCGCGGCCGGCATTGCCGTGCCGAGCTACTACCGGTGGCGTGCAGGCGCCAATGGACATGGCGCTGCTGCGCCGTCTCCCGACCGGATGCACGAAACCATCCTCAACGCGGCAAAGACGGTTTTTCTGCGCGAGGGATACGCGGCGAGCCTCGACACCGTCGCAGCCGCCGCGGGCGTGGCAAGGCAGACGGTCTACAATCAATTCGGTAGCAAGGAGCGCCTGTTCGGGGAGGTGGTTCAATCCGTCTATCAGCGTCTCCTCAGCCCGATCTTGGTGCTCGAACGCGATGCCGGGTTCATTTCCACGTTAACGAGCTACGGCCGCCACTTCATGAAGATTGCGTTCGATCCCGAAAGCCTGGCGCTTCTCCGGATCACGCTTGGCGAATATCGCGATTTTCCGGAACTGGCCAAAATCACCTACGCATTGCGGGCTTCGCATACAATTCCCGTGTTCACCGATCGGATCGCCGAGTTCCTGGGCGGCGAGATGGAGCGTGGCGTCATAGATCGCCACGATCCACTGATGGCGGCGGAAGCCTTTGTCGGATCGTTCACGGCGCATGCGCGGCACCGCGCGTTGGTGGGCATGAGCCACGACACGCCGGAGCGGCTGGAGGCGATGTTGCGGTTATGCGTGGACGTGTTCGCGCGCGGTCTGGGGTATCGCGCCGTTTTTCCTAATACCAAATTGGTTGACAAAAGTCCAATACAGTCGTAAGTTCGGTTATTAACTTATCCCAATCGCTCGGCCGGGCTTCGACTTTGCGAGGAACGCCCCAGGCGGCGCGCAGCGGAGACGCTCGGGGAGCAAATTCCCTGATATTCCCTCAGCTGAGGGAATTTTTCCGGTGGTGGAGTTCTGTATGCAGAAACCTCTTTCTTTATACAGAAATCGGTAGAAAATGAGGCGAAAATATATGTATTACAATAGCTTATGGCGAAAAATGCCGTTGCGCCCGGCACGTCAAATCCTGCCCCCGTCAAAACGGCGGACCTGTGAAGGCTGGGAAATAGATATCGCGTTCACGCTCCATGCGCCGTTTCAGATATTGGCGAATTTCACCCAGAACGTAGGCGTTTATGTCTTCCGTCCAGGCCCGTTCGTGCGCAGACCGCAGCAGACGCTCGATCGCGGTCTGATAGAGGCGGTCGCGGGTGTCGAGCGCCGGCGCGTCATAGACCGGAATGGGCTCCGCATCGCCCAGCGATCGAAGCTCCTGCGCCGCTTCGTCTCCGGGCGAGTGGTCGTGCAGCCGCAGCGCCAGCCCAGAAAGCACGGATTTCGCATCTTCATTGTCCGCAAGTAGCACGGGCGCTTCCAGTGGGATGCGTTTGGCGAGGTGCGCGAGCAGCGTTGTGGCGCTGCGCACCACGCTTGCCGCCCATTTGTCATCGCCCACGGCCGGCAGCACGGATTGATCCAGCGCCTCGGCAATTCTTTCGATGAGTTCGACCGAAGTGGGACGCATGATTCAACCTCCGCTCACTTTCTTGTCGTGATAGGGGTTTGGGCGTCGCTTGATGCAAAAAGCCGCTGCCTCCTCGACGTCCATATCGAGGATCGAACCCAGGAGGTGCTCATAGACTTTTACCTTGCCAAGACCCAGCGTAGCGCGGGCCAGGCGACGGTTCCTGCCCGACAGAAACGCGCGCAAGCCCGCGTTCAGGGTGAGCATCGAGTTGAACACTTCCCACACCGAGTAGTAGGCGATGTTTTCGAGCGGCAACGAAAATCCCGCACAGGATTCGTAGTGGGCCAGAATTTTCTGCCGGTCCCACATATTCAGCATGCCTTGCGACAGAGCCAGATCCTGGATGGGGTCGCCGATATGGGCGAGCTCCCAATCGCTGAAGGCAACGATCTTGTCGTCCTGCCAGATTTCTTCGCCGATGCCTGTTTGGCCCTTGCACAACGTCACGGCCGCCGCGCGTTTCGGCAAGTGCTCCAGAAACCAATAGAGCGCCTCGGTAATCACCGGAAAGGGTTCGGTGCGAATCTCATCCCAAATCTGCCACCAACGCATCAGTTCCGATCGCATGGCGTCTTCGGGTGAGGAAGGCGCCGGCATGATCTCGCCGAAGCCATATGATTTCCAGTCGAGACGATGGATGATTGCGATCTTCTCGACATATTCGAGAACCACATGCTTGCGCCGTTCGGCTGCCTCCGCCGTGTCCGCTTGCAGGCCGGGCGGATAGGTGACCCCTTCCACCATGGCACGCACGAAGAGCGGCCGCCCCTGCGAAAGGGCAGGCGCACCGTCGTACCAATAGGCTTGCGCAACGGGGATTTCGGTACGGTTCAGGCGTTCATAGACCTGCCATTCAAAGAAAAGCGGAACCGGGACAATACTGCCGCCGGGAGGATCGACCCGCACGACCAGATTTTCCCCATGCTGGGCCCCCGCTTTGCCCCGCAGGGTCTCTACCAGCCAGGTCTCTCGCGACATTCCCGGAAAGGTTTGTTTGAGTCCGGTCACTGCGACGGGTTCGTCGAATTTTCCGCTCAGATAAGCCGACAATTCCTGCTGGTTCATGCATTCTCCCGGTGCGGCGCTGTCGTTCGCGCGGCGATGCGACGATAGCGAAAGGCATAATAGTACGCTAGATAACAATATCGGGAATGAGCCCGTAAATGCCTTTCGAAGGACGCCGTCCGTGACGAAGCACCAGCGCAACCATGAGGACCGGGGCATTTTTGCGGAGGAGCATCATGCGTTCCGCGAGACCGTACGCCGGTTCTATGAGAAGGAAGTGGAGCCGAATGTCGCGAAATGGGAGGCCGCCGGCATCTATGACCGCGACCTGTTCCGTAAGGCGGGAGCGGCGGGCATCCTCTGTCCCGGCATTCCGGAGGAGTATGGCGGCGGGGGCGGCGACGTGCTGCACCATTTCATCTGCTACGAGGAACATGGCTATTCCGAGCGCGCGTCGGGGTTCGAAGGCATCGACACGGACAGCACCTCCTATCTCATCCTGTCTTCGGGGACGGAGGAACAGAAGCGCCATTGGTTACCGAAATATGCCAAAGGCGACGTCGTCGTCGAGGGCGCATTCAGCGAGCCGCATTCGGGCAGCGATGTCGGCAGTATGCGCACCCATGCCATGCGCGACGGCAATCATTTCATTCTCAGTGGCTCCAAAATCTGGATCACGAACACGACGCATCTGGATCTGTGCATCGTACTCACCCGCACCAATGCCGACGACGAGCCGAAATCCTTCAGCATGTTCATCCTGGACATGTCGCTTCCCGGAGTCTCGAAGGGCAAGCCGATCCGGACATTGCATCAAGGTCCCGGCAATCTCGGAGAAATATTTTTCGACAATGTGCGCGTGCCGGAGGAGGCGCTTCTGGGCGGCAGGGTGGGGCAGGGCCTGAAGCAGGGTGGCCATTCGCTCAATCTCTCGCGACTGGCGCTGGCTGCCCGCATTGTGGCCTCCTGCGAACGCGCGTTCGAATTGACGCTTGATTTCGTGCGCGACCGCAAGGCGTTCGGACAACGCATATTCGATTTCCAGAACACGCAGTTCAAGCTCGTCGACATGAAAACGCAGATCGAAGTGGCGCGCGCCTATGTGGACAAATGCATGCTCAAGGCATTGCACAATCGCCTGCAACCCGCCGAAGCGTCGATGGCGAAACTGTGGACGTCGGAGATCGAGGCCGGAATTATGGACATCTGCGTGCAGCTTCACGGCGCGATGGGGCTGAGCCACGAGCATCCCATTTCCGGCATGTTCACCGGTGCGCGCTCGCACCGCATCATGATGGGAACGAGCGAAATGCAGCGCCAGACGATCTTGAGAGCGCTGTGAACCGATATTGATTTGATGGGAGCAAGACATGGCCTGGAACGGACCCTATCAATCGCGTTTCCTGAGACTGGATCCTGCCAAGGGACGGTTCCAGGTGCACCGCTCGGCCTATAACGATCCGGCGGTGTTCCAGGAAGAAATGGAGCGCATTTTCGCGAAGACTTGGCAGGTCGTCGGCCACGAATCCGAGATAAGACAGCCGGGCGATTTCATCCGCCGCCCGCTCGCAGGGCGCAACCTCATCTTCGTGCGCGACCGCAACGGCGAGGCAAAGGTGTTCTTCAACACCTGTCCCCATCGCGGTGCGCAGTTTTGCCAGGAAAATACCGGCAACCGCAAAACCTTCGTCTGCCCCTATCATGGCTGGGTGTTTCGCAATAGCGGCGAGCTCGCCAATCAGAATACGGACTACGGCTATACGTCCGACTTCAACGACGACGGCCGCTACAATCTGCAATCCGTACCGCGGCTGGAAAAACGCGCCGGCTTCTATTTCGTGAACATGGATCCCAACGCCATCTCGCTGGACGAATATCTCGCCGGCGCGGGCGATCGGCTCGACCTTCTCATGCTACATTCACCGGCAGGACTCGAAGTCATCAGCGGCGTGCACGAATACCAGATCAAGGCCAACTACAAGCTGCTCTGCGAGAACAGCTATGACGGCTATCATCTCGAATCCACGCATCGTTCCTACGTCGAATACATGATGACGGTGAACAAGGGCGTCGATCTGAGCCAGATCGGGGGGCGCGCCATTTCCTTCGGCAATGGCCATGCCTGTTTCGAATTGCGCATTCCCACGGGCCGCCCGCTCGCGCAGCCCTTGCCCTATTGGGGTGAGGAAGCCTGCGCCGAAATTGAAGCGAAGAAGAAGGACCTGTTCGAACGTGTGGGACCGGAAGTGGGCGATATCGTCGCCAACACCAACCGCAACATGATCATCTTCCCCAATTCGGTGATCAACGATCAGCAGACGATCCTTCTGCGCACCATCGTGCCGCTCGCCTGCAATCTGATGCTGGTGCGAGCCTGGGCGATAGGGCCCGTCGACGAGAGTCCGCTGCTGCGCTCGCTGCGTCTCGAAGGCGCGCTGTCGTTCCTGGGACCGGGCGGGTTCGCGACTCCCGACGACGTGGAGATGCTCGAACTCTGCCAGATCGGCTACGAGAATCACGACACGGCGTGGAACGATATCTCCAAGGGCTTTCATCTGGGCGAAGATTCGCTCCGCACCGTCGATCCAAAATACAATAACGAGCTTCAGATGCGCGCCTATTGGACGCAATGGGACAAGATGATGACGGGTGGCCAGCAGGCGTCCGCGAAGCTGGCGGCGGAATAGATTCATGTATTCACGTCAGCAGACGCGTCTTTCGATCGAGGGTTTTGTTTATCACGAGGCGGATCTTCTGGACCGCTGGAAGCTCGATGAATGGGTGGAGCTCTGGACCGATCCCTGCACCTATGAGGTGACGACGGTCGGCGAAAGCGATCCGGAAACGACCTCGCCGGAAAAGTCTCTTTTCCTTATCGGCGACAACCGCTTTCGGCTCGAGCAGCGGGTCGTGCGGCTTAACAAAACGAGCGCGCATGTCGAATATCCCCATTCCCGCACGCGTCATCTCTTCACCAATGTGATCGTCACGGATGAGAGTGCCGATGAAATCGCGGCACAGGTGAATTTCGTCGTGTTCCGCACCAAGCGCAGCGTCACGAACCACTATATGGGGTACAGCCTCTACACATTCGCGAAAATGGGCGATGCGCTGAAGATCAGGCGCAAACGCTGTATCCTCGACCTGGAAGGTCTGGTGCCGCAGGGAAAACTGTCGATCCTACTCTGAACGACGGTCAGATCGTCCGCGCGATGGTGAGGCGTTGGATTTCCGAGGTGCCGAGATAAAGTCGGTGCACGCGGGCGAAGGCGTACATTTTCGAAATCGGATATTCGTCGCTGAATCCGGCGCCGCCGTGCAATTGCACGCATTCGTCCATCACCCGTCCCTCAAGCTCGGAAATCCACAGCTTGGCCATTGAGCCTTCGACCGGATCGACGACGCCGGCGACATTGCGCTTCAGCAGCTGATCGAGAAAGGCGCGGCCGACGGCTATTTCCGTCTTCATTTGCGCCAATTTGAACTGGGTCACCTGAAAATCGTAGACGCGCTGACCGAATGCCTTGCGATTCTTGACGAACTCGACGGTCATCTTGAACGCGAGCTCGCAGGCCGCGAGCATGCGTGCCGATTGTGCCAGGCGGGCTACGGTGATCGTTCCGAGCGCGTTCGCCATGCCTCGGCCCTCTTGCCCGCCCAGCAGGTTTTCCGCGGGCACGCGAACATCCTCGAAGAATACTTCGGCAACGCCGCCGGCACTCTTGAGCATCAATTCCGTAGGCTTGCTGACGGTCACGCCTTTCGTGGTCTTGATCGGAACGATGAACATCGAAACGCTGCCGCGGCCATTCTCGTTCGCGCCGGTACGCGCCGCCACGACCAGCATCGTCATGATCGGTCCGTTGGTCATCCACATCTTGGAGCCGTTGATGATATAGTCGTCGCCATCGCGACGCGCATGAGTCCGCATGCTGCGCGGGTCGCTGCCCGAATGTCCTTCCGTCACGCCCACTTCCGATATGACGTCGCCGGACGCAAAGCGGGGAAGCCATTCCTTTTTCTGTTCTTCGGTGCCGCCATGCAGCATCACATAGGATGCCGTGTCGGTGCAGATGCCGGCCTCGATCGCGGCGCCGGCCGGCGAATAGCCGTGCTCTTCGTACATGATCGCGTGATGCAGAAAATCGCCGCCGCCGCCGCCATATTCCTCGGGGATGCCCGCGCAGAGAAGGCCCGCCTGGCCGGCCTTTTGGAAAAGTTCGGCCGGAAAAAAACCGTCCTTCTGCCATTGGCGGATGTTCGGTTCGACTTCCTTCTGGAAGAAGCGGCGCGCCGTGGTGCGATATGCTTCGTGTTCCTCCGAAAAGATTTCGCGGCCATAACCGAGCAGTTCCGATGTTTGCGCCGCCATGTGAAACTCCCTGTTTTCTATCGTCCCGGCGATCGAGCCACGCTGCTCGAAGCGAGCCACAGGAGTCCATAAAGCGGACCGGGAATCAAGTTAGCATGCGAACTATTTTTCAAATGCTCCGGCTTGGGCGCCGGGCCGATGCCGTGCGGCGTGGGCTTCGGCGTAGCGCTGCTTCAGCAATCGCTTGTAAATTTTGCCGGTCTCGTGACGCGGCAGATCGTCGGAAAAGTCGATGCTGCGCGGACATTTCAAATGGGACAGGCGTTCCCGGCAATATTCGATCAGCTCGCGTGCAAGCGCCGGGGCGGCCCGACTCATGTCGACCGGGTGAACGACCGCTTTGACTTCCTCGCCGAGTTCCTCGTTTGGTACTCCGAAGACCGCCGCGTCCAAAACTTCTGGATGAGAAAGCAGCAAATTCTCCGCTTCTTGCGGATAGATGTTTACGCCTCCTGAGATGATCGTGTGGGATTGGCGGTCGGTAAGATAGAGATAGCCGTCGCCATCGAGATAACCGATATCGCCGAGCGTGCTCCAGCCTTCGGTGGAATAGGCCTGGCGGGTTTTTTCTGGATCGCCGTGATATTCGAAGCGAGGTCCCCCTTCGAAATAGACGAGGCCTTCCTCCCCTTCCGGCACCTCATGGCCATCGGCTGCAACGATATGAATCTTACCCACCAAGGCTTTGCCCACCGAACCTGGATGGCTCAGCCATTCTTCGGAATCGATGGCGCAAAGACCATTGCCTTCGGTGCCGCCATAATTCTCGTAAAGAATCGGTCCCAGCCAATCGATCATTGCCTGTTTCGTCGCGCGGCCGCAGGGGCCGGTGCCGTGCAATATCATCCTCAGGCTCGCGAGGTCGTAACGCCGGCGCGTTTTGGGTGGTAGCCGGAGAAGGCGGACGAACAATGTCGGCACGGCGCCGAAATGGGTCACGCGATATTTTTCGATCAGTTGCAGCGCCGTCTCGGGATCGAACGATTCCATGACGATGTTGGTGCTTCCCGCGTGGCCCGCGACCATTCCATAACGCAGACCAGCGGCATGATAGGTGGGGGTCGGCGTGAGAAAGACCGTCGTATCGTCGAAGCCGTACAGACGCGACATGAACGCCATGACGGGCGGAATCGTCGTCACCTCGCCGTCCGGCAACGCATTCCTGATGCCTTTGGGGCGCCCCGTCGTACCCGACGAATAAAGCATGTCGCGGCCGAGCGATTCGTCGGCGATTGGCGTAGACGGCATGGAAGCAGTTTTCGCTTCATAGGAATCGAAGCCTGCGATCGTTCCAGCCACTGCAATCCGCATCGGCGTACCTGCGCGAACGCATGAGGCAACAGCCAGATCACCTTGACGCGGAGTCACGAAAAGCGCCTTCGCGCCGCTGTTTTCGAGAATATAAGCGGCTTCCTCCGCTTTCAGGCGCCAGGAGACCGGCGTGAAGTAGAGGCCGGCACGCTGCGCCGCCCAAAATATCTCGAAGAAACGTGCATGATTTTCCATCAGCACGGCGATGGTGTCACCGGTCGCAATTCCGCGTCCGCGCAACAGATGTGCCAGGCGATTCGAACGCGCATCGAGCTCGCCATAGGAAACGGTCTCTCCGGACGTGGCCATGACGATGGCCAACTTGTCGGGCATTGTGCCGGCCCAATATTTCGGATGCACGCGGGCATTTCCTTTGGTCTTAATTAGTAAATATGCGTATCGTACTCACTAATAACAAACCGGGAAAGCACGCATGCCGCAAGAACGCACGCTCAACCGCATTGTCCTTGTTCATGGCGCCATGCACGGCGCGTGGTGCTGGGAGGAACTGACACCTCTCTTGCAGGCGCGCGGCTTCAAGGTCGATGCGCTCGATCTTCCCGGTCTCGGCGACGATCCGACGCCGCCTGGGCAAGTCACCTTCCAGAGTTACGTAGATCGTGTGGTCGAAACGGTGAACGCTGATCCCAGCCGGACTATTCTCCTGGGGCACTCGATGGGAGGCGCGCCGATTTCACAAGCTGCTGAGAACGTACCGCACAGGGTCGGAAGGCTCATCTATCTGGCGGCGCATCTGCCGGAAGACGGCGAGTCGCTTTCTGCCATGAAGGATATCACCTCGCGGTATGACGAACCGAGCGCATCGAACGGCATGCGTCCCTGCGATATGGACGGTGCTCACGGTTTTGCCGCCGAACTGGCTTTTGACACATTTTACAATCTCTGCGATCCGGAGACGGCCCGCCGGGCGCGGCAACGCTTGCGCCCACAGGCCGAAGCGCCTCTCTTTGAACCGCTCCGCCTGTCCGAAACGCGGTGGGGTGCCATTCCCAAGAGCTACATCGTCTGTATGCAAGACCATGCTCTTCCGCCAAGCGTCCAGCACTTCATGTGCGAGCGCAATCCGGATGTCAGGAAGCGCGTGATGGATAGCGATCATTCGCCGTTTTTCTCGGATCCGAACGGCCTCGCCGATATCATCCAGGAAGAAGCGAGCACATAGGGCCTGGCCGTTCCACGTGGAAAAGGTTCAAGCGCCGTGCAAAAAAAAAGCCCCATACCTCGTATGGGGCCAGTTTTCGGGGAGCTGTGTGGTGTCAATCGTGTACGCCAAGCGTGATGCCATAAGTTCGTGGCGCCGCCGGCGAGAATTGTTTGCCGAAGCCGATACTTTCCGAACCGAAGGAGTAATATTTCGCGCCGTTCACATTGCTGGCCCAGAGGCGGATGTCGATCTTTCCACCCGGCTCTGTCCAAAGCACGGACGTATTGATCAGATTGACCGCCGGTTGCTGGAGGCTGCCGTCCGGGAACCATTGGAACGTGTCGGTATAGGACCAGTTGGCGTTGAGATCGAAATCGCCTTGTGGTGTCGGAACGACATAGTCAGCATTCAGGTTCGTCGAATAGTGAGGCGCCCGGATCATGTCGGCTCCCGCGGCGTTACACGAGTCCGGCCCATTTGCCGGACACGGTCCCGCAAAGGGTGAACCGACGAAATAGTCCGGCGCGTTGGTGAAGCTGGTGTAGTGTCCGTAGAGGACAGACAGTCCGCCGGAAACGGTCAGGTTCTTCGCGACGATAGCGTCGAAGGTCAGTTCGCCACCGTTTTCCGTAGCCGCTGCGGCGTTGAGAAGCTTCGTTCCGCCCGCGACGATCTCCGCGAATTGCAGGTTGGAAATGTCGTAGTGGAACGCGGCAGCGTTGAGCTGCAGTGTGTTGTTCAGGAATTCGCTCTTCACGCCGATTTCATAGGCTTTGAGAATTTCCGGGTTGACCGGCGGATTCGCGATCGGGCCGGCCGCTGCCGTGCCGAAGGTGTCGTACTGACCGCTCTTCTCGCCGCGATTGAACGAAACATAGCCCATGATGTCGTCGGTGAACTCATGGTCGAGAGACGCCCGATAGGTCGGCATATCCCAGGTTTTCTGGGCGCCGGGCGCATTCGGACTGGTATAGTTCAAAACGGTTCCCCCGAGCGCTGGAGAAAGCGCGATGCCGCCGCTAAAGACTCGATGGTCCTGCGTATAGCGTATCCCGAGCGTCAGGTGCGTGTCGGGGAATACCTCGGCGGTGCCCTGCGCATATCCCGCGTATGAGGTCGTCGTCACATTGTCCGTCAGGTCGATGTAATAACTCGGCGGTACGTACTGAATCGGTAGTCCGAATGAGAAACCCTGCAATTGTGCGTTTGAATATCCCGAATGGTCGCTCATGAAGAAGCCGCCGACGATCCAGGTGAGCCATGATGCGTATCCGGCACTGTCCGGATTGAGAAGTTGGAACTCCTGGCTCACGTCGCGGCCTGTCTGGTAGAGCTTGGTAAAGACGTCTGCGTAGGGCGAGCCATCCTGGTTAAACTGTGCAAAGCCCGTCATCTTTTGCCAGCCGGTGATGCTCACGGCCTTGGCGAAGCTCAGATCCTGATCGACCCGCAGTTCAACGGTATCGTGCTTATTGACGGCCACGTCATTTACCGCGTCCTGCGTGTTGTACCAGCCGACATAGGTCGCACCAGGAAGGCCGGGTGGGCACGCGAATGTCGGTGCGCCTGCGCCACCGAGGCAGAAACCATGGCCACCGGCGGCAACGAAACCTGGAATCTGGTTGAAGCCGAGGCCTTCTTCACCGCGCGTATAGGTATGACCGGCTGACAGGAGAATCCGTGTCGTCGAAGTCGGCGTCCACAACCATTTGTTACGGATGCCCCAGTCCTCCTCGGTAAAGGCTTTCGCGCCCGTGACGACGTCGCGGCCCCAGCCATCGGCCTGATTCGTTCCGTAGATCGCCAGATTGGACGAGAGATTGTCGGTGAGACCGCCCGAGATATAGCCATTCGCGGTGAAGGTATTGTAGTTGCCATAGCCAATCTGCGCGTCGAATTCCGGCGTCGAATCCGGGTTCCTCGTATTGACTTGAATGACGCCACCGGTGGCGTTGCGGCCGAACAGCGTTCCCTGCGGCCCCTTCAGAACCTGGATATTGTCGATATCGTTGAGCTGGAAGATCGCCGCGTTGCCTTGCTCGATATAGAGATCGTCGAGATAGACTGCGACCGAGCTTTCTTCGCCGGTGCCGTTGGAATTCGGGCCGATGCCGCGGATGAAGGCCGTGGCGGAATTGATCTCGTGGCCGAACACCAGCCCGGGAACCGTCGCTGCGAGTTGGTCCGTCTTGAGCGCACCCATTTTTACCGCCATTTCGGGCGTGATCGCCGCGATGGCAATGGGGACTTTCTGTATGTTTTCCGAACGGCGTTGGGCCGTGACGGTCACTTCCTCGATCTGGCCGCTGCTTTCGCTCGCGAGCTGCGCATAGGCGTGCGTAACGGAGAAGAAACCTGCGGCCGAACTGGCCGCAAGAAGCGCCATCTTCAAATTCTTCATGCTTTTCATTGTTCGCCCCTCATTGGCTTGGCAAATATGATCACTCGGAAACGAGCTGGGAGCGCGGTGACGCATCCGTTTGCCGGGCACAAGCCCGCATGCACCTGTGAGTGCCTAAGCCCCTGGACATCGCTGGTTTCTACAATCCTCCCGTGCGACGGTCTCTTGATGTACCGGTCGATCGAATGAGATAGTAAGCAAGCATACTTTACGTTTCATCAAAGCTGCAAGGCGGATTGCCGCTTTCTCATTCGCGTGCGCGTCCGGTGCAGCTTTTGAGCAACACCGAAGCGGAGGTTGCCGCAGTTGCGAAACGCTTTCGGAAGGGGTTGCAGTCGAATTGTTATAGTGGCTTATAATAAGCATACGAAGCACCGGTCGAACCGGCGCTGGCCGATGCGAGAGGGCACAGGAGAGCGGAGTGGGCAGTGCGGCCATGCGCCTTGAGGTCGACTTCTCGCAGGTCGAGCGGCTCGGCGATCGGATCATAGCGAAACTCAATGCGTTGCGCGAAGCCGATTCGTTCTATTGGAGCGAACGGCAGCAATGCTGGGTGGTGAGCGATCATGCCGCCGTGGCAGAAGGATTCCGGGGTCACCTGCCGCTTTCCGCCGGACGCCACAAGCTGCTCGCCATGTTCATTCCGGATAAGGACGAGCGGGAAAAGCGCATCGGCTATTTGATACAGGTGCTGCCGCATTGGCTCACCAACTCCGATCCGCCGCAACAATTGCGTCTGCGCAAGCTGATGCTGAAGGCCTTCAGCAGGCAGGTGGCTGAGGCCTATCGCCCGCTTGCGCGCCAGATCGTCCGTGAAACGCTGGACAAGGTCAGCGGCGGCGGTGAGGTCGAGTTCGTCGAGCAGGTCGCCCGCCAGGTTCCCGGCCGGGTCATCCTGCAACTGTTGGGTTTTTCCGAAGACTATTTGCCCAAAATGAAGCGCTGGGCGTATCTAGCAAATGCCGGCTTTAGCGGTTATCCGACCGTCGAGACGCTGGAGGCGACGAACGCCGCGATGATCGAGATGCGCGATGCGTTCCGGATCGAGATCGAAAAACGCCGCCGAAATCCGACAGACGATTTCGTTTCCTCGCTCGTCACGGCGCGCGAGGGCGCGGACCAGCTCACCGAAGACGAGCTCGTGGGTATACTCCATCTTACCTTGCTCGCCGGTCACGACACAACGACCAATACGATTTCATTGGGCGTCGCGGCGTTGTCGAAAGATCCTCAGGCACGCGAGTACATGCGCGCGCATCCGGAGAACCTCGCCGATTCGATCATGGAGCTGATGCGCTACATAGCGATGTCGACATCGATGTCACGCATTGTTGTGAACGATTTTGTCTGGCGCGGCCATGAGTTGAAAGCGGGCCAGGTCGTCCACCTGATGATCGCAGGCGCCAACCGCGATCCACGGGTTTTTCCGGATCCCGAAGTGTTGGATTTCAAGCGGCCGCAGGACCAGAACATGACGTTCGGACCGGGATTGCACCATTGCATCGGTCATTTCTTCGCAAAGATGCAGTTGAGCGAATTCTTTCCGGAATTCCTGCGCCGCTTCGAATCGTTCGAAGTGCTGGACCGCGACATTGTGTTCGGCGGCGGGTTGTCGTTTCGCGGCCCGCAGGAATTGCATGTCCGGTTGCATCCGCGGGCGCTCGAGACTGTCGTGGCAGCCGAGCAATATTCGTAGCTTTCATCGGGAGGCGTTCATGGACATCGAAGCAGCCGTCGTGCGCAACCCTGGCGGACCTTTTCTTCACGAAAGGCTGAAGCTCGACGAACCCCGGCCGGACGAGGTACTCGTCAAGGTCATTGCCACGGGCCTTTGTCATTCCGACATCACGGCCATGCATTTTCATTTTCCGCCACCGCCGCCTGTGGTGCTGGGCCATGAAGGTGCCGGGATCGTCGAACGTGTCGGCGCGAATGTCACCCATGTGGCGCCGGGCGATCACGTCGTGCTGTCGTTCAACAATTGCGGCGAATGCAGCAATTGCGCGGCGGGGCATGTCGCTTATTGCGAGAATTTTTTTCCTCTCAACCTGAACGGACGCCGGGTTGACGGTTCCGAAACATTGCATGGCGAACGCGGCGCGGTCGGAGGCTGTTTTTTCGGTCAGTCGTCGTTCGCCAACTATGCGCTCGCTCACAAGCGCAATACGGTGAAGGTGCGCAAGGACGCGCCACTCGAATTGCTGGGCCCGCTCGGCTGCGGCATTCAGACGGGCGCCGGCGCGGTCCTCAACGTGCTGCAGCCGGAACCAGGTTCCTCTTTTGCGCTTTTCGGCTGTGGCGGCGTCGGGCTGGCTGCCCTGATGGGCGCCAAAATCGCGGGCTGCAATCCCATCATCGCAGTCGACAAGATCGCGTCCCGCCTCGAACTCGCACGCAGGCTCGGCGCGACCCTGACAATCGACGCGTCGAAGGAAAATCCCGTGGAAACGATCGCGGGCCTCGGCGGCGCGCAATATGTGATTGAAGCGACGGGACTGCCGGGCGTAATTGCCCAGGCCATTCAGGCGACGCGCTCGCGCGGCGTATGCGGCGTGCTCGGTGTGCCGAAGCCGGATGAAACAGTGACGCTCAACATCATGCAGGCATTCTCAGGGCGCACAATCATGGGCATCATCGAGGGTGACGCGGATCCCCACGTCTTCATTCCCTACATGGTGGACAAGTTCATGTCCGGAGAACTGCCTCTCGATCTGCTGGCAAAGTTCTACTCCCTCGACGAGATCAACGAGGCAGTGGCCGATTCATCTTCCGGCGCGGTCGTGAAACCGATCCTGCGCATGCGCCACGCATAGCTGCACCATGCCGGGCCGCCTTGCCGGAAAAGTGGCTTTGATTACGGGCGCCGCGGGCGCCTTCGGCCAGGAAATGGTCTCGGTCTTTATCGCCGAAGGCGCGTTTGTGGCGGCCACCGATCATTCGACTTCCGCGTTTGAGAGCCTGTCACGGAAATATGGTGATGCGGTACTGACCGTGGAACACGACGTGCTGCTCGAATGCGATTGGGAGCGTGCCGTCGATGCCACGGTCGAACGGTTCGGCGGTCTGGATATTCTCGTCAACAATGCCGGGCTTTCCCACACCGGCGAACCCCAGGACCCAGAGCATGTCCGGCTCGACCAATGGCGCGCGGTTCACGCCGTCAATGTCGAAGGGACTTTGCTCGGTTGCCAGGCCGCCATTCGCGCCATGCGCGGGAAAGGTGGGGCCATCGTCAACATTTCTTCGATAGCCGCGCTTAATCCCAGCCCTAGGATGGCCGCCTATGGCGCCAGCAAGGCCGCCGTCCGGCATATCACGAGAACCGTCGCGCTTTACTGCACGCAGCAGAACTATCCCATACGTTGCAATTCCATTCATCCGGGGTGGTTTCTGACGCCTATGGTGCGCGGCTCGCGCACGGACGCGGAGTTGGAAGCGCAACAGCAAACGATTCCCATGCGCCGTTTCGGCGAGATCGCGGAGGTTGCCCGCGCGGCTCTCTATCTCGCCAGCGATGATGCGCGCTACATCACCGGCGCGAAGCTTGTAATCGACGGTGGCATAACGATGGAACCATGAACAATTCCACCGGGTGGAATCGGTCCGAAAGAATTGACGCGTTGCCTATCACTTGTTAGGCTAACCCCGATAAACGATAAGCGCTGCGTGCACGCGGCGACGGATAGGACGTATGGAACCGGGAGCGGCGCATGATCCAGGACAGTTTTGTTGATGAGGCCCTGCTTTCGCGCGTGAAATCCTGGCGCGACTATTTTGCAGCAAAAGTCGGGTTCAAGAACCATTGGTATGCAGCCTGCTTCTCGCGCGAATTGCCGGAAGGCGAAACGCTGACGCGCACGATGTTGGGCGAAAACCTTCTGCTGCGCCGGATACGCGGTAAGGTCTACGCAATGAAGGATCGTTGCATTCACCGCGGCGTACGGCTTTCGGAAAAAGTCGAATGTCACACGGATAGCACGATCACCTGCTGGTATCACGGCTTCACCTTCCGCTGGGCGGACGGGATGCTGACCAATATCGTGGGCGCGCCGGAAAGCAGGCTGATCGGCAAGCACAAGATCAAGGTCTATCCGGTCGAGGAAGCGAAAGGTGTGGTGTTCGTTTTCGTCGGCGATGACAATTACAACGCGCCTCCCCTCAGCCATGACGTGCCTCCGACCTTTCTCGATGAGGACAGGGCGGTGGAGGGCGAGAATTTCGTCATCGCCGCCAATTGGCGCAGCGGGCCGGAAGGCGGCATAGACGAGATTCATCGTTACCTGCATCGCGATTCAACGTTGCTCCTGAACGTCAAGGGGGCGTTGCCGCTCGGGCATGTCGGCGTGAAGGCGCAATGCGAAAAAGTGGAGGACGCCGACGGTCCGAAGGGGATCATCGACCATTTCAACGCGGACAAAATGTATTTCGAGGCCGAGATCGACGGTGTCGCCGGCGCTGTCACGGGCATTCGATTCGCCGATACAGGAACCGGTAAAAAACGTACCGTCTCCGCGTCGTGCTGGCTTCCGGGCGTACTGCGCGTGCAGGGATTTCCCGAGGACGAGACGACCCTTTACGAGTTCTACACGCCCATCGATGAAACCCGGCATCGTTGTTTCATGACGATGGGCCGTCGCTGCGCCGACGAAGACGAGGCGCTGCAATTCCGCTCGCGCTTTGTCACGCGCTGGAAGCCCTATGCGATCAAGAATTTCCTGATGCAGGACGTGATGGCACGCGAGTCGACGCAGCATTTCTATCGCCACGACCGGGCGTGGCTCGAGGAAGTGCTCACCGAGGAAGATTTCATGATCATCGAATGGCGTAAGCTCTGCGCCCGCCATCATCGCGGCGTCCAGCCGCCCAGCCGAATGGATTGACGGCCCGGTATGTCCCAGGGCGAAAAACGTCGCATTCTCATTATCGGCGGCACCGGCACGGTAGGCCTCAACGTGTTGCACGAACTGCGCGATGATCGCGGACAATTCGACATCGTGGCGGCCGCCCGTTCGGAGAAGAGCGCGGCTGCCGTCCGTGCCGCAGGCCATGCGAGCATTCATCTGGATTTGAAAGAACCGGAAACGGTGCGGACGGCGATGCACGGCGTGGACACGGCGTTCATGCTCAAGCCTTACGGAATCGACTATCTGATACAGAGCAAGATAATCATCGACTCAGCTGTCAAAGCCGGCGTGCGCCATATCGTGAATCTGGGCTCGCATGGCGACGACGACACGGTTTGGAGTGCGATCGGATGGAATCGGCTCGTTGAAGCCTATCTCAAACAATCCGGTGTGGGGCATACGACGCTGCGACCGAATTATTTCATGAACAATGTCGGCCCTCGCACGAACAGGGAAACGGGTGAAATAATCCATTATTTCGGCGACGCGCCGGTGTCCTGGGTCGCGGCGGAAGATATCGCGCGCGTTGCGGCTGTCGTGTTGCGCGATCCCCTCCCGCATCAGGGCCGCGCCTATCCGCTGGCGGTGGAGGCGCGGACGATGGATGAAATCGTGGAAATCCTTTCAGTGGCGTGCGGCAAAACTTTTCATGCGCGTCATGTCTCGCCGGACGAGGCGTTTTCACAACTCACCGGACGCGGCTGGGATGGTAATTTCGCCCGCAACTTCGTCGATTTCATGCGGGCGATCAGCGAAGGCCGGGTAGGCGACGTCGCTCAGACCTTCGACACCGTGCAGAGTTTGACGGGTGGGCCCGCGCTCGACTGGCCCGCCTTCGCGACGCGGCACAAGCGCGATTATATCTGACTGGCGCCGTTGCAACTCGTATTCCCCCCGGATGAATAATAGGGTGGCAGGGGCTCGGGTCTGCGAGTCACCTCGCGATGTCGTCCGCGCGTCAAAGTCATATCTATATACGGCGGGCGATGTCGTATGCCTGTGCGATATTTGCGAAGATTGTCCCGCTGTCTTCCGAAACAACGTCGAACGCATCGCCGATGACGTAGGTTTCGAACCCCATGGTCTTCGCGACCTCGGCAACGCCACGTGACGACCGGCGTTCGCTGGCGAAGACGATCATGTCGACCCCCTCCAGTGCCTCATGACCCTTAGCTGTCCCCAATATGACTCTGTCGTCGGTGCCGATCTCGATGCTGTGCACGTCCTTCAGGCGGCGTACTTTCTTTTCGATCGTCCGCGCGATGAGATACCAGCGGTCGTTTGCGGCTAGCTTTTGCGCGAAATGATGATGCGCTTCCACCACCGTGACCTTTGCCCCGTTTTCCGAGAGATAGTCGGCCGCCTGCATGCCGATCTGATCACCACCGATCACCAGAATGTTCTTGCCGGGCGCAAGCTTCTGTTCGAGCATGTCGTCGATCATCGCCATTTCGATGTTCGCGGCTCCGGCGACACCCTCGAGCATGTTCTGTGGCACCTGGGGCACGCTGCCCGTCGCCACGAACACGACATCGGGATTGATCGCGTCGAGCAGTGCGCCGTCGACGGTGGTGTTGAGACAGATCTCGACGTCATGCTTCGCAAGCTGACGCTCGTACCAGGGCAACATGTCCGCGATTTCCCGCCGTCCCGGAATCATCGCGGCGAGGCGGATCTGGCCGCCGGTCCAGTCCCGGCTTTCGCACAGGATCACATGATGGCCGGAAAAGGCCGCACGCCGCGCGGCTTCCAGGCCGGCAACGCCCGCGCCCACGACCAGCACGGTTTTTGGCTTGTCCCTACTCGAGCCTTCGATGTCGATACACACGGACTCTCGCTGCATGCGCGGATTAACGACACAGCTGACCGATCCCGGTGAGCCTTTCTTGATTGAGCGCATTTCCTGGTCGATGCAGCCGCGGCAATCGGCGAGACATTTGCGGATGTCTTCCAGGTCTCCACGCCGTGCCTTGTCGACGATCTGGGAATCCGCGATCATCGCGCGGCCCATGCAAACGATGTCGGCAACGCCTTGCGCTATCAGATCATCTGCCATCTGCGGATTCTTGATTCGCCCGATGGTCGCCACAGGAATCGTGACGCAGTTTTTGACCGCTTCGGCCAGGTCGGTGAAGCATCCCTGCTTTTCATACATTGGCGGAACGGTTAGACGGGATGCACCCATCACGCCCGCAGTGACTGAGAGGTAATCCGCTCCCTCTGCCTGCAGTGTCGGCGCGATGGCGCAGCTGTCGGGCAGCGTCCAACCACCTTCGCCCATGAAGTCGTCGCCATTGATTTTTACGCCGACCGCCATCGAGTCGCCGACTGCGGCCTTCACCGCGCGAAGTATCTCGTAGAGAAAGCGCGCGTGGTTTTCGATGGTACCGCCATAACGGTCTATGCGTCGGTTGAAATAGGGCGCGAGAAAAGCGCTGATCAGATAACCGTGAGCGGCATGAATCTCCACAAAATCGAAACCCGCCTTCTTGCAGCGCAAGGCGCCGGCCGCGAAATCGCGGACGACCTGCTCGATCTCATCGATATTCAGCATTCGCGCCACGGGTACTTCGCGAGCGTCGATTACTTTGGCCGCCATGGCTGGAATCCCCGACGGTGAAAGCTGATCGCCACCGCCGGCCTGCGTGCCGCCGTCCCAGAGTTGCACGCCGAATTTCGTGTCGAATCCGTGAACGGCGTCGACCAATTTCTTCAGAGCGGGAATGTTGCTGTCGCTATAGAGCGCCATGGGTTGCTTGCGCTTGCTCGGCGGCGGCACGACGGCTGAGGCCCCAACGGCGATAAGACCCGGCCGCGTTTGGGCGCGCTCAACGTAATAGGCGATCATTTCGTCGGTGGGTTGCGCGTCGTTGTCGAGCATCATACCGGCGGACATGCCCGGCATCATGATGCGGTTGTTTGCAACCATGGGACCGATTTTGATCGGTTGGAAAAGGCGTTGTAGAGGACCCATCGTGCTGTCTGTTGTTCTGAAGTCCAATTGCCGATCGCACCGGCCTAGAGACGCCAAATATATGTTCCGAATCGCGGTGGGATATCTCGATCTAGGCGCCGTGTACCAGCAGCGCGTGACATTCCGCGCCGATACGCCGATGCTTCAGTGCTTCCTGGTAGACAGGTGAGTTGTACCACTCCTTGGCTTCCTCGAGCGTGGGGAATTCCAGCATGACGACGCCCTCGACGGGAGCGCCTTCGAGAACCTCGACCGGACCCGGGCGCACCCGAAATTTCACGTTCGTTTTTTGCAGGCTGGGAATTCCGATACGGCGATATTCCGCCAGTTCGTTTTGGTCTTTCACCTTCTCGATCACGACGATGACATAGACGCTCAAAGATTCCTCCCGATCTGAATACAGGCTTATGGTAAGCTAACGTATTATTCTCCGAAAGTCCCAACCTTGTCTCTATTGCCGCTTTCGGGCCAAGTTCCTGCCGAACCCGCGAAATTGTCGGTTTCCAGGGGTTCGAAGGGCGAAGCGAAATGGTGGATGCGAAATCCGGGGTGGCCGAGCGCCCGCGTCCGGCAAGCGACGCGCGCGGCACGCGTGAAAAAATCCTGGATGGTGCGGCCCGTCTCTACAGCCGCCGCGGCTATGGTGAAGGCTCGATCCGCAACATTGCGGCGGCGATCGGCATTCGCGGACCGAGTCTCTATCACCATTTTGCGTCCAAGGAAGAAGTGACGGCCGAATTGCTGCGCATCGCGGCAAGAACGGCCTGCGCCGAATTGGAAAAGGTAAAATCCTTCGCGCCGGACGCTGATGGCACAATGTTGCTGGACGCAGCCCTGGCTGCCCATCTGCGGGCCCTGTTCCATCCCAAGCGTTATCTTGCTGCGCTCCTGAGAATCTACAGCGAGGTTCCGCCGGAACTGCGCGAAGTCGCGACGCGCGAGCTGGCGCCTTATCTGAAGTCGTGGATCGGTATATTGCGGCGCGCCGCCGGACAAAAACAGTCCAACGTGGCCGTGACGGAGATACAGGTGTTTTTCATCTTCGGTGCCATCAATTCGATCCTCGAATGGCACTACGGCCAGCGCGCCGACCGGTTTTCGCTGGACGATCTGCGGGGGATATTGCGAGACATGCTTCTTCGCGGCCTTGAGCGGAACGACCCTTAGAACCGCAAAACTCGTTTGCCTTCGGCATTGCTGTCGGGATAAGAATTTAGTAAGCATGCGAACGGAATTGTCGCAAGGACAGGGAGAGGCGGCATGGCCGAATACGACGCGCTCAAGATCGAAACCGCAAATCATGTTTGCGAAATCACCTTCACGCGTCCGGAGGTCCACAACCGGATCGACGAGACGCTGCACAAGGACCTGATCAAGGTCTTCGAGGAATTGCGCGACAGTGAGACGATCCGGTCGGTTGTGCTCGCTTCCACCGGAAAGACGTTCTCGGCAGGCGGCGATCTGAATGAAGTCTTCCTCATGCAGAAGGACTACCTCAAGCGCGCCCGCATGCAGGAACAGGGACGGCGCCTGTTCAACACGTTGATCGACGTACCGATCCCGATTGTCGTGGCGCTGCACGGCGACGCGCTGGGGCTGGGCGCCAATATCGTTCTGGGCTGCGACGCGATCGTGGCCTGCAAGAAGGCGCGGCTGGCCGATACGCATGTGGTGGCGGGAATGGTCGCAGGCGACAGCGGCTGCGTCGTCTGGCCCCAATCCGTGGGAATGATGTGGGCGAAGCGCCATCTTTTGACGGGCGACAAGATGAGCGCCGAGCAGGCTTATGCGCGCGGTCTCGTCACCGATCTGGTGGAGACGCCGGAAGAGGTGTTGCCTGCCGCACGCATCATTGCGCAGCGAATTGCAGCGTTGCCGCCGTTGGCCGTCCAGCTCACCAAGCGCTCGCTCAATCGCGTGATGCAGCAACGCGCCGGTGAGGTGTTCGAATATTCTCTGGCGCTGGAGCAGATCAGTCTCATGTCGGATGACATCCGTGAAGCCGTCAGCGCTTTCCTGGAAAAGCGTTCGCCGACTTATCAGGGTCGGTAAGGGTTCGCAGGGAGCCACGCTGGAACATTTCGGCGACTTGCGCGCCGGTTGCGTTGAGGCCGCCTAAAGAATGATGGCGAGGCCTCCCTGCGGCGCCAGGATTTCCATGTCGAGGCAGACGCGTTTCTCGCGAATGCGCAGTCCTTCGGCGCTTCGGGTGAGATCGTAGTAGGTGCGCCCCATATAGGAGACGATTTCGCGATTGCGGGCCCGGAACGTGATGAAATTGGCCGCGGCCCATACGCGCGCCTCGTCGGTGGTTTCGACGATCACATTGCTGACCGTATGCCGCGTGCGAGAATGGGGGTATTCGGCGTGGGCGCCCTTCTTCATCAGGCGCGCCACGCGCTGGCCGATACGCGTGCGGTCATCGGCGACGAGAAATAATACGAATTCCGGATCGGCATGTTCCGGATCATCGAGGCCGAGCGGCGCAATGAGGTAGCGGCCATCGTCGGCAAAGAGCTGCGCCCATTCTGGGAGGCGCCAGCGGTCGAGCAACTCCGCTTCGCGATAGAGAAAATCTTCGACGGTCGCGCGCAAATGGAGATCGGTCATGTCGTCACGCTTCAAGCGTTTCGGCGCCGCTCAGGATGCGGTCCCATTGCGTCCACCAGCCGCGCATCTGCGCTTCATCCATGAAATCGGCGCGCGCATGCAGCAGATCCTCGTCCGCGGCCATTCCTTTGGAGATGTCGCTCCAGGCCGGCGGCGCATGCAGATTGCCGCGCTGGCAAAGGTCGAACGCTTCGATGTCGTCGGGCGTGGCGAAGCCGGTGGGCCCCACGAAGGTGAGATAATTGTCCAGCCGCAATTTCCGGAAAAGAGGCTCTTCGCCGACCGGTCCCACGACCCAGATATCGACTGCCATGCGATTCTGCGATTTGGGGTATACGGTGCGGACAGAGATGCCGAGATTGTCGTTGACCACGAGATTGGGGAAAACGATCAGGTTGCGTTGTCGTTCGGCCATCCGGTCGGCGCGTTCCTGGCCGAATGTTTCGACAAGGTTGCGCTTGATGGCTTCGATCTTGGGCTTCGCCTCTTCTCCGAAGGGCGGAATCCACTGCGCGATGGGACGCCCCGTCTTCAGGTTCAACTCGAAGACGCCGTGACCGTGGCCCAGGCCGCGGCCAAAACCGCTTTGCGTGGCCGCCATATTCTGGCTTGCAACGCGCTGATCCAGGAATTCGAAATAGGTCGCATGCAGGGACGGGCCGTGATAGGCATCATAGCTGTTCTCCATCAGCAATTTCCAATTGCCGGCCGCTTCGAGCGATACGCCGCCCGCGATGATCTCCATGCCGCTCGCCGACTGATCGGCAACCAGATCGAGATAGTCGGCAGCGTCGGCGAGATATTCCACAAGATCGATTGCCCTGGCGTTGTAGTTGACGAAATAAAGGTCGCGATAGGCCTCGAGGCGCGGGACATGCCTTAGATTGTAGGCGCCATCGGCGTTGAAATCGGTGGGATAACCGGTTTTCGCGCCTTGGTCGCGCAGACGCCCCCCCAGATCGTAGACCCAACCGTGATAGGGACAGGTGAACACACGTGTATTGCCGGCATGTTCGCGACAGACGGTCGAGCCGCGATGGGCGCAGGCGTTGAAATGCGCATGCACCGTTCCGCTGGCGTCGCGACTGAAAATGATGTCGTAACCGCCGACGGACCTTGTGACGAAATCACCCGCCTGCGGGATTTCGGACGCGTGGCCAAGATAAAGCCAGCATCTGTTGAAGATGATCGCGCGTTCGCGGCGAAACACATCCTCATCGGTATAGGCCCGCCGATCGACACGAAAGCGAAGTCGTTTGCGGTCGACATCGACCATGCCGGTGTGCAGCTCGGAAGACATGCTGGGAGCGTTCATCTGGCGCCTCGCGGTTACTTGGGACGTACGCCGCCGAAATCCGGCGAACGGCTGGCGTACCAAAAATAGATCGGAGCGGGCAGCAAGCGGGCGAGCTTGAATTTCCGCACGAAATGCTTCGGGATCATGATCTCGAACCGGTCCGTCTTCAGCCCTTTCACCGCCTCGTCGGCCGCGTCCTCGGCGGCCATGATATGCGGTAGCGGGAAGGGTGCTTTCTCGGTCATGCGTGTCCTGATATAGCCGGGCACGATGATCTGGACTTTGATACCTTTGCCTCGGCCCTGAAGGCGCAGAGTTTCGCACATGGCGAGCAGCGCCGCCTTGCTGGCGCCATAGGCGGTGGTGCGGCAAAGCCCGCGATATTGTGCAAGCGACGAGACAACGGCGATGTGGCCGCGCCTGCGTTGCAGGAAACGCGGAATGACGGCTTCGAGCACATTGACGACGCCGCCGACATTCAGGCGCATCGTCTCCATCGTCTTTTCGGCGGAGAATTGCTCGAGCGCGAACGGGATATAGGCGCCCGCTGAGAGAAGAACGAGATCGATCGGTCCGACCTGGCTTTCTATCGCAATGGCGAGATCGGCCATCCGTTCGCGATCCGTCACGTCGCCGGGAAAAGCGCGGATCGCGCCTTTGGCGACAGGCTCGGCCACGAGGCTTTCAAGGTCTGTTTGCGAACGGGATGTCGCGGCAACCTTATATCCCTCCGCCACGAGGCGCATGGCGATAGCCCGTCCAAAGCCGGAACCCGCGCCCGTCACCCAAGCGACCTGGCCGTCGTCCACTTTGCCTCCCTACCATTGTTGTCTTTGATTGTGCCTAACATGTGATAGGCTACCGTTCAACAACAAACTTGTACGCACAAGTAAAGTAAGCAAGATTACCAATTAGGCGGCACCGTCGCGCGTACGGTAGCCGGCCGTATGCGCGGGAGGTTGTAATGAACATTCAAGCCGGAAACCTGGACGTGAATTTCGCCGATGCGGCGATATTGGGCGACGGGTTACTTGAACGGCTGGATGCGTTGCGCGAAACGAGCCCCATCTATTGGAGCGAAACCAACCAGTGCTGGGTGATAACCGGCCACCGGGAAGTGGTCGAAGGGTTTCGCGGCGACCTGCCGCTTTCGAATGTCAGACTTCATCATGCGTTCGAGGCGGTGCCGGAAGCGGAACGCAAGGACCGCATCCCCTATCTGATGGAATCACTGCCGCAATGGCTGATCGATATGGACCCGCCCAATCAGCCGCGTCTTCGGCGTTTGATGATGAAAGCGTTCAGCCGGAAGGTCGCGGAAGATCTGCGGCCCGTCGCGCGTCAGATCATCAAGGAAGCGTTGGACGATGCGGGGCGGCAAGACACGGTCGAGTTCGTCGGCACGGTCGCACGCCGGATACCTTCGCGCATGATCTTGCGGCTGATGGGGCTTTCGGACGATCTGCTGGAACCGATGCGCCGCTGGACCGACACGATCAACGCCGCGCTGGGTGGATTTGCCCCGCCGATCGCGTTGCTCGAACAGGCAGAGACGACGATGCACGAGATGCGCCGTCATTTTCTTCCCGAAATCGAAAAGCGCCGGCGCGAGCCGAACGAAGATTTCATCTCGGCGCTGGTGACTGCGCGCGACCAGGGCGATCAATTGTCGGAGGAAGAGCTGCTCGGCATCTGCTATCTGACGCTGTTGGCGGGAAACGATTCGACCGGCAGCACGATCACGCTGGGAACGCTCGCCTTGTCGCGGCACAGGGAGGTTTGTGATTATATTCGCGAGCATCCGGAAGACATTTTGAATGTCGTGATGGAGCTGCAACGCTATGTGGCGATGTCGGCCACGCAGCAAAGGGAAGTGGCGCGCGATTTCGCCTGGCACGGCCATGAGTTGAAGAAAGGGCAATATGTGCTCCTGATGATCGCCGGCGCGAACCGCGATCCCCGCGCGTTTCCCGAACCGCTCAGATTGGACCCCGCGAGGCAGCAAGACGCCAATATGACGTTTGCGCCCGGTCTGCATTTCTGCATCGGGCATCTGTTGGCGAAAATGCAGTTGACGGAATTCTTTCCCGAATTGCTGCGACGCTTCGATGTGGAGGTGCTCGACGAAAAGCTCGATTTTCACCCCAGTATCGCATTTCGTGGTTTGAACACGCTGAACGTTCGGCTGCATCCGTACGGGTGATCCGGCGGGCTCGTTCCGACGCTCAAGCGCCAGCGAACCGCGCGGACGCATTTCAAGGAACACGGACGGTCCGACAAGAAGCCTGCGTGGGGAGGAAAATGCCCGATGGCCCATACGAGTTGGGAAGACGAATTGCCCGTTCCCGAACTGCCCGACGATCCCACGTGGCGGGAAAATTTTTGCTTCGATGGCTACGATTCAAAGCGGAATATCGGTTTTTGGATTCACTGCGGACGGTGGTCGCTCGATCCGCGCATCTGGCGCGAGCAGGTTCTGCTTTACATCCCAGACGGAACCTATCTCGTCCATCGCGGTTGGGGATATCGCGAATCTCTCCAGGGGCCATCTGCGGCGCTTTTGGACCTCGTCTGCAGGAAACCTGGAGAATTGTGGCAATTGCGCTATCGCGGGCCGGCGCGGCGGACGACGACGGAAGAGCTGCATAGAGGTCCGCTACCAGAGGGACCGCAATTGCTGCTCGATCTCGACGTCGCGTTCGAAACGCAGGCGCCGATGTGGGACATGACGGGCGGGCTCAAGAACCAGGCCTGGGGCAAGTTCCACATCGAGCAGACCGGTCGTTTCCTCGGCCGTATTCAATACGAAGACAAATCCGTCCAGATGGATGGCCTGGGCTGGCACGATCATTCGCGCGGGCCCCGCGACATGAAGGAGATGGGGAGGCATTGCTGGATTCACGGCGATCTTTCGGGCGGCCGCTCTTTCGCGCTAACCTACATCGACAACGTGAAAGATGGCATGTTTGTCCGCGCGCTTGAAAAAGTCGTGATTTGGGAGGAAGGCAGGATCTTTGGAGCGAAATGCCCCAATCCGCCTTTTCTCGAGTCGAACGCGGAACCCGCGCCGACCTACAGGATGACACTGCAATATGAACGCGGCACAGTGAAAATCGACGCGCAGGCGCGCCGGAGTCTCCCGCATTCGACAAGCCGCTACATGGAATGTTTCGATGGCGTGACACCTGGCATCGCTCATATCGTGACCTATGAACAGGGTACCGTCTTTGCCGTCGACGGACAGCTTTTCGACGGCCATACCGAACGGTCGTTTCGGTTGTAGGCGCACCGGCGATGGTTGTCCCGGACGTAAAACAGAATCCCTCCGACGAATGGATCGAATCGCTGCGCGAACGGTTTCCCACCGAGCGCACGGTCGACGAAACGCTGACCCGGAAGATGAAGCACCGGTCCGGGCCGCGTCATCGGCCGCAAACTGTCGCAAGCGTCACAGAGAGGCTGACACGATTCCTTGCGCGACGCTTGCCGGGAGAATTCCTGGTTTCGGATATACGCTCCCTGGCGGGCGGCTCATCTAAAGAACAGTTTTCGTTTCGGTTGAATTGGCGCGACGAGAAGGGTGACGAACGCTCGGAAGCGCTCGTTTTGCGGATGCGGCCTTCGGAGTCGATCGTCGAGACGCACACATTGCGTGAGTATCAGGCGATGAAGGCGGTGCGCGAGGTCATGCCGGTCCCCGCCGTCCATTGGTGCGATCCCGAAGGCGAGGAGCTGGGCCAGCCGGCATTGATCGCGGGCTTTTGCAAGGGCATTACACGGCCGCCTTCGCAAGGCGCCTACACGCCGCGACAGGGATTCGGTGCGAAATATCGCGCTCTGCTCGGGCCGCAGTTTGTCCGTTATTTTGCCGAACTCGCGAAATTCGACTGGCGTCACAGCGATGTTTCCGCGTTCGACCCTCCCCGGGTTGGTTCGAACGATGGCGTGATCAAGGCTATCAATTGGTGGGAACGCGTCTGGGAAGAAGACAGCGTCGAAGCCCACCCATTGATGACGTTGGCCGCCCAATGGTTGCGCGATCATGCGCCACCGATAGATTACGTTTCCTTCGTGCACAGGGATTTCCGCGGCGGGAATTTCCTCTTTGATCCGGAGAACGGCCGCATCATGGCCATTCTCGACTGGGAACTCGTACATCTCGGTGACAGGCACGAAGATCTCGCATTTCTCTTCAGCCCCTTGTTTTCCGAGAAAGACGAAGAGGGCGTGGAGCTGGTGGGTGGTTTCTTTCCGCGAGACGTGTTCATTGGCGAATATGAACGTCTGTCCGGTCTGCCTGTCGATCCCGAACGGTTGGCCTATTACGACGTATTCAGCTGCTGGCGCGGCGCCATCAATGCGCTGGCGACGGCGCCCCGCATCATGATGGGCGAAAAAACGCATCAGGACATCCGTGTCGGTTGGATCATCAATTCAGCGCCGCTGATGCTGTCTGCCATGCACAACGCTCTCAAAAAAAGGTTATAGGCATGGTTCCG